>Ga0137796_10000005_pt1 | contig 319399 bp, 255 predicted proteins | sample OV2TP3_FD_97704 | JGI IMG/M metagenome (GOLD analysis project Ga0137796, IMG submission 97704) | reverse complement strand
CATTAACCCGCGGGTCGTCTCAACAAGTCAAGCGCGAAATCGCCGAACCGGGGGCGGCCCAAGACCACGAAAACGGGAAGGCGCCGGGGGCGATCGCCCCGCCAGGGCAGAAGCTCGACCCACCAGATTTTCGCATTTTTTTCGTTTTTCCGTTGACATCCCCCCGCCTCTTCGATAGCGTGGGGCCGTTCGGAGGGGCTCGGCGAAGCGGCGGGGCCCAGAGGCGCCGACGGAGCGGCGACGGACCGGGCCGGAGGAGAGGCAGCCATGGGCGGACAATGGGCGCGGCGGGAAGCGCCCCGAAGGACGGGACCCAGCGCCCCGGACCCGACCCAAACGCGGGGGTCTCTGGGGCCGGCGGTTCCCTCGGAGGCCGAGCCGGTCCTCTTCGGCGAGACCCGAATCGAGCCGCTGGAGCGCGACGAGCCGGACGGGCTCGCGCTGGCCGCCTGGCAGGCGGGCGGGCCGCCGGCGGGGCCGCTGCCGGTCCTGGCCGCGCCGCCCGAGGCCGTCGGGCGTCTGATCGCCGCCTTCGCCCCGTGGCTGGCGGCGGGGCGGGAGCTTTACTGCCTGGACGGCGCCAACTGCTTCAACCCTTACCGCCTGACGGCCCTCCTGCGCCGTCACGGGCTGGACCCGCAACCCCTGCTGGCGCGGCTCTGGATCAGCCGCGCCTACACCTGCCATCAGTTGCTCGGCGGGGTGGAGACGCTGCTGGGGCCGCTGGCCGAGCGCCCGGCGCCGCCGGCGGCGGCCATCCTCGGCGTGGATCGGTTGTTTCTGGACGAGGACCTGCCGCTGTGGGAGCGCCGCTATCTTTTTGACCGGATACTAACCGAAGCCGAGGCGTTGCGCCGCCGGGGCCTGCCGCTGCTGGTGACGCACGTCAGCGAGCCCGACCGGTCCAACCCCTGGCTGCGGCGGTTGGGGCTGCCGGCGGGGGATCGGGCGCAGGCGAGCGAACAACGCCGAACGCCCGGCGCCGCGCCCCGAGTCCGTACGCGTCCGTGTTTGTCCGTAGTTCCCCCCGGCGCCGCGCCGGATCGAGCCGGAGGCCCACGGGCCTCGGAAGGATGATCGGCCGATGGGCCGGACGCTGCCGACGTTCAACATGGCGCTGGAGCAGGAGAGGGCGCAGTGGGCGCCGTTCCGCCGGGCGTTGCGCCGCGAGGATCGGGAGAGTTTCGACCGGCTGTTCGCCCTGGCCAAGCGCCACATGGCCGAGGCGGCGCTCGTCGCCCGGCCCGTCCCGTTCGACGCCCTCGTGATGACGATCCTGCTGGAGCAGCAGAAGGAGCTCGATCGCCTGCGCGACCGGCTCGCCCGCGCCCCGGACGAGCCGGAGACGCCGCCGGCCAGGGCGTGAGGCTCCCTGACCGGCCCAGGGGGGCATGAGCCTCCGGCCCAGGATGCACGGCCTGGAAGGCCGCGCCACGCGCGGAGAAAGCTTTGCAGCAACGGCGTGAAGGCTGGTTATTTGACGTTTACCCCGCCGGGGAGGCCATGGCGCTCTGGTTCATCACCGAGGCGGGGGAGCGCCGGCGGCTGCTGGACCCCTTCCGGCCGATGATCTTCGTGGAGGAGCCGGCGGGCCTCGGCCCGAGCGCGCGGGGTCGCTGGCGGCGGACGGTGGCCGCCCTGGACGGTCTGAGCGAGGCGGGCCCCGTCGAACGGCTGGATTTCTGGACCGGCCGGCCGCGCCGGGTCCAGGCCGTCGCCGTGACCGATCTCAACGCCTACGCCCTGAACCTGCGGCGCCTGGCCCGCGCTCACCCGGAACTCATCTTCTATAACGCCGACATCCCGCCGGAAATCCTCTACGGCTATCACACGGGGCTTTTCCCGCTGGCCCGATGCGCCGTGACGTTCGAGCGCGATCGGCTGCTCGGCTGCCGCCTTCAAGACGACCCCCTGACCACCGAGGACGAGCCGCCGCCCTTGCGTCAGGCCGAGCTGCGCGCCGAGGGGACGTTCTTCGACCGCCGCCCCCGGCTGCGCGCGTTGAGCCTCACCTTCGAGGGGCGCACGCTCCGCTGGGAGGAGGCTGCGCCGGAGGAAGGGCTGGCTTCCCTGCGCGCCGCGCTTGGCGAGATCGACCCCGATCTGATCTGGACCGAGGGGGGGGATTCGACGCTGATGCCGGCGCTGTTCGACCTGGCGGCCCGGCTGCGGATCGAGGACCTCGGGCTGGATCGGGAGCCGGGCGTGCGCCGCCGCCTGCAACTTGAAGGGCGATCGTACGTTTCCTATGGGCGGGTGCTTTATCAGGCGCCCGATTATCCGCTTTATGGGCGGTGGCATATCGATCGGCGCAATTGCTTCTGGGCGCAGGAATCGGGCCTGGAGGGGCTCATCGAGGTGGCTCGCCTGTCGAAAATCCCGATCCAGCGGATCGCCCGCCGCTCGATCGGCACCGGCATCTCCTCCATTCAGCTCGCCGAAGCTTACCGCCGCGGCTATCTGATCCCCTGGAAGAAAAGTCGTCCGGAAGCGTGGAAGACGGCGGCGACGCTCCTGAAGAGCGACCGGGGCGGGCTCGTCTATCAACCGCTGGTCGGCGTCTATGAGGACGTGATCGAGCTGGATTTCGTTTCCATGTATCCGGCCATCATGGTTCGCCGCAACGTTTCCCCCGAGACGGTCAACTGCGCCTGCTGCCGGCCGCGGCCGATCGTCCCGGAAATCGGCTATAGCCTCTGCCGGCGGCGGCGGGGGCTCGTCTCGGACGTGCTCGGCCCGATCATCGCCAAACGGGCCGAATATAAACGCCGCCGCCAGGCGGCGCGGGCCGCCGGCCGGGACGACCTCCAAGCGCGGCTGGACGGCCGCCAGGGGGCCCTCAAGTGGTTGCTCGTCTGCTGTTTCGGTTATCTGGGCTACCGCAACGCGCGGTTCGGGCGGATCGAGGCGCACGAGGCCACCTGCGCCTTTTCGCGCCGGATGCTGGTGCGGGCCCGCGAGGTGTGCGAGGCGCGCGGCTTCCGGTTCCTGCACGGCATCGTCGATTGCGTCTGGCTGAGCAAGCCCGGAGCCGCCGAGGCCGAGGTAACCGCTCTGATCGAGGCCATCAACCGCCGCACCGGGCTCACGATCGCCCTCGAAGGGCGCTATAGCTGGATCGTCTTCCTCCCCTCCCGACAGCATCCGGAGCTGCCGGTCCCGAACCGCTATTTCGGGCGTTTTGAGGACGGGACGCTCAAGTTCCGCGGCATCGAGGTCCGCCGGAGCGATCAGGCCCCCTACGTCCGGCGGGTTCAGGCCGAGCTGCTGGAACGGCTGCGCGAGGCGCCGACGCTGGCGGCCTGCCGGGCGCTCGGGCCGGCGCTGCGGGCCATCGTCGAGGCCGCCGAGGCGCGCCTGCGCGCCCGCCAGGCGCCGGCCGAGGAGCTGCTCCTGCGGCGGGCGACCTCGCGCGAGGCGGGCGAATACGTCGGCAACGCGATGACGGCCGTGGCCGCCCGTCAGGCCGCCGCCGCGGGGCTGCCGTTGCACGCCGGCGAGGCCGTCAGCTTTCTCGTCCTCAACGCCCGCGACCGCCACCCGGCCTCCCGTCTGCGGATCGTCCAACTTTTGCGCCCGGAAGACGCCTACGACGTGGAATTCTACGTCGAGCAGCTCCGCCGCGCCGCGGCCACCATCCTGGAGCCGCTTCTGACGCCCTCCCCGGCCGCCAGCGTAGAGTCGCCTCGACGACGACGCCGGCTTCAACCGCCTGAGTGCCCGGGCGTCGCCCCCCGCCAGCTCCGGCTGACGTTTCAGCCGGACAGCCTCAAGCCCGAGGTCCCGGGAGACGGCGCCCTTCAGGGGCGCGCGTAGCTCACGCGCCAGATGAGGTTGCCGCCGTCGTCGACGACGAGGAGCGCGCCGTCGGGAGCGACCGTCACCATCACCGGCCGGCCCCAGACGGTCGGCGAGGCCGGCTCCGGCAGCCAGCCGGTGACGAAGTTCTCGTAGCCGCCGACGGGCGAGCCGTCTTCGTTCATGCCGACGCGGACGATCTTGTAGCCGGTCCGGCGCGTCCGATTCCATGAGCCGTGAAAGGCGACGAACAGGTCGCCGCGATACTCTTCGGGGAACATCGTCCCCGTGTAAAAGGCGAGGCCGAGGGCGGCCGAATGCGACTCCACGAGCACGTCCGGGATCAGCACCTTATCGCCCAGCTCGCGCCCGCGTCCGCGCATCCGCTCGTCGTAGTTCGCCCCGATGTAGAAATACGGCCAGCCGTAAAAGCCCCCTTCTTTCACCGACGTGACGTAATCCGGCACGAGATCGTCCCCCAGCAGATCACGCTCGTTCACGGCCGTCCAGAGCGCGCCCGTCCTCGGATGCCAGGCCAGCCCCACGGGGTTGCGCAGCCCGCCGGCGAAGACGCGCAGCCCGCGCCCCTCGGCGTCGCACGTCAGGATCGCCGCCCGGAACTCCGGCTCTTCGCCGATATTGGAGGCGCTCCCGACGCTGATCATGAGCCTCGTCGAATCCGGCGAAAACAACAGGTTCCGCGTCCAGTGATTGTTCTGCCCGCCCGCCGGCAGGTTCGCCACCACCGTCTGCGGCGGGCCCTGGGCCCGCGTCTGCCCCGGCCGATAGCCGAACCGGACGATGGCGTCGGTGTTGCCGACGTAAACGTACCCCTCCCGGAAGGCGACGCCGAACGGACGGTTCAGCCCCTCGGCGAAGACCTCGCGCGTCTCGGCGCGGCCGTCCCCGTCGGCGTCGCGCAGGACGATCAGGCTGCGAGCTCCGGAATCCACGACGAAGAAGTCCCCGTTGGGCGCGACCTGAAGATTGCGCGGGTTCCGGAACCCCCCCTCGGCGAAGACGTCGATCGAGAAGCCCTCCGGCAGATGGAGCCGCGCGCCGGCCGGGCGGGCGACGACCTGCGGGAAATTCATCGCCGGGCGCGGGTCCGGGGCCGGCAGCGTCTCGGCGCTGAAGACGTAACGCTTGCCGACGGGGTCGAAATAATCGCCGTCGGCCTGCGACCGCGCCGAGGGGACGCTGAACCCCAGAAGGGCCGCCAGCGCCCACCGGGCCGTGCTGACGGCCAGGACCGCCTGGGAAACCCGCTTGGCTCTCATCATCAGCTACTCTCCTTGGCCGGAGCGAGCTGGGCTCCAACGGCCGGGCCCGGCTTTCAACGCGCGTCTCCGGCGGGACCGGCCCCGCCGTCACGTTAGTCCAACCGCGGGCGATCTTCCAGCCGGATCGACCGCGCTCAGCGACCGGCCTGAGCGCGAGACGGCGGGGCCTTTTCGCGGCCAGGACCTCGGGTCGGCTTGACAATGCCGGACGGGATGTGGCCAGCTTTGAGTCTTTGACCGGCGGGAGCGACGGCGTGCGCCTTCGCTCGGTCGGACTGAGGCGGGCGATTGTCGGCCGCTACGGGCGGGAAGGGTCCGTCATGAAGATTGCCTGGGCTTTGGCGGGGCTGCTCGTAGGGATGTGTCTGATCCTGCTGGCGGTCGCCCTCACGCCGGAGATTGCCGACGGCCACGGGCGGGCGCATCCGACCTATAAGACGATGCTTCAGGGCGGCGACGGAGCCGAACGCCATGCCCGGACGCTTTGGCTGGGCGGCGCCTTCGGCGCCTTGCAGATCGCCTTCTTCGTCGGCCTGGTCGCCTTTGGGGGGCGACGCTCGGACCGCCTGGGCCGTCTCACGGTCCCCGTCTTGGTCGTCGGGGGGCTTTATGTCGCGACCTTTGTGGCGATGGTTTTTGCCTATCGGGCTTACGCCGAGGGCCGGGTCGAGGGCCTGGTGCTCTCCTTCCCGCTGCCGACGGCGCTCATGCTCTACGGTCTCTGGCTCGTCCCGTTGTTACTGATGATCGTCTATATCGCCCTGTTCGACGGCTGGATTTACACCCCCGACGATGAAGCGCGTTTTCGTCAAATCCTGGCCGCGCGGGCCGAGCGGCGCGAGGGGGAGCCCTGATGGAGGCCCATCGCAACGGCATCATCTTCACCTCGGTCCTCCTCTATATGGGGATGTGCATCGCCGTCGGGGTCTGGGCGTTGCGGCGGACGAAGTCCACGAAGGACTTCTTCATGGCCGGGCGCAACCTCGGCATCTTCGTCACCGGCCTGGCCGTTTTCTCCAGCACGCTCAGCGGCTTCGGCTTCGTCGGCGGGCCGGGGCTGGTTTACCGGATGGGCATGAGCTCAGTCTGGATGGTGATCTGCTCCTCGATCGGCTATTGCGTGTCGTTTTATCTGCTGGGCAAACGGATTCGGCTGTTCGCCGAGCTGCGGGATTCGGTCTCGCTGCCGGACGCCGTCGCCGCCCGCTATCGCAGTCAGAGCTGCCGGTTCCTCACCGCCCTGGCCATCATCCTCGGCGTGATCGGCTATCTCGGGGCGCAGATCAAGGCCATGGCCGAAGTGCTGCGGGACATCGTCGCCAACGTCGGCTGGTTTGAAGTCGTCCGACTGGACGTCTGCGTGGCCGTTTCCTCGGCCGTGCTTGTCTTTTATTGCGTTACCGGCGGGATCATCGCCTCGGTTTATACCGACGTCGTCCAGGGGGGGATCATGGTCGTGGCGGGGCTGCTGGTCTTTGTGACGACGATCGCCGCCGCCAACGCGCACCTGGGCGACCCCGGCGGCTTCGCCGCCATCGCCACGACGATCCGCGCCGACGACCCCGAGGCGATCAGCCCCTGGGGGACGCTCGGCATCGTCGGCTGCCTTTCCTGGTATTTCATGTTCACGCTCGGCGGGGCGGGCCAGCCGCACATCGTCACCAAGCTGATGATGAACAAGCGCGTCCACGACGCCAAACACATCCTGCCGATCTCTTTCCTGGGTTACACGGTCTCGGCGCTTCTGTGGATCAGCATCGGGCTGGTGATGCGGGCGCTCGTCCTCAGCGGACGCCACGCCGAGCTGACCGTCGCCGACGCCGCGGCCCCACAGTTCCTGCAGACCTACACGAACCCCATCCTGGCCGGGATCGTCTTCGCCGGCCTGTTCGCGGCGATCATGTCCACGGCCGACGGGTTCCTGAACATCGGCGCGGCGGCCTTTGTCCATGACATCCCGCAGGCGATCCGCGGGCGCTCGCTGCGGCGGGAGCTCCTCTGGGCGCGCACGATGACGCTCCTGATCGCCATCGCCTCGGCCCTCTTCATCCTCTACGTTGAGGATGACCTCGTGGCGTTGCTGGGAGCGTTCGGGTGGGGGACGTTCGCGGCGGCGCTCGTGCCGACGGTGGCGATCGGCTTCAACTGGAAGCGCGCCACGGCCACGGCGGCCAACACGGCCATCATCGCCAGCCTCCTCATCAACTTCAGCGTCAAGCTCCTCAACATCAGCATCCCCTACGGCATCGACGTGGGGGCCATCTCGCTCCTCGTCTCGCTCACGCTCTTCTTTGCCATCTCGCTCCTCTCCCCGCCGCCCAAACTCGACCCCGACGTCGAAGCCATCATGGACCTCTGAGCAAAACCCTGAGACGCGCGCCGAGCGAACCCGCCGCAGGCGCGGACCCCCCCGAACCGACCTTGCCATGACGGCCAGGACAAGCCCCGGCCCAGAGGCAATGCTTGCCCCCTCGGGCGGCTTCGGCCACGATAAACTAGGTTGATGTGACCCCTGAAGCCCTTGTGTTGATGGAAGCCACGCTTCATTCCCCCCTTCCAGTTGGGATACGAGTTCATGCGGAACGGCGCCGCGATCGGCGGGCCGGCGCCCGACTGCCCGTGGATCGATCAGCTTTGAAGAGGCTTATGCTGATCCAGCGAGGATGCGGTCATAAACATGAATCCAGACCCATCAAGTGACGTTATCGCCTTTCTGTCGCACCTTGCCGAGCGGCTATATTGGGAGAACGATCTTAGCGACGTCACGTGGGCTCTATGTCACGCTAATCCGAACTTCGCCGCCGCTGATGCCGAGCGTTAGCCGGCGCTGCCGATTGCTTCACGGCATTGAGGAACTCTCGATGCGATACGTTTTCTGCACGATGGTTGTCCTCGCGTTGATTCTGCCGGCGAAATCGGCGGCGCAAACCCCGGTCATCGACTACCACCAGCATCTGTTCAGTCCGGCCGCCGCGGCGCTCGTGACGGGTGATCCGAACTCCCAGGGGATCAGTGCGCGCGACCTCATCGCCTTGCTCGATTCCGCGGGCATTCAACACGCAATCGTGCTGTCGGTCGCGTACACTTGGGGCAAGGCGAGCCGCGCGCCGGTCGATAACGAATACGAGCGCGTCAAGGAGGAGAACGACTGGACGGCGCGTCAGGTGCAGCAGTATCCGGACCGGCTCCGCGGGTTCTGCAGCTTCAACCCGCTCAAGCCCTACGCATTCGAAGAGCTGGCGCGCTGCAGCAAAGAGCCGCAACTTCAGCAGGGGCTGAAACTGCACTTCGGCAACTCCGACGTCGATCTCGACAACCCCGCCAACGTCGCGCGGGTCCGGGAGGTCTTCGCGGCGGCGAACGGCTATCGGATGACCATCGTGGTGCACATGCGGACCTCGTTGGACAACCAGCGGAATTATGGCGCCGACCAGGCACGCGTCTTTCTCGACGAGCTCCTACCGGCCGCGCCCGACGTGCCGTTGCAGATAGCCCATCTTGCCGGAGCGGGCGGTTTTGAGCCGGAGACGGCCTCCGCCTTGAGCGTCTTCACGGAGGCGATCGCCGGACATGATCCGCGCATGAAGAACGTGTGGTTCGACGCGACAGCGGTGGTCCGGCCGGGAATGTCATCAGATGAGCTACAGCAAATCACGGCCCGCATCCGCCAGATCGGCGTCCAGCGCCTGCTCTACGGCTCGGATGCCGCCGCGAACCCTTTCACCTACCCGCGCGTAGGGTGGCGGCTGTTCCAACGACTTCCGCTGAGCCAGGCTGAGTTCCACGTCATCGCGGCGAACGTCACGCCGTACATGCGGGACCTCGCTCGTCGGTAGCATTGCGGCCCGCCCCGCTGAGCACCACCGTTCGCGCGGCAACAAGTGGACGACCCCAGCGGGTCCATCATAACTGATGACAGAGAGCAAGGGTTGGGGGATCAGGCCGACGCCCGTCAGGGTTGCGGCCGCGCGGCGAGGTTGTCGGCGGCCTCATCGCGCCAGAACTGGGCGCCTGCCTGCGGGGCTTTGCCTGGCGCGGGCGCGGGCCCGCGCCGGTGGAGCCGGCGCTTGCCCTCCGGCGGGGCTTCTGCCACGATAAGCCCGGTTGATCCGGCCCTCGAATCGGCTAAGCGGCTTTCGGAGCACGACGGGGAAGACGATGCCCCTGGACGGCGCCCCTCGACGATGGCTCGGCCCGGTCCTGACGCTCGCCGCGGCCCTGACGGCCCCGACGGCGCCGGCGGCGGCGCGCATCGGCATCGAGCGCGTCCAGGTCTTCAACTACCTCCATCGCTCCCCTTCCGGCGAACGCGGCTATCTCTTCGCCAAGATCACGGCCACCAACGGCGCGGTCGGCTGGGGCGAGGGCCGGACGCTCGGCCAGACCGAGGCCGACGCCCTCGCCCGGCGCATCCTGGCCCTCGGCTCGGCGATCGAGCGGGCCCCCGTCGAGGAGATCGACCGCCTGCTGGACCTCCTCTGGTATGGCTCCGGCTACACGCTCGACGGGTTGCAGGCCGCCGCCGTGAGCGCCCTCGATGGGGCGCTCCATGACCTGAACGGCAAACTCCAAGGTCGCCCGGTTTACGAGCTCTTGGGCGGCGCCGTGCGGGATCGCATCCCCGTCTATCACGCCAACGTCGAGGGCAATCCCGCCGAGGTTCACTCCGTGGAACGGCTCGTCGAGCTGGCCCGCGGGGCCGTCGCCCAGGGTTTTGGCGCGATCAAATGGGACCCCTTCATCCTGGCCTACGTCGTCGGCAACGAGCTGACGCCCGCCGAGCGGAGCGAGGCGGTGGCGCGGACCCGCCTGCCGCCCGAGGACGTCCCGTTGGATCAGATCGCCGAGCAGTTCCGTCGCGTGCGCGAGGCCGTCGGCCCCGAGGTGCAGCTCGTCGTTGAGGCGCACGGCCGCCTGAGCCCCGAGGCCGCCCTGGCCGTCGGGGAGCGCCTGGCCCCGATCGGCATCGCCTTCTTCGATTCGCCGGTCAACCACTTCGACGTCGAAGGGACGGCGCGCGTGAGCCGCCGGCTCCGTTTTCCCGTCGCCCAGGGGGACGTGCTTTTCCGCGTCGAGGGTTTCCGCGGCCTGATCATGACCGGCGCGAGCGGGATTCTCCGGCCCGAGGTGGCCCACTGCGGCGGGATTCGCGAGGCGCTGCGGATCGCGGCGCTCGCCGCCGAGCACGGCCTTCAGATCGCCCCGTTCCGCACCGGCGGGCCCGTCAGCGCCGCCATGGCCCTCCACGTGGCCGCCGTGATCCCCAACCTCCTGATGCTGGACTATCTGCCCGAACGGGACCGGGCCCTGGAAGCCGAACTGCTCTACCAGCCGATCTTTGATTTCGCCGAGGGGACGCTCGGCCTGATCCCAGGGCCGGGCCTCGGCGTTCAGCTCCGCCAAGACGCCCTGACGGAGATCGGAGGCGAATGACCCCCCCGGAGCGGGCGGCTCGCCCCCACCAGACTCAACCAAGGAGAGCCCCAGGATGACCGTCGCCACCGCTGATGTGCTGCACGTGGAGGTGGCCCATCGGGTCGCCACGCTCACGTTCAACCGGCCGGAAAAGCTCAACGCGCTCAGCACCGAACTCATTCAAGCCTCGATTCTCCATCTGAAGGCCTGGGCCCTCGACCCGGAGGTCGGGGCCGTGATCGTTACCGGGGCCGGGCGGGCCTTCTGCGCCGGCGGGGACGTTTCGCAGATGGCCTCGGCGACCGGGTCGACCTTCGAGCAGCGCCTGGACACGCTCCGGGCCGGCCAGGAACTCTCCTGGCTGCTCTATGCCATCCCCAAGCTCACGATCGCCGCCGTCAACGGTTACGCCATGGGGGCCGGGCTCGGGATCGCCCTCTCGTGCGATCTGCGGATCGCCGCCGAGGGCGCCCGGTTCGGGACGGCCTATGCGCAGGTCGGGTTCGGCGGCGATTACGGCATCAGTTGGCAATTGACGCGGCTGCTTGGTCCGGCCAAAGCGAAGGAGCTGTTTATCCTCGGCGACGTGATCGACGCCGCCGAGGCCCTCCGGATCGGGCTCGTCAACCGCCTCTATCCGCCCGAGACGCTCCTGACCGAGGTCCGCGCCCTCGCCGAGCGCGTCGCGGCGGGCCCGCTCGTCAGCTTCCGTTACATGAAAGAGAACGTGAACCTCGCCATGACGTCGGATTTCCGCTCCATGCTGGACCGCGAGGCGATGACGCACCTGCGCTGCGGCGAGACCGAGGACCACCGGGAGGGGGTCGCCGCCTTCAAGGAGAAGCGGCCCCCCCGATTCCAGGGCCGCTGAATTCGCTTTCACGCACCCGCGTAGGCCAGGGCCCAGAAACCGTTGGCCCGGCCGAGGCTCTCGCCGGGCTTGACGAGCAGATCGCTCTGGGCGGCGGCCAGCCACTTGTCGCGAGCGGCGACGATCGCCGTCGCCTCCAACGCCTCCAATTGCCGGCTGAGCCGCGCTCCGCGGTCCTCCCACAGGCAGCCCTGCGCCCGGACCAGACCGGGGCAGAAGCGCGTAACCCCGGTTCGGACGTCGCCGGCGGCGGCCAGGTCGCTCCACCAGGCGGCCTCGACGGCTTCCTCCGCCGGGCGGCTGATCCGTCCAAAGGGCCGCGACCACCGGAGCGAGGGCTGAGGCTCGCTGCGAGGCCGAAAGCGGCTTTCGAGGAGAAAGGCCCAGAGGCGCGCGAGCGAGCGCGCCCGTTCGGCCACGGGTTCGAGCCCGCCGCCGAGCCGAGAGGCGTCCACGGCCGCCACGAAATCGTATCGATCGCCGGGCCAGGCGCCCGAGGGGAGCTTCTCCAGCCGGAAGTTGGGCGGGGCGGGGGTGGGAGCCGCTTCGTCCTCGGCCAGGGAACAGGGGTCCCAGCGCGCCGCGAGGAATTGGACGTCCGGGAATTCGACGGCGAGCGCCAGCTCCGGCAACGCCGAACCCTCCCCGACGCTCATGAACGTCCGGATGCCATCGCAGGCGGCGAAGGCGGCCCGTAAGTGAACGTGGCGCATCAAGGCGCCGCCTCGGGCCGAAAGCAGTCGATTGCAGACTTGGCTCAGGGCCGGCTCGGTCGGCCGCGCGCCGGCGCTTCCCCCTGGAAGGGTTGGGTAGAAGACCGGGGGAGGGAACGCCGTCTCGACGGCGTGGAGGAGTGTCGGCCAGGCGTTGAACGGCCGCAGCCGGACGAAAACCACAATCCCCTTGAAGACGGGGCGGCCGAACTCGACGGCGGGCTTTTTGGCGTGGCGCGTCGGGTCGTATTTGTGTTGATCCGGCGGCGAGCTGAGCGGATGGAGGAAGGGGTCCTGAGCGTTCGCAGTCGGGCCGACGAGCAGCAGCTTGTAATGATGAAGGCCCGCCCCGTGCAGGCTATCGACCAGATCGCCGCTCGTCAGGTGGCACCGGTGACCGACCCAATCCGAGTAGAAGAACTTGAGCCCGAGCCCGGCCAGATAGTCGTCGGCGTCGAAGCAGGGGCCCCGGATAAACAGAAAATCCGTGGCGACTTCGGCCGCCGAGACGATCGCCCGCCGGACGGCATCCCGATCCGGCAGATGCTCCAGGAAGTGGCTCAGGACGGCGAAACGGACCGACCCGGGCGGCAGGCGCAGCGCGGTGGCGTCCCCCTGAATGCAATCCAATCCCGCGGCGCGGATGCGAGCGACCTTGTGGGGATCGATGTCGATCGCCAGCGCACGGCCGCCGCCCAGCCGTTCTTGCGCAAATCGGATCGAGCCCCCCTCGGAGGCCCCGAGGTCGATGAAGTCGAAGGCCGAGAGGGCGTCTTTGGAGAGGCTCTCGGCTGCCGGAGCAGGCTTTTCCATCGGGTTCTCCCGGTCCGATTCGTCCTCCCATCTTGTCTATCCCGTCCGGGGTGTCAAGATCGTCCACGTTGACCGGCGCGTCCCCGTCGGCCTTCCCTCGGCGCCGGCCCTCGGAGAGATCGCCCTTTCAAAGGCGAAAAAAAAGCGATTGACGTTCGATTTTGTTTCGTCTAGGCTCCTCTCCCGCCGGGGGTCGTGGGAGAGAGACTCCCCGGCGGGTCGCCATGGGAGGGCGCCGGAGATGGATGCGATTTGCCCCGGGGAGCTGATCCACCGCGAGTTGGACGCCCGCGGCTGGTCGGAGCACGATCTGGCCCGCGTCATGGGCCAACCCGTTCACTGCGTCCGGGAATTGATGATCGGCCAGCGACCGATCACGCCGGACCTCGCCCAGCGGCTCTCGATCTCGCTCGGCATGTCCCCGCCCTTGTGGCTTTACCTGGACGCGACCTACCGCCGGGCGCTGATGGTCCTCGGCTGATCGCCCGGGCCGGCAGCCGTTCGCCGCGAGCCACGGGATCCAATCTTGCGCGCGCCGCCGAGGATCGGGGCGCGATTCTCAGGCCCCCCATCCGGCCGCCTCGACTCTTCTGGCTCTCCTTCGCTGCGCGGGGCGATTGCGATACCATAGGCTATCCCACCGGGGGGCATGCCCGCCTGAGGGGCACCGGCGAATTTGATTTCCCGACCATCGATCCCAGCCCTGGGCCGCCATATTCCCAGCGCTCGACCGCCTGAGATCGACATCTCCCCGCCCGGCGGCTCGGCCGGACCCGCGCCCCGGCGCGGCCCTCGGGCTCAGAGGACCGCAGCGGCCCTTCTGGCGTCCGTCCTGGTTCTCGCGGCGTGCTCCGGGGGCGGGACGAACGAGCCGCCGGGGGCGGGTTTTCAAGATGAGCCGGCGCCGGCTCGGCCCGCCACCGAGGCAGACGCCGTCGCGCTGGGGCGCACGCTTCATCAGCGGCTCGTCTGCGACGCCTGCCATTCGCTCGACGGCGCCCCGCTGGCCGGACCGTCCTATCTGGGGATTTACGGCGAGCCCGCGGCGCTGACCGATGGCGGGGCCGTGCTCCGCGACGACGCCTACCTCCGCCGGGCGATCCTCGACCCCTCGGCTGAGATCGTCGCCGGCTACGGCGATACGATGCGCAGTTACGAAGGGGCGCTCACCGAGGATGAGATCGCCGCCCTCATCAGCCTGATCCGGTCGCTCCAGCCGGCAGAGGGACCTTTGACCCATGGGGCCGAATGACGCCTACGACCTGATCGTCGTGGGGACCGGCTTCGGCGGTTCGTTCTTCCTGCATGAGTATCTGCGACGGGCCGCGCCGACCGCGCGCGTCCTCGTGCTGGAACGGGGCCAACGCCACGCCCACGCCTGGCATATCCGTCACTACAAGGAAACCTGGGCCGAGGCCGAGCGCCAGATTCTCAACCGCGCTCCGGCCAAGCCCTGGCGGTTCGAGCTGACCTTCGGCGGCAGCTCCAATTGCTGGTGGGCCTGCACGCCGCGGATGCTGCCGGAGGATTTCGAGCTGCGCCGGCGCTACGGCGTCGGCGAGGATTGGCCGATCGGCTACGACGACCTCGAAGCCTATTACACCCAGGCCGAGGAGCTGATGGCTGTCTCCGGTCCGGACGACGGTTCTCCCTTTCCGCGCAGCCGGCCGTATCCGCAGCCGCCCCATCGGCTGACGGAGCCGGATCGACTGCTCAAGCGCGCCTATCCGGATCAATTCTTCGCCATGCCGTCGGCCCGCGCACGCCGGACGACGCCGGCGGGACGGCCCCGCTGCTGCGCGAGCGGCGTCTGCCACGCCTGCCCCATCGATTCCAAATTCACGATCCTGAACGAGATGGCGGGGCTGTATGAGGACGCGCGCGTCGAACTCCGCCCGAAGGCGACGGTCCAGGCGGTCGAGTTCGCCGGGGACGCGGCCACAGGTGTCCGCTATCTCCAAGCCGGGCGGGAACGGGTCGCTCGCGGGGAGTTGATCGCGCTGGCGGCCAACGGCCTTTTCAATCCGCACATCCTACTGCGATCGGGGCTGGAGCATCCGGCGCTCGGCCGCGGCCTGACCGAACAAACCGGCCTCCACGCGCACGTTCTTCTCGAGGGGGTGAATAATTTCGGCGGGAGCACAAGCCTCACGGGTCACGGCTACATGTTGTACGCCGGGCCGCATCGCGCCCGACGCGCCGGCGCCCTGCTGGAGACCTCCAACATCCCGCATCTACGGCCGCAGCGGGGCCGCTGGTTGCAATATCTGCGCGTGAAGGCCATCTTCGAAGACTTGCGACGGGACGACAATCGCGTTGCCGTCAGCGCCGAGGACCCAACCCGGCCCGAGGTCCACTACGCGGGCCGCTCGGCTTATACCACCGAGGCCATCGGCGCGCTCCGGAGCGATCTCGAACGGGCGCTGGCCCCGCTGCCCATCTCGCGCCTCAAGCTCGACCCTCGACCCAATGACACCGAATCCCATATCATCGGGACGACGGTGATGGGGACCGATCCGGCCCGGAGCGTGGTCGACGCCGACCTGCGGCATCACCGGCTGCGGAACGTCGTCGTCCTGGGGAGCAGTGTCTTTCCGACGGCCGCCCCGGCCAACCCGACGCTGACGATCACGGCGCTCGCCCTGCGCGCCGCGCGCCGGTTGTTTGTCCAGGAACGTTGACAGATGTAACCCTCCTCCCCCATGCATACAAAAACGGCGACGGAGCGATAACCTTGCCGTGGGCGTCGGCGTCGTCCGGATAAGTGACATCATCATGGTATCACAGCGTGATAAGTTAACCATCGCCTTATTTCCCCTCGGCGCGCCCGTGTTCCCTCGGCCGCTTGACCGATGACGTCGGACCTGAAAACGACGCTCTATCTGATTCGACACGGCGAGCCCGCCGAGGCTTATCAGGACCGTTTCTACGGCCAGATGGACGTGCCGCTTTCCGAGCGCGGCCTCGAGCAATCCCGCCGCGTGGCCGAACGGCTGGCCTCGGTCCCGTTTGACGCCGTCTATGCGAGCGATCTCGAACGCGCGGGCCGCCTGGCCACGATGCTGGCGGCGCCGCGCGATCTGCCGGTCCGGCGGCTGACGGTCTTCCGCGAACGTTCGATCGGCGTCATCCAGGGCTGCACGGTCGAGGAGTTCCGCGAGCGGCATCCCGAGGCGTATCGGCAGTGGCGGGCGCATCGGGTGTTTCACCGCGTTGACGGCGGCGAAACGTGGGAGGACCTCTATCGGCGCATCGTCCCCGCCGTCGAAGAGTTGGTGGCCGCCTTTCCCGCCCAACGGATCGCGCTCGTGGGCCACGCCGGACCCATCCGCGTCACGCTGGCGCACTGCCTGGGCATGCCGCTCAGCCGCATCTTTCAAATCCTCCTGGACTATGGCAGCGTCAACGTGATCGAGTTCCCTCAGGGGGAAGCGCCTCGCGTGCGGCTCATCAACGGTTAGCAACCATGGCGACGCCTGAGGTCCAGCCCGACGCCGATCCCGGCGCCTTCGCGCTGGAGGCGGCCCAGCCGAAATCCGCCCTGGGCCCGGTCGGCGCGCACGCCCTCGTCGGCCTCGCCGCCGGCGGGGCCGTCTGGACGCTCGATCACGGACCGCTGGCGACGGCCCTCGGCGGGGCGGCCGCCTCGGCGGCGTTCCTGCACGCCTTCCTGAGGCAACGGGGCTGGCTCGTCGCCGGCGAACTGGGCCTGTGCGTCGCCGCCGGGCGGGTTTTCGGATCAGAGACGGCCGCCGCTTGGCTGCTTGCCTGTGGATCGGCCGGGGCAGGGGCGGCTTGGGTGACGCGCCAGGGAGGGCGCGAGGACGATCAATTCTTTATCCCTCCCCTTGCCGGGGCGGTGGGCGGTTGCGGGGGGCTGGTCGCGTTGGGGTCGGGCGGACCCGTCGGGGCGTGGGGGCTGCTGCTGGAACGCGCCGCGGCCCAGCAGGCCAACTTTGAGGCCTTCCTCAGCCTTCCGGAGAACGAGGCGTTGCGTCGCGACCTCACCGAGCTGGCCGGCTGGGAAACGATCGGGCCGCGGATGGGGCTGATCAGCCTGGCCTCGGGGGTGGCCTTCTGGGCGTTGGCGCTCTGGTTGGCCGGGCGTTGGGCGCGTCGCCGGGCGCTGGGGCCATCGCCGATCGCCGCCTCCGTGGCATTCTTCCGCGTGGGGCCTCAATATACTTTTGTATTGATCGCGGGGCTCGTTTTCGAGATTTTAGCCGTTTGGTCGGGGGAGGAGGGACTGCGTCTCATCGCATATCCGCTCCTGGCCGTCAGCGCCGCCGGGTTTCTGGTGGCTTACGTCGGCGTGGTGATCTATGCGATGGCGCTTCGGCGGGCGGGCCGACCGGCGGGCGGCGGCTGGGGCTTTCTCGCCTTGAGCCTCCTGGCCCTGGGGCTGGCGTTTTACATCGGTCCCGTCGTGGGCTTGGCCGATGTCTGGCTCGACTTCCGCCGGACCCGCTTGATGAAGCTCCTCTGCTCCTGAAACGAGGCGGCGATCGGCGTTTCCCGATCCGGGGCGCTGAGCCGCGCGCCGCCCCCGGCGAACTCAGCCCTCGACGCGCCCCCAAGGGAGAGGAAAAGCCCGATGAAAGTCATTCTGCTGGATCACGTCGAGCATCTGGGCCTGCCCGGTCAGATCGCCAACGTGAAAGACGGTTACTTCCGCAATTACCTGGGCCCGCGACGATTGGCCGTCGAGGCCACGGAGGCCAATCTGCGCGGCCTTCAGGGCAAGCAGCGTAAGCTCAAGGAAGCGGCGGCCCGGATCATCGGCGAGGCGCAGACGCTGGCCGATCAGCTCAAAGGGCGAACGGTCGAGTTCATCATGAAGGTCGCCGAGAGCAATCGCCTTTACGGGTCGGTCGGGCCGGGGGATATCGCCGAGAAGCTGGCCGAGCTCGGCTTCAACATTGAACGCCGTCGAATCGCCTTGCCCGGACCGATTAAAACGACGGGGACGTTCACGGCCACGATTCGCCTGCAACCGACCGTCGCCACGCCGATAACGATCGTCGTCACGGCCGAGGAGCCCCCAGCGTCCGAGGCCGGGCCCGCCCGAGAGACGGAAGCCCAGGCGGAGGCCGCATCCGAAGCCGCAGGACCCGCGACGGGATCGGACGCTCCCTGAACTGGCCGACGCTGCCTTGAGGGGCCGACCCCAGGGCGGGAACGTGGTGTCACGTCTCCGGGTGGCGTCGCAGCTATCATCGCGCCTCACCGGGCGAAGCCGCGCCGGGGGAACTTCCCCCTAGGCAATCGGCGGGCCCGCAGCCATACTGAAGGCTCAGGCGCGGTCGGGCGGAGCGGCGGATGAACATCTTCAAGGGCCTCACGGACAAGCAAATCCTGGCCGTGAGGCAATGCCCGGCGGCCTTCACGTTTTACAAGAAGCAGATCGTCTATCGAGAGGGGGACCCGGCTTACGGGCTGTTCGTCGTCGAGCGGGGACGCGTCGTCGTCTATCGGCGGACCGAACAGGGCCAGGAGATTCTCATGCAGGTCGGCCCGGGCGGCGTCGTCGGCGCCGTCGGGATTTTCCTCGAATCGGGCCGACGCACGACGACCGCCGTCGCCCTGGAGGATTCCTCCCTCATCGGCATTCCCGGCCGGGCTCGCGAACTGTTCGCGCAGATCGACGATCCGCAGGCGGCGGTGACGTTGCTGGAGAACGTGATCTGCATCCTCGGCCAGATGCTCCGGGACAAGGAAAACAAGGAATTGCGGGCGTCGATGGGCGCGACGGCCCCGCTCATGGTCGAGGTCAACCCGCCCCGTTCGGCCCTGGCCACGATCGAGTACGTCCTCCAGCGTCAGGGGACGCTCAAGCGTCTGTTCCGCCATCACACGCTCAAGGCCGCCGAGACGCTCATCACCGAAGGCGAACCCTCCGAGGGGTTTTATTTTGTTCAGAGCGGGGTCGTGGACGTGATCAAGGGCCTGCCGGGGGAAACCGTCCGGCTGCTCAACCGCATGAGCGCCCCGACGATCGTCGGCGAGCTGGGGTTTTTCTCCGGCGAGAAACGCTACGCCAGCGTCCGGGCCCAAACGGACATCGCCTATACGGCCTTCCCCGGCTCGGAGTTCCGCCGGATGAAGAAACGCGAGCCGCGGGAGGCCCTTGAACTGCTCTTTGCCGCCGCCCAGGTGATCGATCATCTCATGATCGAGGCCCTCGGCCCGCCTCGCGGCAATGCCCCGGCTCCGGCGTGACGACCTCGCCGGCCATGGCGGCGCTTCACGATGAACTGGCCCGGTGGATGCAGTCGCGCGCGGGGCAGTTGCTGGAGTTACATCGTCGGCTCGTTCAGGTTCCGTCGGTCAACGCCGGCGACGGCGGCCCCGCCGGCGAGGATGAAGTCGCCCGCGTGGCCGGAAGCTTCCTGACTGAGGCGGGGATCGCCTGGCGCCTCGGCGAAGGCTCCCCGGGACGCGCCAATCTCCTGGCGGCAATCGGCGCGGCGGAGCCCGCCGGACGGACGCTCCTCTTGATGGGCCACGCCGATGTCGTCCCGCCCGGCGATCTCTCCGGCTGGCGATTCCCCCCCTTTTCGGCGCACGTGGCCGAGGGTCGCGTTTGGGGCCGCGGGGCCAACGACTGCAAGATGCTCGTGGCGGCCGAGCTGTTCGCTCTGGCCGCGCTCCAGGCGGCGGGGGCCGTCCGAGGCGCGTGCGTGAGGCTAGCGATCGGGGCCGACGAGGAAGCCGGTGGGCGATGGGGTTTCGGCTGGCTGGCCGAGCATGAGCCTGACTTTCTGCGGGCGGATCTGGCGATCAACGAAGGCGGGGGGGCCTTCATCGGTGTTTCGAACGACGGTGCGCCGATGTTTACGGTCGCCTGCGGAGAGAAGGGGCGCTACGAAGTCGTCTTCGAAGCCGTCGGCCCCGGGACGCACGCGTCGGTCCCGTGGGGGCGGCCCAATCCCTTGCTTCGGATCGCGGCGTTCGCCGAACGACTCGCCGCTCGGACGGCGCGGCCGCGGCGCGGCGCCCCCATTTTCGAAGAGCTGCCCGGCCAACTCGGCCTCAAGGGCGCGGATGAGATTTCGGCGTTTGAGGAGACGATCCAACGCGCCGGGGCGATCTCCCCGGCCCTGCGGAACTCGCTGCTGGCGCAGAGCCGGATGACGCTTGTGCCGACGATGATCACGTCGGGGGACAAGTCCAACGCCGTGCCGACGCGGGCCGAGCTGCGGTGCGACGCGCGAATCCTGCCCCTTCAATCCGAAGCGGAGCTCCGGCAGGAAATCGAAGCCGCTCTGGCCGATTTTCCCGACTTGAAGTTCCGTTTAGAGCCGACGGCCGCCCCGAGCGTTTCGGCATGGGACGCCGAGAGGCGCCAGCTCTTCGAGCGGGCGATCGCCCGCACGCTCGACGACGACGATCCAAAGCCGCGCCCGCCCGGCTGGACCGGCGCCCCCCCGTGCGTCCTGCCGACGTGGTGCGCCGGGTTCACGGATTCGCGGTTCGTCCGGGCTTTGGGGACGCCCGTTTATGGGTTTCAGCTCGTGCATCCTTCGGCCGATCCGGACCGGTTGGCGATCCATTGCGTCGATGAATCGATCGACGTCGGGATGTTGCTCCCCTGCGCGCGGGCGCTGGGACACCTTGCGCTCGAGTTCTTCGAGGCCGCGGGGAGCTAGACCGACGTGACGGACACGTTTCAGATTGTTATTGTGTTATATAACAGCGCCGGTTCTCTGAGCCGAGCCCTCGGCTCGATCGCCCGCCTCGCGCCCCCCTCCGTCCGGACGTGGGTCGTGGATAACGCTTCGACCGACGGCGGCGCCGATCGGGTGGCGCGGGATTATCCCTGGGTCCGGTTGCTGATCAGTCACTATAACCGCGGTTTCGCCGGCGGATGCAATTGGGCCGCGGCGCAGGAGCCCGGGCCGCCCCTCATACTGTTTCTCAACCCCGACGCCGAGCTGACGCCAGGTTGCCTCCAACGCCTGGCCGAGGCGTTTGAACGTCATTCGCGCCTGGGCGTCGCCGGTTGCAAGCTTCTCCGGCCGGATGGCCAATCCCTGCAACACGTGGGGGGCGCCCTACGGCCCAATGCGCTTCCCTATCACCTCGGCGAGGGGGAGCTTGATCGGGGTCAATACCGGGGATTGCGGCCGAGCGAATATGTTCAAGGGGCGGCGCTGGCGGTGCGCCGTTCAGTGTTCGATGCCCTCGGGGGTTTCGACGAGGGTTTTTACCCGGCATATTTCGAGGAGGCCGATTTGTGTTTCCGAGCGCGCCGGGCCGGCTGGGGGGTCGCCGTCGTGTGCGAGGCGGCGGTCATTCACCATCAAGACCCGCGGCGGCAGGTTCAGGATCGGGAGTTTCTTAAAATGTTGTTTCGCGGCCGCGCGCGCTATCTGATCAAGCATTATCGCCCGCGCGATTGGTTGTTGCGTTACCTCCCCGCCGAGGTCCGCTGGTTGCTCTCTCGCCGCTCGAAAACTTATCGCCGCCTCGCGCTCCGTTCCCTCTGGGATGTCTGGACCGGGACGCCCACTCCCCCCGGACGCGACGGGATTCACTCCCCACCGAGCGCGGCAGCGACGGAGCCTACGTCGCAGCCCCTCTACTGAACACGGCTCCGATAGCGACATCGATCTTCTGTATAGATGTGAGCCGCGGAGCCGCTCATCGTGTCCCGCGGGATGGGCGTAGGGGTGGAGGCCGTATGGGGCGGTCGGGATCAGATGAGTAGGGAGGAAGGGGTTCGGCCGGACACGGCGGGACCAGATTCCGCAGGAAGCTCGGCCACTGTGAAGTCCGATGTCATCTGTGTTCACTTTATCATGCGATGCGTCAGCGGCATTGTACGGAAGGGCGCCCGTCGGCGGGAAGGGGGGGTGGTTTTCTCACGCGGTGCGGGGGGCCGTTTCGGAAACCCTGCACATTATGAGCGAGTTCACGCGACGGGTGCGTGGCGGATTCAGGCGCTCTGGCTGCCGAGGCGGAGGGTGTCCAGCACGTGAAGAAGCGTAAGAAATAAGATTTTGAAATCGAGCCAGAGGGACCAGTTTTCGATGTAATAGAGGTCGTATTCGAGGCGCTGGGCGATCGAGCCGTGGCGGCCGGAGAGGCCGTTGATCTGCGCCCAGCCGGTGATGCCGCTTCGGACCTTGTGCCGGGTCATATAGCGCGGCATTTCGTCGCGGAATTGTTCGATGAAATAGGGGCGTTCCGGGCGAGGACCGACGAGGCTCATCTCCCCCTTGAGAACGTTCAGGAGCTGCGGCAATTCGTCGAGCCGATGCCGCCGCAAGACGCGCCCGACGGGCGTGCAGCGCGGGTCGTCGTCCTCGGCGAAGACGGGGCCCGTCTCGGCTTCGGCCTCGACGGCCATGGTGCGGAATTTGCACACGAGAAACCGCCGGCCGTCGATCCCCATCCGCTCCTGCCAGTAAAAGACCGGGCCGCCGTCCTGCCGACGGATCAGCCAACCGACGACGCCGAACACCGGCCAGAGGAGTGCGAGCGCGACGGCGGCGACGCCGAAATCGATCATCCGCTTCAAGGCGGCGTTCCAGCCCTGAAGCGGCGTCTCGCGGATGCCGAGGAACGGGACGCCCTCCAGCACCTCGACGGTCATGCCGCTGAACAGGAGCTCGGTCGTGTCCGGCACGATCCGGAAGGCGGCGAGGTTTCGCTCGCACTGCAGCAGAATCCACGCGATGCGCCGCCGGTTCAGCTCCGGTTGAGCCACGATCACTTCGTCGATCCGGTGTTCCTGCAAAATCGTCTCCAGATCGCCGATCGTGCCGAGCACCGGCAATCCTTCCGGCGGCGCCGGGGGGGCGGGGGCCTCGGGGTCGGTCACGAGCCCGATCGGGGCGATACCGTGCTCCGGGTGGCGCGCGAGACCGGCAAAGACGCGGGCGGCGACCGGCCCGGCGCCGATGATAAGCGCCCGCGTGAGCCCCAGGCGCCGGCGCCGCGCCAGGCCGCCGAGCAACTCGTGAAGCGCGGCGCGCTCCAGCACGAGCGCCCCGACGACGGCGGCGTAAACCATCGGGATCATCGCGCGGGAGAAATCCGTCCCCCGTTGAAAGGCGAAAACCCAGGCGAAAAGTATCAACAGCGCCAGGACGGAGCCCGTCCCGATCCGCCGGACGACGTTGAAACTCAGAATGGGCGAGCGCCGCCGGTAAAGATTCTCAAAGCGCAGCGAAAAGAACCAGATGAGGCAGGCCCACGGGAACAGCCAAACGTAATCGGCCGGGTCATAACCCTTCGTGACGGCGAACCAGCCGGAATGAAACCGCAGCCAGTAAGCGAACCCCAGCCCCGCGCCGATGGCCAGGAGATCGCCGGCCATGACAACGAGGGTTTTCCAGATGGGGTGGCGACGGCGGCTCATGGGCCGGGCTCATCTAACCCCAGGAGGCTGGTCGAGTTCAAGCCGGCGCACGCCGGCGGGACCGGGCCCGTCGGGCGGGCCGCTTTCGCAAGCCGTGAGCTTGCGTTAGGCTCATCCCCCTAACGTCGAGGCTCCATGATCTCCGCCGCCCCGAACGATCCGTGGTCGACCGGCTCCCCCCGTCGCGGCGGAGTGTTGTCGGCGGCGCTGATGGCGGCGGTGATCGCGGCCTCGGTCGGTCATGCCGCGTGGCTTTTCGCCTCCGGACGCGTCCACAACAACGATTTCAAGCACCTCTGGGCCGGAGCGGTGATCCTCGCCCAAGGGGGCAACCCTTACGATCCGGACGTGCTCCTGCTCGCGGCCCGACAGTATGGATTTGAGTCCATCAACCCCTATGTGTATCTGCCGGCCACGGGGCTGATGCTGCGGCCGCTGGCGTGGCTGTCGTTCCCGGCGGCGGCGGCCGTCTGGTTCTGGGGCAACCTGGCGCTCGCGTGGGCGTGCGTCTTGTGGGGTCCGCGAGCCCTCGCGGTTCCGTTTCGGGATCGCGCCCGCTGGGCCGGTGCGCTGTTCCTGACGCTGCCGACGGCGCTGCAGGGTTTCGGCGTCTCGCCGTTTCTGCGGCAGATGACGGCCGGCCAGCTCAATGTTGGGGTCCTGGCGGCGATCCTGGGGAGCGTGACCCTGCTGATCCGGGGGCGAGAGGTCGCGGCCGGGGTGATCCTGGGGCTGGCGGCGGCCTTCAAGATCGCCCCGGCCTTCCTGATCGTCGTCCTGGCCGGAATGCGTCGTTGGCGCGCGGCGGCGGCGGCGGTGGGGACGTTGGGGCTGGGGCTCGCGCTTTCGGTCGGGCTCGTCGGCTGGGAGACGCATCGGGCGGCGATCGAGGTTTTGCGCCAAATGGGCTATGGGAGCTCCACGTGGGCCGAGTTCCAGATGGATTTCTATCGGGATCCCTTCAATCAATCCTTTAATGCTTTGTTTCATCATCTGGTGACCGAGAACCCGCATACGCGCCCCTGGTTCGATTGGGGGCCGAGGACGGCCGACGCGCTGACGTGGCTGGCGAGCCTGGGGACGCTTGGGCTCTTCCTTGCCTCCGTGCTTCGTTATCGGCGCCGGCCCTATTTCTCGCCCCGTTGGGGAGAAGCCGAGACGGAGCTTTTCATGGCGGGGGTGATCGTCATGTTGCTGTTACCTAGTTTGATGTGGGATCACTACATGGTCCAGGCGTTGGCGCCGTTGCTCTGGCTGTTCGGCGCGATGAACGTTCGTCGCCGTCCGGACCTCGCCATCTTCGCCGCGGCGGCCTGGGGATTGTTCGCCGTGCCGTGGGTCCACACGGGAACGGTCTGGCGTCAGGGGGCCGGGGTGTTGCTGCTGTCGATTCGCCTGTGGGGGGCGCTTTTACTGTTGGCCGTATTGACGGCGCAGTCAGGCCGGCGGTGGCGGGAAGGGATCACTCGGCGCTGATCACGAAATCGACCGTGGCGACGCCGCCGGGGGCGAGCTCGACCGAGGCGGTCCGAACGATCGGCGGCTCGAACTCGTAGCCGATCGGCTGCCCCTGCGGATTGCGCTTGAGCATCCCGCGCCAGCCGGGCCGCCACAGTTCGATCACGTGGTTCCCCGGCGGGACGTCCGTCAGCTCGAAGACGCCGTCGTCGCCCGTGACCGCGTAGTAGGGATGGCGCGCGACCCAGATGAAGGCGCTCATCCAGGGGTGGACGTCGCAGTTGATCCAGACGGCGCCGTCCCCCCGGATGAGCCGAACGGGGATGGCCTGGTTCAGCGTCGGCATGGCGTAGTTGAAAATCTGGCGCGTCCCGTCGAGCTTGCCATTGACGTTGTGGTTGATCGGGTCGCTGTTGACGATCGTGAGCGTTCCGCGGAAGGGGGCGACCTGAACGAAGGGCTCATAGCGGCAGCCGCGCTGGTCCAGCCGGAACGTGTCTCCGAGCCGGGCCAGGGGTTTGCCGCGAGCGATGGCCTGGATCCGGATGACGGCGTCGGCGAGGCCCCCTTCGGGCCCGACGCGCAGCCGGTGGCTCGGGATTTCCGCCACCCCATGCGAGCAAAGCGCGCGATCCTGCGTTACGAAGAGCGTCAATGCCGGCGGGGGGCCGCTGAACGTCACGCGGCCGCGGATGACGCCTCCGTCGGCGACCTCGATCTCCTCGTACCGCCCCTGAGGCCCGGTGGCCGCTTGCGCCCGCGCGCGATCCGGACCCACGGCGGCCCCTGCCCCCAGCATCAGGATCAGCAGGGAAGTCAGGCTAAAGAGGCAAGTCCGCCGCCTTTGCCGTTCTCGGCCGAGCCGGCGGAGTCGAAGGCGGGGTCGGGGCCGCGATTGAGTCGGTTCCCGGGGCGGCTGTCGACCCCCCGCGGGGGTTCGACAAGGCCCGCGCCGCTGAGCGAGCCTTGGCGCCTCAGGCTCGGGGGCGATCGCGCCCGGCGGCGCCCAACGGGCCAGTTTCGCGAGCGACTTCAAGGGGCATCGCTCCCTCTCAAGAGAGACGCCGGCCCCGGCGCAAGGTTCCCCGCCGGGCCGTCCGGGGCCTACGGCAGCCGGACCTTCTGCTCAATCAGATCACGCCCGTGCTCAAAGTCGTACGGCAGGAGCACGTTCCGGCCGGGCGGCACGATGTGCGGCGTGATAAAGAACAAGACATCGACCCCCTGCTCGATTTCCTCGCGGCTGGAGAAGAGGTGGCCGAGGAACGGCAGGTTCATCAGATAGGGGATCCCCTCGCGGATCACGCGGCTGCGGCGGGACTTGAGGCTGCTCAATTGATACGTCTCCCCCGCCCGGAGCGTGACCTTCGTCCGCGTGTCGGACGTATTGAACACCGGCCGATCGACGTTGCGCGACGTGATGAAATTGGAGAGCGAGCTGACTTCGACCTGGGTAATGTCGAGCTCGACCAATTGCTGGGCGATGTCGAGGATCTGCGGCCGCACGGCGAGCTTGACCCCCACGCTGCGGAAGGCCACGTCGAGCTTCTCCCGGTTGCCGTCGGTCTTGATGTCCTGGTACGGAATCTCGCTGCCGATCGTCATGAGCGTCGTCGTGTTGTGCAAGGCCAGGGCGATCGGCCGCGTCGTGATCCGCGCCTCCCCCTGATCGAGCAACGCCCTCAGCCGCGCCGAGACGACGCCGCCGTTCACGTCCATGCCGGCCAGGTTGATCCCCAGGCCCGGCAGCCGGGGAATGAAGCCGACCGAAGTCAACCCCAAGGCCGCGGCGCCGAGCGGGGTCTCGTTGATCTCGGCGGCGTCGGGCTCCGGGACCGTCTCGGGCAGGATCGGCACCGCCACCGGCGCCAGGCGGCGGCCCAGAACGACGTCGGCCCCCTGAATCACCTTCGAAAGGTCGTCGGCGCGGAAGCCGTAGTGCAGCCCGAGGTCGCGCGTTTTATCCTCGTTCACTTCGACGACTAGCGCCTCGATGGCCACCATGTAGGCGTCTTTGTCCCATCGCCAGGGGTTCACCCCCTCCAAAGCCTCCGGCGGGGCGCCCTGGCCCAAAACGCGGGGGGTGACCAGCGCCAGCAGGCCCAGGACACCCCAAGCCGCCCCTCGGGAGCGCACGCGACGGCGGCGGGGAGCGGCGCGGGATGAACGACGACGGCGCATCAGGGGGCCTCGATCGGATCAATGAACTCCGGCTTCACGAGAAAGACCAGTTCCGTCACCTGATCATCGGTCGAGACGTTGCGCAGAAACCAACGCAAGACGGGCAGCTCCGATATCCAGGGGATTCCCTGGCGGCGCTCGATCTCCCGATTGGCCTTGAGCAACCCGGCGATCAGCACCGAGCCGTTCTGAACCAGAATCTGGCTCTGCAGCTCCCGGCTGTCCAGCACCGGCACGCGCAACGGCTGGTTCTCTCCGTCGGTGCCGATGTTGATGAACCCCGTCAGGTCCGTCACGGTGGCTTTGAGGTGCAGCCGGACGAGGCCGTCGTAGGGACACGGGAGGGCGCTGCATTCGAGCGCCACGCCGGTGTCCCGATATTCCGTCGTCGTCGCGATGCGGGAGCCGCCGCCGAAGGCCGTCGCTTTTTCGTAAGGGATTTCTTTCCGTTGCGTGACCCGCCCGGCGTAGGACGCGTCCTTGCCCTGCTTTTCTTCGTTTCCCGTCGCTTCCCCGATCGTGACGATCAGCGTCGGCTCGGAAAGAACGCGAATCCGGCCCACCGTGCGCAAGGCCTCGATGACGACCTCGAAGCTGCCGTGGCCGGTGTCTAGCCCCGCCAGGAACAGCCGCGCGGCCGAACTCAACGGCGAAGGCGACGGGAGCGTCAGATCGGCCGAGCGCACGACCGTGCCCGTCTCGCCCGAGAAGAGAACGGCGAAGTCAAAATCCGTAGAGTTATTGAGCTGCCATTCGAGAACGCGCACTTCGACGCGCACCTGGCGGATCGGCGCCTTCGCCTCCGGGGCCGCGGAGGCCTCGGCGCTTTCCTGGGCGGCGAGGGGGGTGGAGCCCAGGGCGATCGCCAAGCTCAGGAGGGCCCGCGCCGGCCGGCGGCGCCGGGCGTTGGGCGGCCGCGCCGACCTCATGGCTCCACCCGGACCAATACTTCAACTTCGGTCACGTTGAAGAGATTGGTGAAATAGTCGGCCCGCGCCAGAAACGGGCGGACGTCGCCGGGCCGCAACGTGCGGAGCGAAATGATCTGAAAATCCAGCATCTCGTTCACCGCGTTCAGGAACCGGACCTCCAGGACGACGTTCTCCAGCGTCTTCGTCCCCTGGTTCCGCACCTTGCCGGTGTGAATGACGGCCGACCGGCTGCCGGAGTCCCCGAAGTTGCGGCCCCGGGGCAGGTAGGTGAACTCGTCGAAGACGACGATCGGGTGCCGATCCCGTTCCAGGCGGCGGATCGCCGCCGGCGTGAGCACTTCCGGCTCCCCTCGTTCGTTGATGAACAGTCGTTCGCGAGCGAGCTTCATCTCCGTGGCCGCCGCGTTGAGCGACTGCGCCCCGTAGTAATAGCGGGCCGCCAACTCGTAATTGCCCAGTTCGTAATACATATCACCCAAAAGGTTTTTGATCCGCCAATCCGCCGGATACCGCTCCTCCAGGGACTTAAGCTCGTTGAGCTCGTCCCGCGCCCGCCCGATCACTTCCTCCCCGGCCAGCTCCGCTTCCGATCGCGCCACGGCGATCCGCGCCAGATGCTGCTCGGCCTCGGCGCGGTAGCGTCCGGCGGCGTAATCCTCCTGATACTGGCGCAGCGTCTGTTCGGCCCGGTGATAGTCCTTCAGTTGCAGATAGGCTTCCCCTTGATGGAAGAGCAGCTCCTCGCGCCGAGGGGATTCCGGCAGACGGTCGATCAACCCCTCGGCCGAGGTGGCCGCCAGCGCCCAGTGCTCCTCGGCGAAAGCCGCCTGCGCCTGGCGATATTGACGGTCCAGGGCCGTTGTCCGGAAGCCTGCCTCAACCTCACGGCTCGCGCTTCGATAACGCTCGCAGCCGGCCGGAGACGCCAACATCCCAGCCATCGCCGAGCCCAGCAGGATCATGCCGCTCAGTCGCCGCATTATCCGTACAAACGATTTTGGTCGGCGCGACGCACCCGCGCCGACCCGATCTTTAGCCATAGGACCCGCCGCGTCAACCCATAGTTTGAATCCTTTTGACTCATGCCTGCCCTTCAGGTTCCTCTAAATCCTTAAGTCTCAAGGCCTTCATCTCGCCCATGCGGCTCGTGCTCCTCGCCAACCCCGACAACATCCACGTCCGACGATGGGTCGCCTTCCTCCTCGAGCGCGGTCATCAACTCCGCCTGATCGCTGACCCCCATACGCGCGAGCGCCCCCCCGGCGTCGAGACCGTTCTGCCGCGCTGGAACGCGTTAACGAATTCCCTGGCCTTCCGGTTGACCCCCGCCCCCCACGGCAACAGCCTCTGGAAGCCGATCCACTACCGGCCGCTCATCCGCGCCTTCCACCCCGACGTCGTCCACGGCTTCGAGGCTTACTATAACGGCCTGGCGACGGCCTGGGCCGGCCCCTATCCCAAGGTGTTGACCCCTTGGGGAATGGACATTCACCGGGACGGGCGGGCCCGCGGCCTGAGCGGCTGGATCGTGCGGCGCGCGCTCCGGGGCGCCGATCTGATCACCACCAACGACGAGACGCTGGCCGATTTTCTCCAGGCGGCATACGGCCTGGATCGCCGACGCGTTCGCGGTTTCTCCTGGGGCGTCGATCTGACGGTCTTCCGTCCGGGGCTTGAGGAGGCGCGAGCCCGTTGGCGCGCCGAGCTCGCCGCCCCGGCTGAGTCGCCGATCGTCCTCTACCCTCGCAATTTCGATCCCCACTGGGGGGCGGAGCTGTTCATGGAGGCCCTTGGCCCCGTCCTCGCCCGCCGGCCCGAGGCGATCGCCGTCATCCTCGCCCCGGCGCCCACCCCCTTTCGCCAACGCATGAAGTCGCTCGCGCGTGAACGGGGGCAGGAGCCCGCCGTGCGCTGGATCGAGCGGGTCCTCAACCCGCCGGAGATGGCCGGGCTGTATAACGCCGCCGAGGTCTTCGTCTCGGCCCCGCGGAGCGACCTGCTGGCCATGACCGTGCTGGAGGCCCTCGCCTGCGGCTGCTTCCCCGTGCTGGCCGATCTGCCCGCGTATCGGAAGCACGCCTGGCCCGGCGCGGATCACGCCATCGTCCTGGACCGGCCCGACCCCGCCGCGCTGGCCGAAGCGATCGTCTCGGCCTTCGAGGACGGGCCTCGACGACGTCGGGCGGCGGCTTATAACGCCGAGCGGATGGTCCGCCAGGAAGACGCCCGGATCAATATGGCCCGCATGGAGGAGGTCTACGCGGCCGCCCGCGAGCGGGCCGCGCTCCGGTCCCGAAGAACGGCATGAATCTTGGCCACGGAGGCCCTCGAGCGCGCCGAGAAGACCGTTCCGCCTCCGATTCCGGCTTCGGCTCGGCCCGCGGGGCCGGTCGTGCCGATCCGCGGTTCGCGTTCGCTCGCGGCGGGTCTCTCCGCTTTCCGGACATGTCACGCGCCGTGCGGGGCTTTTTCGCTTTATGACGCGGGCTCAGCGGCGCATCATGCGGTCGGTGTCACAAGAGCGTCCCGGCCGTTTTCCCGCGCGGACGGCCTGAGCCGATCGGCCAGGGAGTTTGAACGTCACGGAAGCCTGACCCATGGACGAGCAGCGGATTGAGGCCATCGTCAGCGAGGTATTGCGCCAGCTTCGGCAGCCGGGCCCCGAGCCGCCGCCGGAGAGAACGCTCGGCCCGATCGCGCCGCGCGGCGTCCCGGGCGACGTCCCCGGGACGACGGTCCTGCTGAACCCTTCGGCGGCCGTGGAGACGCGCCTGGCTGAGCCGACGGGGGCTCCCGCATCGGTCAACCCCGGCGGGCGGCGCGGGCCGGCCGAGGCGACGGAGCCCTGGCCGCGGAGCGGCGGGGGGGCGCCCCTGCACCTGGCCGAGTTCCCGCAATCCCTCGAACGAGCGGCGCGCGAGGCCTCCGGCCTGGCGAGCGGCGTTTTTGAGACGGTCGATCAGGCCGTCCGGGCCGCCGAGGAGGCCTTCGAGGCGCTCAACGATCTGAGCTTGGAGAAACGCGGCGAGATCATCGCGGCGATCCGCGCGACGGCGCTGGCGAACAAGACCGACTTCGCCGAGCGGACGATGCGCGAGACCGGGATGGGCCGCGTCTCGCACAAGGAGCGGAAATTCGAGATCGTCGCCACCAAGACCCCGGGCATCGAGTTCCTCCGCCCCAGTTGTTTCACCGGGGATCGCGGCCTGACGGTCGATGAGCTGGCCCCCTTCGGCGTGATCGGCGCCGTCACCCCTTCGACGCATCCGCTCCCGACGATGGTCAATAACGCCATCTGCTTCATCGCCGCCGGCAACGCCGCCGTCTTCAACGCGCACCCGGCCTCGATGCGCGTCTTCGCCCATGGGGTCGAGGTCTTCAACCGCGCGATTCAGAGAGCCGGCGGGCCGCCCAACCTGATTACGTGCGTCGCCGAGCCGTCGGTCGAAACGGCCAAGGCGATGTTCGTCCATCCGGGCGTGCGGCTGGTGTTGGTGACGGGGGGGCCGGCGGTGGTGCGGGAGGCCTTGCGCGCGCCGAAGCGGGCCATCTGCGCCGGGCCGGGCAATCCGCCGGTCGTCGTCGACGAGACGGCTGACATCCACAAGGCCGCCGAGTCGATCATCCTCGGCGGGGCGTTCGACAATAACATTCTCTGCATCGGGGAAAAACAGGTCTTCGTCGTCGAGGCCGTGGCCGAAAAGCTCATGGCCGAGCTCGAAACCCAGGGGTGCATGAAGCTGGGGGCGCAACAGATCGAAGCCTTGACGCGCGCGGCCTTCTCGCTCGATCGGGGCGATCGGCCCCTGCTCAACCGCAACCTGATCGGGCGGGACGCCGCCGTGCTCGCGCGCGCCGTTGGGATCGAGACCGGCTACGATCCTCCCTTGCTCTTCGGCGAGACGGGCTTTGACCATCTGTTCGTCCAGGAAGAGCAGATGATGCCGTTCATCCCGATCGTGCGCTGCCGGAACGTGACCGAGGCGATCAATCTGGCGATCGCTTCCGAGCACGGTTACGGTCACACGGCCTGCATCCATTCGCGGAACATCCAGAACATGCACGAGATGGCCCGGCGCGTGAACACGACCCTTTTTGTCAAGAACGGCCCCTCGACGGCGGCGCTCGGCGCCGGCGGCGAGGGCTACACCAGTTTCTCGATCGCCGGAGCCACGGGGGAGGGCTGCACGACGCCGCTCACGTTCACGCGCCAGCGCCGGTGCGCGCTTGTCGATTATTTCCGGATCGTCTGAGGGTCGTCGCCGGGGGGTGAAGCCGGGACGAGAACCACCAGGACACAAGGACGCAACGCCCTTTCGCCGCGGTCATTCTCGCCATCGTCCGACGACGGCGTCGCCTGACTCCCGTAGGCTTCCGATGTCCTCTCCCTGGTGAATGATCCTCCCCCGAACGGCCCTTGGCCCGCCGCCGCATCAAGCTCACGCTCGAATATGACGGCCGCCCCTTCGCCGGGTGGCAACGCCAAAAGGGAGAACCCTCGGTTCAGGAGGCGCTGCAAGCGGCTTTGGAGACGGCCCTCGGCCACCCGGTTGACGTTTGCGGGGCCGGGCGCACCGACGCCGGCGTCCACGCCCTTGGCATGGTGGCGCATTTCGACACCGAGAACCCGATCCCGATCGAACGGCTGCCGCGGGCCCTGCGCGGTCCGCTGCGCCCGGAAATCTCCGTCCTGGCCGCCGAGGAGGTCTCCCCCCGGTTCGACGCGCGACGGGACGCCCTCCTGAGGTGGTATCGCTACCAGCTTGATCTTTCCGGCGAGCGGCATCCGTTGGGGCCGAGGGTCTGGCGGATCGGGCTGGCGATCAGCCCGGAGCGGCTCCAGACGGCGCTCGCTTGTTTCGTCGGTGAGCATGAATTCGGCGGCTTTCGCGGGGCGGGCTGCGACGCTGAGCGGACGCGGCTGACGATGCGGGAAGCCTCGATCGCGCGGTCGGGCCCATGGGTGGCCTTGGATTTCAAGTGCCGGTCGTTTCTGCACAAGATGGTCCGTCTGATGGTGGGGGCGGCCGTCCAGGCCGCCGCGCGCCGGATCGAAATCGACACGATCCAGCGCGTGCTCGCCACGGCCGAGCGCCCGGCCACCCTCCTGGCGGCCCCGCCCGAGGGGCTCTGCCTGATGGCCGTGGCCTACAGCGAGGCCGAGGTCCAGAAGGTCTTGACAGCCCGGCCGTCGCCGCCTAGTTTCTGAATTCTGCGGCGCCGGCGGCGCCATCGTCCTCGGGGTCGGCCCGCGAGCCGCCGGCGGCCATCGCCGCGTGAATTTCAATCCAAAACCCGAAGGATAGGATCATGGACCTCAGGGGATCCTTTGTCGCCATTGTGACGCCGTTCCGGGGGGGCCGGTTCGATCGGCAGGCCTTCGAGCGCCTGATCGACTTTCAGATTCGAGGCGGGACGAACGGCATCGTCCCCTGCGGAACGACGGGCGAATCGGCCACGCTGACCCACGAGGAGCATGAAGAGGTGATCGCCGCCTGCGTGGCGGCCGTCCGGGGGCGCGTCCCCGTGCTCGCGGGGACCGGCTCCAATTCGACGGCCGAGGCGATCCGTCTGACGCGGGCGGCCAAGGCCGCCGGGGCTGAGGCCGCCCTCCTCATCACCCCTTATTACAACAAGCCGCCCCAGCAGGGGCTCTATGACCACTACTGCGCGATCGCCGAGGCCGTCGATCTGCCGCTGGTCGTCTATAATTGCCCGGGGCGGACGGGGGTTTCGATCTCGCCGGAAACGCTTGCCCGCCTGGCCGAGCATCCGCGGATCATCGGCGTCAAGGACGCCACGGGGGACCCGGACTGGACGACTGAAGTTTCCATGATCGAGGGGCTGCAAATCCTTTCCGGCGACGACTCCCGGACGCTGCCGCTGATGGCCGTCGGCGCCGCCGGCGTGATCTCCGTGACGGCCAACGTCGCTCCGGCCGAGGTGGCCCAGCTCTGCGAGGCCGCGCTGATGGGCCGCTGGGAGGAGGCCCGCCGCCTGCACCGGCATCTTTACCGCCTGACGAAGCTCCTGTTCGTCGAATCCAACCCCGTCCCGGTCAAGGCCGCCGTGGAAATGATGGGGATGATCGGGCCGGAGATTCGCCCGCCGCTCTCGCGCCTGGCTGAGAAGAACCGCGCGGCCCTGGCTCGCGAGATGACCCGCCTGGGGTTGCTGGCCGATTCGCGATTGGCGGTCGGCTGACGGGGCGGCGCGGGCCCGCGGCGGAAGCTCGGCCGCCGCGGCGCAAAGCTGTTTGCTTCGGCTCCTGCCGATGATAGACTTTTTCGGCGCTCGCCCGCCGAACACGTGCTCGGCGCGGCCGTCGGGCCGCTCGGTGAGGGGCCGCGCGCGGGGCGGCAGAGCCCGGGCGAACGCGGAGGGAGATTCGTGAATCAGCCCTGTTTTCGGCGTGGGGGAGGTGGATCGGTCGTCCTCGCCTGCGGGTTGGCGCTGGCGCTTCTTCCGGCCGCGGCGGGGCCGGCCCTTTCGGCCGAGCCCGGCCAGGAGTTGCTGATCCCCAACGTCTTCGCCGACATCGCCGAGCAGACGCTCCCGTCGGTCGTGGCCGTCTACGTCCGGCGGGACGTTCGGGCCGAGATGGAAGCCTTGCGGGAACGGTTCCGCCAATTCCGCGACGATCCGCGGTTCCGCCAGTTTTTCGAGGGGGAACCCTCGCCCGAGAGGGACGGGTCCGGCTCGGAAGGGGACCCGCATTCGGATCTGGAGGAGGCGCGAACGTCGGGCTCGGGCGTGATTATCGCCCCCGAGGGCTACATCGTGACGAACAACCACATCGTGGGCAACGCTCAGCCGGGGACGGTCAGCGTCGTTCTGCACGACGACACGGAGGTGCCGGCCGACAAAGTCCAGGTCATCGCACAGGACGAGTACCTCGATCTGGCCGTGCTCAAGATAGATCCGGCGGGGTTGACGCTCAAGCCGCTGCCGTGGGGGGATAGTGATCAACTGCGGATCGGGGAATGGGTTCTGGCCATCGGCAACCCGCTCGAATTGCGGGGGTCGGTCAGCAAGGGGATCATCAGCGCCAAGAATCGGAAAATACAGAAGGCGCCGATCGAACACCTGTTGCAGACCGACGCCATGATCAACCCCGGCAACAGCGGCGGGGCGCTGGTGAACCTGCGGGGGGAATTGATCGGGATCAACATGGCCATCGCCACCCGCTCGGGCTTTTTTGAGGGGATCGGGTTCGCCATTCCCTCCAACGACGCCCGCTTCATCACCGACCAGGTGATCCAGGACGGGCGGGTCCGCCGTGGCTATATCGGAATTTACATGACGCCGTTGGCCGACGACGCCGTTCGCCAGGCCCTCGGCGTGGAGGAGAAAGCGACGGGCATCGTCGTGATGGACATCGTGCAGGGGGCGCCCGCCGATCGGGCCGGCGTGCGGGCTTACGACGTGATCACGGCCGTTGACGGCGTCAACGTCGAGGACAACGGCGATCTCTTGGGGCTCGTGGCCGGCAAACGGGTCGGCGACGTGGCCCGCTTGACGATCCTGCGGCGCGAAAGGGGAGAACTCAAACGCCTGGCTCTCGACATGCAGGTTACCGAACGGCCGCCGGACGGAGCCCTGATCCCGCCGCGTCGCCGGGTGCCGCGCATGGAACCCCCCAAGGCGCCGACGATCGGCGGCCTTGGCCTGGAACTTCGGGTCGTCCAGGAGGGGGAAGCCTCGGCGCTGGTCGTCGAGCGGGTGGAGCCGGGCTCGCCGGCGGCGCGGGCCGGGCTTCTGGCGGGCGACGTGCTGCTGGACGTCAATCGTACGCCGGTGATGACCCTGTCGGATTACGCCGAAGCCGTCGGCGGGCAGGCTCCCGACCGTCCCCACCTGTTCCGAATTCAGCGCTCCGGCCGAGACCTTCTGGTGGGGGTTCCCCCTGCCGCGGCTCCCTGACGGGACGAATGCCGTTGTTCGGACCAGCGCCCCAAGGACCCGCCCGCCGGGCGGCGGCGCGCCCGCCGAGGCGGTTCCTCGCCTTAGCTTGGACGGTGTGGGGGGCCTTGGCCGTGGCTTCGGCGCTCGGATCGTCGGCCGCGTGGTCCCAAGGCGATGACCGGCAAGGGACCGTGTTGACCTTGACCGTTCCGGATGAAGAGGCGCCGCCGCCGTCGTGGTGGGAGCGGGTGGTCGGGCAGCGTTCCATGCTCGTGGTCTGGTTTCTGGCGCTGGCGGCCGTGATCGGCTTGGGGGGCTGGTTGTTCTTCACGTTGCGAAACCGAGGGGAGGCGCCGTCGCGTCCCCGGGTCGATCGGGAGGCCGATTCCTCGCCCTTTGAGCAGATTCTGGCCGAGCTACAGGGCATCCGGCTGCGCGTGGAGAGCGGCGAGGGACGGGCCAATGTCCCGAAGATCGCTCGGCTGGTGCGGATTTTCCTGGATAAGACGGGCGTCCCGGGGGCGCGAACGGTCGGCTACGAGGAGCTCCGGCGCGCCGTGCAGGCCGGGAAGTTCTCCCCCCATCAGGCCCAGGAGATCAACCGCATCCTGGAGCGGTGCGAGAGCGTCGGCGAGGAGGATTTCGGGGCCGCCGTCCTGGAGTTTGATCCCCTGGAGCTGATCCAGGATTTTCGCCGACTGGTTTACCAGGTCGAGGGGCGGGAGTACGTCTGAGCGGGCTCGGCGTCGGCCTCAGGGAGACTTGCGATGGCGATGACGGAACCTTTGCCGGCCACCCCCAGCGACGCGGGGGCGCTATTGGCCCTGCAAGAGGCCGTGGCGCGCGAGAGCGTCTTTGTGGGCGAGCTGGTCGCGGAACTGCGCAAGCACATCATCGGCCAACAGGCGATGATCGATCGCCTGCTGGCGGCGCTGCTCACGGGGGGCCACGTGTTGCTGGAAGGGGTGCCGGGCCTGGCCAAGACGCTGACGATCAAGGCCCTCAGCCAGGCGATCGACGCCCGTTTTCAGCGGATTCAATTCACGCCGGACCTCTTGCCGGCCGACCTGATCGGGACGATGATCTTCGATCAGTCCAACGGGACGTTTACCCCGCGGCGGGGTCCCATCTTCGCCAATCTGATCCTGGCCGACGAGATCAACCGGGCTCCGGCCAAGGTCCAGAGCGCGCTCCTGGAAGCCATGCAGGAGCATCAGGTCACGATCGGCGAGACCAGCCATCCGCTGCCCGAGCCGTTCATGGTCATGGCCACCCAGAATCCGATCGAGCAGGAAGGGACGTATCCGCTGCCCGAGGCGCAGGTCGATCGTTTCATGATGAAGGTGATCGTCGGCTATCCGAGCGCGACCGAGGAGCGGGCGATCCTGGACCTGATGACGGGGCCGCCGCCGTCGCCCGTCCGGCCGGTGCTGCATCCGGAGCGGCTTCTGCGCGCCCGCCGGATGGCGCAGGCCGTCTATATGGACGACAAGATCAAGAACTACATCGTCCGGCTGGTGCTGGCCACGCGCCAACCGAAGGCGCACGGCGTGCCGATCGAGCCCTACGTGCAATATGGGGCCTCGCCGCGGGCGACGGTCTATCTGGCCATGGCCGCGCGGGCTCAGGCCTTCCTCCAGCGCCGGGCGCATGTCATCCCCGACGACGTGAAGACGATCGGCCCGGACGTCCTCCGGCACCGGATCATCATCAGCTACGAGGCCGAGGCCGAGGAAAAGACCGCCGACGACGTCGTCGGCCTCTTGTTCGACCACGTGGAGGTGCCTTGAGGCTGCGTCCGGCGAGACGGCGGGAGGAACGCCGATGACCGGTCTGGATATCGCCCGGCTCCAGAGCAAGGTCCGCCGGATCGAGATCGTCTCCAATCGGCTCGTGACCGAGCAAATGGCCGGGGAATATCACAGCGTCTTCAAGGGCCAGGGGATGGAGTTCGAAGAGGTCCGGCCCTATATCGCCGGGGACGAGATCCGATCGATCGACTGGAACGTCACGGCCCGGGCGGGCGAGCCGCACGTCAAGCGCTACCGCGAGGAACGCGAACGGACGGTGTTCCTGATCGTCGACGTGAGCGCGTCCTGCCGATTCGGCACGCGCGGGGCCTTCAAGTCCGAACTGATGGCCGAGCTGTGCGCCGTCCTCGCCTTTGCCTCGATCGCCAACAACGACCGCGTCGGGCTCCTGCTCGTCTCCGACCGGATTGAATTGTTCCTGGCCCCGCGCAAGGGCCGCCGCCACACGCTGCGGCTCGTGCGCGACGTCCTGGGTTTTGAAGCCGCGGGCGTCGGGACGGACCTGCCGTTGGCCCTCGATCACCTCCGGCGCGTTCTCCACCGCCGGGCGATCGTCTTCCTGATTTCGGATTTCCTGGCGCTGGCGCCTTCGGGCCGCCGAGTCGAACTCTGGGAACGCGCGGCCAGCGCGCTCGCCCGCCGCCATGATCTGATCGCCGTGGCCGTCGCCGATCCCCTGGAACATGCCTTGCCGCCCGTCGGGCTCCTTGAGGTCGTGGACGCCGAGACGGGAGAACTGCGCGTCCTGGACACCACGAGCCCCGCCGTCCGTCAGGCCTACGCCGACCATCGAGATCGACGGCGCGAGGCCCTCCGTCAGATGATGAACCGGCTGGGGGCCGGTTTGATCGAGCTGATGACCGATCAGCCCTACGCCCCCGAACTGGTCCGATTCTTCCGTCGGCGAGCCCGCCGCCGCCTTGGGGTTTGAGGAGCCCGCCGGATGCGTCGTCTTAAGTCCCCGCGCCCTGGCGAGGAGCCCGCCCTGATCCCGCGCCGCTGGCGCATGCTCGTCATCACGCTCCTGTTTCTGGGGATGGCCGCCGTCGTCGTCACGCTCATGTGGACGGGCCGCGCCGACCCGAGCGCCCGCCGCGCGCTACCGAGGCTGGGCGGGGCGGGGCGCGCCTTGATGGCCGAGGCCGAGACGATGGAGGCCGAGGGCCTCTGGGGAGCCGCGGCCCGCGCCTACGCCGCCCTCGCCGAGGATGTTTCGGCGGCCCCCGCTTTGCGCTCCAGCGCGGCCGAGCGATTGGCCAATCTGAGGTTCGCTCGCCTGAAGGATACGCCGGGGGCGCTGGAAGCGCTCGAACTGGCTTACTTTCTGGCCCGCGAGCCGGAGCGGCGCGCGCGGCTCAAGGACCTGCGCCAGACGATCCAGGCCCCGTCGCCGCCGGCCGGTTCGCCCGGCGCCTCCCCGGTCTCCGTCCCCTTGTTTCGAGTCGGGGATGAAACGGTGACCTTGGAAGAGGTGCTCTACGCTTACCGGACGGTTCATCCGGAGGCTCCGCTCACCGTCGAGGGGCTCCATCGCTTCTCGCTGGATTACATGGACCAGGTGGCGCTGGCGGCCGAAGCCCGGCGCCGGGGATTACACGGGGACACGATGCATCGGCTCGAAATGAACTTTTACGAACGCCAGCTTCTGGCCCAGGCCCTCCTCAGCTCGCTCGTCCCCGAACTCGACGAGCCGACCCTTCAGGCCTACTACGAGGCTCACCCGAAGGAGTTCCTCCAGCCCGCCGCCGCGCGCGTGGACCACATCGTCGTCGCCTCGCCCGAAGCCGCCGACGAGGTCAACCAGGGTCTCGCCCGGGGGGAAGACTTCAACGCTTTGGCGCGCCGCCTGAGTCTGGATCGCGATCTCTTGCCCGATGGGAGTTCCCTCGGATGGATCAACGCCGACGATGGGGGGGTCCCGCGGGTCGGGCCGCTGGCCGGTCTGGCCGCCCGCCTGACTCAATACGACGACGGCGCGACGACCGGGCCCATCGCCGCCTCGCGGGGTTATCATTGGTTCCGCGTCCGCCAACGACGACCCGAGCGGCCCCGACCCCTCGAAGAGGCCCGGTCCGAAATCGAAAATCGTCTCCGGCAAGAGCAGTTTCTTCTAGCCCAGCGGGACCTCCTCAAGCGCCTCAAGACCACCCTCGGCGTCGAGATGCTCACGACCGACCTCGAGGCGCGCCTTCGGGAGCGGGGCGCCTCGGCCGCCGCCTCGGCCCCAGGGGAAACGTCTCCCGAGCCCGAATCCCCCGGAGCGGCTCCCCGATGAGCGACGGGCCTTCATCGGCCTCGGCGGCCCCGTGCCCATGGCTTTCCGCCTCCGTCCGCCTCTGGGCGGCTTGGGCGATGGCATGCTGGGCGGCTTCGGCCCTCGGCGCCGACGAGCCGTCTCCATCGCCGGCCTTCCGCCTCGCGCCTCGCCAGTCCTCGGTTCGGCTGGCCGACCGGATCATCGTCGATCTGGTGGCCGAGACGGGCTCGCCGGCGGCGTCGGCGATCCTGAGCGTCGATTCCGACGTCGAGGGGGGAGACTGGCACCTGCTCTCGCCGTGGGGACCGACGGCGGCGCGTTCGGACCGCCGCCAAGGGCGGCTCTGGACGGCGACGTTCCAGAGTTTTGAAGTCGGCGCGCGCCCATTGCCGCCGACGCGAATCAAGTTGAAAGCGACCGACGGCCAGGAGCAAACGATCGAGCTCGAGCCGCCGGTCGTGGAGATCCGCAGCGTGCTCGCCGCCGATCCGGCGGCCCCTGAGGAGCTGGCCGGTCTTCGGCCCATCTATCGGTTGCGAAGGCCTGGGTGGCCCGTGGCCGTCTCGGTGGCGGGGGCCGTGGCGGCCGCGGCGGCGGCTTACCTGTTTTACCGGCGGTTCGGACGCCGCCGAGCCTTGGCCCCGGCGGTCGAGCCCGAGCCGCCGCCTGAGGTTTGGGCGTTACGGGAGATCGCTCGGCGCCGCCGCCTTGCCGTCTGTTCGGAAGGGCCGCCGCGCGAGATCGCCACGTTGGCTTCCGAGGTCATCCGGCTTTATTTCGGCCGGCGGTTCGGCCTGGCCGCGATGGACATGACGACGGCCGAGTGCCTCGGCGCCCTGGAAGGCCGCCCGCTCGCCGCGCGCACGCTCGAGTTAATCCGTCGCTTCCTGGATCAATGCGACCTCTGGAAGTTTTCTGAGTGGGAACCGCCGCGCGGCGCGTGGGAGGGCCTGTGGGAAACCGCCGCCGACGTTGTTGAGGAGTGCGCGCCGGTCTGGGTCCTGGACCCGGCGGCGGCCGGGGAGCGTCCCCGGCCGGCCTCAGGAGCGCCCGTCGGATGATTCGCTTTGCGGAGCCTTGGGCCTTTGCGTTGGCGATTCCGCTGGTCGCCCTCGCCGTCTGGGTGATCCGGTCCCGCCGTCGGCTCGCCCCGAAGCTCACGTTTTCCTCCACGGAGCTGGCCGCCGCCGGCCGGCCCACGATCCGGACGGCGCTGCGGACGTTCCCTCGCGGGCTCCTGTTGGCCGCCGTGGGGCTCTTGATCGTCGCCCTGGCGCGGCCGCAGACCCCTTGGAGCGAACGTCGGCGCCTGCTGGAAGGCATCGACATCATGCTCGTGCTGGACGTGAGCGAATCGATGCGGGCGCTGGACTTCCGGCCCAATCGGCTGGAGAAGGCCAAGGAGGTGGTCAAGGAGTTCATTCTGGGGCGCGTCGAGGATCAGATCGGGCTGGTGATTTTCGGTCAGGAGGCCTTCACGCTCTGCCCGCTGACGCACGACTACGCGGCGCTGGAGACGTTCGTTAATCGGATCGATTTTGATCTGGTCAACGGTCAACACACGGCCATCGGGATGGGCCTGGCCAATGCCGTCAATCGCCTCAAGGATTCCCCGGCCAAAAGCAAAGTCGTCATCCTGCTGACCGACGGAGAGAACAACTGGGGCGAGATCGCCCCGCTGACGGCGGCCGAACTCGCCCGACAGCTCCACATGCGCGTCTATACGATCGGGGTGGGCAGCCGCGGCCCGGTCGACATGCCGGTTCGCGCGGCCAATGGGCAAACCTACGTTCAGCGGGTCATGGCCAGCATCGACATCGAGACGCTGCGCCGGATCGCCGAGGCCACCGGAGGGACGTTCTTCGAGGCCACCGACGGCAAGAAGCTCGAAGAGATCTATCGCCAGATCGACCAGATGGAGCGGAGCAAGCGCGAGGTCACGGAGACGAATTACTTCGATGAGCGGGCCCCCTGGGCGATTATCCCCGCCCTCGTCCTCCTCGTCGCGGCCTGCCTGCTGGAGAACACATTGGTCCGGTCCTTTCCCTGAGTAAAGGCGTTCCCGCCGATGCACGTCGGCAATCCCCAAGCCCTCTGGTTGTTGACGCTCCTGGCCCCGCTGGTCCTGGCCGCCCTCTGGAGCGCGCGGCGACGGCGCCGGGCGGCGGCCCGCCTGGGAGAGACGGCCCTCCTGGGCCGACTCTATGAGCCGGCGGTCCGGTCGTGGCGACGGCGGCGGGCGCTGGCTGGGCTGGCGGCGGCGGCGCTGCTGGCCGTGGCGGCGGCGCGGCCCCAATATGGGCGCGTTGAACAAACGCTCGAACGGGCCGGGCTCGACGTGATCATCGGCATCGACGTCTCGGCGAGCATGCTCGCCACGGACATCGAGCCCAATCGGCTGGCCCAAGCCAAGGAGAGTCTGAAGCGGCTGGTCCGCAGCCTTCGGGGGCATCGCTTGGGGATCGTCGCCTTCGCCGGCGAGGCTTTCCTGTTGTGTCCGATGACGTTGGATCATGCCCTGGCGCTTCTCGTGCTTGAATCGGTCGGGCCGGATTCGGTCGGCGTTCCGGGAACCGATCTGGGCCGCGCGGTTGAAGTGGCCCAGGGGGCCTTCCAGCGCGGTGGGGCCGGGAGCCCCGTTCTTGTCCTCATCACCGACGGGGAGGATAATGAAGGGCGCGGCTTGGCCGCGGCCCAACGCGCCGCCGGGGCGGGCGTGCGGATTTTCGCCATTGGGATCGGGACGGAACGAGGCGGGCCGGTGCCGGAGGGTGAGCGGGGCTACAAGGAAAAAGACGGCGCGAAGGTCGTCTCCCATCTGGATCTGGCCGGTCTGGCCGCCATGGCGCGCGCCACGGGCGGGGCGGCTTACGCCGGCGGGGCCAACCCCGGCGTGGCCGTCAACGCGATCGCCCTCCGGCTGGATCGCATGGACAAGACCGAACTCGAATCCGGCAAGATCGTGCTCTACGAGGATCGCTATGGGTGGTTCGTCGCCCCGGCCATCATCCTTCTGGTTTGGCTGGCCGCCTTCGGGCCCGGCGGCCGGGTCTCGGCCCGCGGCGCCGCCGAGCTCACCCCCGCCGCTCATGTCGCCTGAGCCCCCCCGCCGCGCTCACCGTCCAGGGCTCTCGATCGTCGGCCTCCTGGCGGGGTTGACCCTTATCCCCCCGGCGTGGGTCGGGGCCGACGAGGCCACGCAGCTCGCCCGCCGAGGCGTTGAGCGATTCCAAGCTGAAGATTACGAGGCCGCCCGCCAGGCCTTCGAGGAGGCCGCCGGCCTCGACCCCACCTCCCCGGCCCTCCAGTACAATCTGGGGACGACGCTCGCCCGCCAGCAACGGTTCGGCGAGGCCGCCGAAGCGCTCGCGCGCTCGACCTCGCTGCCGGAGCACCCGACGCGCCGGGACGCGTTTTATAACCTGGGCCTGAGCCGGGTCGAGGCCGCCCGGGCCCTGGAGCCGTCGGCCCTGGAGCCCCGCCTGGAAGGGCTCCGGCGGGGACTAGAGGCTTTTCGGGCCGCCTTGATCGCCGACCCCAGCGACGGGGACGCCAAGCGCAACTATGAACTGACGCAGCGGTGGATCGCCGAGCTGGAGGAACAGCTTCGGCGCGAGGCCGAGGCGCAACGTCAGGGAGAGTCCGACTCCGAAAACGAGCGATCCCAAAACGATCAGGAGAACGCCCAGGGAGAGAACCCGTCCCGGGGAGAGAAACCCGAGGGGGAGGACGCCGCCGAGCAGCCCCCCTCGGAGGAATCGAGCCCGACGGATGAACGGACGGGGGAGTCATCTGAAAATCAGCCCGATGCGTCCGAATCGGGGCGGCAAGAGCCTTCCGAGGCGGGTCAAGAGCCGCCGGCGCCGGGGGAAGGCACCGAGCAGCCCGCCGAACCGAGCGAGCCCTCGGAGGATTCCCAGGGGCACGCCTCCCCGGCCGAATCGCGCCAGCGCGCCGGGCTGGAAGCCACGCCGACGCCCGCGCCCGCCGCAGCGACCCCTCCGGCCGTCCCGCCGGTCAAGCCGGGGGAGCCCGCGACGGAATCGACGCCGCTGAGCCCGGGCCAGATCGACGCCTTGAGAGTCCTGAACGCGCTCGAAGAGGCGCGGCCGGAGAGCTTCCGACGGCTGTTCCAATTCCGAGGGGCCGCTCCCTCTCGGCGTCCGGAGAAGGATTGGTGAGGGCCGGCAAGAAGTGCGCTGGGGCGGGGCGCGTGACGGCCCGCTGGGTCGGCGTGGTCGCCCTGGCCGCCCTGAGTCGGCCGGTCGTCGGGGCCGTCCTGGGGTTTGAAGCCGTCGTGGAGGACGCGACGGTCGAGGTCGCCGAGCCGATCATCTACGTGATCCAGGTTCAGACCGACGGCGGGCGGTTCAACCAGCGCGGCTTGAGCCAGCCCGATTTCGGCGCCCTGCGGATCGAAGGAGCCCCGGCCGTCCAGCACGAGACTCAGATCGTCAATTTCCGGCAGACCTACACGATGCGGATCACCTACGTGCTGACGGCGCCGGGGCCGGGCCCATACACGATCGGCCCCGCCGAACTTACCGACGGCGGCCGCCGTTGGCGGACGAACCCGATCGTGATCCAGGTGGCCGAAAGCTCCTCGGAGGCGTCTCCGCCGAGCCTGCGGGAGGAGCCGATCCTGCCGCCGCGGACGGACAGCCCCGAGCTGACCCAGCAATTGAGGGGCCGACTGTTCGTCCGGCCGATGATTTCGAGGCTCAACCCCTACGTCGGGGAGCCGATCGTCTTGAGCTATTCCCTTTACCAGAAAGGCTCGCTCGTCCAGGAACTCCGGATGAACCAGCCCGAATTCGGGGGGATGCTGACCGAGACGCTTTACCAGGCGCGCAACTTTGAATGGACGCGCCAGGTGATCGACGGCGAGGAGTTCCTGGTCACCTTGCTCTATCAGGTGGCCCTCACGCCGACGCGCCCGGGGCAATACGTTTTCGAGGATTTTCAGGTTTCCTTCCGCCTCCCGTTTCGCGAGCGTCGCCGCCGGTCCCTCTTCGACGATCTGGACTTGTTCCTCGAATCCCCCTTCGGCTCCTTTGTCAATGGCGTGGCCCGCGGCGGGCCACTTCGCCTCAACGTCCGGCCCCTGCCGACTGTGGGTCAACGTCCCGACTTCTCCGGGACGGTCGGCAGTTTCACGCTCGCTTCGGAATTGGATCAAACCTCGGCCACCGAGGACGATCTGATCACGCTGACGGTCAAGATCGAAGGCCGGGGCAACGTGGCTCTGGCGGCCGTTCCCCGGCTGCCCGAGGCGGAGGATTTTGAACTCTTTGACCAGAGCCAGAGCCATGAAAAATGGACCGACGAGCGCGGCCTGGCCGGTCGCAAGACCATCGAATACCTCCTCAGGCCCCGGCACCCAGGGTCGCTAACCGTCCCCCGCCTCGAATACCAGATCTTTGACCCTCAGGAGGAGCGTTACCGAACGCTGGAGTCGCCCGCCCGCGCCGTCACGATCGCCCGCGGGCGCTCGACGGCGGTCGTCGTCGCCGGCGGGGCCGAAGGCGCCGGCCGCCCGCCCGACCTGGAGCAACGCCTCCGCTACATCGCGCCGGCGCCGGACCTCGCGCACCGAACGCCCCGGCCCTTGACGGAGTCCCCCCTCTTCTGGGCCTTGCAGGCGCTCCCGGCGGCGGCGGCGGGCGTCTCGCTGGCCGGTATGCGCGCGCGCGAGCGGCGCGATCCCGCCCGCGTGCGCCGCGATCGGGCGTGGGGCGAACTGGAGCGCAAGCTGCGACGGATGCCCGCGGGTCCCGGCCGGAGCCAGGCGGAGGCGGCAGCCGAGGGGCTCGAACGCGCCCTGCGGGAGTTCGTCGCCGATCGGTTCAACGTCTCGGCCGACGGCCTTACGGCCGAGGCGATCGGCCGGATGCTCACGCAGGCGGGCCTGCCGCCGGAAGCCGCCGAACGCCTCAGGGCGATCCTCGACGGTTGCGCCCAAGTGCGCTATGCCCCGCTCGATGCCGAGGGATCGGGCCCGGCGGCATGGGCCGAGGAGGCCCGCCGGTTATTGGCCGAGGTCCGCTCATGAAGCCGGCCCCGATCGTCTTCCTGACGCTGCTGGCGGCGGCCGGGAGCTTCGCCCCCGTGAGCGCGCGAGCCGATGGGACCGAGGGGGAAGACGCCGGTTTCGTCGCCTCGGCCGAAGCAGCGGCGGCCGCTTATGCCGTCGGCGATTGGGCGACGGCGGCCCGTCACTATCGGGCGCTCGTCGATCAAGGGGGAGCCGACCCCAAGCTCTACTATAATTTAGGGACGACTTACGCCCAAATGGGGGAAACCGGACGAGCGCTCTGGATGTTGTTGCGGGCCCGGCGTCTGGCCCCGCGAGAGGCCGACATCAATCATAATCTCACCGTCCTGGCCCCCGAGATTCTCTCTCAAACGGCCGTTTTTCCGGTGCCGCCGCTCCAGGCGATCTACGGCAGCCTGACGCTCAACGAGTGGGCGTGGATCGGCGCCGCGGGGATCGCGCTGGCCGGCTGCCTCCTGACCGTCACGTTCGCGCTCCGGCGGGATCAGGCGCTGCGCCCATGGCTCGTCCGCCTGGCCACGGCGGCGGTGGTGATTGGGTTGGCCGGTCATGCCATGGCCGGGGTCAAATATTATGACGAGCTGTACGTCAGGCGGGGGGTGGTCGTCGCCCCGGAGACATATCCTCGGGCGTTTCCGAGCCCGACGGCCGAAGCCTACGCCTTTACCCTTCGGCCCGGGACGGTGATCCGGGTTGAGGAAGCCGGCGTGGCCGGATGGGTCAAGGCGATTTATGGCGGAAAGAACCAGGTTTTCATCCTCCGGACGCAAATGGAATATCTTTGAGGCCGCGGCGATCGTCATCCCTGGAGCGGCGCTCCGCGGCCGCATCCCCCCCGCCGAGGCCGGCCGCCGGCCGGCGTCGTCGCGACGGGTCGCGCGCCGAACTGGCCCGCCTGCGCGCGCTTTACCGGATCGCGAACATTCTGACGACGCAGGCCCGCAGCGAAAACGTGCTGAAGATGATTCTGCGGGAGACGGTCCGCGCCACGCGGGCCACGAGCGGCTCGCTGATTCTGATCGACCGGCGCGCGGGCGTCCTCAACATCGAGATCGCGCAGAACATCGACGCCCATCGCGCCCGACGGCTCAAGCTCGCCATCGGCCAGGGCGTCACCGGCTGGGTCGCCCGCACCGGCCGCCCGCTGCTCGTGGGGGACGTCCGCCGCAGCCGGCATTACGTCAAGCTCAAGGCCGACGTGAAGAGCGAACTGGCGGCCCCGCTGATTGTCGGCGGCGAGGTGATCGGCGTCTTGAACGTCGACAGCAACCGGCTCAACGCCTTCGCCGAGCCGGACCTGGAACTGCTTGTGGCGATCGCGGCGCAATCCTCGCGCGTCATGCACGCCGCGCGGCTCAACGAGGAGGTTCGCCGCAAGGCCGCGCGCCTGGCCACCCTCTTCACCGTCGCCCGCTCCATTGTTTCGGACCCGCTCATGGAAGACGTGCTCAAGCGCGTGGCCGACGCCGTCCGCCGCCTGATGGACGCGCGCGTCTGCTCGATCATGCTCCTGGACGACAAGGAGGCCAATCTGGAGATCAAGGCCGTCTCGGGGGAGGTCTCCCCGGCTTACATCGCTCGACGGCGGATTCCCGTCGGCGGCAGCGTCATCGGCCGCGTGGTTCAGACCGGACGGCCGCTCTACGTGGCCGACGTGCGTCGGGAGCCGGGCTATCGGCTGGGGCGGGTGGCGCGCGTTTCGGGGCTGTGTTCGCTGCTTTCGATCCCCATGGCCTATCTGGCTCGCCCGATCGGCGTCCTCAACGTCTATACGGCGACGCCGGCCGAATTCACCGACGAGGACGTCGAGCTGATGACGGCCTTCGCCGGTCACTGCGCCGTCGGCATCGTCAACGCCCAACGCTATGAACGGATCATCCGCGCCGACGAGCTGCTCCGCCAGCGCGAGAAGCTCCAGCTTCTGGGCATCCTCTCGGCCGAAATCGCCCATGAAATCCGCAATCCGCTGACGATCCTGTCCATGCTCGTGCATTCGATCCAGGCCGAGGCGGCCCTCACGCCGGAGAGCCGAACCGATCTGGAAGTCATGGAGACCCGGCTCAAGGGGATCAACCGCATCCTGGACCAGGTGCTGGATTTCGCCCGCGCCCAGCAGATCGAGCCCGCCCCGGTCGAGGTCAACCGCGTGATCGACGACGTGCGCTTGTTGATCGGGCACAAAGCTGCGGCGATGGGCCGACGCGTCGTCCGTCGCTGCCGAGAGGGGCTGCCGCCCGTCCTGGGGGACCCGGTCCAGATCGAGCAAGCCGTGCTCAACCTCGCCCTCAACGGGCTGGAGGCGATTCAGGCCGAAGGGACGACGCTCATGCTCTCGACCCGACGGGCCCGGCGGGACGGCGTCGATTGGGTCGTCATCGCCGTGCGCGACGACGGCCACGGCATCCCGCCCGGGCGCCTGGAGAGTCTCTTCAGCCCCTTCTTCTCCACGCGCCGCCGGGGAACCGGCCTCGGGCTTTTCATCACGCGACGGATCGTCAAGGAGCACGGCGGGGAACTCCGGCTCAAGAGTCGCGAAGGCATCGGCACCGCCTTCGAGATCTGGCTGCCGGCGGGCGCCGACGGCGGCCCCTCGGCCGCGCTCCCCGCCGGGAGGAGCCCTTCGCCCGAATGAAGCCCCCGGCCCTTTCCCGTCGCAGCGTCCTGATCATCGACGACGAGAAGGACGTTCTCTATTCCTTCGGTCGGATTCTGGCCGGCGAGGATTACGAGGTCTTGACGGCCGACAACGGGGCCGAGGGGGTGGCCCTCTTCCGGGACCGGCGACCGGACCTGGTGCTCCTGGACGTGCGAATGGCCGAGATGGGGGGGCTGGAGGCGATGCGGGCGATCCATCAGATCGACCCGAAGGCCCTCGTCATCATCATGACGGCTTACGCGACGACGCAGACGGCGATCGAGGCGATGAAGGCCGGGGCGTACGATTACGTCCTCAAACCCTTCGACATCCAGGAGATGAAGCTCCTGATCCAGAACGCCTTGCGATCTTCCGAGAGCATGAAATCGGTCGTCTCTTATCAGCCGCTGCTGAGCCGCGAGGACCATTCGCTGGGGATCATCGGCAAAAGCCGGGCCATGCAGCGCGTCTACAAGGAGATCGGCCGCGTCGCCGCCCGCAACGTGCCCGTGCTGATCACCGGGGAGACCGGGACGGGCAAGGAACTCGTGGCCCGCGCGATCTATCACCACAGCGACCGGCACGACCGACGCTTCGTCGCCGTCAATTGCAGCGCCATCCCGGAGACGCTTCTGGAAAGCGAACTCTTCGGCCACGAGCGGGGGGCCTTCACCGGGGCTCACGCCCGCCGTCTCGGCAAGTTCGAAGTCTGCAACGGCGGGACGCTCTTCCTCGATGAAATCGGGGAGCTTTCCCCGACCCTTCAGGCCAAGCTCCTGCGCGTGCTTCAAGAGCGCGAAATCGAGCGCCTCGGGGGGAGCGAGGTCATCCCCATCGACGTCCGCGTGCTGGCGGCGACCAACCGGGACCTCGCGCCGATGATCGCCGCCGGGCGCTTCCGCGAGGACCTTTACTATCGGCTCAACGTCGTCACGCTCCGCCTGCCGCCGCTGCGCGAGCGCAAAGAAGACATTCCCCTCCTCGTCGAATACTTCCTGGCTCGTTTCCAGCCGGACCTCGGCGGCAGCGTCACGGTCAGTCAGGCGGCGATCCGGCGCCTGGAGGACCATGACTGGCCGGGCAACGTCCGCGAACTGGAAAACGTGATCAAAAGCTCGCTTCTGAGACTCAAGGGCCGGACGTTGCTGCCCGAAGACCTCAACCTGGGCGCCGGCGACGTCCGGGCCTCGCCCGGCCGGGCCCCCGCGGAACCCTCTCCCCCCCCGGCTCCGACGGCCGGTCTGGACGGCCTGATGAGAGATGTCTTCGAGGAGGTGCGGCGACTGCGCGGCCCGAAAGGCGCCGAGGACGCCTTCACGCTCGTCGAGCGGGCCCTCATCCGTGAAGCGCTGATTCACGTGCGCGGCAATCAGGTGCAGGCCGCCCGCCTGCTCGGGATCGCGCGCTCAACGCTGCGCAAGCGCATGGCCCGCTACGGCATCCAAGTTGAGCCCCACGTGGAAACCGGGAAAGCTCCATAGCCGGAGGCTTCAGGTCCGCTCCAGCCACTCCTGGCGGTCGGCGCGGCGGCGTTCGGCGGCGACGATATGCGCGACCTCGGCCACCGCGACTTCGATCTCCTCGTTCAAAACTACGTAGTCAAACGATCGCCACTGCTCGATCTCCGTCCGCGCGTTCCTGAGCCGCAGCCGGATCTGGTCCTCGGCGTCCGACGCCCGTCGGCGTAGCCGTTCCTCCAGAACCTCCATCGAGGGGGGCATCAGGAAGACGAGGACGGCCCCCGGATCGCGCCGCTTGACGCTGAGCCCCCCCTTCACGTCGAGGTCCATGGCCAGATCGCGCCCGGCGGCCCGCGCCGCCTCGACCACCGCGGCCGACGTGCCGTAGAGATTGCCGTGCACCTCGGCGTGCTCATAGAAGTCGCCGGCGGCGACCATCTCCAGAAACCGCTCGCGCGTGAGGAACCGGTAATGCGTCCCGTCGACCTCGTTGGGTCGCCGCGGACGGCTGGTGTAGGAGACTGAGTAGTCGAGGGCCGGATCCATCCGGCGCAGGCGCTTCAAGACCTCGGATTTTCCCCCGCCCGACGGGGCCGAAACGACCAGCAAGAACCCCCGGCGCTTGAATTCAAAGCGCATCGGCTAAAGGCGGACCTTGGCCAGATTGGCCTGGACGTGATCGGCCGAGGCCTTGAGCGCCCGGCGCTCTTCGTCGTCGAGCGCCACCTCGATGATCTTCTCCACGCCGCCCCCCCCCAGAATCACCGGCACGCCGATCACCGTCTCGCCGAGGCCATACTCCCCCTCCAGCCAGACGCTGCACGGCAGGACCCGCTTTTTGTCCTTCAAGATCGCTTCAGCCATCTGAACGACGGCGGCCGAGGGGGCGTAGAACGCCGAGCCGGTTTTCAGGTAGTTGACGATCTCGATGCCGCCGTCGCGCGTCCGCTGGACGATCGCCTCCAGCGTCGCCTTCGGCAACAGGTCGCCCACCGGGATGCCGCTGACGGTCGTATACCGGATCAGCGGCACCATCGAATCCCCGTGCCCGCCCAGCACCAGCGCCTGGATATCCTCAACGGAGACCCCCAGGGCTTCGGCCAGAAAGGCCCGGTAGCGGGCCGTGTCGAGAATGCCGGCCATCCCCACCACCCGGTGCTTCGGAAAGCCGCTTACTTTGAGCGCCACGTAGGTCATCACGTCCAGCGGATTGCTGACGACCAGCAGGATGGCCCGCGGCGAGCGGGCGGCGACCTGTTCGGTCACGGCCTTGACGATCTCGGTGTTCTTGGCCTGAAGGTCGTCGCGCGACATGCCGGGCTTGCGCGCGAGCCCGGCGGTGATGATCACCAGATCGCTCTCGGCGGTGGCGTCGTAATCGTTGGCCCCGACGACCCGGCAATCGAAGCCCTCGACCGGCGAGGCCTGATAAAGGTCCAACCCCTTGCCCTGCGGAAGGCCGTCGATCACGTCGACGAGGACGATATCGCCCAATTCCTTGGCCGCGGCCCAATGCGCCGCCGTCGCCCCGACGTTGCCCGCCCCGATGATCGAAAGTTTGCGCCGTCTGAGCATCGCCTCGGCTGACCTCCGGGCCCCGTCAATCGGGTCCATGCATGTGATCGACGATGGCTTCGGCGAAGCCGCTCGTGGAGACCTTGCGCGCCCCCGCCATCTGACGCTCCAGGTCGTAGGTCACCGTCCGGGCCCCGATGGCCCCCTCGATGCCGCCGACGATCAACCGCCCCGCCTCGTCCCATCCCAGATGCTCGAGCATCATGACCGCCGAAAGGATCAGCGAGCCTGGGTTGACCATGTCTTGGCCGGCGTATTTGGGGGCCGTGCCGTGCGTGGCCTCGAAGATGGCCGTCTCGGCGCCGATGTTGGCCCCCGGCGCCATCCCCAGGCCGCCGACCTGAGCCGCGCAGGCGTCGGAAAGATAGTCGCCGTTCAGGTTGAGCGTCGCGATGACGCTGTATTCGTCCGGCCGGAGCAGCACCTGCTGAAACATCGAGTCGGCGATGCGATCGTTGATCAGGAGGCGCCCGGGGGGGATCGCCCCGCCGAATTCGGAGGCGAGGGCGGCCTCGGTGACCGTCCGCTCGCCGAATTCCTCCCGGGCCACTTCGTACCCCCAGTCCCGGAAGGCCCCCTCGGTGAACTTCATGATGTTGCCCTTATGAACGAGCGTCACGGGGGCGCGCCCCTTCTCCAGAGCGTATTGGATCGCCATCCGGACGAGCCGCTTGCTGCCGCTCACGGAGACCGGCTTGACGCCGATGCCGGAATCCGGGTTGATCGCCTGGCCGAATTCCTCGCGCAGGAAGCGGATCAGCCGCTGCGCCTCCGGCGAGCCCTCGGCGAACTCGATCCCCTTGTAAAGGTCCTCGGTGTTCTCCCGGAAAATGACGACGTTGAGCTTGTGCGGCTCGCGGACCGGCGCGGGAACCCCCTCAAACCAGCGAACCGGCCGGACGCAGGCGTAAAGGTCGAAGATCTGCCGCAGAGCGACGTTGAGCGATCGGATGCCGCCCCCGACCGGCGTCGTCAGCGGCCCCTTGATCGCCACGCGGTAGCGCCGGATCGCCTCCAGCGTGGACTCCGGCAGGGGCGAGCCGCAGCGGGCTTGAGCCGCCTCCCCCGCCCAGACCTGAAGCCACGCGATCCTTCGCCGGCCCGCGTAGGCCCGCTCGATGGCCGCATCGACGACCCGTCGCATCGCCCGCGTGATGTCCGGCCCGATCCCATCGCCTTCGATGTAGGGTATCGTCGGCTGGTCCGGGACGTCGAGCCGACCGTCGGGACCTGATCGGATGGCTTCGCCCCCCTCGGGGGGGCTCTGCGGTTCCGGCGCGTTGGGCATGGAAAGCAATCAGCGGCGCGGGGAGGTTTCCCAGTCGGCGGGTCGGGGGCTCCGGGCCGGGAGGGACGGGCCCGGCTCGCCGAAGTGCCCCTGACGGGCGTCGGGGCCCAATGCTCGCCCGTCCGGGAACGGAACGTCCTATCAAAGGGATCGGTCCGGGCGAAGTCAACGGATTTGTCCCCGTCCGGATCGGGGGTTCGGTGGGCGTTCTCCCCGTGGCCCCGCCGGACGCAAAGCAAGGCTTCGCGCGCCAAGGCGCAGGCATGGCCCGCGCGCTCCGTACCGCCGGACGGCCTACGCCCGCCTTTGCGCTCTCGCGCCACGGGCGGCGCGATTGGGTCTTGTCTCGGCTCGGTTGAGCGTTAGAATGGCTGGCTTTGGGCGGATCAAACAGGCGCGAAGGAACCGGGCCAGGGCCGAGGCTTCGGGCGGGTTCACGTTCCAGGCGCGCGGGGTGAGAGGCTCATGGGGCGAAAGGACAAAGCCAAAGAGGGAGGGACGGCGGCCCTGGCGGATCGGGAGAAGGAATTCTCGCAGTGGTACATCGACGTCGTCCGCAAGGCCGATCTGGCCGACTATTCCGACGTCCGGGGCTGCATGGTCATCAAACCCTACGGCTTCGCCCTCTGGGAGCGGATGCAGTCGGCGCTCGATCAGCGCATCAAGGCCACGGGCCACGAGAACGCTTACTTCCCGCTGTTCGTCCCGGAGAGTCTGCTCCGCAAGGAAGCCGAGCACGTGGCGGGCTTCGCCCCGGAGGTCCCGTGGGTCACCCACGTCGGCGAGGAGAAGCTCGAAGAACGGCTCTGCATCCGGCCCACGTCGGAGGCCATCATCGGGGCGACGTACGCCCGCTGGATTCAGTCCTATCGGGACCTGCCGCTGCTGATCAATCAGTGGTGCAACGTCGTCCGCTGGGAAAAACGCACCCGGCTCTTCTTGCGCACGTCGGAATTCCTCTGGCAGGAGGGGCACACGTGCCACCGGACGGCCCAGGAAGCCTACGAGGAAACGCTCAAGATGCTCCGCCTGTATCACGATTTTCTCCGGGAAGAACTGGCTCTCCCCAGCATCATGGGCAAGAAGACCGAGAAGGAGAAATTCGCCGGCGCGGTCGAGACCTACTCGATCGAGGCCATGATGGCCGATCGCTGGGCGCTTCAGGCCGGCACGTCGCACTTCCTCGGCCAGAACTTCGCCAAGGCCTTCGGCATTCAGTTCCTCGACGAGGACAACGCCGTCAAGCCCGTCTGGCAGACCTCCTGGGGCGTCTCGACCCGCCTGGTCGGGGCGTTGATCATGGCCCACGGGGATCAACGGGGGCTCGTTCTCCCTCCGCGCCTGGCGCCGATCCAGATCGTCATCGTCCCCATCGTCTTTGAGGCGACGAAGGCCCAGACGTTGACGGCCTGCGCCCGGATCGAGAGCGAGCTGCGCGCCTTTGGCCTGCGCGTCAAGATCGACGATCGGGACTGGCATTCCCCCGGCTATAAGTTCAATCACTGGGAGCTGCGGGGCGTCCCCGTTCGGCTGGAGGTCGGGCCCAAGGACGTGGAGAAAGGCCAAGCCGTCGTCGTCCGGCGGGATACGGGCGAGAAAGTCCCCGTCGGGCTCGGCGAACTGACGATGCACGTCTCCAAATCGCTGATGGTCGTTCAGGCCCGCCTGCTCGCCGAGGCCGAAGCCTTCCTGGCCCGCCACACCTTCGAGATCGAGGATTACGCCGCCTTCCGGGAGGCGATCGAGGCCGAGCGGGGGTTCGTGCGTTCTCCCTGGGACGGCACGGCGGAGACCGAGGCGCGCATCCAGGAGGAAACCAAGGCGACGATCCGGTGCATCCCCTTGGAAGGTTCGGAGCCGCGGGCGGGACAGCGCTGCGTCCGCTCGGGGGAGCCCGCGCGACACGTCGTCATTTTCGCGCGGGCTTATTAGGCGGTTCGAGGCCCATGGCGCCCGGCCGCGAAAACGAGAAAAGCCCGTCTTCTCTTCTCTACCGGCTCCCCTCTGGCGTCGTCGCGCTCTTCTTCCCCCCTCGGCTTCGGCTTGAGGTTCGCCGTGGACCGCCGCCGGAGATGGGGCTAAAATGATTTGTTCGCGTCGGTCGGGGGAAATGAGCGGTTGTTCGACCCGGTCATCTCAACGGAGGAGGCCAGACCCGATGAATCGATCGCATCATCCGAGGGTAGGAGCACAACGGCTTTGGCTTGCGGCGGTGGCCACCGTTCTGCCGGCGGCGTTCCCCTGGATCGCTCTCGGCCAATCCGAACCCATCCCCGTCGCCGCGGGGGCCGTCGAGCACATGGTCCCGATGCGGGACGGCGTCAAGCTGGCGACCAACGTTTTCCTGCCCGAGGGGGAGGGGCCCTGGCCGATGATCCTTACCCGGACGCCGTACGGGAAGGACGGCCGGTTCGGCAACGGCTGGCAGCGTTACACGTCGGCGGGCTACGCCTACGCGGTGCAGGACTGCCGGGGGAAGTTCCGCTCCGAGGGCGAATACCGTCCCTTTGAGGAAGACGGCGCCGATGGGTTCGATACGGTCAACTGGGCCGCCGCTCAGCCGTGGTGCAACGGCAAGGTCGGGATGACGGGAGCCTCGGCGATGGGGATCACGGCAACGCTGGCGGCGATCGCCAATCCGGACCCGCTCGTTTGCGCCTTCGTCGTCGTCGCCCCGCAGAGTTTCTTTGAGGAGGCGACCTTCATCGGCGGCGTCTTCAAGGAGGCCGACGTCGGCAACTGGATGCGAAATCAAGGGGCGGGCGATCAAGTGCCGGAGCGGCGGGCGGGCGTCATCGTCGGCCGGCGCGAGATCGAGAACGACATCGTCCGCCACCGCCACAAGATCGACATTCCCATTTATAACCTCGGCGGCTGGTACGACATCTTCTCGGTCGGCACGGTCGGCAATTTCAGTTTCCTCCACAATCACGGGGCCCCCGGCGCCCGCGGGCGGCAGAAGCTGCTCGTCGGCCCGTTCGGCCACGGCCGGCTCGAAGGGGACCTGGCCTATCCCGGCGGCCTGGACCTCTTCAGCGTCTTCGGGGCCGAGGAGCTGCGCTGGTTCGACCACTGGCTCAAGGGCAAGGAGAACGGGCTCGCCGAAGAGCCGCCGGTCAAGTTCTACATGATGGCCTCGGCGCGCAACGGGGCCGTCTCGGCAAACAACGGTTGGCGGACGCTTCAGAACTGGCCGCCGGCCGCCGCCGACACGCGCTACTACCTTCACGCGGATCGCGGCCTGAAGCCTTCCCCCCCCAACGGCGCCCACGACCCGACCGCTTACGCTTTTGATCCGGCCGATCCGGTCCCGACCGTCGGCGGAGCCAACCTGACGCTCCCGATCGGGCCGATGGATCAGCGGGCGATCGGCGAGCGACCGGACTACCTGAGGTTTCAGACGCCGCCGCTGGAAAGCGAGGTGGCCATCGCCGGGCCGGTCCGGCTGGAGCTTTTCGTCTCGACCGACGCGCCGGATACGGACGTGATGGCCAAGCTCGTGGACGTTTACCCTGACGGCTACGAGGCGCTCGTGCTGGACGCCCCCCTGCGGCTGCGATATCGGCACGGCCGCGAGCCGGACAAGATCAAGATGATGACGCCGGGCAAGGTCGAGCGCGTCGAGATCCACCTCTGGCAGACGGCCGTCACGTTCGAGACCGGTCACCGCATCGCTCTGCACGTGACTTCGAGCAACGCCCCGCGCTTTGAGGTCAACCCGAACACGGGCGAGGCGCCCAACGCGACCGCCCTGCCCCCGCGCGTGGCGCAGGTTTCCATTCACCACGACGCGGCCCGCCCGAGCGCGCTGGTTCTGCCGGTCCTGAAGGATTGACGGCCCCCCCGCGCTCGGCGTCGCGGGCCGATCTTCGGGCATCGGGCCGCGGCGGTTCGCGTTCGGCGCCGGCCCGACGATCAACGAACCCCGGCGGAGCTTCCTCCCAGCCGTCGGAGGAAAAAGGGGGAGTCCCGCCGGGAATGATCTGCTAGGGTCCGGGAGAGACGCCCTTCCCCTCGGGCTTCGTGAGTTTCGAGGCTCATGATTCCCCTGCGCGATTCCATCCCCTCTTCCACGTTCCCCCTGGTCAACTGGGTCCTGATCCTGACCAACGTCGCCATATTCGTTTACGAAGTCTCGCTGCCGCCGGAGGCCCTTGAGGCTTTCGTTTTCCAATGGGGGGCGGTGCCGGCGGCGTTCAACCCCGCCGCCGAGGCCTTCGCGCCGGTTCAAGCGATGCCGACGCTGCTGAGCGGGATGTTCATTCACGGCGGCGTCGATCACATCCTCGGCAACATGCTCTTCCTCTGGATTTTCGGCGACAACGTCGAGGATCGGCTCGGGCACCTGAGCTACCTGATCTTTTACCTCCTCTGCGGCCTGGTCGCCTCGCTGGCGCAGATTTTCTTCTCCCTCGGTTCCACCGTCCCCATCATCGGCGCTTCCGGGGCGATCGGCGGCGTGATGGGCGCCTACATGATCGCCTTTCCCCACTCTCACGTGCTGACCTTCTTCTGGTTTTTCTTCCTGATCCGCATGGTGTGGATCCCGGCGGCGTTTTATCTCGTCCTGTGGTTCGGGCTTCAGCTTCTTTACGCGATCGCCGGGGCGGCCGCCGTCAGCGGCGCGGAAGGAGGGGGCGTGGCCTTCTGGGCGCACGTCGGCGGCTTCGCGGCCGGGATGGCGCTCCTGCCGGTGATGCAGAAGCGACGGCCTCGCCCGGCGCCGGCGGCTCTGGGGCTGCGCCGCGGCGGGGCGGCCTTCCCCGCCCGCCGCCGTCCCGATTCGAACTTCTGGTCCTGAGCTTTACCCCTCCAGGAGAGCGGGCCACGCGTCCAGGGGTCTCAAGCGCGGTTCGGCCGTCGCGTCGATCAAGGTAACGGCGAGCCTCCTCTGCTCGCAGAAGCTCAGCCAATCCTCGATCACCTCGGCCAGACGCTCGGGTCGCTCATAAAGCCGCCGGAGCGCGCGCAGGCGCTTTGAAGGTTTCCCCTTCCGCCGCTCGGCCCGCTCAATCTCCTGATCCAGCCGCCCGAGAAGCACCCTCGCCGGGGCGAGCGCCAGGGCCACGCGACGCTCGCGCGCGCCGTCCAGGACCTCCAGCGCTTCGTCCCGCGCGTGCGTGCCGCCGTCGCGCCGCCAGGGCCGATTCGTGTCGTATTCGAAGATGAGCCGCTCGATCCAGATTCGTTCGTCGGTCAGCCGCCGCTCCGGGTCCAGATGCGCCCAGCCGGAAGGGTCGCCCAGATCGAGCGCCCCGGCGATCTCCGGCGCCTCGCCTCGCCGGAGGCGCTCGGCGAGCGTCGTCTTCCCGGCGGCGAGCGGTCCGGCCACGAGCAACAGCCGCCCCACGCGGCGCCGATGCGCGATCAGCAGCCGGCGGTGGCGGATCGGCGTGAGACGCGCTTCGATCCGCGCGAACGCCTGCCGCTGCCGCATGAGCAGGTTCAGGAGCGCCGGCGACGTGAAATAGAACTGTTCCTCGGCTTTCTCCTCGACGCCTCCCTTGCCGACGAAAACGAGCGGCAGGCGCGGAAGCTTGCGGCGCACGTACCAATCGGCCCCCAGACGCCGCAGCCGACGCCGCGCGTTCTCGTCTTCCAGTCCGGCGACCTGCAGGACCAGACGCTCCTCCGTAAGCGAGATCAAACGGTCAAGCGCCGCGACCGGCCGGCGGCAATGATGCAGGACGTTGAGGAAGAGGACGTAATCAAAGCGTTCGTCGGGAAGTTCGGCCTCGATATCGAGCCGTCGATACTCGACCGCCGCCCCCCGCATCTCAGCGATCGCGCGGGCCTGGCGGACGTGATCGCGGCTTAAATCCACCCCCAGGACGCGCCGCGCCCCCCGCTGCCAGGCCTCCAGACAATAAAACCCCGAGTAACAACCCACGTCGAGCACGGACTTGCCGGTCAGATCGTCGGGAAAAATCAGCCGCGCGACGGCGCTCCGGTCCCCGCCTCCCGTCGCCAGCCCATGCGGCAGTTCGATCCGTTGATATCGGATGTCTTCCTCGGCCAGGAATCGCTCGATGGCCTCGCGCGTCCACGTCCGGCCCGGGCCGGCGGGCGCCGCGTCCGAGGACGTTCGCTTCGGAAGATCGGGGAACATCAGACTCGAAGGCCGCCGAGCGGCCGGCCTTGGACCGTCGGCATCAAATCATCGCCCGGCCGGGAAAACAAAACATTCCTGGGCCGTCGGGGCGGAAACTTGACCCCCCGGGAGGGGCCCTTCAAGATGGCGGGCGCGATCGCGACTCCGCCCCAGGCGGTCGCGCGTTCGACCCGCCGGCTTGACGGATCCCCTCCGCACCCTCGCCCGACGCCAGGCCCTTCTGCCCCGCGTGCGCCGATTTGCCGAAGGCCCGCTTCGGCGGCGGCTCGGTTGGGGGGAGGGGCCGATCGAGGTGTCCGTCCCCGGCGAGGGCAAGCGATCACTGCTGTTTTCTCTCGATCCCCCGGGTGGCCGGGCATCGATCCTCCGTCTGTTCGAGGCGGCTGAGCCGTACCGCCGCTACTGGCGGACCCTCGCCCTCGCTAAAGCTGAGGGCGCCCCCACGCCGCGGCTCATCGACCACGGCGGCGGCCTCTGGGCCCGCTGGCGGCTTGGCGGGCGCTACGTCCTGGAGAGTCGGCTCCCGGGCCGACGGCCGGATGCCGTCGGCCCGACGCCGGAACTCCGTGCGGCCGTCGGCCGGGCGTTGGCGCGGCTGCATGCCATCGAACGAGATCATTGGGGGCCGGTCGATCGCCCGGCGGGGCCGGGCTTCGCCGAGACCCTGCAACGTCAACTCGATCGCCGGATGCGGGATTTGCGGACGTTTCCCGAGGCTGTCGAGCCGGCGGCGGTCGATCGAATGGAAAGCTGGTTCCGGAAGGAGCTCGGCGCCCTCGCGCCGATCCGGCGGTTCCAGCTCTGCCACCTTCATCTCGGCAAGGACGATATCCTGTACGACTCCCGCGCCGACGCCGCGGCTTTCATCGACTGCGGAGGAGCCGCGTTTCATCGGGCGGCGCGGGACCTGGCGCACTTTCAGCCGTATGAAAAAGGTTGGATCGGCGACGGGACCGGCTTGCGCGAGTTCCTGTCGGCGTACGTGGCCGAGTCCCCCCCCGAACGCGCCCAGGAACTCCAACGCGAGGGGCCGCTCTTCGAGGCCTGGCTTCTGCTCAATCGCCTGCGCGCGGACCTCCGAGCCGCCGCCCGCGGGAAACCCCTCACCTGGACCGGCAAGAAGCTCCTGATGCGGGACCGGCTGCTCGGCCTGACCGGAGGGCTCAAGCCGAAGGGGTGAGGTCAGCGGGGATGCGCAACGGCGATCGGAACACCTCCAGAGCTCCGCGCCAGGAGCGCTCGACGCGATCGCGCAGATGAGCGGCCTCGCCCAGCGAGCCGCCGCGCCGGAGCGAACGTCGATACCGGGCGAACGTCGAGCCCGCTTTCTCCACGTGGTAATAGAGTTCGAAGAAGGGAATGAACCGGTCGAACTCCGCGCCGTCGGCCTGGGGCCGGAATTCGAAATAAGCGCGCGCGAGACGCCCGAAGGCCGCAACGTTCCGTCCCAGGACCTGGTGGAACACCTTGACGAAGTCCCAGGGCCAGAGGCCATAGTGACAGGCGCCGAAATCAACGAGCGCGACGGCCGGGCGCTCGCCCTCGACCAGCATCAGGTTGCCGAGCTGCAGATCGCCGTTGACGAGTGAACACGGCGGCGAAGGGCAAAGTTCGTCCAGGCCGCGGCGCAGGCGTTCCCGGATGGCGCGGCCCAGTTCCCCGTTCCAGGCGATGAAGTCGCACCCCGCGAGCGCCTCCGTCGCCCGGGCCAGCTTGCCGCCGAAATGCTCGCGAAGAAAGGCCCCGTCGACCGGGGCTTGGCGGCGCCAGGGTCGCCCCGCCGTCGGGGCCTGATCGCCGTGATGGAGGGCCAGAAGCTCGGCCAGGCGAGCCGGCCAGGGCGACGTCGGCGGAGCGAAATCCTCCGGCCGAGGGTGGCGGCCTTCGATCCAGCGCTCGAGCACAAGCTCAAAGCGATGCCGGCCCAACGTGGCGTAAGAGTCGTCGACGGCGAGGATTTCCGGCGTGAGAATCCCTCGGCGGGCCAATCGGCCGGCCAACCGACGCCGCTCCTGCCCGCGCGCTTTTCCCGTGGCGCGCGGATAGCACCGCGCCAGCAGCGGGGGCCGCCCCTCGGCCTCCACCTTGCGCAGGATCAGCCGATCCGGTTTCGGTTCCTCGGGCCGGAGCGGCGTGAGCCGCGCCTCCCCGTAGCCCATCCGGGCCAGCAGCCCCCGCCGGAGATAGGTTTCGAACCGGGCCGGGGTCGATGCGGCGTCCGGACGCCGACCGGCCCACCACCCGGCGCGAGAAAGCAAAAGGCCTCGCGTTGCGTAAAGGGGATTGAGCAACCGATCCAGAGGCTCCATGCGGCCATCGTCCGCCGCGCACGGCGACGCTAACTTTTACTAAATTATCCGGCGACGAAAAAGGGAAATGACGGCCTCTCGAGGTTTGCGGCCCACTCGATGCTCAGCGGATGCCTCGGGCTGAGGCGACGTCCCGATTGCATCCCCGCGACGATCGGGGCTACATTGGGGCTCACGCAAAGGAGACGCTCATGAGGAAGCGAACCACGTTGGGCAGCGTCCTGGGGGGGGTGGCCCAGGGCGGGCCGGCGGCCCGGCCCCTCATCAGAACCCGCGTCGAGCAACCGTCGCTGGCCGGACTGATCGCGCTGGAGGAGCGCCTGGACCGGCTGGAGCTTCTTCTGCAGACGCTCCTCCGACTGCTCGTCGAGAAAAAGCTCATCGAGCGCGAAGAGTTCCGGCAGTGGATCGATTACGTCGACGCCCTTGACGGTTCCCGCGACGGAAAAATGCGCCAGACCCGGCGGCCTCACGTCTGCCCCGCCTGCGGCCGGCGCAGCCGGCCCGCCGCCCGAACCTGTCAGTACTGCGGCGCGGACCTCCCCGCGCGGGACTTCGACGAGGCGTCGAAGAAGGGGGCCGAGCCCCACGCGCCGAAGGCCGAGGGCTGAGAAAAACGACCATTGCGGATCGTTCTCCCCGGCGGTTAAGCTGGATCGGTTGAACCCGGCCATCGATCCGCTCACACACTCCCGCGCGCGAAAGGATTCTTAAGGATGTTCGGCTCTCGTTCGCTCAAACGGCTTTTGACGCTCGCTGCCTTGGGACTCTTCTTGGCCCCGCTGGCCGGGTGCGTCATTGCCATCAACACCCCCGACCGGGCCCAGAAGGGCAAGATGGGGCAGATGATGGAACGCTGTCCCCACTGCGGCAAACTCCTGAGCGACCCTCCGGCCGGGGAAAGTCACGAGGGGCACGAGCATACCAACCCGTGAGCCCGCCGTCGCGGCCTCGCGCACGCGTCATCCTTTCCCAACTTGATTGAGCATCTGAGCGGCGTCCTGTTGTTCAGAGAGGGGGATCACCTCATTGTGGACAGTGGGGGCCTCGGTTGCGGCGTGGAGGTGCCGTCGGGCCTCGCCGACGCCCTCGGCCCCCTCGGCGCGACCGTCGAGCTCTGGACGTACCATCACGTCACGGAGTCGAGCCAAACGCTCTATGGCTTCGCCCGTCGTGGCGAGCGCGAAGCCTTCGCCGCGCTGACCGCGGTCTCCGGCGTCGGCCCCCGCATCGCCCTCTCGATCCTTTCGACGCTGGCGATTGAAGACTTGATCGACATCGTGATGAAGGGGGACGCCCGCGCGCTCACGCGCGTTCCGGGGATAGGCCACAAGAAGGCCGAAAAATTGCTCGTCGAGCTCAAGGACCGGGTCGATCGTCTGAGCGCCGGGCTGGAGCCGGACCGACGCCGGGCGCTGGCGCCCGAGGCCGCGCGGCTCGCCGCCGCCGAGCCCCCTCTGCCCACCGAAGCCGCCCGGATGGCCGCCTCCGCTCTCGAAGCGCTGGACCTTCAGCCGACGGTCTCCCGGCGGGCGATCGCCCGCGCCCTGGAAGCCCTCGGCGAGCAAGCCTCCGTCGAGGACCTGGTGCGCGAGGGGCTGCGTCACCGCCTGGCCGTCTAAGTTGTCGCTCCCGGAGGGCGGCCCCGCCCCGGCCGCCGGGCTTTGGGCGGGGTCGGGGTTCTGATACGATCGGCGCGGCGATCCCCGCCGACGCCATGCTCTCCTTCGCCGCTCACACGTCCGACGTCGAAACGACGACGCTCCTCGTGAGCGAACTCTATGCCTCGATCCAAGGCGAATCGTCCCATGCCGGACGCCCTTGCGGGTTCATCCGTTTGACCGGATGCCCCCTGCGCTGCGTCTGGTGCGACACCGAGCACGCCTTCCATGGCGGCCGCCGCATGACGATCGCCGACGTTCTGGAAACGGTGAGCGGCTGGGGCCTGCGCCTCGTCGAGGTCACCGGCGGCGAACCGTTGGCGCAGCCGGCGTGCCTGGCGCTGCTGAGGGCGCTGGGCGATGCGGGCTACGAGACGTTGCTGGAGACGAGCGGGGCGATCGACGTGGCCGGCGTCGATCCGCGGGTCATCAAGATCGTCGATGTCAAGTGCCCCGGCAGCGGCGAAGCCGAGGCCAATCGCTGGGAGAACCTGGACCGGCTGGGTCCGCGGGACGAAATCAAGTTCGTCCTGGCCGACCGGACCGACTACGATTGGGCGCGTCGCGTGATCGCCGAGCGCGGTCTCGCCGGCCGGCCGGGGCTGCTTTTCTCGCCCGTTCACGGCCGGCTGGACCCGGCCGCGTTGGCGCGCTGGATGATCGAGGATCGGCTGCCGGCCCGGCTGCAAATCCAACTGCACAAGGTTCTTTGGCCGGGGCGCGACCGCGGCGTTTGAACCCCGCCCGGAGCGTTCCCCGTCCGGCCTCATCCCCTCCGAGGAGCATTGCCGATGGACTGGTCACGTTTTCTCGCCGACCCGGCCTGGGAAGCCGTCGGTATCCTCGGCCAGGTAATCTTTGGCGTCCGGTTCGTTTTTCAATGGTGGGTCAGCGAACGGGCGGGCCGCAGCCTGGTGCCGGTCGGATTCTGGTGGCTCTCGATCGCCGGGGCCGTCCTGATCTTCGTTTACGCCCTGCACAAGGCCTCGGTGGCCTTCATGATCCCGACGCTGGCGGGCATGCCGGTCTATATCCGCAATCTGGCGCTGATCCGTCGGGAGCGTCGCCGGCTCGGCCTGGAGGGGTGACGCCTGCGGGGCGAGGCTTCAGAAATCAATCCTGAGGCAGCGATCTTCTTCGGCCGAGCGCCGGCAATAGTTCCCCAGCGTCTCGACGATGTCGTTGACGGCGTCGATATGACGGGCCACCTCCGGCTCCCGCTCCTCGAACTGCCGCCGAAAGAATGAAAACAAGGCCGCCAGCCAGCGCAGCGGCTCCAGCAGCTCCTGGCACTCCCCGGGCGTCACCGGTTCCGGGTTCAACATCGCCCGGCCGAGAAAGACCCGCATATCGGGGGCGAACTCCTCCGGCTCGGGGCCCTTTTCGACGTCCAGGCCGAGCAGGAAGCCCGACCCCTCGGATTGGGCGCGCAACTCCCGCTGAATGGCCTCGACGTGAGCGCAATAGGCGGCGAATCGGTCCTCGTAGAGCGGCCGATCCATCGCCACGTATTCATGAAAGGACTGCAGCCAGGGTCGGATCTGTTCAATCCCCAGGTCGTGCGGGATGCTGTGCTCGTCGAGCAGCTCGGTGAGCTTGGTGACCAGCTCCGCCGTGGCGAAAAACCCCGCGACGTTGCTCAGGCGCTCGACTTCGTCCAGCTCTTCGCTCAGCGGATCATAAAAACCGATGTCGAATCCCACGGGGGGGCTCCCTTCGCGCGTCCGTCGATTGGAGGATCGCCGTCGCGTCCCGGGCAGGTTCGCTCGGAATCCCAAGCTTGAGCCTAACCCAAGCGCTGCCGGCGAGCAAACGCCATCACCGCCGGCCGGAGCGGCCTCGCCCGACGGCCAGAAAACGCTCCCAAGCCGCCCCGACGGGGGTTATGCTGGGCCGGCTGAGCGCCGGGGCGGGCATCTTTCTGAGCTTGTCGAGGAGGGCGCGGAAAATGTTCTCGGGAAAGCGTCGCCATCGGGGCCGGGCCGGCTCGGGGCCGCCGTGGGGCCTCGCGCTGCTCGGGATAACCTTGGTATCGATCGGCGCGGCCCCCCTTCCGGCTCAATCAACCGCGAGCGAGCAAGCAGCCCTGGCGACGCTGGAGGCCTTCCTCAAGGCCTTCAACGAACGCGACGCCCAGGCCTGGGTCGCCACGCTCCGGTTTCCTCATCTGCGGCTCGGCCCCGGCGGGCATCGCGTCTGGGAGGACGCCGAGGCGGCGCTGGCCGAACCGGAGTTCGAAGCCCTGGCGGCGACCGGCTGGCGTCGCAGCATGTGGGACGTGAAGGAACCCATCCAGGACTCCGAGTCACGCGTTCACGTAGCCGTGCAGTTCTCGCGCTACGGCGCCGACGAGGCTCCCTTGGGCGTTTTCCAGGGTCTTTATCTGGTGACGCGGGGCGAGGACGGCCGTTGGGGGCTGCAAGCCCGGTTCACCGGCGTGCGGCCCGCCCCGCCCGAGCGGCGCGCGGCGATTGAGGCGACCGCCCTCGACGTGATCGAGCGCTTCATGAGCACCTTCAACGCGCGGGACGCCGCGGCCTGGGCCGGCACGCTCAACTTCCCCCACGTCCGCATCTCCGACGCCGATCTCCGCCTCTGGGAAACCGCCGAGGAATACGTCGGCTACATGGATTTCGAGCGATTCGCCCGGCAGGCCGGCGGCTGGGATCGCAGCGCCTGGGAGTCCCGTCGGGTCGTTTGGGCCGGCGAGGAGAGCGCCATCGTCGCCCTGCGCTTCAACCGCTACCGCGCTGACGGGACGTTGATCTCCTCGTTCCCGACGGCTTATTTCCTTACGCTCCAGGACGGCCGCTGGGGCGTTCGCGGGCGATCCAGCTTCGCCCCCTGAGGTCGGAACGGGGATCGGCCGAAACGCCCGACCGGAAGGAGCGCCGGGTTCGTCGGCTTCGGGCCACCGTCGGGTTGTCATCCCGCGTGCTCGCGGCTTTCCGGTTACGGACGAAGTGGAGCCATGTGCGGGCGTTTCACGACCGTCGCCACGGCCGCCCTCTTCGCCGAGGCCTTCCCCGGCGTGACGTTTCCGCCGGATTTCACGGCCCGCTATAACGTCGCCCCGACCCAGCCCATCCCCGTCCTCACCAACGAGAACCCACAGGAGGTTCAATTCTTCCGCTGGGGGCTGATCCCCTCCTGGGCCAAGGACCCATCGATCGGCGCCCGCCTTATCAATGCCCGGGCCGAGACGCTGGCCACGAAGCCCGCCTTCCGCGCGGCCTTCCGCCGTCGCCGTTGCCTGATCCTGGCCGACGGGTTTTATGAGTGGGGGACGCCGCCCGGCGAACGCGCCCGCCGGCCGTTCTTCGTGCGGTTGGCCTCCGGCCGGCCGTTCGCCTTCGCCGGCTTGTGGGAAGGCTGGCGCCCGCCGGAGGGCGAGCCGATCCATTCCTGCGCGATCGTGACGACGGCGGCCAATTCGATGTTGGCCCCGATTCACGATCGGATGCCCGTGATCCTCCCGCCGCCCGCGCGTCCCCTCTGGCTCGACCCCGGCGTGGAGGACCCCGCCACGCTGAAGCCTCTGCTCGTGCCCTTCGCTCACGAGGCGCTCCAGGTGACGGCCGTCGGCAAGGCCGTCAACAACGCCCGCCACGACGCCGCCGACTGCATCCAGCCCTCGCTCTTGGACTGAACGGCGAGCGCCGCCGGACGCCGCTCAAGATGGTTGAGCGAGGCCGAGCCGGTCGGCGTGGCGACGGCGGAAGGCCTCGACCGTTCGCCGGAAGTATGCGCTCGGCCCGCCTTGGAGCACCTGATCCAGCAGACGGCGTGAGGTCTCAACCTGACCCAGACGGAGAGCGGCCGCCGCCGCGTAGAAGACCATCTGGCGGCGCTTGAAGGGTTCGCGGTCGCCGGCCGCCTCGATCACGAGCTCGTGCCAGCGCACGATCCGTTGAGCCTCCTCCACCTCCAAGGCCAGCATTTCAATCTGCGGGTCGCGGGCGTTGGCCCATCGCCAGAGCTGATCGGCCAGACGGCGCCGCGCCTCTTCCACCGCCGTCGCGATCGCCACCGGCATCGGCTCGCCGGGCCGGGCCGCCGCCGCCGCCTCGGCCCGTTCGATCGTCGCCTCCCATTGCCCCTCGGCGTAGGCCTGACGCACGGCCTCCAGCCGCGCCGACCAGTCGGCCCCTTGAAGCCGCTCCTCCAAGGGCTCGAGCCGCCCCTCCGGCAGAGGTATCTCGGCCCGCTCAAAACTTTCGGTCAGCTCGGTCAGAACCCGCCGGACGCCGTCGAGATCGCCCCGCTCCAGAAGGCCTTGGGCCTGGTCGATGGACGTTTCGGCCATGGCCTCGCCCCGAAGTCGGAGCAGCCCGGCGATCTCGTCCGCGAGGGCCGGGTAACGCTCGGTCGCTTCGGCGGCCGCGCGAGCCGCGGCCCCAATCGTCGGCGCGGCGGCCAGTTCCGTCCGAAATCCCTCCAGCCGTCGCCCCCGCTCCTCATCGCGGGCCGCCTGGGCCAGGCGCTCAATTTCCTCCGCCGGACCCGGATCGCCCGCCACGATGGCCGCGTATTCGGCCAGGCGGCCTTCCAACGTTTCGAGGGCCTCTTCCCGCGCCCGGTAGCGATCCAACGCCCCCCGGGCCGCGGCGAGGGCTCGCTCGCGCAGCCGCGCCTCCAGGGCCGCCACGGTTTCGAGCGTTGCCTCCGAAGGCTCAAGGGCCCGCAGAGCCGCCAGGGTCTCCCGCGCCGGCAGGAGTTCCTCCCGCTCGATCCGTTCGCGCGACCGCTCCAGGCCGACGGAAATTTCCTCCTCCCAGAGCCCGGCGAGGTGGCGCGCCCGGCGCTGCTCCTCCGGCGGGCTCGCCGAGTCGGCGACGAAAGCGGCCAGCAACTGCCGCGCCTCGGCGGGCCGGCCCTGGCCGCGCAGATCAAGGGCGGCCTCGATCGGGCTGCCGTTGCGGCGGCGGATCGCCAGAGCCCCGAGCCCGACGGCCAGCGCCAACGTCACGACGGCCAGGCCGAGGGTCAGCCTGCGCAGACGCCGCAGGGCCGGCAACGCGGGCGCGATCGCTTGCGCCTTGACCAGGTAGTTATGGCATTTCTCAAAGCGGTGATCCAGCGAAAGCGCTTTCGCCCAGCAGCGCTGGGCCTCTTCCAGTTGGCCCTGCCGGGCCCGCAACGTCCCGAGCACCATCCAGGCGTCGACGAACGAGGCGTCGAGCTCGAGGGTGTGCTCGAGTTCGATGATGGCCTCCCCCAGTCGATCGCGCTCGGCGTGCTCCAGGGCGGCGTTGAAATGGTTCCGGGCCCGGCTGACGACGAGCCGCAGCAGGCCCATCTCCTGGCCACAGTGATAACAGACGTCCTGATCGTCGCGGTTTTCGGTATGACATTGAGGGCAACGCATCGGCGGGAAGGGGAAGGCTCTCCCGGAGTCCGGCGCCCCGGGGGGGGCCGGTCCGGGCGACGGGGAGGCGGCCACGACCGCCGGGCGGTTCAGCCCTGCCCGCGCGCGTCGGCGGTCATGGACGGGTCTCGGCCTCCTTGAGCCGGTTGTAGAACTCGCGGGCCGTGACGCGATTGGCCTCTTGGTCCGGGTCCCCTTCCGAACGCTTGAGGTAATCCTCCCAGGCGGCCAGGGCCTTGGGCGATTCCATGGCCTGAAGGGCCAGCGCCAGGTTGAATCGGGCGTAAAGGTTATTGGGGTCGATCCGCAAAGCCTCGTTGTGCGCGTCGCGCGCCTGTTCGTATTCGCCCTGCTGGAAGTAACATGACCCCAGGAGCGTGAACAGCAGCGAATCGTTCGGCGAGAGCTTGATCGCCTCCCGGCACTCCAACGTCGAACGGGCGTAATCGCCGATCAGATAATACGACGTGGCCAGCGCCTTCCGCGGCGCCGCCGCCGTCGGATCGAGCGAAATGGACCGCCGCAAGAACTCGATCCGTTGAGGCGAATCGGCCGGATGGCTGCGGCTCTCTTCATAGGCGGCCGCCGCGGCCGCACGGTCGGCCTCTGAGACCGTCGGCGTCGGGCGCGTCGCTTGCCCCGCCGTGGCGGGGCCCGGCGTGGGGGTCGCCGTCGGCGTGGGCCGAGGCGTCGGCGCGGGCGTCCCGGTCGGCGTCGCCGGGGGCGTGGGGGGAGGCGTTGGCGGGGGCGTAGGCGTCGGCGTCGGCTCGGACGGTGAGGGCGTGGGGGTCGCTCTCGGCGTCGGCGGCGGCGTCGCCTCCGGCAGCGGCGTTACCGTGGCCCGCGGGGTGGGCGTCGGCTGCACCGCGCGCTCCGGGGCCGTCTCGCGCGGCGGCGTCAGACGCAACACCGGCGGCGGCGCGGCCGGCCCGGGGGTCGGGCGGATCATCGTCGTGTCGATGGCGGCGCGGCCGCCCGAGGGGGCCGTGGCCCCTTCCGCTGGAGGTCGTTCGCCGCCCGGCGGCTCGGGCCGAGCTTCGGCGGCCACCTCTCGACCGCCGGGGGGAGCCCGATCGGGCGATGGCGTGGCGACGGGGACGGTCGCGGGGGCAGGCGCCTCGGCGCGGGGCCGTTCGAGCGTCGCCGGGGCTGAGGCCGCCGGGCTGACCGGGGGCTGAGCCCGCTCGTTGAGCAGAATCTGCGCAAGCAGGTTCTGGGCGAGGCTCTCTGCCTGCGGCAGTAATTCCTGAAGCGCCCCATGGCGGCTCAGGGTTTCCTGCGTCAGTGCGCGGCCCGACCGGCGCCAGAAGACCGTCGCATCCACGGCGTAGGCGCCGCCGAGCTGATCAACGTGGCCCGTCACCAGATAGTCGGCCCGCAGCGCCTCGGCCACCCGCGCGGGGGGAACGCCCGGCCCCAACGGCCCGCCCGGATACAGATTATGACGAAACAGATAGCGACGCGTCTCTCGGCGAGGAAGCACGAGCGCGCGCGGATCGCGATAAAACTCCGCCCAGACGGCCTGCGAGAAGGCCTCCTGTTGACCGGGCGACAGCGTCCCGGATTCGAAATCCAGAAAGGCGACGACGGGCGGCGGGCTTGTCGGCTCGGCCCCCGCCGCCGTCGCCGGGGCAGGCTCGGCCGCGGGTCGAGGCTCCTCCAATATCCGGCCGTCGCGCGAAACTTCGATCGACCCCCGCCCCGGCTGAGCGATCCCCGCCGGCGGCGCCGTCCCGGCCGCGAGCGCGACGATCACCGCGGCCGCCAAGAAAACGACCGGGCCGACGGGCCGGCGGCCGGTCCGAAGGGCATCGGGGCGAGACCGAGCGCAAGCCAACGTCAAACCGGACGACTTCCACCCATGATATCCAGCGGCGCGCCGGGGATGCGCCTTCGACGGATCCCCCTCGCCCGACGACCCTCGCGCGCGAACCCCCGTTTTTAGCCCACTCCCCCGGCCGACACAAAAGAAAAATCCGGAGCCGCGCGGCGGGGCCCAGGCTCCCCCGGCGCGCCCGCCGGCCGCGCGGGGCGCGGCTCAAAGCCGATTGAGCCCGTTGAAAGCCGCGACCTTGTAACACTCGGCCAGCGTGGGGTAATTGAAGACGTTATCGGTGAAGTAGGTGATCTTGCCCCGATGGGCGATGACGGCCTGGCCGATGTGGATCAGCTCGGTGGCGCTGTCCCCCATGATATGCACGCCGAGGAGCTCCAGCGTCTGGCGATGAAACAGGAGTTTGAGGACGCCGCTTTCGTCCCCCAGAATCTGCCCGCGGGCGGTCTCGTTGTATTCGGCCCGGCCCACTTCGTACGGAAGTTGGCGCTCAGTGAGTTCCTCCTCCGTATAGCCGGCGTAGGAAATTTCCGGGATCGTATAGATGCCGTAAGGAAACGATTCGGGGAAGGAGCGGACCTCGACCTGAAGGGCGTGACAGGCGGCCAGCCGCCCCTGCTCCATCGACGTCGAGGCCAGGGCCGGGAAGCCGATCACGTCGCCGACGGCGTAAATGTGCGGCTGCGCCGTCTGGAAGTGCTCGTTGACCTTGATGAGGCCCGTGCTGGAGATGTCGATCCCCAGCTTATCCAGGCCCAAGCTCTCCGTGTTCGAGATCCGCCCCATCGAACAGAAGAGCCTCTCCCCGACGACGACTTTTCCGCTCTTGAGCCGCGTCTCCACGCGTCCGTCGTCGGCCACGCCGAACGTGTCCAATTGCTCCGACATTTTGAGCGTGATATCGCTGGCCCGCATCTGATAGGCGAGCGCGTCGGAAATCTCCCGGTCCAGGAACCGCATGAGCGTCTCCCGCCGGTCCACGATCGTCACCTTCGTCCCCAGACAGGCGAAGATGCAGGCGTATTCGGACCCGATGACGCCGCCGCCGAGGATCGTCAGCGTCCGCGGAATCTCCTCCAGGCTCAGCACCGAATCGCTGTTCAGCACCGAGGGGTGATCCCGCGGCAACCCCGGCGGCATGTTCGGCCGCGAGCCCGTGGCGATGATGAAGTTCTCCGACGTGTAGTCCTTCATCATCCCGTTGCGCATCCCGACCCGGATCGCGTGCGGATCGACGAAAACGGCCTCGCCCGGAATCACGTCCACGTCGTTGCGGTCGAGCTGCCGCTGAATGATCTCGATCTCATGGCCGATCACCTGCGTCTTCCGCTCCATGAGCTGCTGAATCTTCACCCGCTTCCGCGATAGCCCGTCGTAGGTCGAAAGGTTCCGCGTCCGCAGCCCCGCCAGGTAATGGACCGTCTCGCGCAGCGTCTTCGACGGCAGCGTCCCCGTCGAGACGCACGCCCCGCCGACGACCGCCTCCCGCTCAATGACGGCCACCCGGCGCTTGAGCTTGGCCGCCTGGAGCGCGGCCTTCTGCCCGGCTGGCCCCGCCCCGATCACGATCAGTTCATAATCGGCCACGCTGGGTCTCCTCCCCCGGCGGCCGCCCTCGCCGACGCGGCCGCGCCACGCCCGCCCCTCGGCGGCAGACGGCCTCGGCGGCGGCCCGCCGCGGACGTGCGGCCTCCGGCTTCAACCCCTCAAGCCTACGCAAGGCCCCGCCGGACAATCAACACCCTTCCGGGCGAGCGGCTCGCTCCCCTTCTCGACATCCGGCTGGCCGTGTATCATAACCCCCTTCGGGCAGCGCTGACCCGCCGTTGGGCGCGCGGCCGCGCCGATCCTTCGGGCGAGCTTCGGTCATGAACAGGTACGACTTGATCGTCATCGGGACGGGGCCGGCGGGTCTCCACGCGGCCATTCAGGCGGCCAAGCTGGGCCGGCGCGTGGCCGCCATCGAGCGCCAGAAGGTCATCGGCGGCGTTTGCGTCAACACGGGGACGATTCCCAGCAAGGCCGTCCGGGAGGCGATCCTATACCTGAGCGGCATCCGCCAGCGGGACTTCTACGGCTCCAGCTACACCGTCAAGCCCGAGATCACGATGGAGGACATCACGCAGCGGGTCTCGCACGTCATCCGCGCCGAGCGGGACGTGATCCACGGCCATTTCAAACGCAACCACATCGACCTCCACTATGGCCAGGCGCGGTTCCTTTCCCCGCATCGGATCGCCGTCGACACGCTGACCGGCCAGACCGACGAGTACGAAGCCGACTTCTTCATGGTCTGCGTCGGCACGCGGCCCGCCCGTTCCCCTCAGTTCCCCGTCGACGGCAAAGACATCCACGACGCCGACACGATCCTGAACATGGAGCGGCTGCCCCGCAGCCTGACGATCATCGGCGCCGGCGTCGTCGGCGTCGAATACGCCTGCATGTTCGCCGCCCTGGGCATCCCCGTCACGATCATCGAGGCCCGGCCGCGGATGCTCGACAACATCGACGAGGAAATCGTCGAGGCCCTCCAGTTCCACATGCGCGAAATGGACGTCGTCTTCAGCCTCGGGGAAAAATGCGAGAAGGTCTATGTCAACGAGCGCGGCGACGTCCTCATCGAGACCGAGAGCCAAAAGCTCGTCCGCGCCGAAACCGTGCTTTATGCCGTTGGACGCACCGGCAACACCGAGGAACTCAATCTACCCGCCGCGGGCCTCCGCGCCGATCACCGGGACCGCATCCAGGTCAACGAGCACTATCAGACCGAAGCCCCCCACATCTACGCCGCCGGGGACGTGATCGGCTTCCCCGCCCTGGCCTCGGTCTCCATGGAACAGGGGCGGATGGCCGCCTGCCACGCCTTCGGTCTGGATTGCCAGGCCGATCCGCGGCTCTTCCCCTACGGCATCTACACCATCCCCGAGATCTCTTACGTCGGCCGCAACGAGCGCGAACTGACCGAGGCGAAGGTCCCGTACGCCACCGGCGTGGCCCGCTATCGGGAGTCCGCCCGCGGGATGCTCATCGGCGACATCAAGGGCATGCTCAAACTCCTCTTTCACCGCGAGGATCACCGCCTGCTCGGCGTCCAGATTCTCGGCGAAGGGGCCAGCGAGCTCGTTCACATCGGCCAGGCCGTGATGAGTTTCGACGGCCCCGTCGATTATTTCGTCAACACCGTTTTCAATTATCCCACGCTCGCCGAGTGTTACAAACGCGCGGCCTTCACCGGCCTCAATAAACTGGGCTGACGGCGGGGCAGTCGCCGCTCAGCGATACAGGGTCCATCGCCGCGCCCCGGCCGGAGGGGGCGTCGGCCCAGCCGAGGATGACGCCACGGTAACCTGCCGTGGATTGCTGAGAGAGCTGCGCCGAGGCTCGCCCCCGTCGGCACGACGGGCTCCGCCGGCCGATGGATCGCCGGTCTTCCCTTCGCCGGAGATTTGAAACGGCAGGACGCTCGATCCCCCCGACGATGATCAAGTTTGCCCCGCTGGCCGCGGCTCGGCGGGCGCGCGGGCCGACAACGAACGAACGTAGCCTTCGTAATTGCGGCGGACCTCGGCCAGGCTATCGCCGCCGAATTTCTCGAGGAACGCCCAGGCGACGGCGTAGGCGACGAGCGCCTCCCCGATGACCGCCGCCGCCGGCAGCGCGCAGACGTCCGAACGCTCCTTGGAAGAGTCCGCCGGCTGCCGTGTGGCCAGATCGACCGACGGGATCGGCCGCATCAGCGTCGAGATCGGTTTCTTGGCCACGCGGACGACGATCGGCTCGCCGTTGGTCATCCCCCCTTCCAGACCGCCGGCGTTGTTGGTCCTGCGATAGAACCCGCCGGTCGGGCCATGGCCGGGCGGCATCTCCCCAGGGTCGTCCGAAAAATAAATCGCGTCGTGAACCTCCGAACCTCGCCGAACGGCGGCCCGGAAGCCCCCCCCGATCTCGACCCCCTTGATCGCCTGCATGCTCATGATCGCCCGCCCGATCATCCCGTCGAGCTTCTCGTCCCAGTTCATCACGTTACCCAACCCGACCGGGACGCCCGTAACGATCACCTCGAAGATGCCGCCGACGGTGTCTCCCTCGCGTTTGCACGCGTCGATGAGCTCCATCATGGCGCGCTCGACGGCCGGGTCGGCCACGCGCACGGAGGAGGCCTCGGCTCGCTCGGCGATCGTCTCATAGCTCAGCCCGGCGGCGTCGGCCGGAATCCCCCCCAGATTGACGACGTGGGAGATGACCCGCATGCCGAATTCCGCCAACAGGCGCTTACAGACGGCCCCGACGGCGACCTGGGCCGCCGTCGCCCGCGCCGAGGCCCGCTCCAGCACGTTGCGGGCGTCCGTCTGGGCGAATTTCTGCGCTCCGGCCAGATCGGCGTGCCCCGGCCGAGGGCGCGTGATCTCCCGTCGAGGACCCTCGCCCCTGGGCTCGCCCAACGCTGGCTCAGAGTCCAGCTCGGCCTGCGCCGTCGCCTCCAGGGGCTCCGGCGACATGATCGCCTCCCAGTTCCGCCAATCCTTGTTTTCGAGGATGAGCGTGATGGGGCTGCCGAGCGTCCGCCCGTGCCGCACGCCGGAGACGATCCGCACCCGATCGGCCTCAATCTTCATCCGTCCCCCGCGCCCATAGCCCCCTTGCCGCCGGCGCAGATCGTGATCAATCTCCTTGGCCCGCAGGGTCAACCCGGCCGGCACGCCGCTCACGATCGCCGTCAGTTGCGGTCCATGGGATTCCCCGGCGGTCAGATAGCGGAGCATAGGGATGGTTCCGATGGGCTACCGGGATCGCGCGAGCCTCGGCCCCGGATCGGGTCCCCTGAATATAGCGGACGGCCGGGGGGCCGCGCATGAGCGAAATCGCTCCCGCCACCGTTCGGCGGTTTCATGGCGGGGTCTCCGCCGATCGCGGCAGATAGACCAGGAGGTAGGTCCGCTGGCGGATTCGAGGCCGCGTGGTCCGATAGAGGCGGTGGAGTTCGAACCGTTGGGCGAAGCGGGGGTCGGCGGCGATCGCGTCGGGCAGGTCGAAGTAGTCGATCCGGTCCGCGGCGTGGCTCGTGAAGATGGCCGCGGCCAGCTCCCGAGAGAAGAAATAGTCGACCTTGTCGGCGAGGGCGAGGCCCGGCCGTGTGAGCGTCTCGTCGTTCAGCAGCCCCAGGTCCACGGTCTTGAGCCGCGAGAAATATGCGATCGCGCCCACGTCCGGGCAGACGGCGATCCAGGCTCCGGCGGGCAAACGCTCGGCCAGGTCCCGCCCCGCCTTGAGGTGCTCGTCTTCGAGAATCTGAAGGTAGGTGCGGGCGTAGTCGAACTCTTTGGGAACCTGCGCCGCGAGGATCGCAAGCTGGATGGCCAGCAAGCCGAGCGCGACGGCGATCCCGGCGCGCGCGCGGGGTTTCGCCGAGCCGAGCACGACCCCGGCGCGGCTCCACGACCGGTCGGCGGCCCACCCCAGCCCCGCCAGAAACAGCGGATAGAAGGGGGCCATGAACCGGAACGAGAACTTCATCACCAGGACGGACCGGGCGTATTGCGTCAACACCACGATAAGGAACACGACGAACGGGACGAGGACGACCCCCGGGCGCAGGCCCTTCGTCGGCGGCGATCCTTCGTCGCTCCCGCCGCCGGGCCGGCCGCCGCGCGGCGTCACGAGCCACAGGGCGCCCACGGCCAGGGCCGGAAACGTCAGATAGGTGTAAAAGAAGTCCAGAAGATAGAGCAGGCTCGTCGGATTGGCCCACCCGACGTAGCGCTTGGCGTAGAATGTGTTCGGCAGCCACTGGCCGTAATAACTCGCGCGCCAGGCGAAGTACGCCGCGCCGGGCAGGACGTATGCCCAGGCGAAAGTCCCCGCCCACCGCGCCAGCCCTTTGCCGTCGGTTCGCGCACGCCCCCAGGCCAGCCCCAGGGCCAACGCCGCGGCCAGAGCGGCCCCCTCGGGCCGCGTAAGGCTCGTGGCCAGAAGCGCCGGCGCGAGCGCCGTCTCGCTCCGGCCCCTCTTCGCCGGCGGCGCCGCCAGCGCCGCCACGTAGCCCCATGCCGAGGCCGTGACCCCGAGGCCAAAAAGGTGCGTTTCGAGCCCGCTCCAGGCGTGAGTCCAGACCATGGGGGAGAGCAGGTAGAGCCCGACCGTCCCCGACCGGAAGGCCGGCCCCACGCCCGCCGCGCGCATCAGGCCGGCGAGCGCCCACGCCGTCAGCACGTAAGCGGCGATCCCGATCAGCTTGGCGAGCACGATCGGCGACGCGCCGAGCTTGATCCCCCCCGCAAGGGCCAGGACGAGCGCGACGCCGGTGTAGCCTTCAACCGGGTCCTCGCCCACGTTCCAGTTCAGCTCGCCGTGGCGGGCGAGATTTTCGCCGTAACGGTAAATGATAAAGGCGTCGTCGACGGTCCAGCGGGGAAACGCCGCCAGGGCCGCGCCGGCCGCCAGAAGGGCCAAAGCCAAGGCGACCCGGCCGCGAAACCCCGCTTCGGGCCTAGAAGGCGCAGGCATGGCCTTCGCGCCCCGCTTCAAGGATCATGCTTCACCGTCAAGCCATTACCGTTCGGCTGGTCACGCCCCCCCCGGGCCGGCGCGCCTCCCGATCCAACGCCTCACCGGGCCGAGGGCTTCGTCGAACCGGGCTGGGCCGCCGCCGTCTGGCGCAACACTCTCAGCATCAGGTCCTCGTCCGCCTCCAGGCCGCTCCAAAGCGCGAGCGACCGGGCCCCCTGGCGCGCCAGCATCCCCAGCCCGCCGACGGAGATCGCCCCGGCGGCCCGCGCCGCCGTCAGGAGCGGCGTCTCCGGCGGCGTGTAAACGGTGTCCATCACAACGTGGCGCGGCTCCAGGCTACGGGCGGCGATCGGCAACGGATCATCGGGCCGAAGCCCCAACGAGGTGGCGTTGACGATCAGGTCGCTGCGGGCGGCGGCGTTGGCCAGACTCGGCTCGGAGGCCTGAACGATCTCAAAGCGCGTTCTCGGAAAGGAAGCTTCCAGGCGCAGGACGACCTCTTCGGCGCGGGGGCGCGTCCGATTGGCCACGATCACCTTGCGGGCCCCTTCCTGGGCGGCGCCGACGGCGATCCCTCGGGCGGCTCCCCCGGCCCCCAGGATGAGTACCGTCAAATCCTCGAACGTAATCTCGGCCTCGGCCAGGACCGTCTGTGTGAATCCGTAAACGTCGGTGTTAAAACCCTGAACGGCGTCCCCGAACTTGAGCGTGTTGACGGCGCCGGTGAGCCGGGCGGCGTCGTCCAACTCCTCGGCCAGCGCCGCGGCGGCTTCCTTGTGCGGGATCGTACAATTGAGCCCCACGAAACCCATGGCTCGGGCCCCCGCTACCGCCTCCCCCAGCCCCCCGGGCCGCACGGCCATGGGGACATAGACCCAATCCAGCCCCAGGGCCTCGATCGCCGCGTTCTGCATCGGAGGCGAGAGCGTATGCTCAACGGGCCAGCCGACCACCCCTACCAAACGGGTTGTTCCGCTGATCCGAAACATAAGGCTGAACGCCCGTCACTGGGGTCGAACCTGACCGGCGGGCGACGAGTTCTGCCGCCGAGGCTGAGGGGCGAACGATTAACGCGGCCGGCCGCGCCCGCGACCGGTGGGGCGTTCGTCGGGGCCCCGGCCCCGGCCGGCGCCGGGCCGTTCGGTTTCCTCCGCTTCGTCGAACTCGACGATCTCGGAGATTTCCCCCTCGACGCTCAGGCCCGGCGGCAGGTTCGGACCGGAACGCCACTGGCCTCCCTCGGCCCAGTGCCAGATGCCGGCCTCGATGTCGAAGTAGACCCCCTTACCCGGAAAGTGCCGATACCGCGCCCGGCGGCGATAGCCGTGGGCCGGCGCCCAGGGCGGCGGCCCCGGCCGAGCGGTCGCCCGGCGAATCGGACGCAGACAAGCCCCGGTGGGCGTCGCCAGAGAAGCGATCAGCACCTGAAGGCCGCGGCGTCGGTTCATGGTCGTCACCTCCCGATCGGGTCGGTTCGCGCCGGCCGGGGGGCTCGGTCGACGCTCGGTTCAGAGCCGCCGGAGCAGCAAATCCCGGGCGAGCTGCAGGTGTTTGGCGATCTCATCCTTCTTGCGATGGATCGCCCGCTCGTCGCTGCGGCCGTGATCGGCGTTGAGGAAGCCGAGCAATGTCCGCCAGACGCGACGGATGGTCGGCGCGTCGGCCGTCCGGTCGATGAACAGATCGGAGCGCGCCGCCTCGGCCGTCGTCGGCGTCGCGGTCAGGTCCAGCCGCAGCATGCGATCGACTTCTCGCTCCCTCAGCCAGGACAAAATCTTGGCGTTTTCAGGGTTATTTTCGCTCACGGCCAGGACCTGATTCATCGTCCAATTGTGCATCAGGCCGATCAGGATGCCGCCCGGCAGGTCTCCCAGCACCGTCCGGAGCCGCGCCGGCGTCCACCGCGGCGTCTCCTCGCCGATCTGTTCAGCGAAGTGCGAGATCAGCGCGTAGCTCCGTTCGGGCCGCCGAAGTTGAAGGTTGGCCTCGATCAACTTCCAACGCCGGTCACGGGCCGGCTCGGCCTGGATCAACCGCACCAACTCCTCAACGTCAAGGTGCTGCGTCGCCGGCAACGGCGGCGACGGCCGGGGGGGCCGGCCGCCGGGGCGCGCCGACGCCAGCCCGGGCCGGCGCCGCACGACCGAGGCCGCCGAAGGTCTCGGGCCCGGCCCTTCGGCGCCCGGCCCGGCCACCGGCCGTCTCGGCGGCCTCTCCGGCTCGGCCTCGCCCTTTTTTTCGCGGGTCGCTTCGGCGGCGGGGGCCTCATGTGGCGATTCGGCGGTTTTCTTCGGGGGCTCGCGCGGGGGCTCCGATCTCGGGACGGTCGGCTCGGGCGCGGAAACCGATGGGCCGGCCGCGGATGCGATCGGACGGTGCACGGCCGTCTGCGCGGGCCAGCGAACGGGGAAATCCCGGACGTAGAACCCACCGAACCGACTGCCAGTCTCCGGCTCCAGGATGACCACCTGCGCCTTCTCGAACCGGCCGGAGGGGAGCTCAAAAAGGAGCCCCAATTGATGCCGGGCGTTGCCCGAGCGGAAATACCGCCGGGCGGCGGGAGCGAAAACGTCACGGGCGAAGGCGTTGATGTAAGTGTCGAACCGTAGCTCGTGGCCGCCGCTCTCGAACGTCACGGGGAACCCTTTGTCCATCATGACGCGGACCGGGTCGGCGACCGGGTGCCGGCGGCCCTCCTCGTCGACCCACCGCCCCCACAACTCTCCAAAAAGAAAAACGGCCAGTTTCGCCCCCGGATAAGCCGCCAGCGCCACAAGCTGGTTGGTCGAGGAGTCGCAGATCACAATGCTGCGCAGAATGTCGATCAGGGCCAGCGGCCGCCGGGCAAACTCCCGGCCCAACGGCAGGCGCCGCCCTCGGTGCGCCCCCAGCCGATAGCTCAGGTCGCCGCGCTCGTCGGCCCGCAGCAGCATCATGTGACTGGCCGGGCCGATCATCATGGAATCGACGCTATAGGCGGCCGCCCGCGCCTCGCCCGAGGCCCCCTTGAGCGCCGCATCGGCGACCTCGCCGGTCGAGGACTTTCCCCCATCCATCAGGCGTGATTCCGAGGCCGAACGGTTGGTCATGAAGAAGCGTCACCCACACACACGGCGGCGAGCGTCCGCCGCCCATCGCATCCTCCGGCGGCAGAGCCGCCTCAAATCCCACGATAACGCAGGGCCGGCGGCCCTGTCGATCCCCCAGCGCCCCGTTTGACGCCGCGGCCCCGCTTCAAGCGCTGGCCCGCCCCTGGAGCGCAATCGATTCGGCGTCGCCCCAGAGGCCTTCCAGGCGGTAATGTCGCCGCGTCTGGGCCTCCATCAAATGCACGACAACGTCGCCGTGGTCCATGATCACCCACTGCGGGCTCTCATCTTCGACGGGGAGGTAAGGGCGGACCCCCTCGGCCCGCAGCGCGCGCTCGACGGCCTGCGTGATCGCGCGAGCATGAGCCGGGGAGCGCGTCGTCGCTATGAGCAGGAAATCGGTGTAGTCCACGATCGCCCGCATGTCCAGCGCCACGATCTCTTCAGCCTTCATCTCCTCCAGGATCGCCGCCAGGCGCTCCAGGCGCTCGGCGGAGCCGCCCCCGTCAGGACGATGCGTCTTGGCCAAGCTTAAGCGGCCTCCCTTGGATTCAGGCATTGAGCGTCAGGCCACAGGCCGCCAGCGCGCGTAACGCCCGCGGGCTGAGCGACCGGCCCTGGGCGGCGTAGTGGCGGCACTTTTCAACCAGGCATTGACGGTAAGCGGCCTCCAGGCTCCCCAGGGCCGCCCGCCGCAAGGCTTCCACGCCGGGGAAGGCCCGCGTCGGCTCGATCACGTCGGCTACAAAAAGCGCTTTCCCGAGCGGCCCCAGCTCGGCCTCGCCCGTTGAATGATATCGCACCGCCTCGGCGATCTCGCGCGCGGCTTCCGGGTCCTCCCACCGCCGGTCCCGGAGCGCGGCCTCGGCGGCATGGTGGGCGTGCCACAAGCCCGGAAAGGGGCGATCGACGGGCTCAATGGGACTCCCCCAGGCGGCCAGTTCGGCCTCCAGCGCCGCGGGGGGTTCGGCCTTGGAGCGGTCGTGCAGCAGGCCCGCCGCGGCGGCGCGCTCCGGGTCCAGCCCATGACGGAAGGCCAGAGCCGTCACCGCGTGCGTCACCCCCAGGGCGTGAAGGAATTTTTTCGCCGGCAGCCGCCGTTCGGCGTCGTCGGCCAGCTCTTGAAGCGATGGACCGACCATCCGTCAGGTAAGTATAACGTCCGCCCTCGAAGCCCGGCAACGGAAATACGGACCTGGCTCAGGGCTGGGCCTCCCCTTCGACGCGCTTAAACTCCCCCAGATCGGGCAGGCGCAAGGCCTCGACTTTCCCCTGAAGGCTCAGGCTGAAGCGGACCAGGAGGCGGCCCAGCCGCTTCTCCCGCCAGTGGGCCATGAAAACGTCATAGTGCCATGGCTCGAGATCCCCGACGAAGGCCTCGCCCCGCCGCAGCACGAGCCGCCCCTCCTCCAGGCTCACTTCGGCCCGCCCATAGATGTCGCTTTCGTAGCCTCCCACGTAAGCCTTGAGCGGCAGGGACGGATGCGCATCGGCGACGCGAGCCTCCTCTTGACGCTTGCGTTCGGCCTCGGCCCGTTTCAGGGCTTCTCGCTGAACTTCCAGAAGCTCCCCGCTCCAATCGCGCTCCGGCGCCCCCAGATAGGCGTCGATGATCCGCATGGCGACGGCGTCGTCGAGCGCGTTGGGGCTCAGGTTCGTCAGCGCCACGACCCCGACGTTTTCCTCCGGCACGAGCGCCACCTCGGCGATCATCCCGTCGATGCCCCCTCCATGATGGACGAGCAGCCGGCCGTGATAATCTCGCAGCATCCAGCCGAGGCCGTAAGCCGCCAGGTGAGAGTCCGGGAAGACGCGCTGGCTGGGAAACTCCTGGGGGAGGACCGCCTGCGGCGCGAGCATCTCGCGCAGGGCTTTTTCGCTGATCATGCGGTTCCCTTCGAAGACGCCCCCCCCGAGCACGAGTTTGATCCATTGGGCCATGTCCGCCGCGCAGGAGTTGATCGCCCCCGCCGGGGCCACGTTATCGATGTTCCGATAAGGAATCGCCAAGACCTCCCCTTCGACTTCGGCGTGAGGGGTCGCCACGTTGGGGTTCTCGGCGAGCCCGCGGACGGTCGTATTGGAACGGCTCATGCCGAGGGGTTTGAAGATCCGTTCGGCGACGAAATCGTCCCACGACTGGCCCGCCGTCGCCGCCAGGACCTCACCGGCGGCCAGGAACATGATGTTCTGGTAACCGAACCGACTGCGGAAACCGAAGCTCGGCTCCACCCGACTGACCCGACGCAGGACCTCGGCCCGGTCGTAGCCGGACCCGAACCAGATCATGTCGGCTCGCCCGAGTCCGCTGCGATGGCATAGAAGGTCTCGAATCCTCATTTCGCGCGTCGCGTAGGCGTCGTAAAGCTGGAAGCCCGGCAGGCGCTCGATGAGGCGGTCGTCCCAGCCGAGGCGGCCCTCATCGACGAGGAGAGCGATCGCGGCGGCCGTGATGGCCTTCGTCGTCGAGCCGATGGCGAAAAGCGTGTGCTCATCGACGGCCTCCGGCCGGCCCAGCTCCCGCACGCCGAAGCCGCGCGCATAGACCACCTCGCCGTCCTTGACGACCGCCACGGCCAGCCCCGGCACGCCCCACGTCTCCCGCGCCGCTTCGACGTAGGCCTCCAGACCCTTCAAAGGCTCGGGCTCGCCGGCGGCCCCCACATGAGGGCCCTCGCAAACGCCGAGGGCCAGCAGCGTCGCGCCCAAGGTGATCCGCCGAACCCCCGCTCGACTGAGGGCCCATCGTCTCATGGTGACCGCTCCTCGGCCTCGCCCATCAGGCCCGTTCGTAGGATAAACCGTCGCCGAAGTTAGCCTGGTGAAGCGTCAGGATCAACTCGTCACTCGGGTCCACCCGCCAGGCGTCGCCGGCGTCGATCGCCACGGCGTGGCCGTTGCGGGTGACGAAAAGCCGGACCGGCTTGCCTCCCTGGTGGCGCGCCAGAATCTCGGCCAGGGCGGCCAGCCGGCTCTCGGTGATCGCCTCGGCGGGGAGCGCGATATCCAACCGCCCGACGCGCCGCCGCCGGACTTCCTCCGTCGTCCGCACCTCCGTCACGCGCAGACTCGCCTTCTCATTCCAGACGTTGATCGTGCCCGTCAGCCAGACGACGGCCCCGACCTCGAGCCGCTCCCGATAGCGCGCGTAGGGCTCGGCAAAGATAGTGGCTTCAAGGGCGCCGTCCCGGTCCTCGCAGACCAGTTGAGCGAACGGCCGACCATCCCTCTGGGCCCGGACCGACACGGCCCGGATGAGCGCCAGCCGCTGGACGGCGGTTCCTTCTTCCAGCGCCTCCAGATCCGCGGAGCCGCCGTCGGCCAGCGCCTCCACGTCAGCCTGGAACCGCCGCAACGGATGGCCGGAGACGTAATACCCCATCAGCGTGCGCTCCTGCTCCAACCGCTCGGCCTCCGGCCAGTCCTCGACCCCTTCGATGGCGAGCCCGCTCCCCAGGGCCGAAATTTCCTCCTGGCTCATCAGGTCGAACATGGACGTTTGCGCCCGGCCGGGCTCGGGGCTGAGCGAGCCGACGTGCTCCATCAATCGCGGCAGCGCCTTGACCAGGCTCGGCCGGTTGTGACCAAAGCCGTCGAGCGCCCCGGCCCGGATCAGGCACTCCAACGCCCGGGCATTGAGCGTGCCGGAGGCCTGTCGGGCCACGAAATCCTGCGGGCTCGCATACGGCCCCCCTCGTTCGCGTTCGGCGATGATGGCCTCGACCGTGCCCGCGCCGACGTTCTTGATCGCCAGCAGCCCGAAGCGCAGGTTGCCCCCGACGACCGTAAAGGCCACGCCGGACTCGTTCACGTCCGGCGGCAGGACGCCGATCCCCATGGCCGCCGCCTCGGCGAAGTACGCCCCCATGCGTTTGTTCTGCCCGCCGATCTCGTTGCTCAGCAGCTCGGCCATGAATTCCAGCGGATAGTGCGCCTTCAGATACGCCGTCCGGAACGTGATCACCGTGTAGGCGGCGCTGTGGGATTTGTTGAAACCATAGCCGGCGAACTTCTCGATGAGCTTGAAGATGCGGCGGGCTTCGGCCTCCCGGACGCCCCGCTCCCGACAACCCCGGACGAAGGCCGCCTCCTGCTGGGCCATCACCTCCGGCTTCTTCTTCCCCATGGCCCGGCGCAGCAGATCGGCCTGGCCGGCGGTGAAACCCGCCAGCGCCTGCGCGATCTGCATGACCTGCTCCTGATAAACGATCAGGCCATAGGTCTCCCTGAGGATGGGCTCGAACAGAGGGTGATCATAGACGACCGGTTTGCGTCCCTGTTTGCGGGCGATGAATTCGGGGATGATCTCCATCGGCCCGGGCCGATAGAGGGAAATGAGCGCCACCACGTCGGAGAACTTCTCGGGCTTGAGCTGCCGCAGCAGGTCCCGCATCCCGCCGCTTTCCAGTTGGAACAGACCGAAGGCGTCGCCGCGCTGCAATAACGGGTAGGTCTCCGGATCGTCCAGCGGGATTTTGGACCAATCGATCTCGACCCCGTGCCGGCGCCGGACCGCTTTGACCGTCCTGTCGATCACGGTCAGGTTCTTGAGGCCCAGGAAATCCATCTTGAGCAGCCCGATCTCCTCGACCTCCGTCATCGTGTACTGGGTCAGGATCTCGTCCGACCGGCGCTGCTTGCACAGCGGGATAAGGGCGGCTAACTCGCGGTCGGCGATCACGACGCCGGCGGCGTGCGTCGAGGCGTGCCGGATGCTCCCCTCCAGCTTGCGCGCCGTCTCCAGCAATCGCTTGATCCGCTCCTCCTTCGCGCACAGGCGCCTCAGCTCTTCGTTCTCCTGGAGCGCTTGCTCCAGCGTCGTTTTCGGCCCGAGGGGGACGAGCCTCGCCACGCGGTCGACTTCGGCCAGCGGCAGCCCCAGGACGCGCCCGACGTCGCGGATGGCCTGGCGGGCCTTCATCGTCCCGAAGGTGATGATCTGAGCGACGTTGGCCTCGCCGTACTTCTGTCGAACGTAGCCGATCACTTCGCCCCGCCCTTCCGGGCAGAAGTCGATGTCGAAATCGGGGGGCGAGACGCGCTCGGGGTTAAGAAACCGCTCGAAGAACAGCCCGTGCTCCAGTGGGTCCAGGTCGGTGATTTCCAGCGCATAGGCCACCAGGCTGCCGGCCCCCGACCCTCGCCCCGGCCCGACCGGAATCCCTCGGCGACGGGCGAACTGAATAAAGTCCCAGACGATCAGAAAATAGGAGTCCAGACCCATCTGGTGGATCGTTTCCAGCTCGAACGTCAGCCGGCGGCGATGCTCCGGCCGCGCCTCGCCGTTGTAGCGCCGGGCGAATCCCGCCCAGGCCAGCTCGGCCAGATAAGCCGCCTCGGTCTTTCCCTCCGGCGGCTCGAAGCGAGGCATCAGCCGCTGGTTCATCGGCAGCGTCACGTCGCACCGCTCGGCGATGGCGACGGTGTTGGCGATCGCCCCGCTGAGGTGACCGAACCGCTCCATCATCGCCTCCGGCGACTTGACGTAGAACTCGTTCTGATGGAACCGGAGCCGTTTTTCCTCGGCGATCGTCTTGCCCGTCTGCAGACAGAGCAGCGCGTCGTGGATCGCGTAATCGTCGGCCGTGAGGTAATGGCAGTCGTTCGTCGCCACCAGCGGCAGGCCGTGCCGGCCCGCGAGGGCGAGCAGCCCGTCGTTGACCTTGCGCTGGGCCGGGATGCCGTGGTCCATCAGCTCCAGGTAGAATCGGTCCCGGCCCAGGATCTGGACGTAGGCGTCCAGGGCGGCTTCAGCCGCCCGCGCGTTGTCCTCAAAGAGGGGATCGGCGATCACGCCTTTAAGGCAGGCCGAGAGCCCGATCAACCCGCCGGCGTGGCGCGCGAGCGCCTCCTGGTCGATCCGAGGCTTGGAATGGAACCCCTCCAGAAAGCCGATCGAGCTCAAACGGCAGAGGTTCTGATAGCCTTCAAGCGTCTCGGCCAGAAGCACCAGGTGCTGATGGCGGGGGGCGCCGGCGCGGTCGGCCCGATGCGTCGGCGAGACGTAAAACTCGCAGCCCAGGATCGGCCGCAACCCGGCCTCCCGACAGGCCTTGTAGAACTGGAAGGCCCCGAAGAGATTGCCGTGGTCGGTCAGCGCCACGGCCCCCATCCCGAGGGCTTTGACCCGGTCGCACAGTTCGCCGAAGCGGCAGGCTCCGTCGAGCAAGCTGTATTCGCTGTGGAGATGGAGGTGGACGAAACGTCCGAGGTCGCTCATGAGGCCGTCCGGCGCGCCGGCCCGTCGCGCCGCCCCACGCCTTCCATACCACATCCGGCCCCTTCGCGAAAGGCGCGCCCCCGGCGCGCGATCAGGTCCTCCCGGCCCGCAGCTTCCAGGACCATTTGTGGGCTTCCATGACGACAAAAATGATGAGCGCCAGGGCCAGAAGGACCCCCCACGCGGCCAGGTTGAGGGACTCCGTCCGGAGCACGCGGTGGCCGAACGTCGTGTGCATGGAGCCGACGTGGATCAGGAACGCCCCGATCGCCCCGCTGAGCAAAATGGGGCTTCGCAAGGGGGAGAGCGCCAGGGCCGATTTCGTCTCCGAGCGGCAATTGCCGATATGGATGTTCTCAAATAGCACCATGAGCGCCAGCAGCGCGTTCCGGGCCGACGGCTCGCTCCAACCGTGCTCCAGCATCCAGGCGAAGGCCCCCAGCCCCACGGCGGCCATTGTCGCCGCCGCCACCAGCGTCCGCTCGATCATCAATTGATTGAAGATGCGCTCCCTCGGCCGCCGAGGCCGCCGCCGCAACTCGTCCCCCTCGCCCGGCTCGAAGGCCAGCGCCACGTCCTGAATGCCGTTGGTCACCAGGTTGAGCCACAAGAGCTGGGCCGGCAGGAGCGGCAGGGGGAGGCCCGCCGCCACGGCCAGCGTGACCATCAGCACCTCGGCCGCCCCGGTCGAAACCAGCAGGTAGATCACCTTGCGGATGTTGTCGTAGGCGATGCGGCCCTGCTCGACCCCCTGGACGATCGTGGCGAAATTGTCGTCGCTGACGACGATATCGGAAGCGTCCCGGGCCACGTCGGTGCCGGAACGGCCCATCGCCACGCCGATGTTGGCCGACCGGAGCGCCGGGGCGTCGTTGACCCCGTCGCCGGTGACGGCGACGAAATGCCCCGCCCGGCGCGCCGCCTCGACGATCCGCAGTTTCTCCCTCGGGGCCACGCGCGCGAACACGCGCGCCCGATCGATCAGCCCCGGCAACGCCTCCTCGTCTTCTTCGGCCAGCTTCCTCCCCAGGATCACCTGTTCGGGAGTCTCAGCGAGCCCCAGCTCGCGACCGATAGCCAGCGCCGTCACCGGATGGTCCCCCGTGACCATCGCCACCCGAATGCCCGCCCGTTGACAGGCGCCGACGGCTTCGGCGGCCCCGGGCCGAAGCGGATCAATCATCCCGACGAAGCCGACGAACCGAAGGCCCCGAGGCTCCACCGGCGTCGTCCCCGGCTTCAAATCCGACTCGCCCGCCCCCGTGGCGAAGGCCAGCACGCGATAGCCCTCCCCCGCCAATCCGCGAGCGCGTTCCCGAAGCGTCTCCAGCCGCTGGCTGGTCTCGGATTCGGCGCACATGGCCAAAACGCGCTCGGGGGCCCCCTTGACGAACGCGCGGACGCCGTCGGCCGTCTGGTGGAAGGTAGCGGCGAATCGCCGTTCCGGCTCGAAGGGGATTTCAGCCAGCATCGGGTTCGCCGCCAGGCTCCGCTCGCGGACCCAGCCTCCCTTGCGGGCCAACGTCAGGAGGGCCACGTCGGTCGGGTCCCCCCGCGTCACCCAGGCGCCGTCATGGTGGTGGAGATCGGCCTCATTGCATAGCACCGCCGCCCGGAGCAGCTCCTCTAAGTCCGGACGAGCCCCCGGCTCGACCGGCTGGCCCGAAAGCAGAACCTCACCCTCGGGCCGAACCCCCTCGCCGGTCACCTCCAGGCGCGTCCCGTCGGGTAGTTCCAGCCGCCGGGCCGTCAGCTCATTGCAGGTCAGCGTGCCGGTCTTGTCGCTGGCGATATAGGTGCAGCTTCCCAAACCCTCGACCGCCGCCAGTTGCCGCACGATGACGCCCCGCCGAGCCATCCGGGCCGTGGCGATCGCCAGGGCCACGGTCACGGCGACCGGCAGCCCCTCCGGAATGGCCGAAACGGCCAGAGCCACCGCGAAGAAGAAAACGTCGTAAGCCGGATAGTGCCGCAGCAGCCCCGCCAGCGCCACCAGCGCCGCCGCCACGAGCACCGCCACGGCCACGACCCGCGTGAACCGCTCCAGCCGGACCAGCAGCGGCGGCTTGCCCCCCGTGGCGCTCATCACGTCCAGCGCCAAGCCTCCGATGACCGTCCGCGGCCCCGTGGCGACGACCAGGCCCCGCCCCCGCCCGCGGGCTACCGTCGTTCCCGCATGGGCCATGTTCAGCCGGTCGCCCAGGCCGGTCGTCAGGTCCCCGATCCAGTCGGCTTCCTTCAGCACCGGCAGGGATTCCCCCGTCAGCAGGGATTCGTCGACTTCGAGGCCCTGCGCCCCCAGCAGTCTCAGGTCGGCCGGGACTCTCTGGCCGGACTCCAGCCAGACGACGTCGCCGGGGACGACCCCCTCGGCGTCGATTTCGCAAACCTCCCCGTCGCGCAGCACCGCGGCTCGGATGCGCAGCATCTTCTCGAGGGCCCGACTGCTCCGCTCGGCGCGCCACTCCTCGTAACCGCCGATGGCCGCGTTGAGCGCGAGAACGACGGCGATGAAGCCGGCGTCGGAATACTCCTTGAGGAAAAGCGCCAGCACGGCCGCCGCGGCCAGGATATAGATCAGCGGGCTTCTGAACTGACGGAGGAGAATCGTCAGGATCGACGGGGGCGGCTGACGCGGCAGTTGATTGGGCCCGTGGAGCCGCAGGCGCGCCTCGGCTTCGGCCGCCGCGAGCCCTTCGGCCCGCGAGCCGAGCGCCGCCAGCGCCTCGGCCGCCGGCCGCGCATGCCAGGCGTGCTCCCGATCCTCATCGCCCGGCTGCGGCTTGGCCCTCATCCGTCGATCTCGAAGGCATAGTCGGCCGGCTTGATCGCCAGCACCGAACAGGGGGATTCCTGAACGATCCGCTCAGCGATCGTCCCCAGGAGCACGACGCGCAGGCGCGACGCCCCTCGCGTGCCGAGCACGACCAGATCGGCGCTGATCTCGGCCAGGCGGCCGATGATGCCGGCGCCGACGTGGACGCTCTCCATGAGATGGAGCGAGGCGGCGGGTTCCGGCGCCTCCCCCGCCCACTGCTCGACGAACTGCTTGAGCCGGCCTTGCAACGTCTCCTGGTATTGCTGGCGAAAGTCCGGAGAGGACTCCGGCGAGGGGGATCGGTAATGCAGCCGCGCCCAGGGGGGATCAAAAACGTGTAAGACCTCCAGCGCCGCCCCGTCCTGTCGCGCCGTCGCCAGGGCTTCCTTGAGCGCCAGGCCGGAAGTTTCCGAGAAATCCACCAGCGCCACGATCCGCTTGTACCGCCCGACGTGCGCCCGTCGAACCAGCAACACGCGCGTCGCAGCCTTCCTCACGCAACGCGTGGCCAACGACCCCGCTCGCCGGCCCGGCGGCGAGGACCCATGGGCCCCGAGCACGAGCAGCTCCGCTCCGGTGGTCTGGACCCGCCTCAGAAGTTCCTGGAACGGATGCCCGACGACGGCCGACGGGACGACCCGCTCGATGTCGAGGCCCGCCTCGATCAGGAAGCGGGCCAGATGGTCCTGAGCGTTCCGCAGGGTCTCCTCACGCAATTGTTCGGCGGGGAGCTTCATGACCTGGCGCATATCGTCGAGGACAAGCTCGTCGATCACGTGAAGGGCGTGAAGCGTCGCCCCGCGCAGGGCGGCCAATCGCCCGGCCTGGGCCGCCGCGGTTTTCGAGGATTCGGAAAAATCGATCCCGACGACGATCGTGGTCATGGCGCCCCGAGTGACGTTCCCACAACTCGGAGGCTCCACCCTAGTCGATCGTCGGGAGCCTCACAAGCCCAGCCTCTCGTCGAGGCCGGCGGCCGCCCGCCGTGCCGCCTTGCCTTTTTCGGGCCGCGTGCTAGCCTGCGATGGACCGGGCCGAAGGAGTCGGCCGGCGCGGGGTCGTGGGTTCATGGCGCAGGTTTATCGCCTCTCCGGGCGGGATAATCGTTGGACCTTTTCCGACCTTGGGGGCCGCCTGCTCACGTGGGACGCGCGGGACGGCTCGGCCTGGCGCCGACTCGTCCGCGGCGACCCGGTGTTGAAGCCGTCGGAAGACGGTTACCGCTCCTGCGTCATGTTCCCGTGGGTCAACCGGATCGGCGGCGATCACTGGTCGTTGGAAGGCCGTCGCGTGCCGGTCGATACGTCGCGCGAGCGTGGGAACCTTCACGGGCTCGTCTTCGACGCGCCGTTTGAGGTGCTGGAGGCCGAGGAGCGACGCTTGCGGCTGCGTCACCGGCTGGAGCCCGGGCCGTATTACCCCTGCCCGGTCGAGTGCGCCCTGGAATACGCGATCGGGTCACGGGACGGAGCCGAAGCCCTGGAGGTTTCGATCGTTTCGACCAATCTCGCCGAGGACGACCAGATCGCCTACGTCACGACCGGCCTCCATCCTTATTTCTTGAACCCCTTCGGGGGCGCGGTCGACGCGATCGAGCTTTTCTGCGCCGCCGCGGCCGAGTTCGCCGTCGACGACCGCCTGATCCCGACCGGATTGATCGACGTGACGCCGGAGCATGATTTTCGGCGACCCCGGCCTCTGTTGAAAACCTTTTTCGACAATGGTTTCGTGCTCGACGCTTCGGCTTCCCCCGTCGCCGAGCTCGCCCTGCGTAATTTCAACCTTTCGATTCACGCCGGCGAGAATTGCAGCTACCTGCAGATTTACATTCCTCCGGACCGCGACGAGATCGCCCTGGAGCCCCAGTCCGGCGGCGCTGACGCCTTCCGATTCCACCAGTACGGGCTCCGCCGCCTCCGCCCCGGGCAAAACTTCCGCACGGCCATGACCTTCCTGGCCCAATTTGCTTGACGATCGCCGGGCTTCCGTACGCGAGAACCCCTTGCGTCGAAACTCCGCTCACGGCGTGATTCCGACAAGCACGAGCGGGACAGCCGGCACCCCTCGGCCCTGCCGTGCTACATCGTAGAGCGCTCCTTCATAGTAACCTACGCCGGAAGACATTTTTTCCTGCATCGCCTTCATCGGCAGAATCTCGACGCCGACGTCGATGGCGTCTCCCACGAAGAACGCGAGGTGTTTCACGAACAAATCATAAGCAATGAAGCTGTATTTACCCAATTGTACTTCCAAGGCCACGCGATTCTTTACAAAATCCGTCTGGTTGTACGAATAGATCGGACGTTTTCCCGCCGCCTCAATCATGCGCTTCTGCTCCGAAGCCGGGAGGAACATCGTCTTGCGGACAAGGTGGTAGTCGTCCGTCACCCAGTAACTTGTCCGACTTTCGCTCCATTCGACCTTCCGCAGGCGGGTCTCAAAAGCCGTGTTGGTCCCGATGGGAGAATACAGCAACGCGCCCCGTTTGGTTATTTCCTTGCTCGCCTTGGTTTAGAATTTCTCCACGTCAATACATTGGATCGTCGCCCGAATTTCTGCCCACGTTTGCTTCTCGTGGACAAGCAGCCATTCGTAGCCGTTCAGGTGAGAATGCAGGGCGGCGATCTTCACCGTCGCGGCTGATCGAAAAAGGGCTTCTGCGCCACTTTCTCACGCCCACTCGGTTGATACACGGGTCGTTCGATGGGGCGGGTGCGCAATACGCCCGCGTAGGTGGCGTGTATGCGCTCTCGCGCCACTGTGACGTACTTCTCAACCCGCTCTGCGCCGATCCCTCTGCGACCGTGGCGAATCGCGGCTACGGCGGTTGTGCCGACGCCCATGTATGGGTCCAGGACCCAATCACCGGGCTCGGTCATCGAGAGAATCAGCCGCTCGACCAGCTCCACGGGGAATTGGCAGGGGTGGATCGTCTTTTCGACATGGTTGTGCTTAACGTTCGGGATAATCCAGAGGTCGCCGGGGTTTTTCCCCAGCGGATTGCAGGAAAACTCCCCCGCTTTCGGTCCTTTGAAATGTCTTTTACCGGGATACTTCTGAGGGACCCGAACGGCGTCGAGGTTAAACACATAGTTGTCGGACTTGGTAAACCATACGATAGTTTCGTATCGGCCCGAAAATCGGCGGGAACAATGAAGGCCGTGCTCGAAATGCCAGACGATCCGATTCCTCATCTTCAGCCCCAATTCATGAAACGTCGGCCAGAGGGCGACGTCCAGAGGAATGATTTCATTGTTACTCACGAAATTCCCGACCTGCCAGCAGATTGAGCCATCCGGCGCCAGGACGCGCACGCATTCTTTGATCACGGCCGACTCACGATCCACATATTCAGTCAGCTTGATCCGGCGCTCGTATCGTTTCCCAATGTTATAGGGGGGAGAGGTAACTACCAATCGCGCCAGTCCATCGGGCAACTGACCGAGCAATTGAAGGCAATCCCCCTGGTGGAGTACGGCCCCCGCGTCTGGCTTGAACGCGGCGGCGATCTCGAACGGCGGTCGATAGAGCTCCAGTTGCTCGCTGACTCGCCGGCTCATTCGATTGCACCTATCCGCGCGGACGATACGTACCAGCGCAGCCGAGCGACGTCAAGGGCGAAGTATGCCGATGGAGCCGACGCCGACGGCTATCCGCTCAGCAGAGGCGCGCCCCGCGGTGATGTCGACTCCTCCGTGGGCCGCCGTTGACATGTCGCCTGCGCCACGCCGAGAATCGGTTTGGGGGGCGTTGCTTCGTTGCCAATCCCCAGGAGTCGGGCGCCGTTGACTTTTACGCTGCCCTCCTCGCGTGCCGGGCGCGCCCGAACTTGGGCCCTCGGTCTTGTCGTCGGCCTTGGCCTGGCCGCGGCGTCGGGGGTGTACTGGGCTCGGCGGGGGCGGCCGCCGCGATCGGCCGCGCCGGAGGCCATTCCGATCGTCCGGCTCAAGCCGCCGCCCGATCTCCCCCGCCCCCCCATCTCCGATCTCGCCCATACGGACCGCAACATCTATTTCCGCTTGCGGTTGCCGCACGAGAGTCAGCCCCCCTCCCTCGAAGCGCCCCTCATCTTTGTCGTCCCTCCCGATCGCGCGGTCTCGGTTAACCTCAAGGCCTATCGCGTCGGCGATAGCGCCATGCCTTCGAACGACGAACCCTTGAACCCTCCTTCGCCCGCCTCGGCCGGAACGCTAAGCCCCTCGGCCACGACGCTGGAGAGCCTCCAAGCGGGCCTGCGGCTTCGCGAGCTGGGCGTGCTGAGGCGGTGGCGGCTCGTGGCCCTGGAGTCGCGGCCGGAGTTCTTCGCCCCTTATGGGCCGTCCGGCGCCGGCCTCGTCGGCGACCTTACCGCCGACATCGAACTCCTCTGGGACGAACCGTTCTCCCCCTCCCCCGGGCCGCCCGAACGGGAATTGGACCCCGGTTGGGGCTGGGGGCGGGTGGCCGCGCGTCTCGTCGCCAATCCCGAAGGGCTGCGCCTTTACGCTCTGAACCCCCCGCCCCTTCCCGACGCGGCCGCCGCCGAGCCGTCGCCTCCCTGGGCATGGGCGTCGGGGGACCGCCCCTGGGCGCGGTTGCGTCTGACCGAGCCCGGGCTCTATGAAGTGCCGGTTGAGGACCTGCTTGCCGTGGGTTTCCCCGCCGGCCGTCTTCGGGTTGAGGCCCTCCGGCTCTTCTCCCGCGGCGAGCCTGTCCCGCTCCTGCCCAGCCTCCCCGGGCGGCCTCCCCTCTTCTGGAATGACGCCCAATCCACGCGCTACACCCGCGAGCGGGTCTTCTGGGTGACCCTCGGCGAGGACCTCCCCGCCCCGGCGCTGACGCCGTACGACCCCCCCTCGGACGTCTCCCCCCAGGTGCGGACGGTGACGACCCGGCGGGCCCGCGTTGACCGGGACCACAAAATCCTCGTCGATCAGGACGTCTTCCTCTCGATTGAGGACATCGCCTGGGTCGACGCCCCGTTGCGCGAGGAAGAGCCGCTCCTCGTGCCGCTCGAATGCCCGGCCTTCGCGGCGGGCTCCCTTTCTCTCGAAGCCCACGTCTTCTTCATCCTTGAGGCCGAAGAAGACTCCACGCGAGGGGCGCAATACCGCGTCGGGTTCTACCTGGACGATCAATTGCTCAAAGTCTTCGAGCCCGTCGGCGGCTCCCGCACGATCCATCGCATCGAGGAGCGGGTCGAGATCGAGCCCGGGCTCATTGGTGAAGGCGCCAACCGATTCTCCCTCAAACTGATCGAAACGTTGCCCGAGCCCGGCGCCGCCTGGCCGCTCGGTCAAACCTCCCCCCCCTCGGCCACGCTCTGGTTCGACCGGCTGGAGATGGATTACCCCGCCCGCCTGGAGCTGGTCGACGGCAACCTCACGCTCCAGGACCCGACGTTGCCGGACCCGATCCCCGTCGAGTCCCGTCTGGAGCGGGCTCAAGCCGCCGGCTTGGAGGACGCCATCGCCCTGGCGATCGGTCCGGGCAATCGCCCGCTCGGAACGGTCCCTCTGCGCCCCCTGGAATCCGGCGTCGGTTGGCGCTGGATGGCCGGTCCGGATCGGCGCGTTGAGATTCTCGCTCCGGATCGCATCCGACGCCCGCCGCCTGTCGAAACCGTCCGCCGCCTGGACCTGATCGACGAGGCTTCGGGCGTCGATTATTTGATCATCTCGCATCGGGAGTTCCTGGACTTGCTCGGGCCGCTGGAGACATTGCACCGCCGCCGCGGTCTCGTCGTCCGTTCCCTCGATGTCCAGTCCGTCTACGACCACTTCAGCGGCGGCGAACTTTCGCCTGTGGCCTTGCGCGATTTCCTGGCCGGCCTGATCGGCCGCCTCCCGGCTCCGCCGACTTACATCACGCTCGTCGGGGACGCCTCCAGCGATTACCACGGCCTTCTCCGCAACGACGTCCGCAACTGGGTGCCGGCTTACACCTACGACAGCCGCGGGGACCATTGGGCCTCCGATCATTGGCTCGCGGCGGTGGCCGGGGCTGACGACCTGGCCGATTTCATGATCGGGCGGCTTTCGGTCGCCCGCCGCGAGGACGCCCGCGCGATCATCGACAAAATCGTTGCCTACGCCGAAGGCCCGGCCACGGGGCCGTGGCGCGCGCGTCTGGCCTACGTCGGCGACGACGGCGACTTCATCGACGCCGTCGAGGAACTGCGCCGACGCTACACCCCCCCCGCCTATGCGGCCGCCCGGCTCTTCATGGAGCGGACCGTTCCGCTGGAGGATGAACTCAACGTGCACGCCGACACGGTCGCGCGCGCCCGCCTGAAAGCCAGCCCCGTGCTCACGGCCCGCCTCCTCAGAACCTTCCGCGACGGCGTCAGCTTCCTGGAATACTACGGCCACGGGTCCCCCAACATCTGGATGGAAGAGCGCGTCTGGTTCGGCGGCGATCACGTCAACAGCGACAACCGCCACCTGACCGGCTCCGGCCATCCGGCCTTCGTCGTCAACGGCACGTGCAACACCGGCGCTTTCGACTACCCGGACCCTCCCTGGCACATCAATATCTCCGAGGACCTCCTGCGCACGCCCGACGGCGGCGCCGTCGCTCTGTTCGTTCCCTCGGGCCCCTCGGTCACCTCGGTCCAGATGAAAATGTCGACCGAGCTGCGCGCGGCGCTCTTCGCCGACGGACTGCGGCGATTGGGGGAAGCGACGACGCTTGCCAAGGCGCGCCACACGGCGCACGGCCACGCCCCGCCGTTGGCTTATATGTACGTCCTCCTCGGCGATCCGGCCCTCGATCTGGCGATCGCCGGCCCCCCCCGCGCCTTTGAAGCGCCGCGCGGGGTCATTCAGCCCGGCGAGTCCCTCGCCTTCCGGCTGGTCGACGTCCAACCCCGCGCCGGCCGGTTCGTCGCCTCGCTCGAAACCGAGTCGGGCGAGGTTCTGTGGGAGCGCCCCCCGGCGCGCTTTTCCGACGGCGCGATTCCCATCGAAGCCGACACGCCGACGACCGCCCCCCTCGGCTCGGCCTTCTTCCGCCTCTACGCCTGGGACGAGGCGACGGGGAAGGACCTTCTGGCTTCGACGTCGCTCAAGCTTGACCGGGCTGAACCGTCGATCGTCCTGGCCCGCGGCGAGCGCGGCCCGTCGGGGGAAACGACGCTCGTCCTCGGCCTTAAGAACGCCAAGCCGATCCCGTGGGAAGACGGCCGCGTCGTCGTCTCGGCTCTGACGTCCCACGGCGAATCCGAAGTACGCCTGGACCACGAGATCACGCTCGCCGCCGACGCCGAGACGACGCTCCGGCTGCCGCTCGCCGACGCCTTGGCGGCCGCACCCTCCGCCGGCGGCGCGGGCGACGCTCAGGCCTACGTCGTGCAGTTGACTTCTTCCGGATCGGCGGCGCCGGATGCCGGGCCGCCGTTGGCGCGTCGCCACGTCGTCATCCCGCCGGCGGATGGCCGGGTGGGCTTCGTCCCGGCCCTTTCGGCGTGGGAGCCCGCCGAAGCCTTGGGGACGATCCGCATCCGCGCCCAGATCGCCGCCGGGGCCGACTCCGGCGCGCGCTGGAACGTCGGCGTCGCCGACGAGGCCGGCGTGCCGCTCCAGACCAAGCCGGTCGAGATGGTCCAAGGGACGGCCTCGGCCGAGTTCCTCATCCCCCTTCAGGATGTCTCCCGCCTCACCTCCGGCACGCTCTGGATCGATCGGCCGACGGCCCCGGCGCTGGGTCCCGCGGCTCGATCGGCGGAGATGCGGACGCAGCAACTGCCGCGCCCGGAGCCTCGGTTGCGGATCGTCCCGGAGTCGGTCCGGGTCGATCCGCCGGACCCGTTCGAGGGCCAGACGATCCTCATCCGGTTTCAGCTTGAAAACGTCGGCTCGACCGCCAGCGCCGAATTCACCGCCGCCCTTTTTCCCAGCGACCCGGAGCTGCGTCCCCCGGCGCTTCCCTCGCTCGTCGGTCCGGATCGTATCCGCGGCGGGCCGATCCCGCCCGGCGGCGTCGAGTCCGTGCTGCTCCGTTGGGACCCGCATCAGAACGCCGGGGAGAACGTCTTCTGGATCGGCGTTGACCCGGGCGGGCGACGCGGCGGCTCCACGCGGGAGGAACTCGCGCTGGAACGCCGGCTTTTCGTCCGAACGAAGGCCCATCTGGCCCGCGGCAAAACCTACGTCGCCTTGGGCGAGCTGCCCGACGGCACCCCCCAGGTGCGCGTGCTGGGCGAGGTCGTGAACCTGGGCCAGACCGAAGCCCGCAACGTGACCGTCGTCTTTTATCAGAGCGAGATTCGCATCCCGGAAACCCGGCTGGGGGAAGTCGTGTTGCCACGCGTGGGGCCCGGCGAGCGCGCCGTGGCCCAGATCGTCTGGGAACATTTCGTCCCCGGCCCGGAACCCCCGAAGCCCATCCACGACATCCTCCTGCGCGGTTCGCTTCAGCGGATCATCCGCCTGGCGCCGGAAGAATCGTCGACGGCCGCCGGCGGCTCGCTCTGACCCAACCCGGCCTGCCCGGCCGTGATCCTTGGAACTGGAGCGGCCGCGCGAAGCCGGTTAGGATGAAACTGTCGGCTCCCGAGCCGCCGCCAAGGCCCTTCGATGCCCGTCAGCCCGCTGGATTTTGAAAAACCGATCGCCGAGCTTGAGGAACAACTCCTCCAGGCCCGCGCGCTCCCCGACGGTGAGCCTGACCGAGAGGAGCGGGTTCGCGCTCTCGAAGCTCAACTGGAGGCCACTCGCGGCGAGATCTACGGCCGGCTTACCCCCTGGCAACGCGTTCAGATCGCCCGCCATCCGGCCCGGCCGCACGCGCTCGACTATATCCGGCGCCTGATCTCGGACTGGCAGGAACTGCGCGGCGACCGCGCCTTTGGCGATGACAAGGCCCTCATCGCCGGCCTCGGCCGCCTGATGAGCCGCCCCGTGGCCGTCATCGGCCAGCAGAAAGGGGCCGACGTCAAAGACAACGTCGTCCGCAACTTCGGCATGATGCATCCGGAGGGGTACCGCAAAGCCCTGCGCGTCATGCGCCTGGCTGAGAAGTTCCGTCTCCCGGTCCTCGTCTTCATCGATACCCCGGGGGCTTATCCGGGCATCGGGGCCGAAGAGCGCGGCCAGGGGGAGGCGATCGCCCGCAATCTTCTGGCGTTGAGCCGGCTCCGGACGCCGATCGTCTGCGCCGTGATCGGCGAGGGGGCCAGTGGCGGCGCGCTCGGCGTCGGCGTCGGCGACCGCGTCCTCATGCTCCAATACGCCTGGTATTGCGTCATCACGCCGGAGGGCTGCGCCGCCATTCTCTGGCGCGACCCGGCCCACGCTCCCGAAGCCGCCGCCGCCCTCAAACTCACCGCCGAAGACCTCCTCTCCCTGGGCGTCATCGACGAAATCGTCCCCGAACCCCTCGGGGGAGCGCATCGGGCGCCCATCGAGGCCGCCGACCATCTGCGCGAGACGCTCCATCGCCACCTGGAAGAGCTGGCCTCCGTTTCCTCGGATGAGCTTCTCGAACGGCGTTACCGACGCTATCGCGGCGTGGGAGCGCCCGCCGTCGTCCAAACCTGATCCCGCCGCCCTTTACCGCGGCCGGCGCTCGGCGCGCCGCGGCCGGGCGGGGGCCTCCCGGCGCCGACGTTCGGCGCCTTTGGCGGGGCCGGAGGGCTTGAGGATCAAGCGAACCGGCGCGCCTTCGAAATCCTCGACCTCGCGCAGGCAGCGGATGATATGCCGCCGATAGGAGAAATGGACGAGCGCCGGATCATTGACGAAGAGAACGAACGTCGGCGGGCGGACGGCCACCTGCGCCCCGTATTTGATCCGTCCGGCGCGTCCCTTCCGCGGCGGGAGGGGGCGCCGTCGCGTCCACTCCAGCAGGAGTTCATTGAGCCTCGGGGTCGCGATCCGGCGGCTCGCGTTCCGATAGACGCGCCGGGCCAGATCGAGCAGCCGAGGAACGCGCTGGCCCGTCAGGGCCGAGACGTAAACGACCGGAGCAAAGTCCAGGAACCCCCATCGCTCGGCCAGGTGCGCCGTGAAGGCGTCGGCCGTTCGATGATCCTTCTCCACCAGATCCCACTTATTGACCGCCAGGACGCAGGCGGCCCCGGCCTCAAGAATGGCCCCGGCGATGTGAGCGTCCTGCGCCGTCGGGCCCTCGGCGCCGTCCAGAACGAGGATCGCCACGTCGGCGCGCCGGATCGCCAGCAGGGAACTTAAGACGCTCAATTGCTCGGCCCCGCGCTCGATCCGGCCCCGCCGCCGGATGCCCGCCGTGTCGATGAGCGTGAAGACCTGGCCCTCCGGCGTGACGAGCGTCGCGTCCACGGCGTCCCGCGTCGTCCCGGGGGCGTCGCTCGTGATCACCCGCTCCTGGCCGAGCAGGCGGTTGAGCAGACTGGACTTACCCACGTTCTGCCGCCCGACGAGCGCCACGGCGATCCCGCCCGACGCGTAAGGGCGTCGATCCGTCGGCGGCAATGCCGCCAAATCCCTATCCAACGCCTCCCGCAACGCATCCATCCCGCGCCCATGAAGGGCTGAGATCGGATGGAGCGTCGCCAACCCGTGCCGAAAAAATTCCTGGGCTTCCAGATCGCGGCGCGCGTGATCGCATTTGTTGACCGCGAGCAGAATCGGTTTCCGGGCCGACCGCAGGAGCTGGACTAACTCCTGCTCCACCGGATGATCGGCCTGGCCCACCTCCACAAGCCAGACGATCAGGTCGGCCTCGGTCAGGGCCAGCCGCGCCTGCTCGACCACCTGCGCCGCCAGCGGATCGTCCAACCCCGCATCGTAACCGCCGGTATCGACCAGAAGAAACGGCCGGGCGGGGGCATCGACCCGCTCGATCCGCCGGTCTCGCGTCATCCCCGGCCGCTCGTGGACGAGCGCCACCCGCCGGCCGATCAGCCGATTGAAGAGCGTCGATTTGCCGACGTTGGGCCGACCGACGATGGCCACCATCGGCAGCGGCTCCGGCGGGGCCACGTCCAGGGCGGCCGCGTCGGCTTCGGCTTGGGCGGCCAGGGCCTCGGCGTCGCAGCGGGCGGGCGTCCGCATCGTCTCAGCGCGTCCCCACGCCTTGAGGGTCGGCCGATCGCGCCCGACCCCCGTTGCCGGGCTCGAACGAGGCCTCCTCGGGTGCGGTCAGGATCGCGCGGGTGAGTTCGGCGCAGTTGCCCTCGATCGCCGCCAGGCGGCCGCCCGCCAGCGTCTTGAGCGAGGCGAGCGCCAGATCGTCGAGAAAAACTTCGCCCTCGGCGCGCACGGCGTTGGCGGGGATCAGATACGCATCATATCCGGGCCGTTCGGCGAGCGCCCGGGCGAAATCCCGGCCGGGCAAAAGGCCCGAGACCGTAATCGCGCCCCCGAAGAGCGAATTCTGGAGCGGGATCACGTCAACGGCGAGCCCGTCAACGTTTCGCAGTCCTTCCATCACGGGGCGCAGGACGCGCGCGCCGAGCAGCCCCGTCAGCACGGCGACGCGCCGCGGCGGCCGCAGCCGCGCCGGCAACGCCCGCCGGACCCGCCGCCAGGGACGCAGGAACTCCCAGACCATTCCGACGCCGTTTTCGAGTTGTTCGAGGGCGTCGTCGGCCGAATACCGGGGCAGCGCCGCCTCCGCCGTGACGTAGAACTCGTCGGCCAGATAGAGCAGCCGGCGGCCGCGCCGCCGCCTGAAGCGCCGTTGCCAAGGCTCCGCCCGCCGGATCGTGGCCCGGCAGAAGCTGGGCGTCACCGGTTCCAGGCGCGGCAGCCCGCCCCGATGGTCCGTCAGCCCGAGCGGGACAAGGGCGATCGAGCGGAGGGCCGGGATGAAGGCCTCCAGGTCCGAAAGCGTCCGATCCAGCTCCGGGCCGTCGTTGAGCCCGGGGCAGAGGACGATCTGCGCGTGGAACTCGATCCCGCCGTCGGCGAGCCGGCGGAGGTTCCTCAGGATGTCCGGCGCGCGGCGCACGCCGAGCATCTTGAGCCGCAGCTCGTGTCGCGTCGTGTGGACGGAGATATAGAGCGGGGAGAGACGCTGCTCGATGATCCGTTCGTAATCCTCGTCCCGCAGGTTGGTCGTCGTGATGTAATTGCCGTGCAGGAAGGACATGCGGTAATCGCCGTCCTTGAAATAAAGGCTCCGGCGCAAGTCCGGCGGATTCTGATGAATGAAACAAAAGATGCACTGGTTGTTGCACGCGCGAAGCTTGAAATCCTCGACGACGAGGCCGAGGGCCTCGCCCGGCTCGCGGCGCACGATCGCGCGGCGCGGGGCCGCGTCCTCGCCGCGAAGATAACGGATCGAGACCCGGCGCTCGGCGGCGTGAAAGGCCAGATCGATCGCGTCGGCGAGCCGGCGGCCGTTGAGGGCCAGGAGGCGATCCCCGGGTTGGAAGCCGGCTCGCTCGGCGGCGCTGCCGGAGGTCACTTCCGTGACGCGAAGCCCCGCCGGCGCCGCCGATCGCCCCCCCGGCGCGCCCTCGCCCTTCTCCGTCGCCGCGCCGCCGATCTGATGCTCCAGGGGTTCGTAACCCAGGACGCCCATGCGAACCCAGCCCGTTTAATTCATCCGACGCTGCCCCTCAAAAAGGATCATTCTACGCGGCTCTCCCAAGGGTGTCTAAGGTCTTCGCCGAGGGGATCGCCCCGCTCAGCCGGATGCGGGTTGCCTCTTGGGACTTCGAGCCGTATGGTAAAAGGTTCCGGGCGTCGGAGAAAGAAAACGCCGAGAGGCGGCGGCTTCCTCCCGCCTTTGGGGCGTTCTCGGTCCGGCTCCCGCCGTCGATGCCGCCGCAGGATATTCAACTCCATCGTCTGATTCCGCGGGAACGAGTCGTCGATCTCCGCGCGACGACCAAGCGGGAGGCTCTGCGCGAGCTGGCCGATCTGCTCGCCGGGGACCCGAACGTGACCGATCTGCGGGCGTTTCTGGGAGCGATTTACAAGCGCGAGGAACTGGTCTCGACCGGCGTCGGGCTCGGCGTGGCGATCCCGCACGTGAAAATCCCGGAGGTGCGCGATTACGTCTTCGCCGTCGGCCGCAAGGTCGAAGGGATCGAGTTCGACTCGCTCGACGGCCAACCCGTCCGCCTGGTCTTCATGATCGGCGCCTCGGACAAACAAACGCGCGATTTCGTCAAGATGCTCGCCCGCGTCATGCGGCTCCTCAAGAACGGCGCCACGCGCGTCAAACTGCTGGAAGCCGCTCTCCCCGACGAGTTTCTCGATATCCTCCGCAAGGATGATCTCGGCGAAAGTTGATCGACCAGCGGCGGCCGCCGTCCCGGTCAGGTCCCGACGGCTCCCCCATGGCCTTGCCTTCGCTCAAAGTCGAAGTCCCGGGTCAATTGGCCGGCGAACTGGGCCGGCTCCTGCTCCTCTGCCTGGTCGTCGGCCTGATCGCGGGCCTGGGGGCGATCGCCTTTTACTGGCTCCTGGCCGCGGCCAGGTTTCTCCTGCTGGACCTTCTGGCGGGATATCGTCCGCCCGGTCCCGGCGGCGAGCTGGTGCTCTTTGGTCCCACCTCGACGCCGTTGCGCCGGTGGGCGCTGGTCCTCCTGCCGGCCGCCGGCGGGCTTCTGAGCGGCCTGATCGTTTATCGGTTCGCCCCCGAGGCCGCCGGCCACGGAACCGACGCCGCCATCGAGGCCTATCACCACCGCGACGGCGACGTGCGCGCTCGCGTCCCGCTCGTCAAGGCCGTCGCCTCGGCCATCACGATCGGCTCGGGAGGCTCCGGCGGTCGAGAGGGCCCGATCGCACAGATCGGGGCCGGCGTCGGGTCGTTGCTGGCGAGCCGGCTTAAGTTGCCGCCAGCGACGCGCCGGACGCTCATGGCCGCCGGCATGTCGGCCGGCATCGGCGCGATTTTTCACGCTCCCCTGGCCGGAGCGCTCTTCGCGGCCGAAGTCCTTTATAAGGACGCCGACCTGGAACACGAAGTTCTCGTTCCGGCCTTCATTTCCTCGATCGTCGCTTACAGTCTCTTCGCTTCGAAGTTCGGCTGGAGCCCGATTTTCTTCACCCCGGATTTCGTCTTCGACAATCCGGCTCAGTTGCTGCCGTATTCCGTCCTCGCCCTCGTCGTGGCGGCGGGGGCCGTCCTCTTTATCCGCCTCTTCTACGCCCTCCACGGCGCTTTCGCCCGCCTGAAGCTCCCGCGCCCCCTGCGCCCGGCGCTCGGCGGCCTCCTGACCGGCGCCGTCGGTTTCTTCGTTCCGCAGGCGCTCAGCACCAGTTACGACGTCCTTCAGCGGGGGTTGGCCGGCGAATTGGGGATCGGCCTTCTGCTGGCCGTGGCCGGGGCCAAGATGCTGACGACCTCGTTTTCGATCGGCTCCGGCGGCAGCGGCGGTGTCTTCGGCCCATCGGTCGTGATCGGCGGGGCCCTGGGGGGCGCCGTGGGCCTTGTCGGGCGGGAATTCCTGCCGGGCCTTGGGATCGACCCGGGGGCTTTCGTCCTGGTCGGGATGGCCGGCTTCTTCGCCGCGGCGGCTCACTGCCCGCTCTCCACCGTCATCATGGCCAGTGAAATGACGGGCAATTACCATCTGCTGGTCCCCTCCCTGCTCGTCTGCACGCTCGCCTTCCTCCTGGCTCGCAACCACACGCTCTACCGCAACCAACTCCCCTCGCGGCTGGACGCCCCGACCAAGATGGGCAACATGCTCACGGCCGTCCTCGGCAAAATCCCCGTCCATCAAGCCCTGGGCCGGATCGGGCCCGATGGACGCGTCGAGGGGCTCGTCACCATCCCCGAAGGGCTGACGCTCGGGGCCCTCATCGCCCGCTTCTCCGAAGCTGACCAAACCTGTTTTCCGGTGCTCAACGACGGCGGTCGCCTGATGGGCGTCATCGACGGGCGGGACGTGCGGCGCGCCCTCGGCGAGGAGGGCGTGGCCGAGCTGGTCGTCGCCCGCGACCTGATGCGCCGGCCGGAGGTCGTCCACGCCGAGGAAACCCTCCTGACGGCCGTCCGACGGCTCAATCTCACCGGGGCGAGCGAGCTGGTCGTGGTCGATCCGGCCGACGCCTCGCGCCCGATCGCCACGTTGGGCCGTCACGCGATCCTGAAGGCCTACGACAGCGCGCTCATCGCCCCGCCAACCGCCGCCGGCTGGACCTGAGCGCCCCCACCCCGACGTTAACCCCTTGCGCCTTTCTGCCGGGCACGCCGATCCAGCCAGATCGCGCGGGCAATCAGACCCAGCCCCCCCAGGAACGTCCCCAGCCACAGAAGCCAGAGCGTGAAGCCCGGCGTCCGGGCATAGGCGGCCCAGAGGTCGAGGAAGGAGGCCTCCCTAAGCCATTGTGGGTCGATGGCGTGCAGTCGCGCGTAATACATGCGCCGCTCTTGCCATCGGACGAGACAACTGGCCAGGAAAAGAGCGGCGCCGATCACGGCCGAGACGTTCCGATTCATGGGGCCATTGTTTGCCCCCGCCTCTGGATTTCAACCCCGATCGCCCCGCGGGCCTTCGCCGGCGGCGCCGCCCCTCCTTGACAGCGCCGCCGGCCCTTCCTCATGATGAGGGCGAACGTCAGAGGAACGAGGGAGCAAGCATGAGAGTCAAGTTCTACGTCATTCCGGCCGTGATTGCGGGCGCGGCGTGGGCGGCCGCATGCGGCAAGCCCGCAGAGAAGGCCGAATCCCCCCCCTCGGCTCCCGAGCCCGCCCTCGCGGCTCCACCGCGTGCGGCCCCGCCGGCCCCCGACCGTCCGGCCGAGGCCGGCTCTAAGGCGCCCGCCCCCAGGCCCCGTGCGCCGCGGACGTTCGAAGTCGCCGACGCCCCCCGCGTGGAGATCGAGCCCGACAAGATGGTGGCGCGCTACGGGTTCATCCGGAACTTTGAGAGCGCGACCTATCGGGAGATCGAGGGCCTCCGCAAGATCCGACTGCTCCCCCTCTCGGTCGAAGGCAAACCCCGCCGCCAGGCCATCTTCGCCCACGCCCCCGCCACCGTGACCTACGCGGGGATCAGCATCCCGCGCGGGGCTGCGCTCACGTTCACTCCTTCGATTCATCCCAATCAGTGGGAACACACCGACGGGGCGACCTTCGCCGTCTTTGTCACCGGCCCCGACGGCCGACGGCAACGCATTTACTTCCGCGAGCTTGCCCCGCGGGAGAATCCCGGGGATCGCGTTGTCGAGCCTGAGGCCCTCTCGCTTGCGGCCTTTGGCGGCAAGACCGTCACGCTGGAGTTTGAGACGGGCAACGCCGAAGGCAAGGTCTCCGGCCGCGATTGGACGCTCTGGGTCGATCCGAAAGTCCAGGTTCAGAAGCGCTGAAGGACGCTGGGCATGGAAACGGACCCGGGCGACGGCCACGGCGCCGGCGGGCCTATCCCTGCCGCCGCTGAAACCTTCGCGGCCCTGGCGCTGGCGGGCGCCGAACTCACCGATGCTCAGGCGCAATGCGTCCTCGACTGGCCGGATGAGCGGCTTCTGGAGCTCCTCCAGGCCGCCTTTCGCGTCCGGCGCCATTTCTGGGGGCGCACGGTCCAGCTTCACGTCCTGACCAACGCCAAAAGCGGCCTCTGCCCGGAGGATTGCCATTATTGCTCGCAGTCGGCCGTCTCGACGGCCGACGTCGGCCGTTACCGGTTGATGGAGCCGGAGCGGCTCCTGGAGCGGGCCCTTCAGGCGGCCGAGGCCCGCGCCCGGCGCTATTGCATCGTCATCAGCGGCCGCTCTCCCAGCCCCGCCGAGCTGAGCTCCATCTGCGAAGCCGTCCGCGACATCAAGAGCCGGACCGATCTCGACATCTGTTGTTCCCTCGGCCTCTTGGACGGCGATCAAGCCCGGCGGCTCAAGGCGGCCGGCGTGGACCGGATCAATCACAACCTTAACACGAGCCGCCGGTTCCATCCCTCGATCTGCACGACGCATACCTACGAGGACCGTCTGGCGACGCTGCGGGCCTGTCGCGCCGCCGGGCTGGAACTCTGTTGCGGCGCCATCTTCGGCCAGGGGGAGACCGATCAGGACGTGATCGACCTCTGCCGGGCCTTCCGCGAAATCGGCATGGACTCCATCCCCATCAATTTTCTGATCCCGATCGCGGGGACGCCGTTCGCCGACCGCGCGCGCGATCTGACGCCCCGGCGCTGCCTCAAAATCCTCTGCCTGGCTCGGTTCATGAACCCGGCCCGGGAAATCCGCATCGCCGGCGGGCGGGAGGTTCATCTGCGCTCGCTTCAGCCGCTCGGTCTTTACCCCGCCAATTCCATTTTTGTCCGCGGCTATCTGACCGAGCCGGGCCAGGACGCCCCGGAGGCCTGGCGCATGATCGAAGACCTCGGCTTTGAGCTCGAACTACCTCCGGCGGCGCTCGCTCCGGAGGCGACCCTCGACGGCGGGGCGGGTCGCCCGTGACGCGACGCCTGGAAGGGCGCGCCGATCCCGAGACGACGCTCCGTTATTGTCAATCCCGCGGCGCTGCGCTCTCGCCGCCCGGGGGCGAAGCCTTCGGCGGGGCCGGTCTGCGCGTCGGCGGCCTCGGCTTCGGCGGCTATCGCGTCGACGATCGCGCCGAGACGCACGCCGAGGCGCTCCGTCGGGCCCTGCTCGGCGGCGTCAACCTGATCGACACGAGCGCCAATTACGCCGACGGGGGCAGCGAGCGGCTCATCGGACGCGTCCTGGCTGAGCTTATCGAGGCCGGGGAGCTGGCGCGGGCCGACGTCGTCCTCGTCACCAAGGCCGGCTACGTACAGGGGAGCAACCTCGACCAGGCGCTCGAGCGGCAACGGCAGGGACGCCCGTTTCCCGAGATAGTCAAGATTCACGACGACTGCTGGCACTGCATTCATCCGGAGTTCCTCGAGGATCAACTGGAGCGCTCGCTGCGGCGGCTGAGCGTCGCTTGCGTCGATGTCTTCCTGCTCCACAATCCCGAGTATTTCCTTCAGGTGGCCCGTCACCAGGGGCTTTCGGCCGATCGGGCCCGCGCCGAGTACGAGCGGCGGTTGGCGGCGGCCTTCGCCTTTCTGGAAACGGCGGCTCGCGCGGGCCGGATCGGCCACTACGGGGTTTCGTCCAACGCCTTCCCCGCTCCGGCCGACCAGTTCGACTTCACCAGCTTCGAGCGTTGCTGGGAGCTCGCCGCCCAGAATGGGCCCGATCACGGCTTTCGGGTTCTTCAGCTTCCGGCGAACCTGTTCGAGACGGGGGCCTGGACCGAACCCAGCCAGCGCGGGGGTACGCGGACGGTTCTGGAGCTGGCGGCGGAATTGGGCGCCGGCGTGCTGCTCAATCGTCCGCTCAATGCCTTCGCCGGCGGGCGGCTCATCCGCCTGGCCGATCCGCCCGGCGACGCCCCGGCCCGTCGGGCTGAAATCACCGCGCTCATCGACCATTGGGTCGAGTTGGAGACGAAGCTCGGCGGCTCGGCCGAGGCTTCCGGGCCCGGGCGGCTGCTCGCCGGCCGCTGGCCGACGCTCACTCACGAGCCCACCTGGCTGGCCTTTCTGGAGCGAGAGTTGATCCCCGCGGCCCGACGGTTTCTCAGGCGCCCGGCCCACGAGAGCGGGCCGGCGGGAGCGACGCTCGCCTGGCAGGAGACCTACGTCCGGGCCGTCAACACCGCCGTGGAAGCCATTTCCGACCATCTGACCTCGGCCGGACGGCCGCGGCTGGGCGCCGTCCATCAGGCTCTCGAAGCGGTGGTGCCGCCGGAGCTGGCCGCCGCGCCGTTATCGCGGAAGGCGATCTGGACCTTGCGCTCGCTCCCCGGCCGCCCCGTCGTCCTCGTCGGCATGCGGCGCCCGGAATACGTCGAGGATTGTCTCCAGGCCGCCGCCGTCCCGCCGGGCCGGATCGACCGGGCCTCGTCGGCCTCTTGGGTCGAGCGGCTGAGTTCGCTGGTTTAGCTCCCCGGGTGGGATCGCGCCCCTGCGGCGGCGATCTCCGCCGGGCCGCTTCGGACGGGAAAGGGCTGGCGGTCCCCGGCGACGGGTTCCTATAATCGTTCTTTTGCGGGGGCCGGAGCCTGCATCGAACCGGAACGCCCAGGGAGGCTCGCCATGATCGTCTCCGCTCCGAGCGTCTTTCAGGGGCTGGATTTCTATCAGGTCGAAGCCGCCTACGGCGAAGAAGAGCTCATGATCCGCGACACCGTCCGCCGGTTCGTGGATCAGGAGGTCATCCCCATCATCGCCGGCCATTTCGAGGCCGGGACGTTCCCGCTCGATCTGGTCCCCCGGCTGGCCGAAATGGGCGTCTTCGGGGCCACGCTCCCCCCGGACTACGGCTGCGCCGGCCTTAGTCCCCTTGCCTATGGCCTTATCATGCAGGAACTCGAACGAGGGGATTCCGGCCTGCGCTCGTTCGTCAGCGTTCAGGGGACGTTGGCCATGTATCCCATCTACGCCTTCGGCAGCGAGGAGCAGCGTCGTCGCTGGCTGCCGGAGATGGCCGCCGCGCGCAAGATCGGCTGCTTCGGCCTGACCGAGCCCGACCACGGCTCCGACCCCGCCGGGATGACGACGACGGCCGTCGAGACCGACGGAGGCTACCGCCTCAACGGCTCCAAAATGTGGATCACCAACGGGTCGATCGCCGACGTGGCCGTCGTCTGGGCGAAGCTCGGCGGAGTGATCCGCGGCTTTCTGGTCGAAAAGGGAACGCCCGGCTACCGGACCGTCGAGCAGAAGCATAAGCTCTCGCTCCGGGCCTCAATCACCTCCGAGCTCTATTTCAGCGATTGCGAGATTCCGAAGGAGAATCTCCTCCCCGGCGTCGCCGGCCTCAAGGGCCCGCTCATGACGCTCACGCAGGCCCGCTTCGGGATCGCCTTCGGCGTCGTCGGGGCCGCCATGGGTTGCTACGAGACCGCCCTCAACTACACGCGCGGGCGCAAGCAGTTTGGCCGGCCCATCGCCGGTTTCCAGATCCAGCAGACCCGCCTCGCCGAGATGGTCACCGAGATCACCAAGGCGCAGCTTTTGTGCCTTCAACTGGCCCGGCTCAAGGAGCGGGGAGAGGCCACCCCCGTCCAGGTTTCCCTGGCCAAGCGCAATAACTGCTTCTGGGCGCTGGAGATCGCCCGGATGGCCCGCGAGATGATGGGGGCCAACGGCATCTCGCTCGAATACCCCGTCATGCGCCACATGTGCAATCTGGAAACCGTCAAGACCTACGAGGGGACGCACGACATCCACACGCTGGCCATCGGGCGCGAAGTCACCGGCCTCTCCGCCTTCGCTTGAGATGCGCGCGCCCCCGCTGAGACCTCCCCCCGCCTTCACCTCCCGCCGGGCGGCCGGCGGAGGCCCCTGCCTGTCGGTCGCCCTGGGCTTCGGCCTTCTGGCGGCCCTCTCGACCTCCTGGTCGATGAGCCGTCGGGCGAAGGCCGACCCGGCGACGGACGGCGTCGCCCGCGATTACGAACTTCGCTGGGAAGAACGCGAATTCCGGGAAATCCGCAGCGCCTGCTTCGACTGCCACGAGACCATCTCGCGACGCTACGGCCGTCCGGCGCGCCAGCACATCACCAGCGCCCACTACCGCGCCGCCGTCACCTGCCACGAATGCCACGGCGGCGACCCTGAGGCCGAGGAAGAAGAAACCGCCCACGATCTGGACAAGGGCTTCCTCGGCGTCCTCGAACTGCCCGAAATGCTCCAACGCTGCGGAGTTTGCCACCGCCACGAGGTCCGGACCTTCATCGAAAGCAAGCACCACGCCGAATACGAGGGGGTGCAGCGCGTCACCTGCATGTCCTGCCACGGGGCGCATGACCTGGGGGCGGGGGCCCGCCCGCCGGAGTTCAGTTGGCCGGCGACTTGCGCCGAGTGCCATGACCTGGAGAACGTCGCCGATCTGCCGCCTGAATTGACCGGCATGCTCGCCCGCAAGGACGCCGCCTACGCACGCCTCCGCGAGCTTCGAATCCGCCTGAGCAATCGCCCCTTCGACCCGGACGTGATGGAGCCGCTGCGGGCCGTCCGCCAGCGTTCGGCTGACCTCATCCACGCCACGCGCGCCGAGGGGATTCAGGCGGCCCTTCAAGAAATCGTGACGCGCACCGAAGCGCTGGAAGCGACCATCGAGGCGCGACTCGCCCCGTGACCGGGGGACCCGGCCGCGCTCCCGCAGCCCTTGAACGCTCAAGGCCTCGCATGACCTCCCGCCCGACGCCCATCCTCGTCACCGGCGGCGCCGGCTACGTCGGCGCCCACGCCTGCAAGCGTCTGGCCGCCGAAGGCTACCTCCCCGTGACCTATGATAATCTGAGTGAGGGGCGCCGGGAGTTCGTCCGCTGGGGACCGCTGGAGGTGGGCGACCTCAACGATCGGGCACGCCTGGCCGAGACGATCCGCCGCTGGCGGCCCGAGGCGGTGATGCATTTCGCCGCGTTGGCGCGCGTGGGGGAGTCCGTGGCCGAGCCGGGTCGCTATTACCTCAACAACGTGGCCGGGAGTCTGAATTTGCTCCGCGTGATGCTCGATCTGGGCCTCTCGCGCCTGATCTTTTCCTCCTCCTGCTCGACGTACGGCCTCCCCGCGGCGGTCCCGATGGGCGAGGATCATCCTCAGGTCCCCATCAACCCCTACGGCTGGACGAAGCTCATCGTCGAGCAGATGATGAGCAGCTTCGAGGAGGCCCACGGCTTCCGGGCCGTGGCGCTGCGTTATTTCAACGCCGCGGGGGCTGATCCGGAAGGCGAGATCGGCGAGGATCACCAACCGGAGACGCACCTGATCCCCCTCGTTCTCGACGCGGCGGCCGGCCGCAGCCCCGCCCTCGACGTCTTCGGCGCCGATTACGACACGCCCGATGGGACCTGCGTCCGGGACTACGTCCACGTGGCCGATCTGGCCGAGGCTCACGTCGCCGCCCTGAGGCATCTGGAGGCCGGCGGCGAATCCCTCAGGCTCAACCTCGGCGTCGAACGGGGTCATTCGGTGCTCGAGGTCCTCGCCGCGGCTGAAGCGGTCGTGGGCCGGGCCATTCCGCGACGGTTCGCGCCCCGCCGACCGGGCGACCCCCCGACGCTCATCGGCGAGGCCTCGCGGGCCCGCCGCCGCTTGGGCTGGACGCCGCGTCGCAGCTCGCTTCACGCCATCATCGAAGACGCCTGGGGCTGGCATCGCCGCCGGTTCGGCCGCCCGCCTGATTGATACCATATGACGGCCCCAGCCTGGGCTGGAGGATCAGATTGAGTGTCTGAGGAGGTCAGGGGCATGGCGAAGAGGACGGACCATAATCCTACCCCCGCAGGCCCGACCAAGGGTGATTTCATCGCGCCGCCGGAGGCCGACGAGTGCGACGAGCGACCAGATGCGTTGCCGGCGCAGGAGGAGTTCTGGAAGCCGCCGCTGCGCTTCGGCTCCGTGCCGGTCGAGAAGGAACCGCTTGGCTGGGACCGGCACAGGGGGTTCCGCAAGCTCTTCCCCCAGGTCATGCTGCCGTTTCAGGTCGTCGAACGCGTGAGTTTCGGACATGGAAGTAGCGCGGGCGTGGAGAGTGGCACGGGCGTCCCGCCCGTGATTCATGGGCGAGACGCCCATGCCACTTCAGATCATGGGCAGGATGCCCATGCCACGTGGCATAACCGTCTTATCTGGGGCGACAACCTGCACGTGATGCGGCAGTTGCCACCGGAAAGCATCGACCTGATCTACATCGACCCGCCCTTCTTCTCAGGCAAGCAGTACAACGTCATCTTCGGCGACCAGAACGAGCTGCGCTCCTTCTCCGACATCTGGGAAGGCGGGATGCCCGGCTACCTCATCTGGCTCAACGCCCGCCTCTACGAAATGAAACGTCTGCTCAAGAAGACCGGCAGCATCTATGTCCACCTCGACTGGCACGCCGTGCATTACGTCAAAGTGGAGATGGATAAGATTTTCGGGAACGACAACTTTAGGAATGAGGTCATCTGGCACTATCCAGACAAATTGCCGTCGGGGGTGCGCTCATTTCCCAAGAATCACGACACACTTCTTTTGTACGCCAAGAACAAGAGTGAACAGTACTTTGAACCTCTTCACGAGAAGCGAGACGTTCCATTGCGTCAGGCTCGAAAAGTCTGGAATAAACAGAAACAAAAATGGGAAGGCTATGAACGAGACGAAGACGGGAGCCTAATATATGAAGAGAATGAAAGGCGCATGGCAGATGATATTTGGGTTATTGCCCAAGCGCCGGTTGTGCGTGGAACAGAACGCATTGGATATCCAACTCAAAAACCTATTACTTTGATAGAAAGACTTCTTCTTGCCTCCTCCAACGAAGGCGACGTGGTCGCCGACTTTTTCACGGGCGGGGGGACGACGGCGGCGGTGGCGCAGCGGCTGGGGCGTCGCTGGATCGCTTGCGACCAGTCGCGGGTGGCGGTAGCGATCACGGCCGACCGCCTCACGCGGCAAGTCGAAGAGCAAACCGGCAAGATGTTCCCTGTGCCGGACTTCACGATCGAGTACTGGGGGGTGTACGAGGCGCGGCGGCTGGCCGACGCCCCGCCAGAGCAGTTCCGAGCCTTCGTCCTGAAATGCTTTGGAGCGGTGGCCGAGAGTGGCACGGGCAATAGTGGCACGGGCGTCCCGCCCGTGGTGAATCATGGGCGAGACGCCCATGCCACAATCCACGGCTACAAGGGCGCTGTGCCCGTGTGGGTGGGCGAGCCGGACCAGAAGAAGGCGGTGACGGCGGCCGATGTCCAGGCGTTCGCCAACGCCATCCGCAAGACGCTGCGTTACAAGCAGGACAACCTGCGCGACGGGATCATGCTGGCCTGGGCGTTCCGGCCCGATGCGCACGAGGCGGCGGAACGACTGCGGCGGCTGGAGCAGACCGAGCTGAACTTCATCCGCCTGGACATGATCCACATCGACTCGCCGCGGTTTCGCGAGCACGTGGTTTCTCTTTCGACGGAGAAAGCCGATTACGCCAACTTCCTGACCTTCGTGCAGCCGCCGCGGGTGGAGGTCGGCCACAAACGGATCGGACCGCGCACGTACAAGTTCGACGTGAGCGAGACGGTGGTGATGAACCCCGGAGCGAAGATCATCAACGTGCAGTGGGACTTCGACTACGGCAAGCGGTTCTCGAGCACGCCCGGATACTCCTTCGTGCGCGGCAAGAAGAAGGAGCCGGAGTTAGAAGCGCAGTACGAGTTCCCGGCTGCCGGGACCTACACGGTTGCCTGCAGGGTGCAGGACGACATGGGCGGCGAGGGGACCTGGACCGGGAGGATTGTGGTGGAATGAGCGACATGGTGTATCACGGCGTCGAGATACCGATGGAGCGGGTCGAGGAGTTCTGCCGCCGCAACCGCATCCGCCGGCTGGCGCTGTTCGGCTCCATCCTGCGCGAGGATTTCCGCACGGACAGCGATATTGACGTGCTCGTTGAGTTCGAGCCTGATGCGCGAACCGGCTTCGCCTTTTTCGGGATGCAGGAGGAACTATCCGAGATTCTCGGTCGCAAGGTTGATCTAAACACACCGGGATTCCTGAGCAAGTACTTCCGCGATGAGGTGTTGCGCGAGGCGGAGGTGTTGTATGACGCGGCATGACGACACGGTAGCTTTGCGGCACATGCTGGATCATGCCGTCGAGGCGGTGTCGATGGCGCGCGGCCGCCCCCGCGCGGACCTTGATCGCGACCGGCAATTTTCGCTGGCTGTCCTGAAATTGGTGGAGATTATCGGTGAAGCGGCGAACCGTGTCTCCCCGCCCACGCAAGAGGCGCACCCCGAGATTCCGTGGGAGAAGATCGTTGGGACGCGCAATCGACTGGTCCACGGTTACGACACCGTGGACCACGTCGTTCTATGGGACATCGTGACGCTGGACTTGCCGCCGCTGATCTTGCTTTTGCGATCGCTCATCCCCGATGAGTCCGAGCCGGAATCCTAGGGCATGTTCAACCAGTTCGCCAAGTACGAGGACGCTTTCCGCGACTGGCGGCGAGACGGGATGCCGGGCCTCAAGGCGGAGTCCTACAAGTACATCGAGTTTCTGACTTCGCGGGACGACGACCAGGCAGCGCGGGCGGGAACGCTCTGGCCGCACCAGTGGGAATCGTTCCTGCGGGTGGTTTACGCGCACGAGATTCTCGGCAAGGCGGAAATCGGGGCGGATGGGATCCTGCTGAACATGGTCACGGGCGGCGGGAAGACGGCGCTAATCGCGGCCGTAGTCGCCTGGCTGCGCATCGCGCACAACGTCCAGAAGTTCGTACTGCTCTGCCCGAACCTGATCGTGCGCGACCGGCTGGAGGACGACTTTCAGGGCGGAAAGGTTTTCAAAGATCGGGGCCTGGTGCCGGAATGGGCGCACTGCGCAGCATCGGATTTCGCCCTGACGACGCTGGGCAGCGGAGGGGAGGGAGGGTGGGCGAGCCTGTTCAGCGCGAGCGTGATCCTGGGCAATATTCACCAGTTCTACCTGAGTAACAAAAGCGGGCAGAGCAACCTGTCGGCCTTGATGAACGGTCCCGAGTTCGCCCTCTTCAACGACGAGGCGCACAACTCGCCGGCGCCGGAATACGACGCCACGCTGCGGCGGATGCGCGAGAAGGTAATCTTGCGCATGGACACAACGGCGACCCCCGATCGGGCCGACGGCAAGGCTCCAGACAGCGAGATGATCTACGAATACGGCGTGACCGACGCTCTGGCCGACGGCATCATCAAGACCCCGGTGGTCTATCAGCCGGACATCAAGACGGTGCAGTTGACCTATACCGACGCGCGCACGGGAGAGCGGCGCAAGGTCGAAGAGATCGACTGGGATGAGGTGGACCGGCTCGGCCTGAACGCCACGCAGTGGGTGACGGACGACGAGCCGATGCGCCAGCAGATGGCGATTGCCCTCCGGCGCCTGGAGGAGCAGGAGCGCCGGGCCAAAAAGCGATATCAGCCGATCCTCTTTGTTGTGGCTGTCTGCAAGGCCGACGCGGAAAAGGCCGAGCACACCTTGAGCAAGTACTTCAAGGTCAAGACGTTGCTGGTCACCGAAGATAGCGACGAAGCCGACCGGCAGAAGGCGCGAGAGCTGGGCAAACAGCAGAGGGGCGCAGCGCCCTACAGGGCCGTCGTCAGCGTCCTCATGCTGCGGGAAGGCTGGGACGTGCCGGAAGTCGGCGTCATCCTGCTCTTGCGCAAGTTCGGAAGCAAGGTTTACGGGCAACAGGTCATCGGTCGCGGCCTGCGCCGGGTCCGTGTGAAGGGCGTTGATCCGACTGAGCCGCAGATTTGCGCGGTGGTGGACCATCCCAAGCTTGAGCACCAATGGCTCTGGGACATCTTCAACGCGAAGAAGCGCACCGGCGTTTTGATCGACGACCAGTTTGAGGAGACCGAAGACCTGCCGGCGCCGCCGCCGAAGCAGGAGCTTGAGAAGCCCGGCCTGGTGATCGACGTTCCGCCGATTGACCCGACGGTGGTTGACAGCGACGAGTTCGACCTGGGTGATATCGCGGCCCCGCCGAAGCCGCTTGAGAACTGGAAAGGGGCGCTAGACAGCATCGAGTACGATCCGACCGTCGTGGAGATCACGAAGGTAAACATCGCCGGTGTTGTGGGCCAGGAACTCGGTGGTCGCGGGTGGAAGACAATCCACTCTGCGCCGGAGGAGACGGGTGGGCCTGGACCCGTGGGGCAGATATCGGATGAAGCGGTGCGCGAGGCCGTGAAGGCGCGATTGCTCGAAATCGCGGAGGAGTTGACCCTTGGGGCCGGCTATGCCGCGACCTTCAAAGACCGGGTTTACAGCGCCTTGCTCCATCATGCTCGTGCAAAGTTCCTCAAGGGAGCGTCCCTCGGCTTGGCGGAGAGGGCCGACGTGGATTTTGCCTGGAAACTGCTCCAGCAGGTGAGAGCGAAGGTCGGCGCGATTCCGGGCCTCGTTGCGGGAGTGATTGAGCATGGCGATTAGCATCCACGGCCAGTACGCGAACCCCAAGAAGAGCCCCTGGAACTTCGAGAAGTACCAGAGTGACCTTGAGCGGCGGATGATGGACCGTCTTGAACGTGACCCACACGTCGTCAAGTGGATGAAGCGCCACGGCATCACGATCCCATGGATTGACGGCCAGAAGCACCAGCGACATTACGTCCCGGACTTCATCGTGGAGTACGAAGACGGCCGGAAGGCCATCATCGAGGTGAAGGATCCCAGCCGCGTGGATTCCGACGATGTGAACAGAAAGAGGAATGCCGCAACAATGTGGTGCAAGCAGCGCGGGATGGACTACATCCTCGCCACGGTCTCATGAGCGATCGGCCATGAAGGAGCCGCTGCCGCCGGTTCCGTGAGAGGTCCGCCCCGGCTGCGCAGAAAGCGTCACTCAGCCAAGGGACAGGTTCCGCCTGCCTGTAGAGCGTCCCCCTGCGTCGGCGTTCAGGCGGCGGTTGAGGGGGATAGAAAGAGGGGGCTCCAGGTGGAGGATCGATCGGGCGACAAGAAAAAATCCGGAACAGGCCAGGGGATCGCCTCTTCCGGATTTTTCGGGGTGGGTGCGCCACTCTCGACTTACGTCGAGAATGCCACAGGAAAAGGAGACTTCTTCATGCGGGGGAAGAAGTCTGTCTAGAGGTGGTCAACCTGGTCACGGCTGACAACTCTGAGGGGGATTATCAGACCCGACCCCGGCGGTTTCAAGCAGTTTTTTGGACTTTTTTCCGGCCGCCGGGCGCCCCTCGCGTTCGGGAGGGCTCCCGACCGTCAACCCCTGATTTTACTTGTCTTACGACGCTGAATTGCTCGTGGTGAAAATCAGGGCGCCCGATAATCTCGATCGCCACCCCGAAGCGCCGCGCAATCGCCTCCAGCTCCTCGGCCACTTCCTTCTCCATATACTCGCGCATCTGCGCGTGCACCTGGAGCTTGACCCCCTGGGCCCCCGCCTCGCGCGTCAGCTCCTCGATGAGGGCATACTTGATCATCTTCCACGTCTGCGATTCGCCCAGGATACGGCCCGCGCCCTCGCAATAGGGGCAGGTTCGGAAGATTGCATGGGACAGGCTCATTCTGACACGCTTGCGTGTCATTTCGACCAGCCCGAAATCGGAAAAGCCTGTCATCGCATACTTTGCGTTATCGCGTCGCAGACAGGACTTCAGCTCCCGCAGCACCTGCTGCTGGTGCTCCCGATTGGTCATGTCGATGAAGTCGATCACGATCAACCCCCCCAGATCGCGCAGCCGCAGTTGGCGCGAGATCACCCGACAGGCCTCCAAATTGGTCTTGAGGATGACCTCGTCCTGATCGTCGGTCCCGACGTATTTGCCGCTATTGACGTCGATGGCCGTCATCGCCTCCGTCTCGTCGAGCACGACGAAGCCCCCGCTCTTGAGCCAGACCTTCCGACGCAGGGCCTTCTGAAACTGCTGCTCCACCTGAAAGACGTCGAAGATATTGCGGTGGCTTTCGAAGAGATGAATCCGTTCGCCGATCGTCGGCGCCATCGCCTGGCAGGCCTTGATCAGCTCCTTCATCTTCACCCGCGAGTCGATCAACACCTCCGTGATGTCGTTGCGCAGAACGTCCCGCACCAGACGCTGCAGAATCTCCTGCTCGTTGTGGATGAGCGCCGGGGCGCCGGCCCGAAGGCTGCGGCGCTTGATCTCCTTCCAGATGCGCTCCAGGGCCGCCCGGTCCTCCACGATGGCCTTCTCGCTCTCCTCAAGCCCCGCCGTGCGGATGATAAAGGCCCCGCTCTCGGTCCTCAGGCTCCGCAGCAGCTCCCTCAGCCGTCGCCGTTCCTCCGGGTCCTCGATCTTGCGCGAGACCCCCCCCTGATGATCCGCGTTGGGCATATAGACCAGGTAGCGCCCCGGAATCGAGAGGTAGGTCGTGATCCGGGGGCCCTTCTGGCCGATCGGCTCCTTGGTCACCTGGACCAGGATGGAATCGCCGACCTTGAGCGGTCGGGATCGGGCCTCGGGGACGGCGGCCCGCTCGACGGGGCCCTCAAAGGCCTCCTCGACCTCCTCGCCGGGGACGAGCGGCGGCGGAATGTAATCGTCCTCATCCATCGCCTCCTCGGTCTCGGCGTCGGCCTCCTGGGGGCGCGCGCCGCCGCGCCCGGCGGGCCAGCGCTCGGGCCTCCCCTTGCTGGGAAGCTCGTATTCCCGCAGGATGTCGGCGAAGTGGAGAAAGGCGTTGCGCTCCAGGCCGATGTTGACGAAGACGGCCTTGAGCCCCGGCACGATCCCTTCGACCCGCCCCTTGTAAATGTTGCCCAGGATGGACTTGTTGTTGAAGTCCTCGACGAAGAGCTCGACGAGCGCCCCGTCCTCCAGAATGGCCACACGCATGTCCGTGGCCTCGACGTTGATCAATACCTGTTTCAGCATCTGTGCTTGCAGCGCCTTCCTGCCCCGCTGATAATTTCACGGATCGGTCCGAGCTGAGGAAGGCCAGCCCGCGCGCCATTGCAGCGCCCGCCTCGCGCGGCGTTCAGTCTATCGAGGGTTGGATTCGGACGATGCGGCGAAATCACGCCACGAAACGGCCGCGACCGGCCGCCGCTCCCCCCGGCGAGGCCGCCGCCCTGGACCGCGCATCCGGCGGGGCCGGCTCCGCCGGCCGCCGGTTGAGAAGACTGAAACCTTCCTCGGCCGGATCGCTCGCCGGGCCCTTGGGCTCCTCGCCCGGTCCAAAGACCAACGCCCGGCAGGCCATCCTTCGGCCTCACGTCCACTGTCGCATGGAGCCCCCGTCCGGCGCAATGGAATTGTCGGCCGCCTCCAGCCGGCTCGCGGGGGGCACACGGCCCCTCGGAACGCCTCCCCCGCCGGGCCGACGACCTTCCCCAAGCCCATGACCCCCGCCCCCGCCAGAGACCCGCATCGCGTTCTGGGCGTGACGGCCGGCGCCACGCCCGACGAGATCAAACGCGCCTATCGCCGTCTTGCCAAACAGTATCACCCCGACCACAATCCCGGCCCGAAGGGGGAGGAACGGTTCCGGCTGATCCGGGAGGCTTATGAGGCGCTGTGCCAATCTCCGCCGGAGACGGCTGAGAAGGCCTCGTCCTCGGAGAATCCCGACGCCCCGAAATCGACCCCTCGCTCCGAAGCGGCCGGAGGGCTCTTCGGCCGGCTCAAGGGCTTCGCCGACCGGATGAACGCCGCCGGCACGGCCGACGCGGCGGGGCCCGATCGGGCCGAAACCGATCTGGAAATCACGCTTGAGGAGGCCATCAAGGGAACAACGCGCGCGCTCCGCCTGAACGTCAGGGACCGCGACGCCCAAGGCCGATCCAAGGTCCGAACGCACACGGTCCAGGTCAAACTCCCGCCCGGCACGCGCGATGGCCGGCGGCTGCGGCTCAAAATCCCCGGCGCGCCGGGTCACGAGGCCGTCATCCACGTCCGCATCGCCCCGCAGGGCCGCTTTACGCTCAACGGAGCCGACCTCCAGGCCGATCTTCACGTGAGCCCTTGGGAAGCGGCGTTGGGTGAACGCGTGGAGGCCCCGACGCCGGAGGGGCCCACGAAGCTCCAACTCCCCTCGGGGGTGAGTTCCGGCCAGATGTTGAGGCTGCGCGGGCGAGGTCTGGCTGACGAATCCGGCCGGACCCGTGGGGACATCGTCTACCACGTCTTGATCGACGTCCCGCGGACCCTCACGCCTCAGGAACGGGCCCTCTTTGAGAAACTGCGCGACCTTTCGCGATTCGACGCGCGCCGCGGCCGCTGAAGCCGCGCCCGAATTCCACGCTGGAGCCGAATCATGTACCTGCGCCGCTTGATCCGGGCCGCCGGGCTCGCCGTCGCCGGCTTGGCCGTCGCCGCCCCGGGCGAGGAGACGACGTTCGATCTGGAGGTCCAGACGGGCTCGGTCGCCCGAATCGACGCCCCCGTCGCCGTTTCGCTGCCGCAGCCTTTCGAGAGCCGCTCGGGTCGGGGCTCCTCGTCGGGGCCCCTCGGGGCGTGGGTCTGGCCCGAGAGCGACGCCGCCGCGATCTGGCCTGCCCAGTTGGAGATCGCCGACGGCCACGCGATCGCCCACTTTATCCTCGAGGGGGACTACGAAGCGGGGAAAACACTGAAGGCTCGGCTTCACGTGGCCTCGGCCGGGCCGACTCGACCCGGCCCGGCCTTTACCTTCGCGGCGGCCCCCGATTCGGCCGAAGACCTCCTCTGGGGCGATCAGCCCATCTGGCGCTATCGACGTGCCTTCGACCCCAATCGCCTGGAGGCGACCTACAAAGTCTTCCACGAACTCTTTGATTTCTCCGGCGCCGGCATGATCACCAAGCCCGAAGGGGGGACCTATCCTCACCACCGGGGACTTTTCATCGGCTGGAACAAAACTTCCGCCCAGGGCCGCGACTACGACTTCTGGCACATGAAACCCGACGGGACCACCCAACGCCACGCCGGGTTCCTCGACGAGCGGACGCTCCTCGGCCCCGTGCTGGCCCGGCGCGCCATGCGCGTCGATTGGCTCAACCCCGAGGGGACGCTCCTCATCGAAGAAACCCGGACGCTCACGGCTTATCGCCAACGGGCCGGGGCGCGGCTGATCGACGCTGAAAGCCACCTCCAGTCAGGCGCCGGCGAAATCCGCCTCGATGGCGACGCCCATCATGCCGGGTTCCAATTCCGCGCCGCTCAGGAGGTTTTCGAGAACCAGAAAGAGACGGTCTATCTTCTGCCGGAGGAGGCCGAGCGACGGGAGAACGACCTGGCCACGGGCGCCTGGGCCGCCGCCCTCTTCCCGTTTCAAGGCCGGCGCCTCGCCGCCGTCTATCTGGCCCATCCGGGCAACCCCGAGCGCGCGACGGCGATCCTGAGCGTTCGCCCTTACGTCCGCTTCGGCGAGTTCTTTCCCGCCACGCTGCGGCCCGGCGCGCCCCTCCGGCTGCGTTATCGGCTCTACATCCTGGATTTCGAACCGGGCCGGGCGCCCACGGCCGAGGCGATCCAGGCTCTCTATGAGGGCTACGCCGAACCCCCTCGCGCGCGCATTCTCCTCCCCTGAGCCGCCGGGCGAAGGTCGTTGCAAGGGCGCAAACGCCCGGCGCAGAATCCCCGGCGGATGGGGGCCTCTTGAAGGCCTCCGCCCTGCACCATGGCGACGGCCTTGCGCATCCCCCTGGCGGCCGCCCCGGCCCTCGTCCTGCCTGAAACGCGGGGGTTTTACATCGAACACGCCAAGGGCTTCAGCGCCGAGGCGCTCGGGGAGGAGATCGATCGGGCCGCCCGCGCCGGTTTTAACGTGGTTGTCTTCCCGATCTACATCAACGGTTATACGCTCTTTCCTTCGGTCGTCGCCCGCGAGGCCCCTTTCGACTCCCTTCATCCGGATTTTCGCCGGTGGGACCCCCTGGCCGTCGCCCTGGAGCGCTGTCACGGTCACGGGATGAGCCTCTGGGGGCTCGCCCGGGCTTATAATTTCCATCCGCGCTACAGCGCCGCGCCCCAGCGCCTGCTCCGTCGCTTTCCGCAGTGGTCGATGCGGATTCACCCGCAGTATCGAACCTCGCCGCTGCGGCGTCGGGAGAGCTACGTCGCCTGTCCCATCAACCCGTCCTATCGGCGATATCTGGCCGGTCTGCTGGCCGAGGTCGTGATGGCCTACCCGATCGACGGCGTCGTCCTCAACCTGAGCGGTTACGGCCTGCGCGGGGGGAGCCTGGAGGCGAGCCCGTTCTGTTTCTGTCCGGCCTGCGCCGAGCGATACCGTCAAGCGCGCGGCGCCGACCTGATCGAGACGGCGCTGACCGAGGCGGGGATCGCCGACGTCCGGCAGTGGCAGACCGAGGCCTCCATGCAGGCGCTGGAGTACATCCGCCATCGCGTGATCAAGACGCGGCGCACCTTGCGGCTCCTCTGTCGGGCGCAGCCGCAGTGGCGCTGGAACGCCGACTTTGCCGGGCCCATGCTGCACGCCCCGTACTGCCTGGATTGGAACCGGGCCCTCGGCTCCGGCATCGTCGAGGCTCTCATCGTGGATCACGACGATGAGCGCGCCCCGGAGCTCTTCAGCGCCCGCCTCGTCTCGGACCTCGCCGAGCTCCATCAGGACGCGCTCTTTGTGCCGGCCGTCCAGGTCGAGCGGCCCGAAGATCTGGAAGCCCCCCTGGCGGCCGTGCGCCGCTATCCCGTCTCGGGCCTCGTGGTCGAATGGGTGGAGGCGTTCGAGCCGGACCAGGCCGATGCGGTGCGCCGGCGATTCTTCTCCGAGCCGGCGTCCGTGCCGGAAGGGGCGCCGCTGCCGTCGGTGGCCCTTCTGCTGCGCCGGATCGGCGAACGCCACGCCGAGAACCCCCTCATCGGGGACTTCATGCGCGATTTCCTGCGCCTTGTTCGCCGCGCTTTCCAGGACGGCGCCTCCTACCACGATCTCTCCGTCATCCTGGAAAATCTCGTCGGCCTCCAGGAAGCCATTCGCCGCCGGCGGCTCGGCGGCTATCATGTCCCGGAGTCGACCTTGCGCGACCTCAGCCTCGCCCGCCGCATCCTTCGGTTGGCGCTGCTGGACGTTCGTTCCTGATCGCCGGTAGGCCACATGAACCGCAGCCGGGGGCTGGAGGGACTCAAGGCGCCGGCCGCCGGGACCCTGGCGGTCCTCGCGACCCTCATGACGCTCGCGCTCGCCTTCGCCGAGCCCGCCCCCGGCGCGTACCTCGAGGACGCCGCCGCGCCGGAAGCCTGGGCGTGGGCCTGGGTCCGGCGAACGGGTCGTTTGCCGCTCTGGGACCCCTATCCGGACGGGGGTCTCCCCCTCTCGCCGACCTCATCGTTCCGCCCCTTCTATCCCCCAGGCTGGGTCTCCGGCCTCGTAAGTGAGCCCTGGGGCGGGGCCCTCGAGATCGGCGGCCACGGGCTCCTGGCTGCCCTCTTGATGTGGGGCCTTTGTCGGAGGATCGGCCTGGGCTGGACGGCGTCGCTTCTGGGCGCCGGCAGTTGGATGCTCGCCGCGCCGCTCGCCAGCCGCTGGACGATGGCCGACGCCCCCTCGGCCGAGGCGCTCCTGTGGCTTCCGGGCCTCCCGCACGGCGCTCTCTTGATCGTCTCCGGCCGGCGCCGCGCCGGCATCGTCCTGAGCGGCACGATCCTCGGCCTCCAGTCCCTGACGGGGGCCTACGACGCCCTGATCCTCAGCGCCGGAGTGGCCCTAGCGGCATTCTTGGGTCACGACCTCTTCGGCGGCGGGGCCGTCCTTGCCTCGGCCCCCGCCGATGCGGCGATCTGGCGCGATGAGCCTCCTTCAAGAGCATCCCGGCGCGGGGGGGGCGGCGCTCGACTGGCGACGACAGCGGGGGCGATGGCGCTGGCCGCGCTTATCGGCGCCCCCGCCTGGCTTCCCGCCCTGGAATTTAAACTCCTCTCCGACCATCGCGACGGGTTCGGTCTGGCGGCCTCCCGGTCGAGCGGGCTCCTTGACGGGGCCCCCTGGGCCGCGCTGCCCCCATTTCACGCTTCGATCCCCGCTGCCTGGGCGGGGCCCACGCTGCCCGATCCGGCGGCGCTGCGTCTCGGGGCGGGCGTCGGTTTGTTCCTTGTCCTGGGGCTTTTCATCGGCCGCCGGCGCCGCGCCAACGTGGCGGCTCTGACGTTGGGGGGTGTCGTCGCCTGGGCGCTCGCCGCGGCTCCCGCCATCCCATGGCTCCACGCTCGCCTCCACGCCCTGTGGCCCGGTTATCGTCATCAAAACGATCTCACGGTATGGTTGGGGGCCGCGGCCCTGGCTTGGATTCTGGCGGCCGCTTGGGGGCTGGAGGAGTGGCTACGGCCGGAGATCGCCCGCAACACGCTCAGGCTGGCCGACGCCGCTCGGCGACGGGGGCTCGCCCCCGCCGAATGGCTGGCGCGGCGTTTTCGAACGCGCGGAGCCTCGTTGCTGCTGGCGATGGTCGGCGCCGGCGTGGCGGCCGTGGCCGCCCGCGCCGAGTTAAGCCTGCTCAGCACCGCCGATTCGGCTGAACCCGCCCGCGGCCTCTGGGCGGCGCGCGCCGCATTGGCCGAAGCCGGTTTCGCCCTCTGCGGCGTGGCAGGTCTCTGGGCTTTCCTCAAGTCGCTGCCCGAAACGTTACCGGGGCGCGAGGCCGTCCTGCGCCTTTTGATGGGCGGCGTGATCGTGGCGTGGGGCGTGGACCTGATTCCGCCCGCCGCGCGGATGCTGGCGCCGGCGCTTCATCGTTCGGCCCGCGCCGACTCCTTGGACTCCGAACGCCGCGCCCTTGGAGCTCTCGGCTTTCCCGTTCCGCCGGGCGATGACCATCTTCCGTTGAGGCTCATCCGCCTCGACGCGGCGCGCGCGGCGCCCTTGCCCCCCGCCGCCGCGCGCCTGGATTTGACCGAGCCCCCTCGGGTCACCTTCGCCCCGCTGGCGCGGCTGCGTTCCGAACTCGGTCCCGCGAATCCTACTTACTGGGTGGTGATGGCCGTCGGAATGGTCCTGACCGAGAACCCGGAATCCACGGCGACGCTGGCGGCGGCCGGCTATGAACCGCTGCCCGACGGGCGCGCCGGAGAGTCGGCCGCTCGCGCCTACGTCCCGCGGCGTCCGCTATATGTCCGCTCCATCCCGCACCGCGCCCCGGCGGTGAGTCTGGACCAGATTCTTGCTCGCCTGGGCGACGCGCGCTTCAACCCCGCCGAGTCCACCCTCGGGCTTGCCCGCGATTGGCCCTGGCCCACCTACGTCAGTCCCCCCGAACCGTTTCGCGCGCGCGACATGGGGCTTCAGGCGTCGCCGCGGTTCCCCTTTCCCGGTCACGTCCATATCGACTTCGACGCCCGGCTCGACGGCTGGGTGCGGATCGCCGAGCCGGCGCTGCCTGGCTGGAGGCTCCGCCGCGGCGGTCAACCGCTGGAGACGATCGCCTGGCCCGCCGAGGGGGCCTTTCTGAGCTATCTCCTGCCCGCCGGGAGATACGGGCTTGAACTCCTCTACGATCCCGTCTCGCAACGGCTGGGGCTTTACCTGGGGCTGATGGGGCTTGGCACGCTCGCCTGGCTGGGCGGCCTGGCCACCGGCCGGCGAGCCGCAACCCGAACACCACGCCCCGCGCCTCCGATTTCTTCTGAAGGAGCGCCGCCGCCCGCGCCGCGTGAAAAGGCCATCATCGAGATCGAGGAAATCTGAGAGGTCCGGCCAACGCCGAAACGTCGAGGAGGGCCTGTTTGATCGACCGAACCAACGAATGCCGGGGCTCAGACCTCAACCTCTTCCCAGGCCTCGTGGACCCGCCGCAGCCCTTCGTCGATGTCGATGGGAGGGGCGAGCCCCCGCCGGTCCGCCCACGCGACCCACTTCTGGTTGCTCAGTTTGAGCGACCGATGATAAGGCCGGCCGCCGGGGCTCGCCCGCGCGTAGGCCGCGAGCGAGCCGCGCTCGACGAGCCCCGGATCGAGCCCGAAGAGCCGGACGAGCCTGAGCCCGACCTCAAACGGCGTGATCCAGGAGGAACCCACCAGATGAAAGGTTTCGCCGCCGGGCCATTCAGACGCCAAGGCGATCAGCCCCATGGCCACGTCGTCGACGAGCGTGGGGGTCGTGAACTGATCGTCAAAGAGGCGCGCGCGTTCGCCGCTCAGCAGCCGCCGGACCAGCCGACTCACAAAATCCTCCCGGCGTCGCCGGCCGGCAACGTAAGGATAGGCGATCCGGACGATCGTCCAGCTTGCGCCGCCGCGCCGGACTTCTTCTTCGGCCAGATACTTCGTCCGCCCGTACCACTCGATGGGGGCAGGGGCGTCCGCCTCCGTGTAGGGTTCGTCGCGCCCGCCGTCGAAAACGAAGTCGGTCGAGACGTGGATGAGCGGCAGCCCGGCGGCGCGACAGGCCGCGACGAGGTTCCGCGTCCCGAGGACGTTCGTCCGAAAACAACTGCCTGACTCATCGCCCGACTGCGCGTGCGCGGCGTTAACGTCGGTGAAGGCCGCCAGATGGATGACCCCCCGAGCGCTCCCATGCGGTTCGATCGCCGCCTGCGCCTGGGCGGGATCCGTCAGGTCGATCCCCACCCGACCGTCCCAATCGATGCCGATCAGCTCAAAGCGGCCGGCGGCGAGCCTTTGGAGGCGCGACCCGACGAGCCCGGCCAGCCCGGTGACAATCAGTGGGGAGCGCTGGCGGGCCGGAGGCGGGAGGGAGGCGGTTTCCATCGCGCGTGGAGGTTTGAAAAGGACCAAGCCCGGAGTCAGGCGTCGGATTCTCAGAGGCGCGCCGCAGGATACCGGGGTCGGATCGGATTGCGAATCGGAAACGCGAAGGGAGAAGGACGAGTTGCGCTGAAGGGGACCGGGCGGAGGGAGACCTGTGGGAGCTTCAGGCTGGACCGACCGGGGATGGCCGAGTGAAGAGCGGTTGGGTGGTGGAGGGGTCGAATCCTACCTCATAAGACTGAAATGAAACGACTTAACCAGCCCATGGCCATCCGGCGAGCGCCAGCTCCGACGGGAATTCGGCGCCGGGGGTTCGGTCAGGTCCCGAGATTTCGAAAAAGAGGGGTTGACAGCCGTGGAATTAAATTGAGAATCATTCTCAATCTCAGGCTCGAAGGAAAAATTCCACTCCATGGCTCTCAACCTCCCTCTGCACCCCCGTCGACCTTGCCCTCCCGCCTTCACCTTGATCGAACTCCTCATCGTCGTCGCCATCATCGCCATCCTGGCCGCCGTCGCCGTCCCCAACTTCCTCGAAGCCCAGGTTCGCTCCAAGGTCTCCCGCACTGCCAACGACATGCGCGCCATGTCCCTCGGCCTCGAAGCCTATCGCCTCGATCACAATGATTACCCCGAAGGGACCGACAACCCCAGCCGCATGGCGCCCGAACTCGTTCAGCTTCTGGGCCCGCTCGCCCCGGGCTTTTACGCCCTCTTCACCGGAGGTACGAGCGGCGCCGTCGCCGGCCTCACCTTTCACACACTGACCACCCCCGTCGCCTATATCTCCGCCGTCCCCGAAGACCTTTTCTCCCGCTCCGGCGGCGTTTTCGTCCCGCTCGCCTATCGTAACGCCAAGGACACGCGCGACGGCTACGTCATCACCTCGGTCGGCCCCGACGGCGATCTCTTCGCCGAAGACGGACGCGGCAACCCCGACGCCTCCAATCCCCTCTCCACGGCCGCCGACGCCAACAGCCCGGCCCGCATCGCCGACGTGAACGAGCGGGCCGTCATCCATTTCATTGAAGGTACCGGGCCCTATACGCCCGCCCAGCGCGCGCGCTTCCGAGACTATCTGGCCGAGCTGACCTATGACCCCACCAACGGCACGATCTCCGAAGGGGACCTCATCCGCGTGAGCGGCTCTGCCCGCTAACCTTTCGGCCGGGGCCCCCCCTGCGCCGTCGAACCCTTTGAGCGTTTGAGAGAACGTGAGCCAAGAGGGCTGACCCTCGGACAATTTTCCCAGACCACGCCGGGGGCCAATCCCCGGACGGCCGGCCGGCCTCATTGACGAGACGGCTCCGACGCCTCCGGCGGGGAAGGCGGCAGGGCCTCGAGGGCTCCCGAGCCTTTGATGAGCCGGAGCCGCTCGATCGTCCGGAGCTCCGCCCCCAAGGCCGCCCGCTCGGCGAACTTGACGGCTTCCTCGACGGCGGCCCGCCCGGGCGGATACGGCGACCGACGCAGCGAGGCCAACCACTGGCGCATAAGACGGCGACGCAAGCCCGGCCCGGCCCGCCGCCAGAGTTCGTGATCCAGCCGGAGCCGCTGACGGCCCGGCGGCTCCGCCGGCTCGACGAGCACGAGGAGCAATTCGCGGCACGCCTCAGTGAGCGCGGCGGCTTCCTCGCCGATCAACCGCGCGGCGCGAGCGACGCGTCCGGCGGCGTCCCCGTCGGCCCGCGGATTCAGGAGAGGCAGGAGTTCTTCCCGAACCCAGACGCGCTTGAGCCGCCGATCCTGATTGGCGGGGTCATCGAGCCACGGGATTCCATGGACGCGCAGATAGTCACGGAGTTCGGCCCGACGGAATTCCAGAAGCGGCCGCGCCAGCGTCAGCTCCCCCAGGCGCTGGACGGGCCGGATGGCGGCGAGGCCGGTCGGGCCGCTTCCGGCGAGCAGTCGCATCAGGAACGTCTCGGCGCAATCGTCGGCCTGATGAGCCAGAACGATCGCCTCGGCGCCGGCCCGCTCGGTCACGCGCGCGAAGAAGTCCAGCCGCGCTTGCCGGAGGTCCTCCTCCGACCGGCCGCCGCCTGCCCACCCCGGCGCGAGCCGCTCCGTGGCCATCGGCAGCCTCAACGCTTCGCAGCAGGCGCCGAGCCAGCGCGCCTCCTCGGCGCTTTCCGGGCGCTGAGCGTGATCCAGATGGGCCACGGTGAGCGTCCAGCCGCGCGGGTCGGCCTGTCGGCGCATCAAGTGCAGGAGAGCCATCGAATCCCCGCCGCAGGAGCACCCCAACGCCAGCCGGGCCCCGGCGCGGAGGGGGGGCAGCGACTGGCAAGCCTCAGCGAATCGACGTTCGATCGCCTCGGCCGCCGGATCGACCGCGGCCGGAGAGGCGAGGGGTTGGGCGGGGGTACGAGCCATCTCGGCCCGTTATCCCCCTCGACGGTCGGATCGGGCAAGCCCAATTCAGCGGTTAACGAGAACGGCGCTCTCCGGCAGATTCAAGCGAAACCCAACGCCGCGAACCAATTCCGCCACGCGCGCGGCGCGGGGCCCGAGGGCCGGCCTCAGCCGGGCGATGAGCCGCCGACGGTGAGCGTCCAATTGCTGGTCCTCGGCCCCGCCCTCGGGCCAGAGCCGCGCGTGGAGAAACGCCCGCGTGAGGACGCGCCGCGGGCTCTCGGCGAGGGCGGCGAGCAGGTCGTAGCTGCGCGGGGGAAGGACAACCTCCTGGCCCGCGGCGCGGATCACGCCCGGACTTCTCAGGTCAACCCGAAGGAGGGGCCACGATGCCTTCGGGAGAGCCACGGCATCGGCTTGACGTTCGGCGCGGCGCCCGGGCCGAGGAGGCGCCTCGGCCGCGGCCTCACGTCCAACGACGTGGCCGACGCGGCGCTGCCGGCGGGCCGCCTCGATCCATTCGGCGGCCGCGTCATCACCCGCAAGCAGGGCGAGTTCCTCCGGCGGGAGTTCCAGCAGGGCTTGAGGCGTATCGTACCCTGCCGCCAGCAGACGCAGAAGCGTCGTACGCCGGAGCCGACCGGGCGCCAAGCACGACAGCGCCAGCCCGGCCAGGGGAACGCCGACCCGCGTAGCCTCAGCCAGACGGGCCAGCGCGCGAACCGTTCGGGGGGGGCCGCCCCGGGCCCGCGTCAGCTCGGCCAGCGCCCCGAGCAGGCGAGCAAACTCGCTCGCCACGCGCGCGAGGGCCCCTCCGTAGACGCCGTAGCGCTCCTCCAGCGTCAGCGTGGGCGTCCCCCCCAGCCAATCGCCGAGGAGCGAGGTCAGGGCGATCGAGGCGCGCCCCGCGGATGTCCGGGGAGGGTCCGCCGCATCGAGCCCCTCGCCCATTCCGGAGTTGGGATCGACCCATGGCTCCATCGGGGGGTCGTTCTCACAATCGAAGGAGCGGCCGATCGAACCCAAGAGCGGCGCGGCGGCGCGGCGGCCGTCGTCGGTCCGCGCCAAGCGTATGAACAGACCGGTGATCGCTCGTTCGGCTGGATCATCTTCCGGGAGCAACCCCGCCTCGATCCACTGAAGCATCGCTCGCGCCGTCGCCGTCCCAAGGCCGAGCCCGGCGACCGTCTTTCCGATCGCCGTCGCTTCCCAGCCGCCGCTGATCGCGTCGCGGCGTACCCAACCCTCGGCCTCCAGGGCCGAGAGAGCGGCTTGAACCGCTTCGAGCGCGGGAGCGCCGTTGGCGGGGGCGAACGTCGCCCGGAACGTTCGGGCGAGGCTCCGCCGCACATGGGCCGCCGTCCGGCCGCGGCCGGGCGAGAGAAATTCCAGAGCCTCGGTCGCCGGTTCGATCGACGTCGTCGGGCGCAAAGGGGGCTCCGTCGCCTCGATCAGCTCGGCCCACAAACGCTCGCGCTCCTCGGGCGACGTGGCCACGAGGATCGATCGGCCCGGGGGCGCGGGCGTCCCCGGGCGCGTCCGACCGGCGCGTCCGCCCTGGTAACTGAAGCGTTGGCGCGTCAACGGAAGCCGAACGATGCGTCCGGAAGCGGGGTCGGTTTCCACGCGCCAGGGATCGTGCAGCACGTTGCGCGCGGCGAGGTTCACCCCGAGACCGAGCGTCGAGGTCGTCACGAGAAGGCGGACTTCTCCTTCGGCGAAGGCGCTCTCAACGAGCGTCCGAAGCTCCGCCGGCAGATCGGCGTTGTGGAAGGCCACCCCGGCTTCCAGACAGACTCCGAGCCGGTCGTTCAGGCGGCCCGGCTCGGCGCGGCTCAGGGCGGGCAAGGCCGAGCGGGCGGGTCCCACCCCGACGCCGAGGCCGGCCAGACCCTCGGCCCCACGGACGCAATCGGCGCGCGTCGCGGCGAACAGCAGCGTCGGCTCTCCTCGCCGGGCGAGGGCCGCCGCGGCGGCCAGGAGGGTCGGGCGGGCGGCCTGAGCTTCGCACGGCCGAGCGAGACCGGCCTCGCCGAGCCCGGTTGAGAGTCGCCTCAGCTCCTGGGGGTCGAGGAGGGCCTCCATGCGGGAACCCCCGAAGCGAAACCGACCGCTCCAGCTTTCGAGCACGCCCTCGCGCAGTTCGACCGGACGGATCCGATCCAGCAGCAATTCGGCGTCGAACCAACGGGCCAGCGCGCCGGCCTCCGGCAAGGGGGGGCCGAGCCCCACCCGTTGCAGCGTGTAAGGCTCCACAGCCAGGCGCGTCAGCAGCCGGTCGAGCAGGGGGCCTCGCTCCGGATCGGCCAGCATCTGAAGCTCATCGACGACGACCGTTCCGACGCCCGCCAGGAAACCCGGCAGCGTCACCAGATAGTGGTGCGCTTTTTCATAGACGGCGATGAGGAGGTGGAAACGGCCTCGGCGAACCGCGGCGTCGGACTCGGGTCGATCCCGCGTGGCGCAAAGCGCGCGCCAACCCCCGGCCGCGGCCCAGGGCTCCAGCCAGGCGAGCCGCTCCTCGGCCAGCGCCTTGGTCGGGACGAGCAGCAAGGCGCGGGCCCCCATCCCCAACGCCCGAGCGAGCGCGACTTCGCCGACGAAGCTCTTGCCGGCGCTGGTCGGGGCCAGGACCAGAAGCGATCCCCCGCTCAGGAGAGCCCTCGTCCGTAAGGCGCGTCGTTGGAGCGGAAGCAGGCGTTCCAGGCCTCGCCGGCGCCAGCCTTGGATAAGACGACGGGGCAGGCCGTGGGCGACGAGTTCGGCCCAGGCGTCTTCGGAAGGCATCCTGGCCCCCTCCCCGGGGACACGAAAAAAATACGAAAATCCGCCCCCGCTGTCCAGCCCCGTTCGACCTCGCCGTCAGGCCCGGGCCCGGTCCCGATACGCCCAGGGCTCTGGATGCCGACGCCCGAACGTCTTATGATCGCGCCGTCGCGGGTGATGGCCGGCGTCGCCGCCGGGCCCGCCTCTTCGGCGCCCTCCCGGAAGAACGCTTCCTTTCGATGATTCGGAACCCTTCGCCGATGGGGGGGTTGGGGCTTCGCGCCCCGGCCAAGATCAATTGGTCGCTCGAAGTGCTCGGCCGCCGGGCCGACGGCTTTCATGAAGTCGATACCGTGCTCCAGACCGTGAGTCTCGCCGACGAGCTGTGGTTCGCGCCCCGGCCTCAACCGCGCTGTCGGATCCGCTGCTCAGCTCCAGCCGTCCCCGTCGGCCCCGCCAACCTCATCCACAAGGCCTGGCGGGCGCTCCGGCGCGCCCGACCCGGTCGAGTGGCCGGTCTCCGCGTCCGGCTGATCAAGCGCATCCCGGTGGGGGCCGGCCTGGGCGGCGGCAGCGCCGACGCCGCGGCGACGCTGCGGGCGATCAATCGACTTTATCGACTGGGAATGTCGAGAGTTGAACTGGCGACGATCGCCGCCGAGATTGGGGCCGATGTCCCGTTCTTCCTGTTCGGCGGCGTCGCTCGCTGTGGCGGCCGGGGCGAGCGCGTCCGCCTGATGCCGACGGCCCTCCCGCACATCCCGCTGGTGATCGTTTATCCCGGCTTCGTCTCCTCGACGGCCGAAGCTTACCCGAGGCTCCGAAGCGGGGATTGGAGGAACCGCGCCGTCGGGGATCGGGTCGAGCGAGCCCTGCGGGCGGGCAATGCGGCCGCGCTCCGTCGCTTCGCCGGCAACGTCTTCGATCGGAGGCTCGCCGAGCACGATCGGCGCTACGCCGTGATCAAAACAGCAATGGAGACGGCGGGCCTCATACGGCCGAGGCTCTGCGGCAGCGGCTCAGCCTGCTACGGCTGGGCAAGGGACGCCGCCCACGGGCGCCGGGCGGCCGTCGCCCTCACGCGCGGCCCGTGGCGGGCTTTTGCCGTCCGAACGCTCCGCGGCGGCTTGCGACGGCTCGCCGGGGCCGAACGACATCGGGCCTGAGGCCCCGGCGACGGGGAGAAGGCGAGAGCGCCGCCGGCGGATCAGCGCAAGGCCGTCGTGCCGCTGGCGAGGCCCTGATAAGCCAGCCGAAGCTCGTCGGGGCTGGTGGCGTAGTTGAGGGCGGTCTCGTAGCTCACGAGGTTGGTGTGGATGAGCTTCATGAGCGACTGATTAAAGGTCTGCATGCCGTCCTGCTCCCCCTCTTTGATCACGTCGGCCAGCTCGAGCGTGCGGCCTTCGTGGAGCATCTTCCGGATGGTGGGCGTGCTGACCATGATTTCGATGGCGGGGACGCGCCCCTGGCCGCCCTTCTTCGGCAGCAGGCGCTGGCAGATGATGCCGTTCAGGCTGAGCGAGAGTTCCAGGCGGACCTGATTATGCAGATAGGCCGGGAAGTAATTGATGATCCGCTCGACGGTCTGGACGGCGTCGGTCGTGTGGAGCGTCGAGAGGACGAGATGGCCGGTCTCGGCGGCCGAGATGGCCGTCTGCATCGTCTCCAGGTCGCGCATCTCGCCGATGAGGATCACGTCGGGGCTCTGGCGCAGGACGTATTTGAGCGCGTCGCGGAAACTCTTGGTGTCGAAGCCGACCTCCCGCTGGCAGATGATGGAGGTCTGATCCTGATGGAGGAACTCGATGGGGTCCTCGATCGTGACGATGTGGGCTTTGCGGTGATGGTTGACGTGATGGATCATCGCCGCCAGCGTCGTCGACTTGCCCGAACCGGTCATCCCCGTCACGAGCGTCAACCCGCGCTTCTTGAGCGAGAGTTCGGCGATGACGGCCGGCAGGTTGAGCGCCTCGAAGGAGAAATCGGGGTTGGAGATGTGGCGGAAGACGATGCCGATCGTGCCGCGCTGGCGGAAGCAATTGACGCGGAAGCGGCCGATGCCCGACAGGCTCAAGGCCAGGTCGGCCTCGGGCGTTTCCTCGAATCGGCGGCGCTGCTGGTCGCTCATGATCTGAGCGGCGATCTGTTCGGTGTCGTCCGGCATCATATCGGCATAGTCCATCGGCGTGATGGCGCCGTCGATCCGGCAGCAGGGGGGCGAGCCGGCCTTCATGAAGAGGTCGGAGGCGCCCCGTTCGACCATCTCCGTCATCAATTCTTCGAGCTTAATCATGAGGCGGCGGACCCCCTTCCGATGCTGAAGTACTCGAACCCCAGACTATGGAGTCGACGCGGGTTATAGATGTTCCGGCCGTCGAAGATGATCGGCGTGCGCATGACCTTTTTCAGGCGCTCCAGGTTCAAGAGCTTGAATTCATTCCATTCGGTCACGATGACGACGGCGTCGGCCCCCTCGGCGACCTCGTAGGCCCCCTCGCGAAACTCGATCCGCTCGCCTTCGTCGGCGAAGATCTGTTTGGCCCCCGGCATCGCCACGGGGTCGTAGGCCTTGAGGCGCGCGCCCCGGTCCAGCAGGTGACGGATGATCGTCAGACTTCGCGCCTCCCGCAGGTCGTCCGTGTTCGGCTTGAAGGCCAGGCCCAGCAGGCTGACCGTTTTGCCCTCCAACGGTTGCAGGCGCTCCTCGATCCGCCGGCAGAAGCGCTCCACGCGCGCGTCGTTGATCTCGACGACCGCCTCCAGAAGCTTATTGGGCTCGTTATACCTTTTGCAAGTCTGGATGAGCGAGAGCGTGTCTTTGGGGAAGCAGGAGCCGCCGAAGCCGAGCCCCGCCTGCAGGAACGCCGGCCCGATCCGCGAGTCCAGCCCCATCCCTTTGGCCACCAGGCTGATGTCGGCCCCGGTCCGCTCGCAGAGGTCCGCCAGGGCGTTCATGAAGGAAATCTTCGCCGCCAGGAAGGCGTTGGAGGCGTACTTGATCATCTCGGCGCTTTCAACGTCGGTGATGATGATCGGGCGCTCCAGCGGGGCGTAAAGCTCCAGAAGCGGCGTGGCGACGGACTGGGCCGGGGCGCCGATCACGATCCGGTCCGGCGCCAGACAATCCTGGATCGCCGAGCCCTCGCGGAGAAACTCCGGGTTGGACACGACATCAAAATCGACCTTTCGTCGCCGGTTCTCCTCGATCACGCGCCGGACGAAATCGCCCGTCCCGACCGGCACCGTGCTCTTGTTGACGATGATCGTGTAGTGGTCGATCGACCGGGCGATCGCCCGGGCGGCTTCCTCAACCTGCGTTAAGTCGGTCTCCCCCGAGGCCAGCGCCGGCGTCCCCACGGCGATGAAGATGACCGTGGCGTGCCGGACGGCCCGGTCGATGTCGGTCGTGAAACTGATCCGGCGATCCTCCCGGTTGCGCTGGATCATCTCGTCCAGCCCCGGTTCATAGATCGGGCACTTCCCCCCCTCGAGCATCCTGATTTTTTCCTCGACCTTGTCGACGCCGATGACGTCGTTGCCGAGGCTGGCAAAGACCGCCCCGGTCACCAGCCCCACGTAGCCGGTCCCGATAACGGAGACGTTCATCGGCGGACGGCGAGCCTCGCCTCAAGGTTCGCCCGGCCCCCCTTCGGCGCTGGCGGGCCGTCAGCCTTCGGGTCCCGCGCGCAGGCTGCCGGGGCCCCAGCTTGATCGCTCGCCGGGGGAAAAGCAACCGCTGAGACGCCGTGGATCGCCGCCGCCGGCTCCGTCGGCGGGCGCCGGGCGAGATCACCCCCGCCGCCGGGGGAGCTCACTCGTCGTTGGCGTTGATGAACCGGGCCAGGCTTTCCCGATATTCCTTCGGCACGTAAGGGGCCGCGATCGCGGTCAGGTGGGACTTGCCGGGCAGCACGACGCTGGTGAAATTGTTGAGTTCGCGCCACATCCGATGGGTTTTGGCCAGCGGCCGGTCATATTCGCCGTTGATCGCCATGACGGGGATCGTCACCTTCGTCAGATCGATCTGAAGCGGCTGGCGGAGCGCGCTCGCCGCGCCGGCGGTTCCGGTGGGGGCCGGTTGCGCCGGGCGCGGGGCGTCGGCGGCCCGTTCGGCCTCCTCGCGCGTCATGCCGTTATCCATGGCGCTGCGGATGCGCAGGGCCCGGCTCGCCTCGGCCTCCTGAGGATCGACGCCTTCCTTATCCGGCGGCACCCTCGCGGCCCATTCCGGGTCAGCCTCGCGGATGCCGGAGCCGCCGAAGGAGGCCGTGATGAAGCGCTCGGGGACGGTGGCCAGCAGGCGACCGGTGATCGAGCCGCCCATGGAATAGCCGTGGATGTGCGCCTTCTCGATCTGGAGATGGTCCATCAGCTCGATCACGTCTTGCGGGATGCCGGGCCCGCGGGGGGTCGGCTTGTCACTGCGGCCGTGGTTGCGGCAATCCAACGCGACGACGCGATGATTCTGCGCCATCAGCTCGGCCACGCCGTTGCGGAACCAGTTGCCTTCGGCGCTGCCGGTGTAGCCGTGGATGAGAACGACCCAGGAGCCCTGGTCGCCCAGCCGCATGTAGTGGATCTTGATCCCGTCGGAGGTGGTGAAGTATTCGTGCGTCGGCTCGGCGGCCCACGCCGGCGCGACTGCGAGCCACGCCCCCCAGACCATCAATCGGCGGACACTGCGCATGATGACCCTCTCCTTTCTCCGGGCCCGCAGCCACGCTCGTCCAGGCCGGGGCTCCCTCATGGAAGTTGCGGCGCGATGATGGAGGGCCGTTCGCGAAAAGGCAAGCGTGATTCAGAAGCCGGTTTGAAGCCGCGGGGGCGAGAGGGTTCGCTGCGGGGCCGCTATGAAGAGCGGCGGCGCTGATCCGAACGTAGTGGCGTTGTCGGATCGACTCCAAACCCAAACCACGCGGGCATGGCCCGGCCGAATCGGCTCCAAACCCGCAACGTCGGCGAGCCCGGGCAGTGCGGCGGCCATCCGGCCGCCTTCCCTCGCCGGGCCGCGCTCGGCGACGACCGCCGCCAAGCATGGCTTCGCGGGCCACACCCTCAAGATCGACGAGCTTGGGGTCTCCGGCGCTTTAACGAGTTTAAGAAATCCGGCCTTGACCGCTTCGGCCGGTCGGGCCGATCATGAAGCAATCATGTCGAGCCGCCCGGCGTCCGATAGACCCTATCCGTCAGCCCCGGTCGGCAGGCCATCCCGGAGCCCGGCCGCTTGGATCACGGGCGGGCTGTGGGGCGCCTTCTGGGGCGGGGTGGCCGCGCTGCACGGGTTCCTTTTTTTCCGGCGGCTCGTGGCCGGCGAGCTCAACGCCGGGCTCGATCAGGTTCGGCTCTTGCTGGCGTTCGCCGGCTCGCTTTATGGGGTCTATGGAGCCGCGCGCGTCGGGAATGCGATGGCCTCGTTCCATGCCTCACCCCGGCGCGTCGCCGGCTGGGCGCTCATTCTCCTGCTCGGCCATCTCTGGCTGCATCGCGGGCCGAGCGAACCTTTGGCCGGATCGTCGCCGATGGCGACGCTGGACCCGATCGTGTTCGCCTGGCCGGCGATCCTCCTGTTGACGCTTGGCCTGACGGTGGCCACGCCGGCGGCGAAGACCACCCATCACCGCCTCGTCCCGGCTCATGCGGTTCGTCTTCATGACCGCCCGCATGGGGCGCGGCCGGCCTGGATTTTCCCCCCGCTGTTCAATCGTCCTCCCCCGGCGAAGACTTAATTCACGGACAGACTCGGTCGGGCACGGAGACGATCCGCGCCTCCCTCACGCGATCGGCGGGTTCTCCCCAGGGGGAGCGGCCCTTCGCCGTCCTTGAGATTGAACGCCATGAGATCGACCACCGCCTTTCGGACGCCGTTGACGCCCCGGCGGCGGCTGCTCGCCGCCCTGCGCAGCGAACCCATTGACCGGGTCCCGGCCTGGCTGATGCGTCAGGCGGGGCGCTACCTGCCCCAATATCAGGCCATTCGCTCCCGGTACGAGTTCCTGGAACTTTGCAAGACGCCGGCGGCCGCCTGTGATCTCTCCATCCAGCCCGTGGACGTGCTCGGCTCCGACGCCGTCATCATCTTCAACGACATTCTGGTCCCGTTAGAGAACCTGGGGGCGCGGCTTAAGTACGACGAAGGAGGGCCGCGCGTCTTGAACGCCGTTCGGACGTGGGAGGATTGGCGGGACCTCGACCAACCCCACCCCCTCGATCGCGGCCAACCCGTGGCCGGGACCATCCAGGAGGTCCGGCGCCGGGTCGGGTCCGATTTCCCCATCCTCGGTTTCATCGGCTCGCCCTGGACGCTCGCCTGTTATTGGGTCGAAGGCGTCCTTTCCCGGAATTTCGAGGCGATCCTGACGATGCGTTGGGCCGAGCCGGAGCTGCTCGACGCCCTCCTGGAGCGAATCGCCGAGGGCGTGGCCGAATACCTTCGCCTGCAAATCGAAGCCGGGGCCGACGCCGTTCAGATCTTCGACACCTGGGGTTCGGCCTTGCGTCAAGCCGACTATGAGCGCTTTTCCGGTCGTTGGATCCGCCACATCGTCCATTCCGTCAAGGACCTGGGCGCCCCCGTCATCATCTACATGAACGGTTGCGCCCCTTACCTGGAGGACCTTCAGCGTCTGGGCGCCGACTGTCTCAGCCTGGACTGGCGCGTGGAATTAACGAAGGTCCGTCCGTTGATCGATCCGGCCATCAGCCTGCAGGGCAACCTGGACCCCTTGATTTTGTTGGCCGGACCCGAGGCTACCGAACGCGCCGTCCACGCCCTCTTCGAGAGCTTCCCCCCCCAGACCGGTCACGTCCTCAACCTCGGCCACGGCGTCCTGCCGCGCACCCCCGTCGGCAGTGCCCGCCGCTTCATGGAGGCCGTCAAGCGTTATGGCGCCCGTTAGCCCCGCCGAATCTCTGGGGGGCCTCGACCGCGCCTTCCTGGAGCGCTACGACCTTGTGGGGCCCCGCTACACCTCTTACCCGACCGCGCCGGAATGGACGCGAGCGGTGGGGCCGGAGACGTTGGCCGCCCATCTGGCGACGCCGCAAGGACCGGCGGACCGGCCGCTTTCGATCTACCTGCATCTGCCTTTCTGCTGGGAGCACTGCACTTTCTGCGCCTGCAACGTCATCATTTCAAGCAAGGGCCGCGCCGTCTCCGACCCCTACGTGAACGGGCTGGAACGCGAGATCGACCTCCTGGCCGAGCGCGTGGACCGGACCCGCCCCGTCGTCCAATTCCATTGGGGGGGCGGGACGCCGACCTATCTCGAACCGGACCAGCTCCGCCGCCTGCACGACTTGATCGCCTCGCGCTTCAGGCTCGCGCCCGACGTTGAGCAATCGGTCGAGGTCCACGTCGCCTGGACCACCGACGCGCAACTGCGGACGCTCGCCGAGCTGGGGTTCAACCGCCTCTCGCTCGGCGTTCAGGATTTTGACGAGGCCACGCAGCGGGCCATCAACCGCGTTCAGAGCTTCGACCGGACGCGCGAGATCACCGAACTGGCCCGCGAACTCGGCTTCCAGGGGATCAATTACGATCTGGTTTACGGCCTGCCGCATCAGACCGAGGCCTCATGGGCCCCCACGCTCGACAAAGTGGCCGCGCTGCGGCCCGATCGGATCGCCCTCTATAACTTCGCCTATCTGCCGGAGCGACTGGCCCATCAGCGGGCGATCGACCCGGCCACGCTCCCCGAGGGGGAAACCAAATTCCGCATCTTTGTGGCCTCGCATGACCGATTCCGCGCCGAAGGCTACGACTACATCGGCATGGATCACTTCGCCCTGCCGGAGGACGAACTGGCCCGGGCCCGCCTTGAGGGGACGCTTCATCGCAATTTCATGGGCTTCAGCACGCGGGCGGGGGCGGACCTGATCGCCGCCGGCATCTCGGCCATCAGCGCCGTGGGGGATCTCTACGCCCAGAACGTCAAAAAGCTGAGCGACTACGCCGAAGCCCTCGGCCGAGGCCATTTGCCGACCGAGCGAGGTTACCTTTTAACGCCCGACGATCGGCTGCGCCGCCGCCTGATCAGCGACGTCATGTGCCGCGGGCGGATCGAGACCTCCCCGCTGGCCGAACAGTTCGGGATTGACTTCCGAATGTACTTCGCCCCGGAGATCGAAGAACTGGAGCCCTTGCTGGCCGACGGCTTGCTCGGGCCGACCGAATCCGGCTGGGAGCTGACCTTCCTCGGCCGGCTTTTCGCCCGCAACGTCGCCATGATCTTCGACGCCCATCTGCGGCGTCGCCGCGCCCAGGGCCAGCGGCAACTCTTCTCCAGGACGCTCTGAAGCGTGAACTCCCTTCCCGTCCGCAACCGTCCGTCCCCCGCCAGGCCTGGCGCCGCGCCGCCGGCCGAGCCGGCCGAGGCCGCCCCCGAGCGGCTGCCCCTGGCCATTCTGGGCGGCGGGATCTCGGGCCTGGCCCTGGCCTTCTTCGCCGAGGCCGAAGGAGTCCCTCCCGTCGTCTTCGAGAAGACACCCCGCCCCGGCGGCGTCATCGATGACGTGACCGCCGACGGATTCCGCTTCGAGCGCGGGCCCAACACGATCCTCGATCGGGACGGCTCCCTGGACGCCTTGATCGCCTCGTTGGGGCTCCAGGAAAGGACGCTACGGGCGCCGCTCCGGGAGCAGGCGCGTTACATCTGGCACGGGGGACGGCTTCATCGCGCCCCACTCAGCCCGGCGGCGTTGCTCCGGACGCGCCTGTTCACGCTTTCGGGCAAGCTACGGCTCCTGCGCGAGCCCTGGATCGGCCCCGTTCAGAGCGATGAATCGGTCGAGGCCTTTGTCCGGCGGCGTTTGGGGAGAGAAGTCTATGAGCGGGCGGTCGTGCCCGTCCTGGCGGGTCTCTGGGCCGGGGACCCTTCCCGGCTCAGCACGATGGCCTGTTTGCCCGAACTCAAGGAACTGGAGCGAAGCGGGAGCTTGTTCAAAGGGACGCTTGCCCGACGCCGAGCGGCGCGCGGGGCCGGCGCCCGAACGCCCCCCGCGCTGGTGAGCTTCCGTGAGGGACTGGCGACGTTGCCGCGTCGGCTCGCCGAGAAGCTGGGGCGGGGGTTCAAATCGGGGGTCGAAATCACACGGCTGGAAAGCCTCGGCTTCGGCCAGGGATTCCGAATCACCGGGCGGGAGGGTCAAACCGAGCGGACGTGGCGCGCCGATCAGGTCGTCCTGGCGGCCGAAGCCCCGTCCGTCGCCCGATGGACCGAGCCGTTCGAACCCAAATTGGCAGGGCGACTTAAGGCCGTGCGGTATTGCCCGCTTCTCGTTCTGGGCCTCGGCGTTCCCGCCGCGAGCCTCGAGCTGCCGTCGGGTTTCGGGTTCCTTGCCGTCCCGGGCCAAGGGCTGCGAGCGCTGGGCGTCATCTTCAACTCCAATTTTCTTCCCGAACGCGCCCCGGCGGGGTTCGCGGCCCTGACGCTCATGTACGGCGGCGAGCTGGACCCGGAAGCCGTCCTATGGGACGAGGAAGAACTGCTGGACCAGGCCCGCCGCGATCTGGCTCAGGCGCTCGCCTGGGACGGCCGCCGCCGGGTTCACGTCGTCCATCGTTGGGCGGCGGCCATCCCGCAATATGGGATGGACCATTTCGAATTAACGCAGGCGCTGACCGCCTGCGAGCGGCGGCATCCGGGGCTCAAATTCTTCGGCAACTGGCGCGGCGGGGTCGCGCTGGCCGATCGACTGCGGCGGGCGCGGGCCGAGGCCGTTGAAATCGCCCGGTTCGCCGTCCCGGCCTGATGCCGCCGGAGCCGCTCTCGTCCATGGAGCCATTGACGCAAGGAAATCCCCTCGCTCCGCCGGAGGCCGAGCCGGCCGACGGGGCGGAGCGCCGCGCCGCCCCCAGCGTGCCGTTCGTCTGCGGCATCAATCATGAACGGGCCGAACTGGCCCTGCGGGAACGTTTCGCGCTGGCCGAAAGCGCCTGCCGCGCCACGCTCAGACGTCTGCGGGAGGAAGGGCTGGCCGAGGAGGCGCTGGTTCTCTCGACCTGCAACCGGACGGAAATCTACGCCATCGGCGAGCGGGACGCCGCCTTCAACGCTCGCCTGCGCGCCTTTTTTCTCTCGCTCGCTCCGGCCGGCTGGTCCCCGCCGCACCCGCCGCCGCTTTACGACTATGACGCCCTGGAAGCGGCTCGGCACGTCTTCGCCGTGGCCGCCGGGCTCAACTCGATGATCCTCGGCGAGAACGAAATCAAACATCAATTGCGCCAAGCCCTCGAAGTCTCGCGACAGGAGGCCATGGGCGGGCCCCACCTCCAACGTCTGGTGGCCGCCGCGTTCCGATGCGCCAAACGCATCCGCGCCGAGACGGGCCTGAACGTCGGAACGCTGGACTTCGGGCGGGCGGCCGCGCGACGAGCCGAGGAAGCCCTGGGGACGCTCGCGGGCAAATGCTGCCTGGTGATCGGCGCGGGCGAGGTCGGCCGGAGCGCGGCCCAGGCGTTGGCCCAGCGGGGCCCGCGGCGGTTGGTCATTCTCAACCGGAGCCGGCCGCGGGCCGAAGAAGTGGCTGAGGGCCTGGCGGCGGAGATCGGTTCGATCGGCGACATGATCGCGCTCCTGCCGGACGCCGATCTGATCGTCGGGGCGGCCTTCGCCCCGAACTTTCTGGTGACGAAGGAAATGTTCGCGCGCGCGCGCGGCCGGACGGATCGTCCGATCTGCCTGGTGGACGCGGCGGTGCCTCGGATACTCGATCAGGCCATCCGAACGCTCTCCGGCGTCGCGCTTTTCGACCTGGGCGATCTGGAGTCGATCATCGCCGAGAATCGAGCGCGCCGGACGCTGGCGGCTCAGCGGGCCTGGGAAATCGTCGAGGAGGAAGTCGAAAAGTTCGGGGCGCGCTGGGAGCGGGCTCGCCTGAGCCCCGCCATCGCGCGCCTGAAGCGCCGGTTTGAGGCCGTCTTCGCGGCCGAGGCCGAATCCGCCGCGCCCGCCGCCGAGGCCGACCGCCGCAAACTGCGACGCGCGCTCAACCGCCTGCGCCAGCGTCTCCTGCACGAGGCGATCGAGGAACTCCGGGACTCCCATGGGGCGCTCCCCCGACGCCGGCGGGACGGGCGGGGCGCGGATCACCGATCCCCCCGGACGAGCGCCGAGGCCGCCGGCGAACGACCCGAGGCCGGCGCGCGAGAACCGGAGGCTTCGGGCGGCCCGGAACGATGAGCGAGGGCAAGCTCACGCCGGGGGCGCTGCTCGATCAGTTCGAGCAGGTCATCATCGGCAAGCGCGAGCCGCTCAAGCTCATCCTGGCGGCCATGATCGCCGACGGGCACGCCTTGCTGGAGGACGTGCCGGGAGTCGCCAAGACGCTCGCCGCGCGCGTCCTCGCCCGCAGCTTCGATCTGCGTTTTTCGCGCATCCAGATGACGCCGGACCTGCTGCCCGCCGATCTGACGGGCTCCACCATCTGGGACGAAAAGAAACAGGAATTCGTCTTCCGCCCGGGGCCGATCTTCGCCCAGGTGCTGCTGGCCGACGAACTCAACCGGGCCACGCCTCGGACGCAATCGGGACTGTTGGAAGCCATGGAGGAGCGCGTCGTCACCGCCGACGGCCGCCGCTACGCCCTGCCCAAACCGTTTTTCGTCATCGCGACGCAGAACCCGATCGAGCAGGCGGGCGTCTTCCCGCTCCCGGAGGCTCAGGTCGATCGGTTCCTCATCCAGATCGCCATGGGCTACCCGGACTTTGACGACGAGACGGCGATCGTGTCGGCCCAGGCTCACGGCCATCCGATCGAGGCGCTCCGCCCGGCCTTCACGGCCCAGACGCTGCTGGAGTGGCGCGCCGTCGCCCAGTCGGTTTACGTCGACCCGAGCGTCCTGGACTATATCGTCCGGATCGTTCGGGCCACACGGGATCGGCCGGAGGTTGTCTTGGGCGTGAGCCCGCGCGGATCCATCGGGCTGCACCATCTGGCGCGCGCGCTGGCGCTGATGGACAATGAAGTGTTCGTCCGGCCCGATCACGTGAAGGCCGCCGCCCCGGCCGTCTTGCGGCATCGGCTCGTCCTGACGCCGCAGGCCCGGCTGGGCGGGACCCGTCCCGACGAGGTCATCGCCGAGATTCTTCATTCGGTCGAGGCTCCGATCCATGTGGGGATCGCCTGAAGCCCTCGAACCCGGCGCCGGGGCCTTCTCGGCCCGCAATCTCCTGGCGGCGCTCGCGCTAGGCCTGGGGTTGGGGTTGGCGCTTATCCCCGCGACGCCCGCACAAGCCGCCTGGGTGGGGTTCTTGGGCGGGACGCTCCTCGGCGGCTGGACGTTGGCCCGGAACGTCGGCAAGGGGTTGATCGTGGAACGGACGCATCGGCCCCGGGCGTTTGAGGGCGACGCCGTCCACGTGGGGCTGAGCCTGCGGCAAAGCTCGGGCCCGGCCCGGCATTTGTTGCTCATTGAGGATCAGTTTCTGGCCTCGCTGAGCCCCCGGCAACGCCATCTGGTTCCGATGCTCAGCCCGGCGTGGGAGGCCCGCTTGCGCTACCGAAAGGAAGCCGAACGCCACCGGGGGGTCTACGTTCTGGGTCCGGTCCGCTTCTGGGGCGCCGATCCGATGGGCATCTTTTTCCGGACCGGCGAGCTGGATTGCTTCACTTCGTTGACCGTCTACCCGCACGCCGTCCCGCTCGAGGGGTATCGATTAACGGGGGAACGTCCGCCGGCGGGGGCGGGGCTCGAGAGGCGCGATCGGATCGGCCAGGGGGAGGAAATTCTCAGCGTCCGCCCGTACCGGCCGGGCGATCCGCTTTCGCGGGTGCACTGGCGGACGTCGGCCCGGCGCGGCGCGTTGCACACGATGGAACTCAACGCCAACGTCCAGGCCGAGGTCGCCCTTTTCCTCGATCTCACGAAACGAGCCCGGTTCGGCACCGGGTCCGAATCCACGACCGAGGTCGCGCTTGGCTGCGCCAGCTCCGTTCTCAGTCAGGCCGTCGAGGGCCGGTTGCGCATCAGCGTCGCCTATCTGAGGGACCGATTGGAAGGGTTCCCTCCCGGCGAGGGTCTCGCCCATCTGCATCTCCTGCTGGATCGGCTGGCGACGGTCAATTTCGGCGGCGCGGCGGATTTCTGGACCGCGGTGGCTGATCCTTGCGCCCGGCTGCGGGCCGGCTCGCGCGCGGTTTTCGTCGTCCCGGCGGCGACGACCGAGCCCCGCCGGGCGGGCCGGGTCCTGGAGCGCCTCCGCGCGGCCGGCGTCGCCACCGACGTCATCCTGCTCGACGAATCGCGCCTGATTCGCATCTGGCGGGATCAGGACCCGGCCACGGCCGACGCCGACGCCCGGTTCGCGACGCTCCAAGCCGCCCTGGAGCGCGCCGGCGCCCGCGTCTTGCCGCTCGCCCGGGGGCAGACGGCCCGCGATCTGCTGCCGCGGGCCGCCGTCGCGCCCGGTCCGTTGCGGGCCGCGGCGGCGAGCTCGACCTGCGCCGGAATGAGAAGGAGCCTTGCATGAGACTCAAAATCCTGGGCGAAGTCGAGACGCCGCTGGAACTGAGCGCCGAAGACCTGGCCCGTTTCCCGGAGAGCGACAAGATTGATGACGTCCGGCGTATCGGGGCGCGGCGGCAGGGGGGCGGCGTTTACCTCCGGGCTCTGGTGGAGCGGGCGCGTCCGGCCTCCGGCGTTCGGTACGTCACGTTCCGGTCGCCGAGCGATGATTTCATGGCCTCGGTCCCCCTGGAGCGCGTCCGAGGCGTCGGCGTCGTCATCTTCGCCCTTGACGGCGCGCCGATGACGCGCCGCGAAGGCGGCCCGTTCCGATTCATCATTCCGGACCCGGCCGCTTGCGGCGGGGACGAGATCGACGAGTGCGTCAACGTCAAGTTCCTGGAGGAAATCCTGCTCACCGCCGAACCGGGACGCGACACGCGTCCCCAGGACGAGATCGCCCACAGGCGGCTCCACGGCGGCTGACCCGTTGAAGCGCATCGTTCTGGCCCGCCGCCCGCAGGCGTGCGAAAATCCATCGATGACGGTCCCAACGGCATCCCGTCCGGCATTGGAGCCGGCCCCAGCCCGGCGATGAGCCCCACGACGGCCGGCCATCACTCCACCGCCCGGCTGGGCTCGCGCGACCGGCTGATTGCGACTCGGCCCGAAGACGAGCGCGTCTTCCTCATCGGCCTTCAGACCGGCCGCATGAGCGAGCCTGAGGCTCGGGCTTCTCTTCGCGAGCTGCGCCGTCTGGCCGAATCGACGGTCGGCTCCCGGATCGTGGGGGAGTCGCTTGCCCGCCTGAGGTCACCCGAGCCCGCCACCTTCCTCTCCGCCGGGTTGGTGGATCGGCTCGGCGGGGAGATGGCCCAGGCTCGCGCCGGAACCGTCATTCTCGACGAGGACGTTTCGCCCGCTCAGCAGAACAACCTGTCCGATCGCTGGGGCGTCAAAGTCCTGACCCGCAGCGAATTGATCCTGGATATCTTCGCTCGGCGGGCGCACACGAGCGAAGGCAAGCTCCAGGTGGAGCTGGCGCAACTCCAATACCGGTTGCCCCGATTGCGGGGGTTGGGCGTGCGGCTGTCGCGGTTGGGGGGCGGGATCGGGACGCGCGGGCCGGGAGAGAAAATGCTGGAGACGGACCGGCGCGCCTTGATCGCCCAGGTGCGTTCCCTGGAGCGGTGGCTCCGGCAGATCAAACGGCGGCGGGAGACTCAACGGGCCCGCCGCGAAGCGAACGCCCTTCCGGTCATCGCTCTCGTCGGCTACACCAACGCCGGCAAATCGACGCTCCTCAACGCGCTGACGGGGGCCGGCGTCGACGTCAAGGACAAGCTCTTCGCCACGCTGGATACGACGACGCGGCGCGTCCGGCTCCCCTCGGGCATGAGCGCGCTCCTGACGGACACCGTAGGCTTCATCAATCGCCTTCCGACGGAGTTGGTCTCCGCTTTCCGCGCAACGCTCGAAGAGGTGGTCCACGCCGATCTCCTGGTCCATCTGGTCGACGCGGCCTCCCCCGCCCGGCGGCGGGAGCTGGAGGTGACTCGGAGAGTCCTCAAGGAGCTGGGGGCGGGGGAGATTCCGACGCTGACCGTCTGGAACAAAATCGACGCGTTGGACGACGACGGCGCCGGAGCCCGGCTGCTGGAAGTGGGCGAGCCGGGGAGCCTGGCGATCTCGGCCTTGCGGGGGGCAGGGCTCGACCGCCTGCTCGCGGAGATCGACCGGCGGCTGCTCGAGGCCCGGCCGCTCGTCTGGCTCAGATTCGACCACAACGAATACGGCGAAGCGCTCCGGCTGGAGCAGGCCTTCGGCGCGCGCGAGCGGCGTCACGACGCCTCGGGGCTTTACCTCAAGGTGGCCCTCCCGGCGGAACTCCTGGCCCACCACCGGGCCCGACGCGTGGACCCGCCGCCGCGCCTCGACAGGCGTCGAGCGCGTTCTTAAGAGAGCCGGACCTTCGGCTTGGGGGCCGCGGCCCCGCGGCGCTTGATGTTGTCCCGAGCCGACGGAGGGGGCTATATTCAAGTCAGAGGCCGGGAGAGACGCCGAAGGCGCTCCCGACGGGGGAGTGTTTGCATTTGGACCTTGGCTCCTCTTGCGGAGCAACGGATTTGTTTGCAGGGTTTTCAGTCAAAGCGGCGCGACGGACCGGCCGGGCGATCGTGAGCCGGCTCCGGCCACGGCGTCGTAGCGCGGGGCGGCTCCGGGGCGTGTCACGGTGGGGCGGGGAGCCGAATCGGGGGCCGGCGCTGGCGCGCGCGCTGGTGTCCCGCGGGGGGGTCGCCCTTCTCGTCGCGGCGTTCGCCCTGCGAACGGGTCGCCCGCCGGCGGCGCCGCCGTGGTGGTCGGGCGATCGCGCCGAAGTTCCGCAGTTGGCGGCTCAGACGGGCAAGGGGGTGGTGCTTTATTTCGAGACGCCGGAGGCCGAGGGGTGCCAACGGATGGAGGCCGAGACGTGGTCGCAGATCTCGGCCCGGGAGGCCGACGAGAATTTCATCTGGATGCGGCTGCAACCGGAGCGCCACCCCAGTTTCTTCTCCTGGTGGCAGATTCATCAGGTGCCGGAAATCGTCGTCCTCGACAGCCGGATGGGCGAGCAACGCCGCTTCAAGGGCTACGTCGGGGCCGAGGAACTCCTGGAGAAACTCTCCTCGATCCCGCGCGACAAGCCGAGCGTGCTGACGACGACCGACGGGCGCGTCGTGGCCCCGCAGGACCCCACGCTGGCCGATCGCCATCGGGAGGAGACCGCCGCCGGCGGCCACTTCTTCTACGAGAGCTTCGACGGTTTCCGTTCGCTGGAAGCCATCGACTCCCCGCTCTTCATCCCCATCTCGAAGGCCGCCAGCCGGATCGACCCCAAGGCCGGGCTCTTCGGTTCGCCTTGCCTGACCATTGACTCCGGCCTCCAATCCAGCGCCGCCCTGCGGCTGGACGTGAGCCACGGCCTCGAACGCGTCGCCCAGATCGAGGGGCGCGTCCGCGTCCGCGTCCTCATGCAGGCCCTCGACGTGGGGGAGGAGATCACCGAGGTGGCCGCGCTCACGATCGTCAAGCGCGGCGAGCCGCTGGGCTCGATCTTCGCCCGGCACTTTTTCCTCACGCTCTCCAACCGACACAGCCAGTGGTACGAACGCGAGGTCGCCAGCGAGCCGTTCAACTTCCGGACGCACAAGGCCTATCTCACCTTCCAGGTCAACGCCCCGGGCAAGAGCTTCATGGTCGAGGACGTCCGCGTTGATCTCCTGCCGGCCGACGCGGCGCTCGCCGTCCAGGTCGGCTCGGCCTCCGAGCGCCCGCCGCTGCTCGCGCCGCCGACCGAGCCGGCGGTTTTCCGCAGTTACGACAAGAACGGCGACGGCCGGATCGGGCGCGACGAGGTCGCCCCGGGCAATCCCCTCTTCGACGCCCTGGATCTGAACGGGGACGGCTACGTGACGTTGACCGAAGTGCGCCAGGCCTTCGGCGGCGGCCGCCCCCGTCAACCCTGAGCCTTCCCTCAGCCCGTCGAGTCCGGGGCCGGGCTCAACGGCGGGCGCGAAAAACTCAGGCACGTCCCCTTGAGGAAGGGATTCTCCATGGCGCGCAGGCGCCGCTCTTCGGGCCCCGCCTTTTGGAGCGTCTCATAAACGCTGTCGCTCGGCCGGCCGCCGCGGCCGCCGATGAAGAGCGCCCGCAGGCAGGATTCGAGCACGTGGTAGAGGTGCGTGCAGCCGTCCCGCCGCGGGATCAGCTCGTGGATGCGCCTCATCGTGCCGGGCTGAAACAGCTTGAGCCCGATGAGCCGCCGGTAGGAGTCCAGGGCCTCCGGGCAGATCGTGAACGGGTAGCGCAGCATGACGGCCTCGATGTCGGCGATCTCGGCCTTGGCCGTGTCCACCAGGAGCGCCATCCGCATATCGTGATACGTGTCCTGCAACAGGCCGCGGACGAGCACGCGTCGGCCTTCGAGGTGATAGACGGAGGTCGTCACCTGACGCTGAAAGGATTGGCGCTGATGACGGGCCAGATCGATGAGGGCGGCGTAGCCCTCCCGCGTCCGGCGGCCGTCGGGATGGTCCACCATGGGGGGCTCCTGGGGGCGGAGTCGGGGGCGCCGGACCGGCCTCCCCCGCCTCAGCCGGATTTGATTTTCTGGATGGCCTCGGTCAACGGAGGAACGACCTTGAAGAGGTCATGGCAGAGGCCATAGTCGGCGATCTCGAAGATCGGGGCCTGTTCGTCCTTATTGATGGCCACGATGATTTTGGAGGAACTCATGCCGGCGCGGTGCTGAATGGCCCCGCTGATGCCGCAGGCGACGTAAAGCTGCGGCGAGACGACCTTGCCCGTCTGACCCACCTGATGATCGGGCGAAATCCAGCCGGCCAGCACGGCCGCCCGCGAGGAGCCGAGGGCCCCCCCCAGGGCGCGGCAGAGGGGCTTCAAGAACTCGAAGCCCTCCGGGCCGCCGACGCCAATCCCGCCGGAGACGACGACGTCGGCCTCGGTCAGATCGATCTCGCCGGCCTCGGCCCGTAGCGTCTCGCGCACGCGCGTCCGCGCCGCCGCCGGCAGCTCCGCCCCCTTCAGGTGGACGACCTCCGGCGGCGCGGCCCCGTTGACCGTCTCCTCGGCGAAGGCGTTGGGGCGGAGCGTCAGGATGAGACGCGAGGCGCTCGTCTTGAGCGTCTCAAAGGCCTTGCCGGCGTAAATCGGACGGCGGACCTGAAGCGCCCCTAGCTCGCCGGACAGATCGATCACGTCGGTCGCCTGCGGGCAATTGAGCCGGGCCCCGAGACGCGGCGTGAAGTCCTTGGCGATGGCGGTGTGGCTGGCGAGGAAGACGCAGGTTCCCTCCTCGCCGACGGCTTCGGCCGCCGCGGCGACCCACACGCCGGTCGCGTAATCCCCTTCGTAGTCCACCACCATGACCCGAGCGACGCCGAAGGCGGCGAGCGCCTCGGCCGCCGGGGCCGCGGCCTGGCCGATGAGGAGCGCCTCAACGCTCGCCCCGGGGAGCCGGCGGGCGGCGCTCAAAGCCTGGCGCGAGCCCTTGCGGATGGCCGGGCCGTCAGTTTCGCAGAAGACGAGAACTCGGGCCAACGTCAGCGTCCTTTCCTGGTTTTCACGAAAAGTAACACACCACCAAGACGTCAAGACGCAAAGGAACAAAGATCATCCGTCTTGCGTCTTGAGTCTCTCATCCACGTCGCTTTCGCCCGTTGCCTTTGCGCGGCCTGGCGTCTTCGTGTCCATGCCGTAAGGTTTCACTCCGCTTCCCTCACGCTTCACACGTTCAGATCACCTTCGCCTCCAGGTGGAGCAGCCGCGCGAGCTCCTCGGCCGCCTGCGCCGGGTCCCCGGCGATCATCTTCGCCCCCTTCTTCGAAGGGGGGAGCTCCAGCCCGACCCGCTGCCAGCCCGGGGCGCCGGCCGTCAGCCCCACGTCGGCGAGGGACCATTCCGTGAGCGGTTTCTTTTTCGCTTTCATGATGTTGGGAAGCGTGGGGTAACGCGGCGTGTTGAGGCTTTTATCGGCCGTGGCGAGCGCGGGAAGCGGCGCCTCGACGATTTCCTGGTAGCCGTCCATTTCGCGCCGGGCGACGATCCGTCCGTCCTCGAATTCCAGTTTGCTGATGACATTGATCTGCGGCAGACCGAGCCGCTCGGCCGCCCGCGCCACGACGATCCCCGCCCCGTCGTCCACGGCGACTTTGCCCGCCAGGACAAGGTCCCACGGTTTCATTTTCTCCAGCGCGGCGGCCAGCGCGGCGGCCTGCGGCTCCCAGGCGCAGTCGGCCGCCAGCGCCTCATCCCACAGGCGAAAAGCCGAATCCGCGCCCATCGCCAGACATTGACGCAGCGCCTCGTTCGCCCGCGGGGGGCCGACCGTCAGGACGGCCACTTCGTGGGCCACGCCGGCCTCGCGCGCCTTGATGGCCTCCTCGACGGCGAATTCGTCGTACGGGTTGACGATGTACTTGACCCCCTTGTCGGAGACCGCGCCGTTGTCGATGACGATCTTGGCCTCGGTCGTGAAGGTTTGCTTGACGGTGACGACGATTCTCATGCTCGAGGAACCTGGCTCCCTTCCCACGGGTAACCGGGGCGGGCCCGCGACCGATCCCCGGAAGACTTAGACCCCCAAGACGCCCCAACGCGCAGGAAGACTTCGATAGCGGGCCTTGAGAATTTCTCCCGCCCCGATTTCACGCGCCGCGGCGGCCGTAACGTTCCCTTTCATTGGAGCGGCGTTCAGAACCAGATTCCCTCGCGGGCGATGACGGCCTCGGCCACGCGACGCCGCAGGCGGATCACGTCCCGCGGGGCCGGAAGCGTCAGCCGCTCGACGGCCTCGGCTTCGCCCCCGGCGGCTCCCCCTTCGCCGAGAAACTGGACCGCCTCGCCCGCGCTGCGGTGGATGAGGCGCTCGGCGTGCGTCGCATATATCCGCGTCATGGTCTCGAAAAGGTCGGCCAGCTCATGCCCCGCCTGGCGGGCCTGGACGGCCCGGCCCATCGCGCTTTCCATCCCATAGACGCCGATGATGATATCGGCCAAGCGAGGGAGGATTTCCTGATTGGGCCCGCGTTTATCGACGGCGCCCGCCCGGCCGGCGTTGACCGCCTGGAGAAGCCGGGCGAGGGCGGCCTTGGCGTCCCGCGCGCGCCTGGCCACGTCCGCCAACGGCCCGAAGGCGCCGCCATTGCCGGCCGGCTCGCCGATCGGCAGCGTCCCCTGCTGCAAGCGCTTCACGACGTCGCCGGCGATCTGCATGCGATTGATTTCGTTGGTGCCTTCATAGAGGCGCGTGATCCGCGCGTCCCGATAAAGCCGCGCCACGGTGTATTCCTCGATGAAGCCATAGCCGCCGTGAATCTGGACGGCCTCGTCGCAGCAATAGGCCTGGATTTCGCTCCCGTGGACCTTTTCGATGGCGCACTCGACGTTGAACTCCCGGAGGGCCTCCATCATCGCCCGCGCCGGGTCCACGCCCGCCTCGGCCCGGGCGGCGCGAATCGCCGCGTCGACGCTTCCGGTCGTCCGGACCATCGTCGATTCCCCGGCGTAGATACGGGCGGCCATTTCGGCGATCTTTTCGCGGATCATGCCGAACTCGACGATCGGTCGGCCGAACTGCCGCCGCTCAAGCCCATAGTGAACGGCGGTTTCGAGCGCTTCCTTCGCCCCGCCGAGCGCCGCCGCGCCCAGCTTGAGCCGCCCGACGTTCAAAACGTTCAAGGCGATCCGCGCCCCCCAGCCGACCTCGCCGATCAGGTTCTCGCGCGGCACGCGGGCGTCGGTAAAGCTGAGCGTCGTCGTCGAGGAGGAGCGGATGCCCATCTTGTGTTCTTCGGCCCCGACGAGAAAACCGGGCGTCCCCCGCTCCACGACGAAGGCGGAGAACTCCCGCCCGTTTACCTGCGCGAAGACGATGAACAGGTCGGCGAGCCCGCCGTTGGTGATGAACTGCTTGGAACCGTTGAGAATCCAGTGGCCGCCGTCCGGCGTCAGGACGGCCGTCGTCCGGGCGGCCAGCGCGTCGGACCCGCTGCCGGGTTCCGTCAGGGCGTAGGCCGTCACCAGCTCCGCCGTGGCGATCTTCGGCAGATAACGACGCTTGAGGGCCTCGCCGCCGAAATACAGGATCGGCAGAACGCCGATCACCGTCTGGACCGAATGCGTGACCTGAAACCCCCCGGCGCGGTTAAGAATCTCCACCGGCTGGATCGAACTCAACAGATCCAGCCCCAGCCCGCCATACTCCTCCGGAATGTCGATCATGCACAGGCCGAGCTCGCCGAGCTTGCCGAGCAACTCGCGCAGGAGCGCCGGGTTGAGCCGCTCCAGCTCCTCCATCCGCGGCAAACACTCGGCTTCGACGAACCGCCGGGTCGTCTCCCGCAGCATCCGGTGCTCGTCGGTCAGCCGTTCCGGCGTCGGGAGCGTCGCCGGGTCCACCTCGTGGAGGAGGAACCCGGCTCCCAAGGTTTGAACCGTCGCCGCCGGCGTCATTCCGGCCGCTCCGGAGGGGGTCTGAAAAACGCGCGAGCGCTGAGCATTTTCAGCCCGACAGTTTACTCGCTTGGGAAGCGGGGTGTCAACCGGCCCGTCGAACGACCAGCAGGCGAATCTCGGTCATCTCCTCGATCGCCCAGCGGAGGCCCTCCCGCCCGAACCCGCTCTCCTTGACGCCGCCGTACGGCATGTGATCGACCCGCCAGGAGGGAACGTCGTTGACGACGACGCCGCCGACCTCCAGCCGCTCCCAGGCGCGATGGACTTTGTGGATGTCGCGCGTGAACACCCCCGCCTGAAGCCCGTAACGACCGGCGTTGACGCGATCCAGCCCCTCCTCAAAGTCCCTGAAGCTCGCCAGCACGGCGACGGGGCCGAAGGCCTCCTCGGCCCAGAGCGGCGAGGCCGGGTCCACGTTCTCGATCAGCGTGGCCTCGTGCAGCGCCCCGTGACGCCCGCCGCCGCACAGCAGCCGGGCGCCCCGCTCGACGGCCTGGCCGATCCAAGCCTCCAGCCGAGCGGCCTCCCGTTCGGAGATCATCGGCCCGATGAACGTCGTCTCTTCTTTGGGGTCCCCCATCGTCAGGGCGCGCGTGGCCGCCACGAGTCGATCCCGCAGCGGCTCGTAAAGGTCTTCATGGACGAGGATTCGCTGGACGCTGATGCAGCTCTGGCCGGACTGGTAAAAAGCGCCGATCACGAGCCGGGCCACGACGTCTTCGAGGTCGGCCTCGGCGTCCACGAGGCAGGCGGCGTTACCGCCGAGCTCCAGGACAACCCGCTTCCTGCCCGCCCGGGCCTTAAGCCCCCAGCCGACCTCCGCCGAACCGGTGAAGCTCAGGAGCTTGAAGCGTTCATCGACGACGAAAGGTTCGGCCTGATCTCGCCCGCAGGGGAGGATCGAGAACGCCCCCGGCGGCAAGTCGGTCTCGGCGAGCGCCTCGCCGATCTGGAGCGCCCCGACCGGCGTGAGGCTCGCCGGCTTCAGGACAAACGGGCAGCCCGCCGCGATGGCCGGGGCGATCTTATGCGCGGCCAGGTTGAGCGGAAAGTTGAAGGGCGAGATCAGCGAGCAGGGGCCGATCGGCACGCGGCGCCACATGCCGACGTAATTTTCCGACCGGGGGGTCCGATCCAGCGGAATCACCTCGCCCAGAATCCGGACGGACTCTTCGGCGGCGATCCGGAAGGTGTCGATGAGACGGCCCACTTCGCCGCGGGCGTCCCGGATCGGTTTGCCGGCTTCCACGCAGAGTGTCTGGGCGAGCTCCTCGGCGCGGGCGGCGAACCGCTCGGCGCAGTGCCGCAGCACGGCCTGGCGGCGGTGGCTCGGCAGAGCGCGCATCGGCTCGACGGCCTGGGTCGCCGCCGCGATGGCGCGCTCGATGGCCCCCCGGTCGGCCAACGCCACGCGCGTGGCCGTTTGGCCCGTGAATTTGTCCGTCACGGCCAGGTCGGCGTTGGGATATTCGGCCCGTCCCCCCAGATAGTAAGGATAGGTTTCCTTCAGCATGGCCGCTGGCCGGCGAAGAAACTTTCCAGCAGCGCGTTCACCTCGTCGGGCTGCTCGCGCATGGCCAGGTGGCCGGCGTCGGCCAAGACGACGGCCCGGTCCGGACGCAGGCGCGCGGCGAAGGCAAGGCCCGCCGCGCAGGGGAGCACCTGATTGGCCTCGCCCCAGATGAGCAGCGTCGGCGGGAACCCCGGTGGTTTGGCGACGTCGTCGATCATCCCCCAGGTGGCCCAGTTGGCGAAGCTGTTGTACATCGAGCGCATCTGGCCCGGTTGATTGTAAAGCTCGCCGATGTAAGCGGCGAATTCCGGCTCGGGAGCTCCGCCCGGCGCGTATTGAAGGCTGAGGGCTTCCCGGACGCGCTCCGGCGGCAGGCCCCGGCGCTCGATCGGCTCCAGAAAGGTTTCAAGGGCGGCCCGATCGCGCGAGAAGCGCTCGTAGAAGGGGCGCAACGGCCCGGCGCAGAGCGTCTGCTCCGTGGCCACGTTGAACAACGCCAATCGCCGCACCCGCTCCGGCCGCCGGAGAGCGTAGCCGAGCGCCATCGCGCCCCCGATGCAGTGACCGACGATCGTGGCCGGGGCGTCGATCTCCTCCATGAAGGCCTCGACCTGATCGATGTAAAGGGGGAGCGTGTATTCGATCGTCGGCTTCTCGGAGCGGCCGAACCCCAGATGGTCGAGGACGTAAACCCGGTGACTGCGGGAGAAGCGCTCGACCTGCCGGTCCCAGACCCGGTGGTCGTTGCCGCCGTTGTGGAGGAAGACGATCGGTTCTCCCGCGCCGACCGCTTCATACCAGACTCGCCATTGCCGGAAACGGAAGTCGCTCATCCCGGGCCGCCTTCGGCTCGCGCAAAATCCCGACGTCCGCCGAGGGCCCGACGGCGGATCCAAATCAAACCCCGGCGCCGGACGGTGAGCCGTGCGCCGGGGCGAGGGGGTCGAGAACGCCGGGTCCGATCCACGGGGACCTCCCGGACTCAGGCCTTACTTGTTCGGGTCAAGCAGCCATTGATCGAACCCATAGTGATCGTGCGGGAGCGGGCGCAGGCCCTTGCCGTGCTCGACGTACTGGGCCAGGTTCTTGACCGTCTGCGGGGCGTGGATGTCGGTCTGAGACGGCAGGTAAAAGTGCGGCTTGACGACGATCACCACGTCCGTCCAGCGCTTGACGTCGGTCTCGCCGCCGAACAGGTAGCCCAGAATCGGGAGATCGCCGAGGCCGGGGGCCTTGGCCGTCTCCTTGATGTCGATGCGGCGCTTGATCCCGGCGATGACGTGCGGCTCCCCGTCGAGCAGCCGCACCGTCGTCGAAAGCGTGCGCGCGTTGATGATCGGCTGGCCGTTGGGGGCGAGGCCGTTCAAGTCGCCGATCTGGACGTCCACGACAAGCTCCATGGATTCGAGCCCGACGAAGGGGGTGACCGCGACGAAGATGCCCGTGCGGCCGGCGTTGCGGTAGTTGAGCCGCCGGCTGGAATCTCTGACGCCGACGGCCAGGGCGTCGGCCACCAGATCGCCCTCCGTGATCAGCCCGAACCGGATCGCCCGGCGCAGCGTCAGGGGCTGCCCGTCGGGTCCGAGCCGGCGGACGAATTGGCCGTTGACGATGTCATGGATGAGCGGGGCGCCATTGGCGTCGAGCGGCACTTCCCCGCCGAGATTGTCCAGAATCGGCGTCCCGTCGGTGTCGCGGGCGATACGGGAGCTGAACCGCGTCCCGGCGATCGGGCCGGAGACCCCTTGCAGCGTGTCCGGGCCGACCGTGTCCAGGTCCCCCGGGGTGGAGACCAGCGCCACGATCTGATCTTCGGCGGCGAAAAGGGCCGTCTGCGAGCTGGTCACCATCTGGTGCTGGTTGAGCGCCACGCGGGCCACGCCCTTGAATTCCAGGAAATCCAGGTAATTGGAAGGGAGCAGATAATTGACCGATCGATGGAACTGATCGAAGTCGGTCAGGAGCTTGACCTCGTCGAGATCGCGCCCGATCAGGTTGATCTCGCCGGTGAGGGCGTTGACGAACGGATCGAAGACGCTCGTGAAGACTTCGTTGCGGCTCTGGGCGTCGGCCCCGGTGTAGATGAACTGGGCGAGATTGCGCCCGGGGCCGTTCTTCCAGTTGATGTAATCCAGGCCCAGCTTGAGATCGCTCGCCGACGCGACCTCATAAATCTTGACCTCGAGGAAGACCTGGTTGGAAGGGATGTCCACCAACTCGGCCGCGCGAAGGTAGTTCTCGATGCGGTAGGGCTCGTCGATCCGCGAGACGGCGTTGTTGCGCGTGTCCACTTGAGAGAAGCCGCTGTCGGAGGCGTACTGCGAGGCGATCGTGTCGATGTCGCCGGCGTTGCGGTTCTTGGCCTTGTAATAAACGTCGGCCGAACCGGTGTCGTATTCCCGCACCCAGGATTCATCCAGCAGCGGGATCGCCTGCTCCAGGTAAGGCACCATGTAGGCCGGGCAGATGACCTGGATGTAGTTCTGGCCGCCGTCGGGGTCGCGGATCACCTCGGCGCGGCCCCCTTCCAGCCCGATGATGGTCCGCAAGACGTTGCGCAGCTCGCGCGGGACGGCCTTGTGAACCGGGAAAACGGCCGTCACGAAGTCGTTGACCAACGCCTTCTGGTTCGTTCGCAGCACGCGGACGATCCCGGCGTTGGCGTCCAGGTTGATCTGTTCGTCCTGGAACAGGTAGTTGTCCACGAAACTGCCCCGGGGATTGTCGGCCGTCGGCGGGAAGGGGTTCGGGCTCGGGAAGATCCCCGGCGTCCGATCCACGTCCACCGCCTCGCCCGTCAGCGCCCCGGAGCGGATCACCGTCTGGGTCTGGGCCCCGGCTTCAGCGACCAGCCCCCCCGCCAACCCGGCGATCGCCATCCAGCCCAGGGTCCCGAACTTGATCGTCTTGGCCATCGTTCGCTTCTCCTGTCCTGTAAGGTCGTGGGATTCGGCTCTTCGTTTCTGCCCCTGGCCCACCGCCGCCTCAGTTCTGCGGCGGGGTCAGGAGGTGATGGACCTTCTCCCGATCCTTGAGGCTCATGTCGAAGCCCCAGGTGAAGGGAGGCTTCTGGATCGGGTCGGTCCCTTCGGCCTGGCGGAGGATCGCTCGGTCGGCGTCGGTGATCCCCTGGCCCTTGGCGTCATAGCGGACGACCTGCTCGGTCGTGAGCGCCACCACGACCTCGGTCTGTCGCCGCCGCGTATTCTCCCCGCCGAAGAGGTAACCGATGACCGGCAGCGAACCGAGGACGGGGACCTTCGGCGAGGCCTTGATCTGCTCGTCCCGCATGAACCCGCCGAGGACGACCTCCTCGCCGACGCCCATCCGGATCGTCGTAGCGAAGGCCCGGCTGTTGATCCGCGGGAACCCCGTGTCGTCGAAGCCGTTGTAGCTCGTCAGCGCCCCGTCGATCGAAACGTCGAGCCCGTTCTCATAGATCGTGGGCGTCAGGTTGATCTCGAGCCCCGTCTCGACCGGAACGAGCGAGCCCTCGATGAGCTGATTGGTCGTCCCGATCACCGTCCGCCCGCCGGGACCGGGCTCAAGCGCCGCCGTGTCCCGATCGGCGTTGAAGAGGTTGGCGAAATCGCCGATCGCGCGGATGCCCGAGGGGTTGGAGGTCTGGACGGCGTAGTAGAGAAGCTGATCGCTGGCGGCGATGCGGGCCGGGCGGGTGTTGAGCGCCGCCACGCGGGCCGCGTTCAGCACCTTGGCCTTGCCGCGAACGGTCAGATAATCAAAGAAGGCCGAATGAAACTCGTAGCGCCAGAAGAAGTTATAGCCCTGGCTCTGAAAGTCCCCGCGAACGGCTCGCCGGGGCAGCGGCCCGTCCGACGGGATCAGGTTCTGCCCGTTGGTGTCGAGCGGCGTCAGAACGAGCGCCCCTTCACGGATCGAGTTGCGCCCCCGCTCCGAGAACGCGCCGAAGGAGAAGAGCGCCGCGCCGGGGCCGTTCTTCCAGGCGATGTAATCCAGCCCGATCCGCGCGCTGTTGGTCATGTCGATCTCATAGACCTTGGCGTTGAAGATGGCCTGCGGCGTCGGGGCGTCGAGCTTGTCGGTGAGCGCAATGTCCAGATAGTCGGCCCCGGAGGGGGCATCCTCGAAGAAAACGGCGTTGCGCGTCGGGTCGGTGATGATCGTGGCGTTGTTGCCGGTCAGATAGACGGCGAAACTGTTGATGAAGTCGCTGTCGTCCAAGGCTTCGATCAGCGAGACGTTCGCCCGCCGGTGCTTCAGCGGACGATAAATCCGTTTGGTCCCGCTCGAGGACGTCAGCCCCGGTCGGTCGATCGTCGCCATCAGCGCGTCCATCGCCGTCAACTGATATTCCGGCACGGCGATCAGCACCCGTCCGCTCGCCCCATCCGGCCCGATGAAAGTGAAAATCGCGCCGTTCTCGGCCTGGATCGGCCGCCGCATGAACCGCAGCACGGCGAACGGGTTGACGTTCCTTAGGGCGTAGGCCTTGACGACGTATCGGTTCACCTGGGCCTTGTTCGTCGTCCGCAGGACCCGCACGTCCCGGTTGAGCTGGTCGGCCGGCGAGACGGCCCGATTCGGCGTCGCGGGCGACTGCGGCGGGAAATAAATCCCTTCGGTCTCCTGCGCCGCCCCCAGCCCCGTTATCCACCCGAGGGCGCACATCACAGCCAGGGCTCGTTTGACCATCGACGGCTCCTCCGTCCTTTGCATGAGACTCCTCCGCCCGCGGCCGCGGGTCGGCAACTCCCCCCGCTTGGAGGTCAATCTCAGGCTTCATCCCTGAGATTGGGACTGACCCGCCTTCTCCGTCTCTACTCTCGTCCCCTCGCGAGGCCGGCAATCCCTCCGCGCCGGCCATCGGCCCGATTCGCGCTCCGGGGCTCCCGACCTGGTTGAGTCCCGGCCCTTCTAGCCGCCTGGGGTCGAATTGTCAAACCCCAATTACAGCCAGCCGTCGTAAAACGTAGTCTCCTCGCCGATCCAAGGCGGTTTCGGCAGAACGCAGAGGGCCCCTCCCTGACGAACGACTCGCCCGCCGCGGCCCCACCCCTCGGTGTGGCCGATGGCCCTCTCCCACGCCGCGCCTGTCCGCATCCGGCCACGTCCGACCCTTTCGGAGAAAGAAACTGGCCCTCGCCATGGCCATGAGCAAAAGCCTTGCCGGAGCCCGTTCGCGGCGAATATCTCGCCGGAACCCCTAGATCTTTTGAAGTTAGGATTCGATTGGGGCCGGGCCTCCCCGTCGATCCGGCTGGCCCGCCCGGGACAGCCTGGTTGCGACGGGCCAGCGCCGCTGCCGCACGCCCTTGCCCGCCCGGAGGCCCGCCTAACGGCCCGCCGGGGGCTCCTTCCAGATCGGGACCCGCCGCTTGAGCTCCTCGATCATGAACCGGGCCGCCGCCAAGGCCGGCTCTCGATGCCCCGCCGCCGTCACGATCACCACCGATTCCTCGCCCACGGCCACCGGCCCCACCCGATGGACCAGCCGCAGCGCCGTGAGCCCCCATAGGCGGCATGCTTCCTCGGCCAGCCGACCCAGCTCCCGCTCGGCCATCCCCGGGTAATGCTCGTACTGAAGATGCGTGATGCGCCGTCCGTTCTCCTCGGGCCGGACGCAGCCGGTGAAGAGGCATCGCCCGCCGCTTTCGGGCGAAGCCACGGCGGCGTATTCGGCCGCCACGTCGATCGGCTCGACCTGGATGCGGATATGGACCAATGCCTCGGTGCTCACGAGCGGCGCCTTCCGGCTACCCCCCAGCCTACCCGCCCCCGACCCGGGCCGTCCACCTTGACGGGCTCTCAGGCCTCCGGCCCCCAGAGGGCGGGAGGGCCCCAGCCGTAGGGTTCATTGCTGCAGTCGCCCCGACGCCGCGGGGCCTCATTCAAAGAATGGAAAAAGCCGCCGGAGCGCGTCCGGGCTCGGCTGGGAGCCGTATTCGCAGATCTCAAAGGCTTCAGCGTAGCGGAAGGCGCGGCCGCGCGCGGGGTCGTAGGCGCGGATCAGAAGCTCCCGCCAGCGGTCGGCCGTGGCGGCGTCGCGGGCCTGGAATTGGGCGGCGACCCACTGCCGCCGCGCGGCCTCCTCGGCCGGCACCTGATCCAGCACGCCGGCATGCCAGGCGTTCCATTCGGAGAACTGGCTCCGCAGGGCGGCCATGCAGTCCCATTTCTTCTCGGCGACGTCGTCGATGCCGACGACGACGTCGGCATCGAACGGATTGGGCTTCTCAAACCGGTCCGAATAGTAAAGGAAAACGGGATTGACCGGGAGCCGCGGCGTATCGGGCGTGAAGAAGGGGACGGTGACCATAAAGGCGGCGTCCTGCACGAGGATGGCCGTATAGCGGTGGTCGGGGTGGTAGTCGTTCGGGCGGGGACAGAGGACAACGTCGGCCTGCCACTCCCGGATGAGGCGCGCGACGACCTTGCGGTTGTCGAGGGTCGGCATCAGCTCGCCGTCGTGGTTGTCGAGGACGACCGTTTCGATGCCGAGGATGCGGGCGCATGCCTGAACCTCGGCCGTCCGTCGGAGGGCGAGCTCGCCGCCGGCCATGGCGAAATGGCCGATGTCGCCGTTGGTCAGGGAGACGAACTTGACCTTGTGGCCGCGGGCGGCCCAGAGCGCGGCCACGCCGCCGGCCTTGATCTCGCAATCATCCGGATGGGCGCCGAAGGCGATGATCCGCAGAGGCCGGTCCTCCGGTTGCGCCGGCGAACGGCCAACGCTCAGAAGCAAGGCGACCGAGGCAAGAAGGACACCCGAATTACGATTCTTGCGGGGCGCGCGCATAGGGCACCTCGAAGACGTGAGGATGGGAAGCCGGCGCCCGCCGGCTCGTCTTTGTATGACCGATTGGGGCGCCGGTGTCCATCACTGACGGAGCCGCCGCAGAAGCGAGGTTGATCTTGAGCGCCATTTACAGGATGGGCAGCAGGGAACTGCGTGGGGGGTACCGCGCGTCTTGCTTAAAGGCGACGGCGGAGGGCCCAGAAGACGGGGCCGAGCGTGGCGCCGGCGGCGCGATAGTAAAAATCGACGGGCCCGACCCAGCCGATCTCGGCCCGCCGCCGGCCCAACGTCCGCAGATCGGCCAGCGTCGCCCACAGCAGCCGCCGGCCGAGACCCCGCCCCTGGTGCGCCGGGCTCACCCCGGTCGGGCCGAAACACCCCAGGCACTGATTGGTTTCATAGGCGGCGAAACCGACGATCTCGTCGGCGGCGCTCGCCGTCCTACCGGCCCCGTCGCCTCCGACGGCCAGAAAAAGCGATCGCGGATCATGGTCGAACCCCTGGGCGGCCTCGGCGGCCCAGTGAGCCGTCCAGTCGCGCCGGCAGTAGCTGAGGAAAGCCTCGCGTTCGGCCGGCCGGGCGCGGCGGACGACGTAGCCCTCGGCGTCGGGGCGGGCGAGCTCCTCCAGGCTCGGCCAGGGGCGGCTCGCCAGATCGACCGTCATGTTGACGATCGTCCGATGCGGCTCAAAGCCCCGCTCCAGGAACCAGACGATCAGGCCCGTATGCCGCAGGTCAATCCCCGGCTGGATGTAATAGGGGGGCGTGGCGTAGGCGTCGACGACAGTGGCGCCGGCCTCGCCCAAGCGATCGAGGCTCTCGGCCAGCATCGCGCCGCCGAGCGCCTCGTCGGGAATCAGCCCCCGCGCGCCGAACCAGCGGAGCCCGCCGATCCGCTCGCCCGAGGCGGCGTCCGGCGGGCCCGGCGGGACGATCAGGGCCAGGGCCTCGATCTCGCCGCGTGCGTCCAGAGCGCAAAGCGAACGTTCGGGCGCGGCGTCCGGCGGGCCGAAGACGCGCTCGATCAGAAGCGGCTCCGTCAGCGGGAACATCGGGTGATGGTCGCGCCAGAAGCGGACGAGCCGATCGGTCAGATCACGGGTCAGGGGATGCCAACGGCTCATGGGTTGGGACGGGGCGAAGGTCTGAACCTGCCGGCGGCCCCCGGGGAATCCTCGGCCAGGGCCGTGGCGTAAACCCCAAGCGTCGCCTGAGCCGAGGCGGCCCAGGTGAACCGGCGGGCGCGGTCAATCCCCGCCACGCGCAAGGCTTCGCGCAGGGGAGGCTCCCGATCGAACTGGAGGATGGCGGCGGCGATGGCGTCGGCGGAGGTGGGGTCGAACAAGAGGGCGGCCTCCCCGACGACTTCCGGCAGCGCGCCGGCGCGCGCGGCGAGGACCGGGCAGCCGCAAGCCATCGCCTCCAGAGCCGGCAGCCCGAAGCCTTCGCTGAGGGAGGGAATCACAAGCGCGCGCGCCGCGCGGTAGAGCGAGGGGAGCGTCGGCGGCGGGAGATAATCCGTCAGACGGACCCGCCCGTCCAGCCCCCCCGCGTCGATGGCGCGGCGCAGAGCCTCCAGCTCGGGCCCGGGGTCCTGACGCCCGGCGATGACCAGCGGCGGGAGATCGGGGGCGTGGACGCGGGCGCGGGCGTAGGCCTCGACGAGGCGAGTCAAGTTCTTGCGCTTGGGACCGATCGTGCTGACGCAGAGCCAGTAAGGGCCGTCGGGGGCCCACGGCTCGACGGCCCGGCGATCGGCCTCTGTCAGCGTTGCATGGAAGCGGGCCGGATCGACCCCGAGCGGGACGACGTGAACCCGCTCCGGCTGAAGGCCATAGAGTTCGATCAGCTCGCCGCGGGTGAATTCCGAGCTGGCGATCACGCGCCCGGCCGAGGCCAGTCGGCGCGGGAACGTCCGGCGAAAGTAACTGGCCCCGAACGGATCAGGATGCTCCGGGCCGCGCGCAAAGTAAACGTCGTGAACGGTGAGGACGGCGCGCGCCCGGCGCGAGGGGGTCAGATAACCGGCGGGAGAGTGATGCAACTCCAGCGGGCCGAGCAGCCACTCGATCGGCGGCGCCCCCACCCATTGCCAGCCCCTCAGGAGCAACCGGCCCGGCAGGCGGGTGCGTCGAAGCTCGATGCGCTTCGAGCGCGGCCAGGCATCCCCGTCGGGCGGCGCCCAACGGGCCGAGTTCACCAGGACCTTAAGCGACCACGACTCGGGCCAGACGGCCAGGAGCGCCGTCAGCAGCTCGGCCGTGGCCACGCCGATCCCCGTCCGGGGGCCGACCGTCGAGGAGGCGTCAAAGCCGATCCGGGCGGGGGCTTTCAAGGCGGCTCCGGGTGTGAGGCGTTCGGGGCTAACTGGCGTCACCTGGGTTTCCCCTGGGCCGAGGGCGGGGATTCCCCGCGACGGGACATTCCATTATACTCATTCCCATGCGCGGCGGGGCGGCCGATCGGCGCGCCGGCGGGATCGGCTCCGGTGGGCGGACCCCGGGTTCAAGCGGCCGGCCCTCCGCACCTAGCCATGCCTAAGCTCGTCGTTCTCAAAGGCTATGACAAGGATCGGGTGTGGGAGTTGCCCGAGGGGGAGACGACCGTCGGACGGCGGCGGGAGAACCGGGTCGTCCTGAGCGATCCGCGGATTTCCCGGCTGCACTTCACGCTTTACGTCGGCGGCGAGCAGGCCATTCTGGTCAATCACTCGGTGACGCACGGGACCTACGTCAACGGCATCCGGGTCGTCGACAACATCCAGCTGGATCACCGCGATCAGATCAAGGCCGGAGAGACGGTCATGGAGCTCCGCTTGCGGGAGCCGGGCGGCGCGCGGCCGGAGACCTCCGGCGGGGAACGCTCGACCGTCTCGGCGTTCGAGGAGTCCCACGGCATCTCGCTGGCGGGCGCCTTCACGGGCGAGGCGCCGGCCTTTGAGCACGTGGCGCAGTTGGACTCGACCTCGATCGCCAACCTGGCCGGGCGGCTGACCGACGCCGCCGAACGGGCCCATCTGCAGAAACGCCTGATGCTGATCCAGGAGATCGGCCAGCAACTGGTCGCCCAGCTCGATCTGCGCGGGCTGTTCAAGCTGATCCTGGACAAGGTCTTCGAGCTGATGCGCGTCGATATGGGGGCGATCCTTCTGTTCGACGCCGGGCGCAAGAGTGTCGTCCCGGTCTACGTCCGCAACCGGCGCGGGCCGGTCTCGGCTCAGGAGCTGCGGCTCAGCCGGACGATGGTGCAATACGCCGTTCGGCAGCGCGTGGCGGTCCTGAGCGCGGACACGCAGAGCGACGAGCGCTTCCAGGAGCAGATGAGCGTCATCGCGCACGGCATCCGTTCGGCGATGTGCGTTCCGCTGGCTTACCTGGGGGAGATTCTCGGCGTGGTGTACGTCGATAATGTGATTACCGATTACGCCTTTCAGCGGGACGATCTGAATCTGTTGACGATCCTGGCCAATCAGGCGGCGATCGCCCTCCGCAACGCCCGGCTGCACCGGCAGATCGTGAGCGAAGAGACCAAGCGGGCCAACCTGGCCCGTTACCTGACGCCGCAGCTCGTCGAGCGCGTCACCAGCCAGGAGCTGCAACTCAAGCTCGGCGGGGACAAGGTCCAGGTGGCCGTCCTCTTCTCCGACATCCGGGATTTCACCTCCCTGTCGGAGACCATGCCGCCGGATCAGGTCCTCCAGATGCTCAATTCCTATTTCTCGGAAATGACGGAGACGATTTTTGAGTTTCAGGGCACGCTCGACAAATACGTCGGCGACGCCATCATCGCCGCCTTCGGCAGCCCCGTTCCCGACGAGCGGGCCTGTCTCAACGCGCTCGCCTGCGCCGCCACCATGATGGCCCGCCTGCCCGAACTGACCTTCGCCGGGCCGAGCTTCAGCATCGGTCTCGGCCTCCATTACGGCGAGGTCATCCACGGCAATGTCGGGTCGGAAACGGTGATGCAGTACACGCTCATTGGAGACACGGTCAACACCGCCTCCCGCCTGTGCGACCTCGCCCGCGGCGGCCAGATTCTCTTCTCCGAGGTTTTCCTGGAACAGGTCAGGCGCGAGGCCGGAGGGCGCCCGATCGAGGCCCGCGAGATCGAACCGGTCAAGCTCAAGGGCAAGGCCACCCCGCTTAAGATATATGAATTCACCGGCGGCCCGCAGAGCCTGGCCCCGCATCATGTCTAACCGCCCGGACGCGGCGAGGGCCGCATCATCGACCGGCGCCACGAAGCTCGTGGGCTCTGATTGGTCTCGGGGACGCCCCTATCGCGTCTTCGAGGTTACACGTACAATGAACGCGCTCAGAAACGGCTATCCGGAGAGACGCCGATGAGCCCCGACCCCCCGTCGCCTTCGCCGGACGAGCCGGCCGACGCGCCCGCGGCCAAGCCCGATTCCAACGTCGGGCCGCGCCCGCGCCGCCGTCGGTTTCTCCGGATCGCCGCCGCCGTCGGCGGCGGACTTATCCCCGGGGCGGCCGCGCTCGGCTGGCGGCTCCGGTCGCTCGGGCGGGAACGCGCGGCGCTTCGCCTCGCCGAGTCGCTCCGGAAGCCGCCCGAAAATTGGCCGCTCGAGGAACGCATCCGAAGCTATTTTCACTTTCTCAAGCTCGACGCCGAGGGCGTGCGCCGTTTCGTCAGGGAACACGAGGCCAGCCTGGCCGAAGGCCTGACCGAGCCCGACGACGACGTCTTCCCCATCTTTCTGCTCTCGACTGATTTCTTTCGCAACGGGGCCGACGAGAACCGACCCGTCCGGTTCGTCATGTATTACAACCCTTACCGGAGCCCGTGCTATAACCCCTTGGCGGTCCTGAGCTGAGGGAAGAATTGCGCCACCCGGCCGCCAAGACGCCATGAAGTCAATTAGGATGACTCAAACAAGTACCCCTTTCCCACAAAATCACTCCAAGTAACATACTTAAAAAGCCGGGGACGCCGCCGCGGTCTCCTCCCAGCGTTCTTCCTTTGCGTCTTCGCGCCCGGGTGGTTACTTTCCCCCCGCTGCCTCAATGTTCGCACGGCTGCGGGCCGGTCTTGGGGACGGCCCGAAAAGGCAGGAGCTTACGCGACCACCATGGGGGGGACAGCGCCAGCTCCGGGCGGGCCGAGATCCGGCGCGCGCGCTCGACCCGGCCCCCGCGAACGAACACGACCGACGCCCGGGGCCGTCGGCTCGTCAACTCTCTGAACGCAAGCCACGGCAGGACCTCGCCCCGCTCGCCCAGCCGTGCCAGGTCCGGGTCGGAGGACTCCAGAACCTCGACCACGTCGCGCTGGAAGCCGAAGACCTGCGTCGCCGTCGGGATGAAAAGGTGATTCGTCCGCCCCCCCTCGGTGCGCAGGTTGGAGTACATGGCAAAGGCCGTCTCCGTCTTGAGCCCCAGATAGGGGGAGAGCCCGTTGAGGAAGACCAGGGCCGGAAACGCCCAGAGCGCGGGCCGCGGCGGGGCCAGCGCCCGCGCCTCAGGGACGAAGCGCCCGCGCCCGCGCCAGGCGGCCGCGCCCAACGCGAACGTGAGGCCGCCGCCGTAAACGCCCCAGAGCAGGACGAAAAAGTCCCGATCCCCCCGATAGGTCATCATGAGAAGGCCCAGAAGCCCGAGGGCCCCGGCCGTCAGGGCCGCCGCCAGCACCCCCCGCGCGGCGAAGCTCAACCCCGCGAAAGGCCGCGCTCCCCGTCCGGCCAGCGCGTCGCCAAGCCGGCGCAACGCCTCGGCCAGGAACGACGCCGGCGCGAAAAGAACGAAGACGGCCAACAGCATGGAGGAGAAATTGTAGAAGCCGCTGATCGGATTCAAGCCGATCAGCCAATGGAAGACGGCCCCCAGGATGACGCCCCCCAGGCGCGTCCTCGGAAAAACGAGAAGCAGCGGGATCGTCGCCTCGGTCACGATCGTCAGCCAGGCGCAGGCCAGCGCGAGGCCCGGGCTGCGGGGCAGGACCCCGAAGCGTTCGGCTTGAGCGAAGTAAAAGCGCGCGCCGCAACTGACCTCGGGGTCGAAAAAATCCCAATTGAGCTTGTGCAGCACCACGAACAGATAGAGGATCAGCAGCTCCAGCCGGGCCAGGGGGGCGAACTGACGATAGAGCTCCCCAGCGGGAGCGTCCCATCGCCGCCGGGCGACGGCCGAGCCGACGAAGACGACGATCCACGTCAGATTGACGAAACCCGTGAAGAGCCAATGATTGGAGACCTGCGGGCTCATCACGAGGACTTCGAACACCTGCAACGCCGCCAGCACGAGCAGTCGCCGGGGAGCGGCGGGCCGGGCCAGCACCCCCCCGGCAGCCACCAGCAAAGCAAAGTGCCCCGGCGTCAGCGCCCACTGATCGTAAGACGCCAGATGGAAGACCGTCGCCGAGGCCCAGAGGCAGGCGAACGTCGCGAGGGCTCGCCCCTCGGCGGTTGCTTCGGGGTGGGTCTCGCCGCGCGCGTCCATCGCCGGGCCTCCTTCGCCGAAGCATCAAAGGGGGAGCCGGCGGGGGGCGCAAGCCGTTTGTGCGGCCGTCGGCCGGGTCGTCGGGGCGCGCCTCCGCCCGCCCGGCTCGATTTTTCCCGTGGCGCGCGCCGGCCGGCGGCCGTAAACCAAGGCGCGGGGGAGACGACGTTCGGGCCGGAATGAGGAAGGCGCCATGGGAAGGCTCTTGGGGATCCTCAATCGGATCGTGCTTTGGGGCGTGCTCGGCGGCGTGGCCGGCTATGTGGTGATGTTCGCCTATAACCTGGCCTTTGGCGGGCTCCCCCTGGAGGAGGCCTTCGCCGGCACGACGACGCAGCGCGGGGCGATCGTGGGCCTCGTGATCGGCCTGGTGATCGGCGCCTTCAACCGCCCCTGAGCCGCGAGCCGCGGCGGACGGGGCGGACCGGCCCGCGCGGCGAAAAAAGCGCAAAATCGCCATTGAGCCGGGGCGAATCGGCGCTATGATAAGAAACCGATGGCGGCAACGCGGCCCCCGCTCAGGCGCCGGACCACCTTCCCAACGACCCCTCTTCCAGGGGCGTCGGCTTCATCCTCACCCTAGGGTCAGCGGAGTCGAGTAGAAAGGGACCATGGACCTCCGATATAAGACCGACAAGAACGGCAAAAAGACGCTCAAGCGTCAGGAGCGCGGCGAACCCCCACAGTCCGAGGCCGCCCGGCTTCGCACGCTGGGACCGGTTTCGGATCTGGAGCGCCACCTTCCCTCGGATTGGTGGCGCAGTTTGTTTAATTCGCTCTACCTCAAGACCGACGGCGACGTTGTCGAGAACGACGCCAACACCGTCCAGGAGGTCGATCTCCTCGTCGAAGCCGCCGGCCTGGAGCCCAACGACCGCATCCTCGACCTCTGCTGCGGCCAGGGGCGCCATTGCCTGGAGCTCGCCCGCCGCGGCTTCCGCAGCGTCACCGGCCTGGATCGCTCGCGCTACCTCATCCGCTTGGCGCGCAAGCGCGCCCGTCGGCTCGGGCTCAACGTCGCCTTTCACGAGGGGGACGCGCGCCGGTTCCGGCTCCCCGCCGAGGGCTTTCACTGCGCGGCGATCCTCGGCAACTCCTTCGGCTACTTCGACCGGGAGGAGGACGACCGCGCCGTCCTGGAAGCCGTCCTGCGCGTCCTGGGCTCGGGCGGGACGCTCGCCCTCGATCTCGTCGACGGGGACTGGATGAAGCGCCACTTCGAGCCCCGGTCCTGGGAGTGGATCGATCAGAACCACTTCGTCTGCCGAGAGCGCTCCCTGGCTGCCGACGGCAAGCGCCTGATCTCCCGCGAGGTCGTCGTCCACGCCGAGCGGGGCGTCATCGCCGACCAGTTCTACGCTGAACGGCTCTACACGCGCGATCAGATCGCCGAGCTGCTCGAAGGCGCCGGCTTCCTCGCCCTGCGCGATCACGGCCGCCTCGAGGCCGACTCGGCGCGCGATCAGGACCTCGGGATGATGGCCAACCGCATGTTCCTGACCGCGCAGACCCCGCGCCGGACCGCCGCCGCCAAGCGCGGCCCCCTTTTCCCGGACGTCGCCGTCGTTCTCGGCGACCCGCGGCTGCCCGACGGCGTCAAGCGCAACGGTCAGTTCAACCCCGAGGACTTTGAAACCCTCCGCCACCTCCGGGACGCGCTCGCCGAACTCAACGGTTATCGGTTCTCCCTCATCGACAATCACGCCTCCCTCATCCAGCAACTGCGGGCCAATCCCCCCCGCTTCGTCCTCAATTTGTGTGACGAAGGCTACAACAACGACGCCTTCATGGAGCTCCACGTCCCCGCCATCCTCGAGATGCACGGCGTGCCTTACACCGGCGCGGGGCCGGCCTGCCTCGGCTTGTGTTACAACAAATCCATCGTGCGGGCGATCGCCGCCTCGCTCGATATCCCCGTCCCCCTGGAGACCTATCACAACCCCGCCGATCAGTCGGCCACGCTCCCCTCGGTTTTCCCGGCCCTCGTCAAGCCCAATTACGGGGACAGCAGCCTGGGCATCACGCAGGAAGCCGTCGTTCACACCCCCGAGCGCCTGATCGCCTATCTGGAACAGCTCCGGGAACTGCTGCCGGGCCGGCCGGCGCTGATTCAGGAGTTCCTGAGCGGCCCCGAATACAGCATCGGCATCATCGGCAACCCGGGGATCGGTTATACCTATCTGCCGCCGCTCGAGGTCGATTACTCCGGCCTGGACGAAGGGCTTCCCCGCATCCTCGGCTACGAAAGCAAGTGGCATCCGGAATCCCCTTACTGGACGAAGATCAAGTATCACGAAGCCGAGCTGGAGGGGGATCAGCGCCGTAAATTGTATGACTACGCCACCGTTCTGTTTGAACGTCTGGAGTGCCGCGACTACGCCCGGTTCGACTTCCGCGCCGACGCCGAGGGCGAAATCAAACTCCTCGAAGCCAACCCCAACCCCGGCTGGTGCTGGGACGGGAAGCTCAACTTCATGGCCGGCTTCGCCGGGCTGCGCTACGCCGACCTGATGCGGCTCATCATCGAGGCCGCCGCCGAACGCGTCAGCTCGAGCTGGCCGACCCGTCGGGACCAGGCGGCCCCGCGACCGGAGCCGCTTACGTTGGCGGTTTCCTGAGGGGAGAAGATAAGACTCACCGCGGAGGCGCGGAGAACGCGGAGAAGGAAGAGAATTCAAAGCTTTTTGGGGTCAATAAGAAGAGAATTTAAAGTCTTTGATCGACCGGAGAAGTGAATGACGGGAGGCGGCGGGGGAGCGACGTTCCACCGGGCCTCAGGAAGAATCGCCGCCGGGATGAGATTCGGTACCGCTCGCTGCTCCTTACAGCCGATTTCTCCGCCCTTCTCCGCGCCCTGAGCGTCTCGGCGGCGCACTCTTCCTCCCCGCGGCCGCGGCTGGGCCCTTTTCACGCCAGGGGAGACTTACGGCGCGCTTTTCCGCCCCCTCGGGGAATCCGCCTGATTCACCGGTTTCTCGCCACGACGGGCCCGCCGCCACCCCCCCAGGTATAGCTCCTCAGCCCCCCCCACGACCCCCGCCGCCCCACCAGGCGCCCACCCGCTCGGCCACCTGGCCAGCCGTCAGGCCGAAGCGTTCGGCGAGCGTCTCCCACGGGGCGCTTGCGCCGAACCGCTCGACGCCGATGAACAACCCCTCGGGGCCCAGGTAGCGGTCCCACGGTTGGCGGATGCCGGCTTCGACGGCCACGCGTCGCGGGCCGCCGAGCACCTGGCGGCGGTAGGCTTCTTCCTGCGCCTCGAACAGCTCGATCGAGGGGAGACTCACCACGCGGACGCGAATCCCCTGGGCCTCCAGCCGATCGCGCGCCGCCAGCGCCACGGCGACCTCAGACCCCGTGGCCAGGAGCGTAAGGTCCCCCTCGCCGACCAACAGATACCCCCCCCGGAGCAATCCCTCGGCGGCGGCCAGGCGCGTCCGATCCAGCGTCGGCACGGCCTGGCGCGTCAGGCAGAGCGCCGTCGGGCCGTCGGTGCGTCGCAGCGCGGCCAGCCAGGCCCAGGCGCTTTCGGCGGCGTCGGCCGGGCGGATCACGGCGAGGTTCGGGATCGCGCGCAGGGCGGCCAGGTGCTCGACGGGCTGATGCGTCGGCCCGTCCTCGCCGAGGAAGATCGAGTCGTGCGTGAAGACGTAGATGGGGTTTAAGCGGCTCAACGCGGCCAGGCGGATGGACGGGCGCATATAGTCGCTGAAGACGAGAAACGTCGCGCCGAAGGGGCGGACGCCCCCATGGCAACACATCCCGTTGAGCGCCGCGCCCATCCCGTGCTCGCGGACGCCGAAATGAAAGTTCCGCCCTGCGCGGTGAGTCCGCGAGAAGGAGCCGTGCTCCTTGACGTAGGTATTCGTCGATGGGGCGAGGTCCGCCGAGCCGCCGATCAGGTTCGGCAAAGCCTTCATCAGGGCCTCCTGGGTTTTGCCGGCTGAGACGCGCGTGGCGACGCCCTTGCCCGCCTCAAAGCGCGGCAACGCGGCCTCCAGCCCCTCCGGCAAGCGCCCGGACCAGGCCCGCTCCCATTGGGCGGCCCGCTCCGGATCGGCCTGACGATAGCGTCCCATCAGGCGTTCCCAGCGGCGGCGGGCCCGGCGGCCGCGCCCGGCGGCCCGGGCGAATCGCTGCCGGACGACCTCCGGGACGAGGAAGGCGCCCTCCTCCGGCCAGCCGTAGACGCGTTTGGTGAGGCGGATTTCTTCCTCGCCGAGGGGGGAGCCGTGGGCGGCCGCCGAGCCGGCCTTGTTCGGGCTGCCATAGGCGATCGTTGTGGCGCCGATGATGAGGCTCGGTCGATCGGCCACGCGCCGGGCGCGGCGCAGCGCGCGCCGAATCGCCGCCCGGTCGTGGCCGTCCACCTCTTGAACGTGCCAGTGATAGCCCCTGAAGCGGGCTTTCACGTCGTCGCTGTAGGCGAGCGCCGTGTCCCCCTCGATCGAGACGCGGTTCGAATCATAGAACATGATCAGCTTGCCGAGGCCGAGGTGCCCGGCCAGGGAGACGGCCTCGGCGGCGACCCCCTCCTCCAGATCGCCGTCGCTGCAAAGAACGTAGGTCAGATGATCGACCGGCCGGAGGGCTTCGGAATTGAACCGGGCGGCCAGCCAGGCTTCGGCGATCGCCATGCCGACGGCGTTGCCGACGCCCTGGCCGAGCGGGCCGGTCGTGCATTCGACGCCGGGAGCGATGCGGTATTCGGGGTGGCCGGGCGTCCGGCTCTCCCACTGGCGGAAACGTTTAAGCTCCTCAAGCGGCAGATCGAACCCGGCCAGGTGCAGGAGACCGTAGAGGAGCATCGAGCCGTGGCCGGCCGAGAGGACAAACCGGTCGCGGTCGGGCCAGTCCGGGGCCGCCGGGTCGAATTTGAGGAACTCCGTCCAGAGGACGTAAGCGAAATCGGCGCAGCCCATCGGCAGGCCGGGATGGCCGGAATTGGCTTTCTGGACGGCGTCCATGGCGAGGGTCCGCAGCGTGTTGACGCCGAGTTCGTCCAGCGCCGGGCCCTGAAGGTCCTGACCCAGGTTTTGGAGGAGATCCATGAAGGGCTCCTGAAGGGAGGGAGGGACGGCCGCCCCGGCCGCCGCGTCGAAACGAGAGCGCGTCGATCATTTTGAGACGGCCGGGAGGGGAGTCAACGCCTTTCCCGGCGCGAGCGGCTTGTCCGGCCGCAGGGCGGGCCGTTATCCTTAAAGGTCCCGGGCCGCCCGCGGCCTCGGCGCCATGGCCTTTGCGCGAAACACGTGGCTCATCGCCCGCACGATCTGGATCGAGGCGATCCGGCGGCGGGAGATTTACGCGACGGTGCTGATCGCGCTGGCGCTGATCGTGGCGACGCGGCTCCTCCGATTCTTCGAGGTCGAGGGGTTGTGGAAGTTTTATCGGGAGATCTCGCTGCGGGTGATGAACCTGGCCACGTCGCTGACGGTGATCCTCCTGGCGGCGCGTCAACTGCCGCGGGAGTTCGAACGGCGGACGCTTTATCCGCTGCTGGCCAGACCGCTGGGGCGGTGGAATTTCCTGCTGGGGAAGTTCCTGGGGGTGATGGCGGCGGCGGCTTTTTGCTATGGGTTGTTCATGGCGATTTTTCTGGTCGGGCAGGCGACGACGGGCACGGCCTTGAACGCCGCGCTCTTCGTCCAGTTCGTCTATCTCCAGTTCTGGAACTTCGCCGTCCTGGCCGCCCTGGCGTTCCTGCTCTCGTTGATCTTCAACGTGGACGCCGCCATGACGATCGCCCTCGTCCTTTATATCTTCTCCCAAGTCTTCCTGAACCTGATGAGCTTCCTTTACGACGGCCTCGGCGCCCTCCAACAACGGCTCCTGTTGCTGCTGCATTACGTGATCCCGCAACTGACGCTCTTCGACGCCTCGGGCAAAGTCGTCCACAGCATGATCGGCCCCGGGGGGGAGGCGCTCTTGTGGCCGAGCCTGGCCGGCTGGGCCATCGGCCAGCTCACCGTCTATGGGCTGCTTTACACCGGGCTCTATCTGGGGGCGGCCTACGCGCTGTTCCGGCGGCGGCCGTTGTGAGCCGGAGGCCGGGTCCATGAGCATGCGTTCGTTGGCCCTTCTGGCCTGGACCGTCTGGCTGGAGTTTCTCCGCCGCAAGGAGTTCTACGTCGTCGTGATCCTGACGTTTTTGTTCGTCATCGGCGTCGTCGTGGTCCGGCTCGTGGGCGTGGAATCGCCGGAGACGGCGGCCTTCCTGATGAGTTTCGGTCTTTCGCTCAGCTATCTGTTGGCGGCCATCCTGGCCGTCCTCATCGCGGCGCGGCAGCTCCCCGAAGAGATCGAGAACGGGACGCTCCTGCCGCTCTTGGCGCGGCCGGTCGCTCGGGCCGAAATCATCCTGGGCAAGACGCTGGCCGTGGCCGCCGTCGCCGCCCTCACGCTCGCGCTCTTAGCGACCCTGGCCTGGCTCCCCGTGCCGCGTTCGCCCGATCAGCGCTGGATCGTGTTGGCCCAAGCCCTGGCGCTTCAGATGCTGGCCCTCGCCTCGCTGGCGATGCTGACGACCTGGTTGGCGTTGATGATGCCGGGCCCCGTCGCCGCGCTCGTCGCTCTGACGACGCTCCTGGCCGGCGGACCGGCGATCGACTTTCTGGACGAACGGCTCCGGACCGTCGGGGCGTTGCCGGGGGCGCTCGCCGCCTGGGGGCTCGCCGCGCTGCCGGATTTCAGCGTCTTCGATCACGCGCAACGTTACGTCGCGGGGGGGGAACCCCTGTCCGTCGTCACGTCGCTCGCGATTGTGCTCTACGCGGCGGCCTGGTTCGCCGTTTTCTACGCCCTGGCCGCCTGGACGTTCCATCGCCGCAGTCTCTGACCGGCGCTGGAGGCCGAACCGATGAGGCGCCCTCACGCACACGCACGGGCCTGGCTTGGCGGCCTGGCGCTCGGTTTGGCGCTACTGCCGCCGCTGAGAGCGGTCGGGCGAAGGGCGCGGCTTGAGTCCGATCAGGTCTGGGGAAGCGTGGAGGCGCTGGAGCGACGCAATCGCAACGCCTTTGCCCAGATCCTGGGGGAGCTGCGTCTCGGGGCCGCCGATATCATGTTCGTCAAGACCGAGCGCTATCTCCACGGCGGCGTGGCCTACCGCCCGCATCTGGACGCCGGGGCGCTCGCGCGCGAGGGAGTCGCCCGCGCACGGCCCACGGGCGGGGCCGATCGTCCCTCAGCCGGCGAGGAGCCCGACTCGGACGTTTCAGGGGCGCTGGCCGCGCTCGTGGGCCCGATGGCCCCGGCCACGCCGTCCGCAGGGCTTGAGCTCGAAGAAACCGAAGCCGATCACGAGGCCGTCGAGACGATCATCCGCTCGGCCGAGAGCGACTTCCGCGGCTTCATCGGCAATCTGGAGCGTGAGATCAAACCCTGGCGCCCGAAGGAACTCCCGCACCAGCTTTCCCCGGGACGCGAGCTTCTTCCCTGGGTTCGCCTGATGACGCTGGCCAACCCGGGGTTCGTGCGGGCGTATCGCACCGGGGCCTGGTGGCTCAGTTCGGTCGGCCACCCGGATCAGGCCCTGGCCTTCCTCGACGAGGGGATCGCCAAGAATCAGGATCATCCGGAACTGTTCCAGCTTTATCTCTCCAAGGTCCAGGTGTTGCTCGGTCTTGCCCTGCGGGGAGAGGCCGATCGCCTGGAGCCGGCGCTGGCGGCCGTTCGAGCGGGGATCGCTCAGGGGCTCAAGGCGCGACCGGCCGATGGCGTCTCGCCCCCCGGCGCGGCCAAGGCCCCTTGGTCCGAGGACCACGAGGAAGATTTGGCCTTCCTTTTGAGATTCGAACCGCTCATTCTGGAGCGGCTCGGCCGAACGGAGGCGGCTCGACGGGCCGCCGAGGCCGGGCTGGTCGTTCTCCCCGACGATCCGGTGCTCGCCCGCCTGAGCGATCGTATGGGGAAGGCGGACCCGGGTGCCCAGGCGCCGATACGCTGAATCTGAAGGAACCCAGACGCATGCGAATCACGTGGAGGCGCTTGCGCGAACCGTTCGCGGGCCCGGCGCGGATCGAGCGGCCGGCCGGGGCCCGGCGGCCGGCGCTGGGGTTGGGTCTCTGGGCGATCACAGTCGCCGCGACCGCTCAACCCTTGCACGTCTATCTCACCTGGCAAGGGGACACGAGCCGGACGATGACCGTCAATTACCAGACGGCCGGCCACGCCCCGGCGAGCTGGGTTTACTATGACACGCGGCCCAGAGGGGGCGAGGCCGAAGCTTACCGTTATCAGGTCCCCGGCGGTCACCATCAGATCCCGGGCCTGGCCGACGGCCGCTGGGTCCACGTGGTCGAATTGACCGGGCTTCAGCCGGGCAAAACCTATTATTTCATCGCCGGCGACTCGACCGGCGGTTTCAGCCCCGAGCGCCAATTCCGCACTATCCCCAGCGGGGACGGCCCCCTGCGATTCGTCACGGGGGGGGATATGGGCGTCGGCGAGTTGCCTCAGAAGCTCATGGCCCAGGCCGCCCTCCACGGACCCCAATTCGCCGCGATCGGCGGGGATATCGCCTACGCCAACGGGCGGCTGGAAAACATCGGCCTGTGGGATCAATGGCTGGAGGCCTGGGAACGATGGATGGTAACACCGGAGGGGCTTACCATTCCGATGGCGCTCGCGATCGGCAATCACGAGGTCAACGGCGCCTATAACCGCCCGAAAGAGAACGCTCCGTTTTATTTCGGTTTCTTCGCTCAGGCGGAGGAAAGTTACTTTTCCCGCCGGTTCGGCGCCAACCTCGTCTTCCTTTTCCTCGACACGGGGCATATCGCCGCTCACGGCGGCCCTCAGGCCGCCTGGCTGGAGGCCGAGCTCGCCCGTCATCGCAACGCCCGCTATACGTTCGCCGTTTACCACGTCCCCCTCTATCCGAGCCATCGCGACTATGAAGGCGCGGGGTCCCAGGCGGGCCGAGCGCACTGGGCCCCTCTCTTCGATCGCTACGGCCTCACGACGGCCTTCGAAAACCACGATCACACCTTCAAGCGTTCCAAATTGCTCAAGGAGGGCAAGCCCGATCCCGACGGGACGCTTTATCTCGGGGATGGTTGCTTCGGCCGCGCGCCGCGCACCGTGGACGCCGAGTTACGGTGGTACCTCGACCGCGCCGAATCGATCGCCCATTTCTGGCTCGTCGACGTGACGCGCCGGAGCGTCCGCTACCGGGCCTTCGACGCCGAAGGCCGCCGCATCGACGTCTACCCCCCGGAGAAATGAGAGTAACTATCTGGAATAATCAAACCACCCGGACGCCGAAGGGCGAAGATGAAACGGTTTGACGGGCGTTGACTATGTCTCAGATGGTCATTCGCCCGTTTATTTTGTGTCTTCACTTCTTGGTGGTTGCCGTCTGCCCGGCCGTCGGTCGGGGATTCCCCTCGGCCGCGGATCAGCTCACGGCCCGGACGACGGGAAGGAGCTGCGTCTGCGGCCGGAACTGTAGCTCGTAAAGGCGCCGGTAGAGCCCGTCGCGAGCGAGCAGCTCCTCGTGAGCCCCCGCTTCGCGCAGCCGCCCTTTGTGCATGACCAGGATCAGATCGGCGTTCTGAATCGTCGAAAGCCGGTGAGCGACGACAAAGGCCGTCCGACCTTCCAGCAGCCGGGCGATCGCGTCCTGGATGCGGCGTTCGGTCGCCGAGTCCACGTTGGCCGTGGCCTCGTCCAGGATGAGAATTTCCGGCTGAGCCGCCAGCGCCCGCGCGAAGGCCAGCAACTGTTTCTGTCCCGTGGAAAGCCTCGAGGCGCGCTCGTTGAGCCGCGTCGCCAGCCCGCGCGGCAACCCCCGCACGAAATCATCGGCGTGCACCTGCCGCAGCAGCTCCCAGAGTTCGCCGTCGCTCAACTCCGGGCCGGTGAGGCGAAGGTTTTCAGCCACCGTATCCGAAAAGAGAAACACTTCCTGAAGAACGACGGCGAAGAGCCGCCGGTAAGCCACGGGATCGAACGCCCGAATGTCCGTCCCGTCGAAGAGAATCCGCCCGGCGGTGGGGTCGTAAAATCGGGTCATCAGGTTGACGAGCGTCGATTTGCCGGAGCCGGTCGCCCCGACGACGGCCACCGTCGTCCCGCGCCGAAGCTCAAAACTCACTTCATGCAGGATCGGTTCCCCGGCCACGTACTCAAAGCCCACCCGCTCGAAAACGATCCCCTCCCGCAGCGGGGCGACCGGACGCGGCTGGGCCGCGGCGACGACGCGAGGCGTCTCATCCAGCAGCCGGAAAATACGGGCTGAAGCCGCCATCGCCGCTTGGAGGACGTTATAGCGCTCGCTCAGGTTCCTGAGCGGCGTGAAGAGCATATTGACGCACTGGACAAAGAGGAAAACCGTCTCGAAGGCCAACGGCCCGCCCCCCCAGGCCCCCGCCTCGAGCCTCCGCCCGCCGGCCAGCCAGATCACGCCCGTGAGCGTCAAGTAAAGGCAGATGTTGAGAGCGGGGAAAAAAAGCGCAAAGGCCAGAATCGTCTTCACCTGCGCCTGACGATAGAGATCGTTGAGCCCGGTAAAGTCCGCCAGGTTGCGGCCTTGCCGATTGAACGCCTGGACGGTGGCCATCCCCGCCAGATTCTCCTGAAGGAAGGCGTTCAGGCGCGCCAGCCTTCCGCGCGTCTCCAGATACCAACGGCGCGAATACCGCCGAAACAACGCCAGGACGATGAACATGAAGGGCCCGGCCGCGAGGACCACGAGCGTCAGCGGGGGGCTGAAGTAAAACATCACGCCCAACAGCCCCAGGAGCAACGCCAGGTCGGCCACCAGCGCGATCACGCCGGTCGTGAAGAGATCGCTCAGGGCCGAAACGTCCGACGTCATCCGCGTCAAGAGCCGCCCCACGGGCGTCCGGTCGAAATAAGCCACGTCGAGCCCGGCCACCCGGCGGAAGATCGCCATCCGCAGGTCGTGCATCGACCGCTGGCCGATGTACGCCGTCGCGTAATTGAAAATAATCTCCCCGGCGAGCACCGCCAGGATCACCGTCAGGAACAAAACGACCAGGCCGCCGATCACGGCCGTCGCGGCCTCCCCGATCGCCTCGCCGATGATCCGCCGGATGATCAGCGGCTGCGACAGCCGCAGGAGCGCCAGCCCGAGCGTCAGCGCGAAACAGCCCATCACCGCCCGCCGATAGGGCATCAGGTAAGACCACAGCCGGCGCAGCAGCCGCGCGTCCAGCGCCTGATGCGACCGATCATCGTCAGCCCCGCGGCCCGGGGGCCCGTCGGCCGCCGGGGGTCGCGGCCGCGCCGGGCCGTCTTCGTCCCTGCGCTTCAAGGCTGGGTCTCCCGTGGGGCTCAAGCGGTCGCCTCGATCTCCTCGGCCAGTTGCTGACGGCGCGCGAGATCAAAGTAGTGTCCGCCGAGGGCCATCAACTGCTCGTGCGTCCCTTCCTCGACGATCCGCCCGTCCTCAAGGTAGACAATGTGATCGGCCAGAGAGACCGCGCGGATGCGATGCGAGATCAGAAGCGTCGTTCGGCCGGCCATGAAACCGGCCAGCCCCTGGAGGATGGCTTCCTCGGTGTGAGCGTCGACGGCGGCCAGCGCGTCGTCCAGGATCAGGACCGCGGGGTCCAGGGCCAGGGCCCGGGCCAGCGCCGTGCGCTGGCGTTGGCCGCCGGAAAGCGTGATGCCGCGCTCGCCCAGCACCGTCTCGTAGCCGGCGGGGAAGTCGCGGACCTCATCGTCCAGCCGGGCGATCTGAGCCACCGTCTCGACGACGCCGTCGGCCCCTTCCGGCAGCCCGTAGGCGATATTGGCCCGCAGGGAGTCGCTGAAGATGAAGGGCTCCTGATCCACGATGGCCACGCGCGCTCGATAGGCCGCGAGCGGCCAATTCAGGATGTCCCGACCATCGACGAACAGGGCCCCCCGCGGGGGGTTGTCCCGCCGCATCAGGAGCGCCGCCAGCGTGGATTTGCCGGAGCCGACGGGGCCCGTCAGCCCCAGCGTCCCGCCGGCGGGAACCGTCACCGTGAAGTCCTCCAGGGCGGGCCGGGATTCCCCCGGATAGGTGAACGTCAACCGCCGGGCTTCCAGGCGGCCTCGCAAGGGGGGCAAATCCGCCGGCGCGGGCGGATCGACCCCCTCCGGCTCGGCCTCGAAGAGCGCATCCAGCCGACGCATCGAAGCCGCCCCCCGCTCCATCACCGAGAGCACCCAGCCGATGGCCGCCAGCGGCCAGATGTTCGCCATCGTGAGGCCGAAGAAGGCGACGAGGCTGCCCGCCGTCGGCCCGCGGCCGGACCTGCCGCCGAGGATCAACGCCGAGCCGACCGTCACCAGGGCCAGCAGGCTGAGGCCGACGATCAAACCCAGGAGCGGGATGAAGAAGGCCTGCACGAGGGCCAGGCGCATGTTATCGCCGACGTAACGTTGCGAGAGACGCTCGAAACCCTCGGCCACTTGGGCCTCCCGACCGTGCGCCTTGACGACGCGGATGCCGGTGAGCGTCTCCTGGCATCGGCTCGAAATCTCCGAGAAGGTTTCCTGAACGCGGGTGAAGCGGGCGTGAATCCGTCGGCTGAAAACGTAAAACAGCGGGGCGATGAACACCAGCGGCAGCCAGGTCGCCAGCGTCAACGTCCATGAAATCCGGAGCATCTGATACAGCGACAGGGGCATCATGACGGCCACCGAGGCCAGGTACATGGCCGCCGGGCCGATGACCATCCGCACGGCTTCCAGATCGTTGGTCGCCCGCGCCATCAGGTCCCCCGTCGGGTGCCGCCGGTAAAAGGAGGGGGAAAGCCGCTCCAGGTGGGCGAACAGCGCGTTGCGCACGCCGAACTCCACCTCGCGCGAAACGCCGATGATCAGCCAGCGCATCCAGAACCGCGCCACCGCCCCGGCCAGGATCGTCAGAACGGTGACGACGAGCGTCCCCAGCAAGAGTCCTCGCTGAAGCCCCCCCAGCGTCTCCAGTCGCAGCCGCATGAGATCCAACCCGTCGCCCAGAAGCACCAGGGCCTTCACGTCGAAATAATTGGCCGCGACGAGGGCGAGGGCGCCCCAGGCCAGGCTCGCTCGGTGCTTCCAGAGGAAGGGATAAAGGCGCGCAAATCGCGAGGGCATAAGGAAGCCGCGGGGAGAGACGCCCCGCGTCTCGGCCCCGTCCCGCTCAGGGACGACGCCGACCGGACCCCGGACGATAGCCGAAAATACTCATGCCTACAATCATAATTGCCTCGCCATTCCCGCGCCGCCTCTCGGCGGTGAATCTCCCCTCGGCCCGCGCTTGCAAACCTTCGGACCCATCGGGGATCATGGCCCATGAACCTCCAGGGCCGAACCCTCGTGCTGGGGGTCGCCGGCGGGATCGCCGCCTATAAGGCCGCCGATCTGGCCAGCCGGCTCCGCAAGGCCGGGGCTGAACTCCGCGTGACGATGACGCGCGCCGCCACGCGCTTCGTCGCTCCCCTCACGTTTGAAACCATCGCCGGCCATCGCGTCTATAGCGATCTGTTCGACCCCGCCGAGGCTTATCGCATGGAGCACATCGAGTGGGCGCGATGGGCCGAGGCGCTCCTCTTCGCCCCGGCCACGTCCGATTTGATCGCTCGGCTCGCCCACGGTCAGGCTGAGGAAGCCCCGCTCGCCCTTTATCTGGCCTTTCGCGGCCCGACCCTCCTCGCCCCGGCCATGAACACCGCCATGTGGGAGCACCCGGCCACCCAGGCCAACGTTCACACCCTCACGGCTCGCGGCGTCGCCCTCGTCGGCCCCGCCGCCGGGCCGCTGGCCTGCGGCGAGATCGGCGAGGGCCGGATGGCCGAGCCGGCTGAGATCATGTCGGCGCTGGAGGCCCTGTTGGCCGGCGCCGCGCGACCGGGCGGCCTCAGCGCCGGGCAACTCGCCGGGCGACGCGTCCTGATCACGGCCGGGCCGACGCGCGAGGCCCTCGACCCCATCCGGTTCATCAGCAATCGCTCCTCGGGGCGGATGGCCGTGGCGCTGGCCGCCGCGGCGCTGCGACGGGGCGCGCGCGTTACCGTCGTCCATGGTCCGATGGCGGCCGCGTTGCCGCCGGAGGCCGAGAGCGTCCCCGCCGAGAGCGCCGAGGCCATGTTGAAGGCGGTTCAGGGGCGGCTGGCCGACTGCGACGTCGCCGTTTTCGCCGCCGCCGTGGCCAACTATCGCCCCGCCGCGCCCGCCGCCGGCAAAATCAAGGCGGGGGAGCGGCTGACGTTGGAACTGGTCCGCAACCCGGACATCGCCGGCTGGGCCGGCCATCATCGCAACGGCGCCCGCCCTTTCCTTGTCGGCTTCGCCGCCGAGAGCGAGAACCTCCTGGAGGCGGCCCGAGAGAAATTGGCCGAGAAGAACCTCGACCTGATCGTCGCCAACCCGATCGGGCTGCCGGGCGTGGGTTTCGAGGCCGAAGCCAACGCGGTCACGTTGTTGAGCCGAACCGGCGAGGCTGTGGATTCCGGCCGCATGGGAAAGGACCAGGTGGCCGATTGGCTGTGGGACCGGATTCTGGAACGCGTCCCCGGGAAGCAGCCCCTTGAGACGACTTGATTTGCTTGCGCGATCGTGCCGGGCTGAGTAGACTCCGGCCCCGGATGCGCGGGCGAGCCGCGACGGGCGACGGGCCGCTTTGCGCACAGGTTATCCCCCGCGGATTCACATGGTCGGCCGAACCGTGACACGACCTTGGCGCGCGTGGAGAACCCCACGCTGGGGCGTCCTCGTCGCCCTCATCCTGGCGGTCGAGGTTCCCCTCCACGCTCAGCAGGCCCCGCCGGCGTCCGACGCCGACACCTCGGCCCAGGATTATCTGCGGTCGGGTCAATTCCGCGACGATTTTTCCCCCGGGGGACGCTTCCGATCCGATCTCCCCATCCGTGACCATCGGCCCGCTCAGAAGATCATCCGCCCCACCACTCGAAAAGAAGACCTGATGGAGGCCCTGGATAAAGAGGCCCGCGAAGGAAAGAGCCGGCCCGTCGTCATCGGCGCCCCCCGTCTGACGATCACCCCGCTCAAGCCTGATCAAGCCGCCGCCCTGCCGGCCGAGGCCCGCCAGGCCTACGAGGAAGGCATGTTCCTGCTGGATCGCGTGGCCTATGACCTGGCCCTGCGGGAGTTCATTCGGGCCGCCAACGCCGCGCCCGATAACGTCCCGCTCCACTTCATCGTCATCAAACTGGCCGGCTATCGGGCCCTCGTCGCCTATGGCTCCGAGGCCGCCGAGCATTACGCCACGGCCCTCCAGCACTGCCGGGTCCTGTTGGCGCGGCCCGGTCTCTCAGTCGACGAACGCCGCGAGATCGAGTTTCACCTCGATCGGCTTAATCAGGGGCGCCAAACGCTCCCCCAGCGGGACGAAGCCCGGATGACCTACGGTCTCCGGATGGCCAAGGATTACGCCCGTCAGCTTTATGGAACTCCGGCCGAGGGCTCCGGCGAGATCAACCGCTTTCAGGATGCCATAAGAGCCCTCGGTCAACGGGGCCAGCCCGCCACCGCCTCCGAGGGCTCGTCCGCCGCCGATCTGGCCGGCACGGCCCTGGATGCCCTCTCCTCCCTGACAGCCTCTCCCTTGGGCGACTTGGCGCCCGCCGGAGGCGCATCGACCGCCCCCGCGGCTAGCTCCCCGCCGAGCCCTGCCGAGCAACCTCCGGCCCCGGACGCCGAGCCCGAGAATCCATTCATCCGAGCGCCGGCCCCGGCGACGGCGGCGCCCGCGCCGGCCCCGATCGATCCCGATTCGATCGAGGGCCTGCGCGCCGACATCAGCCTGGAGTTCAAGGCCGGCCCGATGATGGGCTCCGGTCAGGGCGCGCTGCTCACGAATGGGCCGGCGTTCCGTCAGACGCTTAACTTCGACATGGGGGGGGCGACGATTCAGACGCTGACCGTCCAGGAGGCCGGCGGCACGCGTTGGACCGAGACGCGCGAGGGCGATCGGATCACCGTCACCCGCGCCGACGGACAATCCGCGGCGGCCGCGGCCGGACCCGCCGCCGCCATGGGCCCCTGGGCAGCCGCCCTGAGCGAGCCCGATCCCCGCCGCGTGATGGAGCGATTGGAAGAGCTTTACACTTTCTCGCCCGCCGGGACCGAGACGCTCGACGGGACGGAAGTCACGATCCTCGGAGGGACGCTCAAGCCCCAGGCGCAGCCGGCGGCGCCCGCCGGCCAGGGGGCGCCCGCCGTGGGCTCCCTGGATCAGGCGCGCGTGGCCGTCGGGAAGGCCGACGGGTTCCCGCGCCAGGTCGTCCTCAGCGACTTAAGCGGCAACATCCGGGTCGCCGTTCATCTGCGCAATCTGGTCTTCAATCCGCCGACCTCCGAGTCCGACTTCGCTTATGCGCCGCCGGCCGGCGCTCAGGTCCTGGACCTGACGGCGACGCGACCGTAACCCCCCTGAGGGGGGAGCCGCGATTCCTTTATCCGCCCAGGGGGCCTTCAAAGCCGAGGCCCGGCGGCCGCTCGACCGGAGGCGCCGATCGCGTCATAATCGCCCGGCCATGAAGCTGATCATCGCCATCGTGAAGCCGTTCAAGATTCCGGAGATCACGGCGGCGCTGGAGGAAGTCGGCGTCCGGCGGCTGAGCGTTTCCGAAGTCAAAGGCTACGGCCGACAACGCGGCCATACGGAAATCTACAAGGGGACGGAATACCAGGTCGATTTCGTGCCCAAGAGCCGATTGGAGATCGCCGTCGAGGACGGGGAGGTCGAAGGGGCCGTCCGGGTCATCGAGCGCGCCGCCCGCACGGACACGATCGGCGACGGCAAGATTTTCGTCCTCGACCTTCTTCAAGCCGTCCGCATCCGCACCGGCGAGCGCGGCCCGGACGCGCTTTGACTCCGCCTCATGTCGGGCAAGACTCAGTTCATCGCCACGCTCCGCGAGTGCGCCGCCCTCATGGAGATCAACGGCGAGAACCCCTTTCGCTGCCGCGCCTATGAAAACGCCGCCCGCGCCCTGGAGGGGCTCCAGGGGGAGCCCGCCGACTGGCTGGCGAGCGATGTGCTGGCCGGCGTCAAGGGGATCGGCAAGGGGATGATCGAGCATATCGAGGAATGGGCGAAGACGGGGGAGCTCAAGACGCATGAGGAACTCAAGGCCCGGCTCCCGACGGGCCTCCTGGACATGTACGCCATCCCCGGCCTCGGAGCCAAGAAGGTCAAGGCGCTCTGGGAGAAGCTCGGGGTCGACAGCCTGGAGAAGCTCGAGAAAGCCGCCGCCGGCGAAGCCGTGGCCTCTCTGCCCGGTTTCGGCCGCAAGACCGCCGATAAGATTCTGGCCGGGATCGAGCAACGACGGCGGTTCTCCGGACGGCACCGGCTGGACGTGGGGCTGGCGATTGCCGAGGACGTGCTGGCCCGCCTGCGGCGACTCAAGGCCGTCCGGCGGATCGAGCTGGCCGGCAGCCTTCGACGGCGGCGGGAAACCTTCAAAGACCTCGATTTTGTCGTCGAAAGCCGGGACCCGGCCGCCGTCATGGAGGCGTTCATCTCAACCCCGGGCGTGCTCCGCGTCGTCAGCCACGGCCCGACCAAAAGCAGCGTCCTTTTCGAGGGCGGGGTCCCGGCCGACGTGCGCGTCGTCGGCCCGGATCAGTTCGCCGCCGCGCTCAACTATTTTACCGGCAGCAAAGAACACAACATCCAACTGCGCGCCCGCGCTCTCAAGCGGGGCCTGCGGCTCAACGAATACGGCCTATTCCCCGAAGGCAAGGAGCGTTCGCTCCCCTGCCCGGACGAAGCCGCCATTTACCGTCACCTGGGCCTCGCCTACATCGAGCCCGAACTGCGCGAGGACATGGGCGAGATCGAGGCCGCCCAAAAAGGCGATCTGCCGAACCTCATCCGGACGGAGGACCTGCGCGGTCTGCTTCACTGCCACACGACGTACAGCGACGGCAAATCTACGCTGGCCCAGATGGCCGAGGCCGCCGCCGGGGCCGGCTATGCCTACTTCGGCGTTTGCGACCATAGCCGCTCGGCGGCCTACGCCGGCGGGCTCGCCGAGGCCGACGTGGCCCGCCAGCATCGGGAGATCGACGCGCTGGCCCGGAAACTCAAAACCCCCGTGCTCCTCAAGGGCATCGAGGCCGACATCGGAGCCGACGGTTCGCTCGATTATTCCGACGCCGTGCTGGCCCGCTTCGATTTCGTCGTCGTCTCCATCCACAGCCGGTTTCAGTTGAGCCGCGAGGAGATGACCCGCCGGGTCTGCCGGGCCCTCGCCCACCCGGCCTCCACGATCCTCGGCCATCCGACGGGCCGGCTGCTCCTGGAACGCGAACCGTACGAGCTGAACCTGGAGAAGGTCTTCGTCGAGGCGGCCCGCCGCCGCGTCGCGATCGAGATCAACGCCAACCCGCACCGGTTGGACCTTGATTGGCGCTTCATGCGCCAGGCCAAAGCCGCCGGTTGCCTTTTCGCCATCAACCCCGACGCGCACCACACGAGCGGCATCGCCGATAACGCCTTCGGCGTCGGCGTCGCGCGCAAGGGTTGGCTGGAGGCCGACGACGTCATCAACACCTGGACGCCGGCCAGGTTCCGCCGCTGGTTGAAAGCCCGGGGCCAGCCCCACGCCTGAATGGCGCGCGATAATGGGACGCGAGGGCATGACGCAAGTAACCCGCCCGGGACACACAAAAAGGAAAAGATATCCTTCGTCAAGGCTTGAATTTCCGATACGTTATGACATATCTCTTGGTTTCTTTGTCTCCGGGTGATTGATCAATGTGTCATGGATGCGCTGAGGCCCCTTCGCGCGTGAGCGCGTCGCCACGATCGTTTTCTCGCCCCGCCCTGGCGCTTGTCCTCATCCCGTTCCTCGCCGCCGCGAGCGCGGTCTCCCCCCTGGCGGGGGATTGGCCTCAATGGCGCGGCCCCCATCGCGACGGCGTCGCCTGGGAGGAGCGCCTGCCGGACCCGCCGCCGGCGCGGCTTGACCGACGTTGGCGGACGGAGGTCGGCGAGGGTCACTCCTCGCCGATCGTCGCCGGCGGGCGCGTTTTTCTCCTCGCCCGCCAAGGCGACGATGAAGTGGCCTTGAGCCTCAACGCCGCCGACGGGGCCGTGCTCTGGCGCGCGGCCTATCCGGCCCCTTATACGCCGGTTCGGGCCGCCCAGGCTCACGGCCTCGGACCCAAGGCGACCAGTCTGGTGGCCGACGGGCGGCTCTACACCTTCGGCGTGAGCGGCGTCCTTTCGGCTTTCGAGGCCGCCTCCGGCCGGCTTTTGTGGCAACACACTTACCGCGATCAGTTTCCGATGACATGGCCCGAATTCGGCGCCGCCAGCTCCCCCTTGAGCTTCGGTCACCTGCTCATCGTTCAGGTCGGCGCGCGCAACCAAGGGGCGGTCGTCGCCTACGAGCCCGCGACCGGGCGCGAAGTCTGGCGGCGACCCGGCGACGGCCCGGGCTACGCCTCGCCCGTCGTCTGGGCTCCGGCCGGGCGGGCTCACGTTGTCACCTTCACGCAGAACGCCCTGATCGGGCTGGCCCCCGCCGACGGCGCCGTTCTCTGGTCGCGACCGTTTACGACCCCGTACGAACAAAACGTCGTCACGCCGCTTATCGACGAGGGCCGGCTCATTTTCTCCGGCATCGATCAGGGCGTCTTCGCCGCGCGGCTGGCCGCGCCGGCGGCCGACCCCCCCCTTAAATTGATCGAAGCGTGGCGCAACGTCGAGCACGCCCTCTACCTGAGCTCCCCCGTCCTGGATGATGGGCATCTGTATCTCTTCTCACACAAAAATCGCGGGGCGATCGTCTGCCTCGACGCCGCCGACGGGCGCACCGTCTGGACTTCGCCCGGCCGGCTCGGCGAACATGCGTCGCTGCTGCGCGTGGGGGACCGCTTGCTCGCCCTCCTGGATTCGGCCGAGCTCAAACTTCTGGCTGCGGACCCGACGGGTTACCGCGAGCTGGCCGCCTGGACGGTGGCCGACTCCCCGACGTGGGCTCACCCGGCGCTGGCGGACGGCCGGCTCTACGTCAAAGATGTCACCTACTTATCCTGCTTTGATTTCGGCGCGGCGGCCGGTCCATGAGCTCACCGCGAATTCAATTGCTCGGGACCGGCGACGCCTTCGCCGCCGGCGGCCGGCTCCAGACGTGCTTTCACCTGCGGACGTCCCGCACGCAAGCCCTGATCGATTGCGGAGCGACCAGCCTGGCCGCCCTGCGACGCCACGGGCTCAACCCCAACGACCTCGACCTTATCCTCCTGAGCCATCTCCACGGCGACCACTTCGGCGGGCTCCCGTTCCTTCTCATTTCGGCCCGATTGGCCGATCGCCGTCGGCGGGCGCTCACGATCGCGGGCCCTCCCGGCGTCGAGGCCCGCCTCAAGGCGGCGATGGAAGTCTTCTTTCCCGGCTCAAGCGGCGTTCCCGCCCCGTTCCGCCTACGCTTCGCCGAGCTCCGGCCGGGGCGACCCAGACGGCTGCGCGACCTCACGGTGTCAGTCTTCGAAGTCAGCCACCCCTCGGGCGCGCCGTCGCACGCGCTCCGCGTGCGGGCCGAGGGGCGCACGATCACCTACACGGGAGACACCGAATGGACCGAGACGCTCCCGCGGGCGGCCCGAGGCGCGGATCTGCTTATCGCCGAATGTTACACTTATGAGCGCTCGGTCCGGTATCATTCGAATTATAAGACCTGGATGGCCCGACGAGATGAGCTCGGGTGCCGCCGCATCCTCTTCACGCACATGAGCGAGGACATGCTCGCCCGTCTCCCCGGTCTCGAAGGCGAGTTCGCCGCCGACGGCCTCACGATCGATCTTTGAATACTCGCCCCCCGCGGGGGAAAAGCCACAAAGACGGCGGAACACAAAATAACGGTTATTCTTTGTGTCTTTGCGTCTTGGTGGTGACTCTCTCGTCGCTCACAGTCCGAACTGCCTCAAGTGATGATCCAGGTGACGGCCGTGAATGAGGGACCAGAAGCGCAGGTCCATCCGGCCGAAAACGGGGTTGGGGGCGGGCCGGTCGGGTTCGCGGGCCACTTCGGCCGCAAACCGTTCCATGATGCCCAGCGTAGCGGCGCGCTCCTCTTCAAAGGAAACCCCGGGCGCCGGGAAAAACATCTCCGGGGCCTTGATCCGCCCCTTCGGCCAGGGGAGGACCCCGAAGACAAGCCAGCGGAGACCCCGCCGCCAGAAGGTGGCCGGCGGGGTCTCCACCGGGACGTCCCCGAGGGAGATTTCAAACGTCCGCCGCAGATGCGGCAGGAGCTGGATCGGTTGCATTTTCCCCCAGCGGCGGGGGGAATCCGGCTTGAGCCCGGCGAGCCGCTCCTTGAAGCGCCCCAGCGTCTCCGGCGTCAGTCGGGTGATCGCCATGGCCCGTCCTCCTTCCCCCCCGCCTTCCATCCCGCCCGCCTGAGCGACGATCGTGCCCCGGGCTTGACCGAAGATCAAGCCGCAGGCGGGGATTGCCCCTCGGTCCGGCGCTGAACGGCCACGTCGAGCACGGCCGCCAGAAGAATCACCCCGCCGACGATCACGTACTCCCAGTAGGTCGATATCCCCAGCAAATTGATCCCGTTGGTGATCAGCCGCATCAGCGTCGCCCCCACCAGCACGCCCAGAATCGTTCCCTCCCCGCCCCGGAGAGAGCATCCCCCCAGGACGGCCGCGGCGATGGCGTGCAGCTCCATCGCACCGCCGAAGGAAGGCTGAACCGAGGAGAGGTAACCGGCGTAGAGGACGCCCGTCAGGCCGGCCAGCGCCCCGCAGAGCGTGAAAGCCAGCGTTTTATAGCGATCGACCGAAATGCCGGAGAACCGCGCGGCCTCCTCGTTGGCCCCGATGGCGTAAACGTATCGACCGGCGACGGTCGCGTGCATCATCACGCCGCCGGCAAGGAGCACCCCCGCCAGCACCACCGCCGGCCCCGGCACGATGCCCAGAACGAACCCGCCCCCGACCGCCTGAAACCCCCCATGGCCCGGTCCGATGCCGACGGCGCCGCCGCTGTTGAGCACCTGGGCCAGGCCCCGGAGCGTCATCATCCCGCCGAGCGTCACGATGAAGGGCTGGAGCCGCAGGCGCGTGATCATGAGTCCCTGGGCCAGGCCCACGAACGTCCCGAGGCCGAGGGTAAGCGCCGCCGCCAGCGGCGCCGGGACGCCGCGCGTACCGATCAGATAGACGACCAGCATCGCCGAGTATCCGACGATCGAGCCGACCGACAAATCGATCCCGCCGCAGATGATGACGATCGCCTCGCCGATCGCCAGGATCGAGAGAAACGCGATCAGGCGGGCCAGGTTCTTGAGGTTATAGGTCGTCAGGAAGGACTCGCCCGCCTGCCAGGCGAGGAACCCGGCCAGGAGGAGCGTAAAAAGCGCCATGCCAAGGACTTTGCGCATCGGCGACCGCTTCCGCCCGAGGTTGCGCCGGGCCCTTTAACGTCTCGGCGTCGGGCCGCCGGCCGCCAACGTCATCACGGCGGCCTCGGTGGCCTCCGCCCGGTCGATCACGCCCCGGATAGCCGCGTCCCGCATGACGACGATCCGATCGGCGATCCCGAGCACTTCTTCCATCTCCGAGCTGACCATCAAAATGCCGACGCCGCGGGCCGACAACTCGTCGATCAGGCGGTATATCTCCGCCCGCGAGGGGATATCCACTCCCCGCGTCGGTTCGTCCAGGATCAATACCTTCGGCTCCATCGCCAGCCACTTGGCCAGCACCACCTTCTGTTGATTCCCCCCGCTCAGATTGAGGACCGACTGGTGCAGCGAACGGGCCTTGATCCGCAGCCGTTCGGCCTGCGCGGCGGCCACGCGCCCCGGCCCGCCGCCGAGAAAACCCAGCCGCGCCCAGCGCCGCAACCCCGCCAGCGCAACGTTGTCCTTGACCGACATCGGCAGGACCAACCCCTGCAGCTTGCGATCCTCGGGGACGAGCGCCAGACCCTGGGCGACGGCCTCGGCGACGCTCCCAAAGCTCACCGGCCGGCCGAGCAGCTCGACCCGTCCGCCGGCGACGCGATCGACGCCGAAAAGCGCCCGCATCAGGGCCGTCCGCCCCGCGCCGATCAGGCCGGCGAACCCCAGCACCTCGCCCCGACGCAACTCGAAGCTGATCGGCGGCCCGCCCGGCCGCAGGCGAAGCTCCGTCACGCGCAGCAGCACCTCGTCGGCCGGGGCTCGGCGGCGAGGGAAAAATTCGCCGATGTCCCGCCCGATCATCAGCCGGACCATGGCCGCCTCGGAAATCTCTTCGCGCCGGAGATCGCCGACGCGGCGGCCGTCTCGCAGGGCGACGACGCGATCGGCCACGCGGGCGATCTCCGGCAGCCGATGCGAGATGTAAAGCAGCCCGATGCCGCGCGCCTTCAGGTCGGCGATGACGCCGAAGAGCAGCTCCGTCTCCCGCAGGCTGAGGGAACTCGTCGGCTCGTCCATGACGATCAGCCGGGCCCGGACCGAGAGCGCCTTGGCGATCTCCACCAGTTGGCGCTCGGCGGTCGAGAGCCGCTGGAGCAGCGTCGTCGGCGGCAGCGCCAGCCCCACCAGCCGCAACAGCTCCGTCGTCCGGAGGTTCATCGTCCGGCGGTCCAACGTCTTGAGCGGCCCCCACCGGAGCGGTTCCCGACCCAGAAAGATGTTGCCGGCGATGTCGAGGTTCTCCGCAAGGTTCAGCTCCTGGTGGATGACGCTGATGCCGTGCCGGAGGGAATCCTGAACCCCCGCGAAGCGTCGGGCCTCGCCGTCGATCCGGATTTCGCCGGCCTCCGGAGCATGAATGCCGGCCACGATCTTCATCAGCGTGGACTTGCCGGCCCCGTTCTCGCCGATAAGCGCCACCGTCTCCCCCGCCCGCAGCTCCAGATCCACCCCGTCCAGCGCCTGCACCCCCGGAAATCGCTTGGAGATGCCGCGCAGGGCCAGCAGCGGGGGCGCCTCGGCCGTCTCGGCCGGCGCCGTCATTGGAGCCGCTCGCGGAGCTCGGCCCAGAAGGCCTCGACGTTGTCGCGCGTCACGACCGTCACCCCGGTGTCAATGAGCCGGTCCGGCGGCACGCCGGAGGCGTCCCCGCCGCGCAAGGCGTGAAGCAGACGAATGGATTGATAGCCGAATTCGAAGGGCTTCTGGACGATCGTGGCTTCGATCTCCCCGTCCCGGATGGCCTGGAGCGTGGCTTCCTCTTCGTCGAAGCAGACGATCTTGATCCGGCCAATCCGCCCGGCTTCCCGGACGGCCGAGACGATCGCCGGCCCGTTGTAGGCCCAGAGGCCCGCCATGCCGTCCAGATCGGGATGCGCCACGAGCATCGCCTCGACGTTTTCGCGGGCCTTGGCCTGATCCCCGTAGTCCAGCCGCGTGTCGAGCACCTCGATGAGCGTTCCCTCCAGAACGTCGAGTATCCCCTGGCGGCGCTCGCGGGCGTTCTGCGCGTCCAGGCGGCCGACGAAGATGACGATCCGGCCTCCTTCGGGCAGGGCTTTTTTGATTTCTTCCCCGGCGATCCGCCCGGCGGCGTAGTTGTTGGTTCCGATATACGCCCGCCGGTCGGATTCCGGCGCGTCGGAGTCATGCGTGATGAGGATCGTCCGGGCGGCGGCCTCATTCAGAATCCGCGTCATGTTGGCCGGGTCGATCGGCGAGATGGCGATCCCGTCAACGTTACGGGCCAGGAGCTCCTCCAGGATGCGCTGCTGCTCGTCGACGGAGCCGGTCTGCGGCGTGCGGAAATCGGCCTGGACGTTGATCTCCTCGGCCGCCCGACGCACCCCCACTTCGGCGATCTTCCAGAACGTCGAGGGATTGTTGACGACAAAGGCGTATCGGGGCGGCGGGGCCGCCGGCGGCTCGGCCGGAGCCGAGCTCCCCCCCTCGCCGTCGCCGCAGGCGACCAGCCCCCCGATGGCGCTCAGCCAGAGAAGGGTTGGGATCGCCCGCCCCCCGGCCCGCCGGCGGTCCGGACGCGCGCGAAGGGTCGCCGGCCGGTCCGGCGGTCGAGCGCGTTTCGAAGGTGGGCCCCCCTCAAAACAATAAACCCTCCCCGCTCCGCCGTGGGCCATGTCCCTAGAACCGGAATTCAGGGGGGTGCCTTCTCCCGCGTCTTTCGGATCCCTGGCCTCGAGAGGGCAAGGCGTGCGAGCCACGCGGGAACTCGGCTCCCGGTTCACAGCACTTGGTTCTTTAGGGTACCAACGGTCACCAACGTCACAGGGACGGTTTATCGTCGGCGCGGCCGGCGGGGAGGGAAGCCTCGCCCCCCCGCTCCCTCCCGCCGCCCGCAAACCTTTCCGGGGCGCAGTCGAACCGGCCCTGACTCTCGCCGGCCCTCGCACACCACCATCTCCTCTTTACCCGATCATCCCCTGAGGCGCAAGCCCTTCCCGGCCCTCGGACGGCCGACCCCCGGCGTTTCGGACCGATTCTCCTTGACAGAAGCGGGGCGGTCAGGCCGGAGGCGCCTTGCGCATTCGCCGGGCGCGCCGCAGATGGTCCTTGATCTCAAGCGCTTCGGGCCTGAGAGCCGCCGCCAGCGAAAGATGACGCACGGCCTCGTCCCACCGGGCCTCCCCGAAGGCCGCCAACCCCAACCGCCGCTCGCGCTCGAAGACTTCCAACTCGGACTGGACATCCGGTTCGCCGGGGCCCGTCCGCGTGTCCACTTCGCCCGACGCGCCGCCCGGGCGAGCCACCTCGGCCGCCTCGGTCTCCTCTTCGCCCAGTTGGACCCGGACGGTTTCATTGGCGCGAAAGACCTGGACCCCCTCGGCGGATTCGCCTGGCCTCCGCAGGATCACCAGCTCCGAATCCTCGGCCAAGGCTTCCTCGCTCATCCGGGCCGTCTCCTCGACCTCGCCTCCCCAGGCGGTCTGCGTCGCTTCCTCCGGGGCGGTCTCAGGCTCCAGCGGACCGACGCGGATTTCCTCGGCGGCGTGGACCCGCTCCCTGTCCTGAGTCTCGGCGGCTTCGGGAGAAACGAAAACGTCGGCCGGCTCCGCCTCCGGCGGTTCCGTGGGCGCCGGCGGCGGTTGCGGCCGGCCGGCGCTCGCTGCCGAGGGCTCGGCGGGCAGAGTCGGCGGAGGCTCAGGCTGGCGCAGTTGCGGCAGCTCGGCCATCTCCGGCTCGACGAATTCCAGCCGCTGGCCGGCCCCGCTGGGGACGGGCTCGATGGGCGGCGGGGGGGCGGGCCTGGGCGTGGGGGGCTCGGCGATCTGGAACGGCTCGAACGGGTGTTCTTCGGCTTCCAGTTCCCAGACTTTGACGGGCTCGGCGGCAGGCGCCGCCGCCGCGACCGGCCGCGCGGCCGGGGTCGCCGGGCCCGCTCGCCGAACGATGGGCTCCATGGCAGCGCTCGGCCCCGCCGCCGCCTCCGCAGGCGCCTCGCGGCGTCGCCGCAGCAGGACGAACGCGGCCAGGGTCAGGATGATCAGCCCCAAGGCCGCCGCCGCGATCAGCTCGCGCGGACCCACCGCCAGGCCGATCCGAGGGGCCGGCGCCGGGGTCGTGGCGGCCGCTGGGGCTGCGCCCGCGTCCGGGGGCGGCGTCGCCGGTTCGATCTGCGTAATGGGATGCGGCGTCGGGCTCGGGCGGACGGGGGGCGTCTCAAAGACGACCGGGCGATCGCGCAGACTGGGGTACGGCAGCGGACGCGGTTGGGCGGCCTCGCTCAGGCGACGCTGGGCCTGGCTGCGGTAAAGCGCCACCATTTCCTGGCCAGGGTAGGCCCGTTCGGCCTCGGCGGCCACCTCGAGCACGCGCGCGTATTCCCGCAGCGCGAAGAACCGGCGCAACGTGTCCCGATAGGCGTCAAGCGACGGGGTTCCGGGCGCCGGCTCCTGGGCCGCGAGGATCCCCGTGAGCGCGCCCAGCGCCAGAGCGGCCCATGCCATGCGCCAGATTCTCGGCCGCGCCCGGGGCGCCCGGATCGAACCCATCGCGGGGTGCTCGCTCTGGAAGGCTTTCTCTCGGCCTGCCGCCTCTCCGGGCATAGCCGTCCTTTTTTACCATCGGGCGGCGCGAGCCTGCCATGGAAAACGCCTCGGCTTGCTCACGATGCGGCCTCGGAACGCGCCTTTTGAATGGCGCCGATCCGTTCCAGCAGCGCCTCCACGTTGGCCTCCCAGGAGTAGCCTCTGAGAAATTCACCCGCCTCGACCCGCTTCGGACGGTCAACCGCCTCGGCCACGGCGGCGATGAAGTCCTCGGCGCCGCCGGCCAGACCGATCGGGGCGTGGATCTCCTTCAACTCGCGCCAGGCCACGGCGACCACCGGCGTCCCGGCCGCCAGCGATTCAAAAAGCTTGATCGGATTGACGGGGGCGACCAGCGGAGCGTCCCGGAAGGGGATGATTGTGACCAGGGCGTGCTGGTAATAACCGGGCAAGGCTTCGTAGTCGACGCCGGGGACGTGATGAAAATTGGGTTCGGCGGCGATCTCCGCCGGCGGGCGATCCGGAGAGACGACAAAAAAGGCCGCCTTCGGAAGCGCGCGCATCGTCGCCCGGAGCAACTCCCCATCGAACCACGCCCGCAGCGCTCCGACGTAAAGGACGATCGGCCGCCCCGGCGGCCCGAACGCCGACGGCCGGGGGTGCGGCCGGGCGAAATGCTCCAGATCGACGCCGTTGGGGGCGTAAAGCGTCTTGGCGGCGCGATGCTCGCCGACGCGGCGCATGAATTGTCGCGACGTGATCGAGATCAGGTCGGCCTCCTCCAGCAGCCGATCTTCGATCTTGTGAAACGAGGCCGGAAGGTCGACGAACCCGGCCATGAGGTCGGTCATCCGATAATGCACGATCGCGCCCGGCCATCGCCGCAGAAGCGGGTAAAACGCGAGCTGCTGAAGGCTGATCACGTCCGGCGTGAATCTCATCCGCCTCAGCCGCGCCTCCACGTCCGGCAGCCAGCCCCGCGCGGCCAGCCGGAGCGCCCAAGGCTGATTGAGCGGATAAACGTTCCGCAGGGGAAGGAACGTCCAGGGGACGTAATGGTGGACGCCGCCGCCGGCGGCGATGAACCCCCAGCGGTGATGCTCGAACCGCCGCCGGACGGTCTCGCGCTGGGCGCGGGCGAACCGGTGAAACGGCGTCACGGGCGCCGAAAGCGAAAGCGCGCGGTGGCCTCGCCGCGCGATCAGCCGGGCGTAGTGATGACCGGAGACGCGCAGGGCCGACTCGTAGCCGAGCGTCTCAAGAAAGAGAAAGTTCAACCGCGGCGTCTCCCGATCGGCTCCGACCCGCGGGGGGGGACCAGACGGTCAAGCCCAGGGGCCGTCTGGGGAGCGCCCATGCTCCGGCTCACATCGACGGGCGGAAGCGGCCCCAGACGTCCCACAGGGCCCGCGTGATCTGGCCGACCGTGGCCGCTTCGACCGTGTTCATCAGTTCGGCGAAGACGTTGCCGTCGCCGCGCGCCGTCGCCTTCAGCCGCTCGAGAGCCGCCTCGGCCGCCCGGGCGTGCCGGCGCTTGAACCGCCGCGTGCGCGCCACTTGACGGCGTTTGTCGGCCATCGGGATATGAACGATCCGCCCGCGGGGATGCGCCGGCTTGTCCGACTTGAGGTAATTGAGGCCGATGACCGGCCGCTCGCCGCTCCGGACGGCCCGGTGCGCCTTCAAGACCTCCTCCTGAATCATCCCGCGGAAGTATTCGTTCTCGATGGCCGCCACGACGCCCCCCTGCTGGTCAATCTCCCGAAAGATCCGCAAGACGGCCTGCTCGACGGCGTCCTCCAGACAGCCGAGCGCGAAGCTCCCTTGATGCAGGTTCTCGATGAATTTGAAATCCCCGCTCTCCAGGAGGGGAATCTGCTGGCAGCCCATCGCCAGCAGGACGTCGTCCTCCTCCGGCGTCGTGTAGGTCTCCTTATAGGAGTTCGTATGCAGGGAGTTGGCGTTGTTGTGGAGGGCCCGCTCGGCCTGGATCGTCACGCGGGCCAGATTGTGCAGCGGCTCGACGTCCTGAAGCGTCCGCCCGGAGGTCTGACTGTGGAACTTCAGGCGCAGGCCGGGCCCCGACAGCCCGAAATAGCGCTTCGAGCCGACGGCCCAGAGGCGCCGGGCCACGCGCCCCAGCACGTGGAACTCCAGCTCCGAGCCCGCCGTCAGGAAGAACGAAAACCGCCGGGCGACCTCCTCGGCCGGCAACCCCCTGCGCCGCATCATGTCCAGATAGGTGAACCCGTTGGCCAGCGTGAAGGCGAGCTCCTGAACCGGGTTCGCCCCGGCCTCGTGCATGTGATAGCCGGAGATGGAGATCGGATACCAGAGCGGGGCTTCGCGCATCACGGTCTCGAACATGTCGCCGATGAGCCGGAGCGAAGGCTCCAGGGGAAAGACGGCCTCGTTCTGCGCCTGAACCTCCTTGAAGATGTCGGTCTGGATGGTGCCGCGCAGTTGCTTGAGGTCGAATCCCCGGCGGCGCGCCGCGGCCAGATACATCGCCAGGATCGTCGGCGCCGGGCCGCTCATCGTCAGCGAGACCGAGGTCTTCTCCAGATCGAAGCCGTCGTAGAGCCGGATCATGTCCTCGATCGTATCGACGGCCACGCCCCCTTCGCCGACCTTGGCCAGCGCGCCGGGCTCGTCGGAGTCCAGGCCGTAAAGCGTCAGCGAATCGAAGGCGGTCGAAAGGCGGGGCTGGCCGCCGCGTTGGGCCAGCAGATGAAACCGCGCGTTGGTCGTCTCCGGCAGCCCCAGCCCGGCGAACATGCGGATCGGGCTCTCGTCGGTCCGCCGGCGCGCGAAGGCTCCCTCGGTGAAAGGAAAGCTCCCGGGGACGTTTTGCTTGTAAAAATAGCGAACGATTTCTGCGGGAGAGGCGTCGAGCGGCGGCAGCCCGAGGACCGGCACCCACAGGTCACACGTCGTCCGCCGCGCCACCGGGACCCGTTCGCCGTCGGGCAAAAGGCGCCAGAGGACACTTCCCTCGACGACCTCGCTCGCGTCGCCCGGCTCCGGCAGCCCGCGGAAACCATGGGCCGCCCAGAGCGCCGCCAGCCGCCGGCGAACCTCCCGGCCCTTCTCCGGGTCCGCTTCGGCCAGCTTCGCCTCGCGCTCCATCTCGGCGTAGTAAGCCTCGTGCGCCTCGACGACCCCCCCCAGGCAGCCGCGTTCGGGAAGTGGGGCGAAAGCGCCGCCGGCGCGACGGAAGCGAGGCCGGGCCGTCGTCCGGAGACCCGAACGCTCGCTGATCCAATCGAACAATTCATCCAGCGCCGGGTCGGCATGATCCTTGGCCGAGGTGAGGAAGAAGGCCTGTTCGGGTCTGAGGAAGGCGCGGACGCGTCGGGCGCGGGCCTCGGCCTGAGGCCAATCGCGCTTGTTCATGACCACTGCCTCGCAACGGCTCAGCAGCGCCTCCTTCTCCAGTTGGAGGTTGGAGCCGTAATCCGGCGTCATGCAGAAGATCGAGGCGTCGACGTAGGGCGCCACGCCCAGGTCGTTCTGCCCCAGCCCGACGGACTCGACGAAAATCAACTCAAACGGCTCTCGCCCCAACCGGTCGATCAGCGCCGGGACTTTGGGCGCGACGGCTTCGCCGGGGCCCAGGCCCACCGAGCGAAGGAAAACGCGCGGGGAGTAGCAATGAAGCATCCGGACGCGGTCGGCCAGCGTCGGATCGACCGAAAGGATGGCCACCGAGCCGGAGAGTCGGCGCAGGTAGCGCTCGATCAACTCGTCGAGGATCGTGCTCTTGCCCGCCCCGCCGCGACCGTTGATCCCCCAGAGGCGGGGCGCGGCCCTGGGCTCGCGCGCCGGTCGGCTTCGGTTCGGCGACGTTGGGGCTCGACGGCCGTCGCCTCCCCATTCGGTTCGCGTCAGTTCCCGGGCGAGCCGGGCGGCTCCGTCGGCCTCGGTGCGGACTTGCGGCCGGGCGCGCCTCAGCCGCCCGGCTTGCGTGATCATATCCCGGACGGCTCCGGTCAGATCGGCCGGCGGGCGATAGACGGCGGCGACGCCCATCCGTAGTAGCGGGGCCACTTCGGTTTCGAGGATCGTCCCGCCGCCGCCGCAGAAGACGGGGAGCCCGTCGATCCCGTGGCGGGGCCGCGCCTTGATCACGTCGCGCAGGAAGGCGACGTGGCCGCCGTTATAGGTGCTCACGGCGATGGCGTCGGCGTCTTCCTCGGCCGCCGCTTTAACGATCTCCCCGGGGGTCTTGTTGAAGCCCAGATAGACCGCCTCGGCCCCCTCCTGGCGCAGCAGGCGCGCCACGGCGACGATGGCCGCGTCATGTCCATCGCAAATCGGCGTGGCCAGAACGAACCGCAGCGGTCGCTTCATCGCTTCTAGTCCGACCTCGAACCTTCGACCGATTCCCCCGATTTCGGCCTTATCCCTCGGGGCCGCCTCGCGCCCCGATGGCCGCCCCGTTCGCCCATGATAGTCCAATCCCCCCGACGGGGGCGATCCCCATCCGGACGCCGCATGACGGGGGCGGCTCGCCCCGGACCGGGCCCAGACCGCTATTCCTCGGCGACGGAGGCTCCCATGGCTCGCCAACGCCGCCAAAGCTCCCCCGCGCATCGATTATAGAAAGCGCGGCGGTCCTCGTCAGGGGCGCGGTCGCTCAGGGTGAACGCTGGCCCGTAGACAACGCGGACGCGCGCGGGCCGGGGAACCCAGCGTCCCCGCGGCAACGCGCGATAGGAGCCCTCGATCAGGACGGGAACGCACGGCGTCAGGGGGGCCAGTTCGAGAATCATGGCGAAGCCCCCTCGTGGGGGGTGAACCTTGCCGTCGGGCGAACGAGTCCCCTCGGGAAACAGAAGGAGCGGGTAGCCCTCCCGAAGCAGACCGGCGCAGACGGCGATCGCCTGGCGGTCCACGCCGCCTCGCCGGATCGGATGGACGTTGAAATGGCTGAAGATAGGGGCCAGAACGGGCGCCCGGGCCACGCCCGTGCGGGCCAGAAAGTGAATCTCCCGAGGGATCGGCGCGGCGATCAGCGGCGGATCAAGAAAGCTGGCATGATGCGCCAACAAGAGGCAGGGACCTTCGACGGGAACGGCCTCGGTCCCCTCGGCCCGAAAGCGGAAGCAGAGCCGGCCCACCAGAGTGATGAGGGTCCGAAGAAGGCGATAGCTCAGTCGCATCGGACCGATCGCACGGGGCGGGCTGGCCGAGCGGCTCCCCCGGGTCGGATGCCCGCCCCCTTCATCAGCCCGTCCCTTCCAGATCGGCTCGGACGAGCTGCTCGATGATCTCGACGACCCGATCCTCAGTCATCCGCGTCGTCTCAATGACAATGGCCTCCGGCGCCACGCGCAAAGCGCCGACCGGCCGTTGCCGATCGCGGCGATCCCGTTCGGCCAACGAAGCGATCAATTCGGCTTCGCTGAGAGGATGGCCCTCGCGCGAGAGTTGTCCCCCTCGCCGCCGCGCCCGCTCCCGCGCCTCGGCCTCCAGATAGAACTTCCAGCGCGCCGTCGGGAAGACGACCGTTCCCATGTCCCGCCCCTCGGCCACGGCCTGACCGCCGGCCCCCAGGGCCTGCTGCCGACGGACCAACTCCGTCCGCACCTCGATCAGATCGGCGACCGAGGAGACGGCTTCCGTAACGGCGTGGGACCGGATGGCCTCCGTGGCGTCCTCGCCGTTCAAGAGGAGCCGCTGGCCCTCGGCGTGAGGGATGAATTCAAGCCGCATGGAAGCAGCCAGAGCCGCGCAGGCGGCCGCGTCCTGAACGTCGGCGCCACCGCGCAAAGCCAACCAGGCCACGGCCCGATACATCGCCCCCGTGTCCAGATGACGCCAGCCCAGCCGCTGAGCCAGCCGCCGCGCCACCGAACTTTTGCCCACGCCGACCGGCCCGTCGATGGCGACCAGGTCGGTCATCGCATCCGATCCAACTGGGCCGGAAACTCATGGAAAACGTCCTCGGCCGGGGGCGGGGCCACCGGCGGAAGGTCGCCGACGATCCGAGCCCCCCAATTGACAACAAAGTAAACGGGGGTGAGCACGGCGCGCACCGGCAACGAGGCGCAGTCGGTTACGTACCGCCCCGGACGCCCAAAGCTCCCCCAGCAGACTCCTTCGGTCTGCCGCCGGGCATTGCCCAGCTCTTGGCTCGGATGGATCACCGCCGCGTCAATCGCCAGCGTAGCGGCCCCCAAGGGCAAGAGCACCGGAGCGGCGGCGATCCGGCCGCCGACGCTGCCGGGGATCACGCGCTCGCTCAGCCGGTGCGTCAATGGCCGGTTGCTCTCGTGCCTCAACGCGCAACCGGAGAGCATGAGGAGCGTCATCATCCCGGCCGCCGCGCCCGCCCAACGGCGGCCTCCAAAGCGGGGAGGCCCGGCGGGCAATCTCATGGCCGGCTCTCGCGGGGACGATGGATTTCCAGCCCCGGCACGACCGGGATGACCTCCATCCCCTCCGCCGGCGACGGCGTCGCCTGCGGCGGCGCGGGCGGCGGGGCCGGCGTCGTCGGCCTCATCCAGAAGGCCCGCAGCGTCCAGAGAAGGGCGAAATCGGGAACGGCGACGGCAAGCCGGGGAACGAAGAACAGGGCCGACTCCAGAAACGCCTCGTCTTCGTGAGCAAAGTAAGTCCGTCGGATTCCACCGGCGGCCTCGGGGATCGAGCCGATCGGGTGGGCCGCCACGGCGTCCAGCGCCCCCACGACCAGCCCCGTCGGGATCATGACCGGCGACAGAGCCACCATCGCCCAGGGGTTTGCCGGTTGAATCCGCCGATCCAGGGCGTTCAGCAGAGGACGATTCTGTTCCTGAAGGAAGGCGCACCCCCCCAACCCCACCGTCAGGCTCGCCAGAACCAGCGCCAAGACGGCCCGCCGCGGCGGCTGTTCAGGATCGGTCATCAGGCTGGGACCTCTCCTCAGCGTTGAGCCCCGCCCCGGCCGAAGGGCCGGCGGGGGGGGGATCGCCCCGCTCATTAGGGGAAGGGGGCGGTAAAAGCGCAACCCGGTTTTGGGGTCCGCCCCGGCAGGGGGCCCAGACCCCCGCGCGGCCGGGTTCGGCACGCCCGAAGAAACTTAACCTGTGCAAATTTTCGCTTGCCAGGCCTGGGAATCGCGCCGATACTTTATCCGGTTTATCGGGCCTTTCAATCCGAAGGCGTTGGGTTTTTTATCCTCTTTGAGGTGGAAAGGAATGAGGGTCATGTCGAAGGCGAGCGTGAGAACCATCGTGGCGCTCCTGATGCTTGGAGGCTGGGCGAGCGCCGGCGCCGAAGAGGCCGCCGGGCCGGTCACCTTCTACAAGGACGTGCTGCCGATTCTTCAAGCCAACTGCCAGGACTGTCATCGTCCGGGAGGGGCCAATCTGGGCGGGATGGTGGCCCCCATGGCCTTCATGACGTATGAGGAAGTCCGTCCCTGGGCCAAGTCGATCGCCCAGAACGTCAGCGGGCGGACGATGCCCCCCTGGCACGCCGATCCCGCCCATCATGGGACCTTTGAGAACGAGCGGACGCTCGCCGAGCCTGAAATCCAGACGCTGGTCCGCTGGGCCGCCACCGGGGCCGTCAAAGGCGACGCCAACGACGCTCCGGCCCCGCGCCTCTGGCCGGAGACGGGCGGCTGGACCATCGGCGAGCCCGACCTGATCATCCGGATGCCGGAGCCCTATTTCGTCGCCGATGACGTCGAGGACATCTACGTCAATCTGCGCACGACGGTGACCGCCGACCAGCTCCCAGAGCCGCGATGGATCAAGGCCACGGAGTTCCGGCCCGGCTCCAGCGTCGTCCACCACATCATCGCCACGCCGCTCGGCGGGATCGCCCCCGGCAACGACCCGACCATCTATCGCGAGGGTTTCGGCCGACGCATCCAGCCCGGCATGGTCGTCACGTTCCAGATGCACTATCACAAGGAGCCGGGGCCCGGCACCGGCGTCTGGGATCAGTCCGAGATCGGCCTCAGGTTCTACCCGGAGGACGCCGAAATCCGGCACACCCTCGAGGTCGAGCCCCTGGGGAACTTCCGCTTCCGAATCCCTCCGGGGGACCCCAATTACTCAGCCCGGTCCGAGTTCACCTTCCAGCGGGATTCCATGATCGTCTCCCTCATGCCGCACATGCACGTCCGCGGCAAGGCTGCCCTCTACGTGGCCAAATACCCCGATGGCACCGAAGAAACGATTCTCCGCGTTCCCCAGTACGACTTCAATTGGCAGACGACTTATCGGTTCAAGGAGCCGAAGGTCGTCCCCGCCGGGACGAAGATCGAACTGACCTGCTGGTGGGATAACTCCGCCGAGAACCCCTCCAACCCCGATCCGACCGCCACGGTCGTCTGGGGCCAGCCCACCACCGCCGAGATGCACTTCGGCTGGATGGCCTACACCAACGTCGAGCCCAACGTGGCCTCCTCCGGCGGCGGCCGCTAAGGCTCAGCCTTCAACCTCTCGCGGGGCGCGGGTTTCCGCCCGCGCCCCGTCGCTTTTCAGGGGGGAGTTAAGTTCTCAGGGGCGCCTTCCGATATAACCTCTGTGGGGGAAACCGTGCGACCGACCCGCGGGAATCCGGCCGTCATGCGGAAGAACCGTCTTCAGACCAACGTCATCGAACGCTTCGCCGATAAGGCCCGGCGGTGGACGGCCGCGGCGCCGGCCCGCTGGGACACCGCCTCCGGCGGCGCCCTGCGGCGGTTCCTCCGGATGACGGAGGCCCGCAAGCGCCACATTCTGGAGAAACTCTTCCTGGACCCGGAATGAGCCCCGGCCCGACGGGCTCTCATGACCACGGTCGCCCGCGCTCGACGACAACCGCCCTCGAACCGACCCGACCCGCGACGCCATGATCGAAGCCCCCGTCGATTCTTCAACCGCCCCTCCCCCGTCCGAGGCGCCGACGTTCAACGAGCCTCCCGGCGCGGTCCTGATCGTCGACGACGACCCCCGGGTCTGCGAGACGTTGGTCGAGATTGTGGAGCTCCTGGGGCACCAGGCGGTCTCGGCCCTGGACGCCGACGCCGCCCTCGAATGGGTCCGACGGCGCCCCTTTGACGTGATCCTGACGGACCTCCACATGCCGGGCCGGTCGGGCCTGGACCTGGCCGAGGAAGTCCGCCGCTGGGACGACACGATCGCCCTGATCGTCATCACCGGCTTCCCCTCGGTCACGTCGGCCGTCGAGGCCGTTCGCCGGGGGGCGATCGACTTTCTGCCCAAGCCGTTCGATCTTCAGGCCATCGAGCACATGCTCGCCAAGGCCCTGCGGGAGCGCCGCCTGAGGCAGGAGAATCGGCGGCTGGCCGCCGGGGCGAACAAGACCGCCATCATCGAGCAGCTCAATCGCGAGCTGAACGCCAAGCTCGACGAGCTGACCCGCCTTTACAAAATCTCCGACGCCATGGCCCCGATCATGGAGACCGAGGCCATCTTCGCCCAGGTCGTCAAGCTCGCCTCTCAGGTCACCGGGGCCCGGCGGGTTTCCCTCATGCTTCTGGACCGCGCCCGCCGGCACATGCGCATCCGGGCCTCGATCGGCATCGCCCGAGCCATCGTCGAGCGGACGCGCGTCCGCGTCGGCCAGGGGATCGCCGGCCGCGTGGCCCAGACGCGCCGGCCCTTGCGCGTCATCCCGGCCGAGCCCGCCTCGCGGCCCGAGGACGCCCCGCCCGAGGGTTACCGTTCCGGCTCCTGGATGTCGGCGCCGCTGTTCATCGGCCACCAGTTGTTCGGCGTGCTCAACCTGACGGACAAGCAGGATCGGGACGACTTTACGGCCCAGGACGAGCACATCATCCGCATCCTTCTTGAGAAGGCCGGCATCAAACTCGAAAACCAGGCCCTCTACGAGGGCATCTACGCCAGCCTCGTCGATACGCTTAACGCCCTCGTCACCACCCTCGAAGCCAAGGACCCCTATACGCGCCAGCACAGTCATCGCGTGACGGAGTACGCCCTTCGGATCGGCGAGCGGATGAACCTGACGCCGGAGGAGCTGGAGATGATCGATTTCGCCGGCGTCCTGCACGACATCGGCAAGATCGGCGTCCGCGACGAAATCCTGACCAAGAGCGGCCGGCTGACCGAAGCCGAGTTCGCCGCCGTCCGCGCTCACCCCCTCATCGGCGTCCGGATCGTCGAGCCGCTGGGCCTGAGCCGCCGCGAGACCGCCATCATCCGCAACCATCATGAACGCTATGACGGGCGGGGCTACCCCGATGGGCTCGCCGGCGCCGAGATCGACCTCCTGGCCCGCATCCTCGGCGTGGCCGACGCCTTTGACGCCATGACGACGACGCGCGCCTATCGGCGGGCGCTCCCTCTCACGACGGCCATTCGCGAGCTGGACGATCACCGCGGCACGCAGTTCGACCCCGATTGCGTCGACGCCGCCCTCCAGGCCATCCGCGACGGCACCATTCAGATCACCTGGTCCGACGCCGACGACGCCGACCGCTGAAGGCCCGCAGCCTCACGTCGGGTTTCCCGGCGTCCTCCGCGCCTCGCCGGGTGTCGGCCTCTTGCCCTGCGGAAGACCTTTCGCGCAGACGAGACCTTTCTCGCATCATCGGGTCCTTTCCTCCTCTTCCCTTCTCCGTGGCTCCGCGGTCCGTCTCCCTCCAAAAAGCGCCCCGCCGGCCGGAGCCTCTGGGAGCATGATTGTGATTGCCGGAACCGACGCCCCCGTCTAGAGTCGGCCCCTTGCGGCTTTCGGGGGGAGAGCGACGCGCGGGGGCGCGGTCTCGAAGCGCTCCCGTCCGGGAGGTCCCATGAGTTATACGATCGATCTGACGGGCAAGGTGGCCATCGTCACCGGCGGCGGCCGCGGGATCGGCAAGGCCATCACGACCTGCCTGGCGCAGGCCGGCGCCCGCGTGGCCATCGCCAGCCGGAAGCTGGAGAACCTGGAGGCCACCGTCAAGGAGTTGGCCGGCGCGCCCGGTCAAGTCGTCCCGATCGTCTGTCACGTGGGGCGGCCGGACCAACTGGAGCGCCTGGTGGCCGAAACCGAGCGCCAACTCGGCCCCGTCGATATCCTCGTCAACAACAGCGCAACGAACATCGGCCAGGGCCCCGCCCTCAACGTGACGGACGAGATGGTGGCCAAGATGGTCGAGATCAATGTTCTTTCAGCGCTCCGCCTGATCCGGCTGACGGTTCCCAAGATGATCGAAAGCAAGCGGGGCGGGTCGGTGATCAACATCGCTTCGGTGGCGGGGCTTCGGCCGCAGCCGGGGGGGCTGCTCTACAGCTTCACCAAGGCCGGGCTCATCATGATGACGCGGACGTGGGCCGTCGAGTTCGGCCGCGGCGGCGTGCGGGTCAACGCGATCGCCCCGGGGCTTATCCAGACCGACTTCAGCGAGTTCTTCTGGAAGAACGCCGACTACGTCAAGCGCCTGGAGGAGGCTCAGCCGATCCCGCGCGTCGGCCAGCCGGCCGAGGTCGGCCCTCTGGCCCTCTTCCTGGCCTCGGATCAGGCCTCCTACGTCACCGGTCAGGTCTTCGTCGTCGACGGGGGCTCGACGGCGCGTTGAGCGAACCACGGGCAAGGAGGGCGCCAGCGCCATGGGAAGTTTGAGCGGCAAGGTGGCCGTCGTCACCGGCGGCGGCAACGGCATCGGCCGGGCTCATTCGCTCTTATTCGCCCGCGAAGGGGCCAAGGTCGTCGTCAACGACATCGGCCTCAACCGTCACGGGGAAGCTGAGGCGGGGCTCGATCCGGCGGCCGAGGTCGTCAAGGAAATCCAGGCCCTCGGGGGGGAGGCCGTCGCCAATCGGGACCCCGTCGGGTCCTTCGAGAACGCCGAAAAGATCGTCGGGGCCGCCGTCGAGGCGTTCGGCAGGATCGACATCCTGATCAACAACGCCGGCATTCTCCGGGACAAAACGATTCTCAAAATGTCCCCGCAGGAATGGCAGGCCGTCCTGGACGTCCATCTCAACGGCTCCTTCGCCTGCCTTCAGGCCGCCGCCCGCGTCATGAAGGACCAGGCGACCGGCGGCCGGATCGTCAACACCTCCTCCAGCTCGGGTCTTCTCGGCAACTTCGGCCAGGCCAACTATGGGGCGGCCAAGGCGGCCATCTACGCGCTCACGCGGATCGCCGCCTGGGAACTGGGCAAATACGGCATCACGGTCAATGCAATCGCCCCGGCCGCCCTTACCCGCATGACCTTCGATCTCCCCGGCATCAAGGACCGCTGGCGCCCCGAAGAAATGAGCCCCGACCACATCTCCCCCATCGTCGCCTATCTCTGCACAGACGAGGGGGGCAAGATCACCGGCCAGACCTTCGGCGTCGACGGCAACCACCTGTTCATCTATAAGATGGTGACCAGCCATGGCCTGACCAAACGGGGGACGTTCGAGCCGTGGAAGATCGAAGAAATCGGGCCCGCTCTCGAACGCATCATCAGTTGGTGAGCTGCCGGGCCGCGCCCCGGCCCGGCGCGGCGCGGCCCTCGGTCTTTGGCGCCGTCTCGGCGTCGGACGTCTGGGTTCTCATCCCGGCTTACAACGAAGCCACCACGATCGGGGCGGTCGTCGGCGGGGTCGCCGGCCTGGGCTGCCCGATCGTCGTGGTCGACGACGGCTCGCGGGACGGCACGGCTCAGGCCCTTGACCCGGCGCCGGTCCATCTGCTCCGCCACCCCATCAATCTCGGCCAAGGAGCGGCGCTCAAAACGGCCTTCCGTTACGCCCTTGGCCGGGGGGCCCGCTATCTGGTCACCTTCGACGCCGACGGGCAGCACCGACCCGAGGACATCCCCCGCCTCGTCGATCCGCTGGCCCAGGGGCGCGCCGACGTCGCGCTCGGGACCCGGTTCGGCCGCGAGGCCTCGGCCCCGAACATGCCCGCCGGCCGCCGCCTGGCGCTCAAGCTGGCCGTGGCTTTGACCGACCGGACGCTCGGGCTGCCGCTGACGGACGCGCACAATGGCCTTCGGGCGTTGACGGCCTCGGCGGCGGCGGCCCTACGGCTCACGCAGCCCCGCATGGCGCACGCCTCCCAGATTCTGGCCGAGATCAAACGGCTGAGACTCCGCTGGGTGGAGGTCCCCGTCTCCGTCCGATACACGCCATACTCCCTGGCCAAGGGTCAGGGGACCAGCCAGGCGCTCAATATCGTCTGGGAACTCCTGCTGGAGGTGCTGCGCCGATGAGGCCGATTCAATTTCTGTTGATGGCGCTCCTGATCGGGGCCGCCTGGCTTTATTTCTCGCGGCTGCGCTCGCTCCTGCGGGATCGCGTCATTGTTATCGCCCTGGCCCTCCTGGGGGCCTATTTCATCCTCTTCCCGGATCGGGCCACCTGGGTGGCCGAGCGCGTGGGCGTCGGCCGCGGCGTCGATCTCGTCTTCTACGTCTTCGCCCTCGGGACGGTCTTCGCCGTCATTCTTCTCGTCTCGCGCTTGATGCGCCTGGAGAGTCAGATCGAAGCCCTCGCGCGCGATCTGGCGCTGGCCCGGGCACGGCCGCCCGAGCCCTCCCGGCGGGCTTCGCCCCCTGCCTCCCGAAAATTACGGCCCGCGTTGGGAACGCGCCCCGCGGCCGGGAAAGCGTTCGACGCCTCAACGGGTGGCCCCGCTCGGACGGCTGCCGGGCTTGACCGCCGGCAAGCGGCCCTGCCGGCAAAGCGGGCAGTTCCCCGGCGGATAAGTCGGCAACGCAAGGCGAGCCAGTGAGATGAGCGGCGGTCCCGGGGCGAACGCCCCGTCGCTCCGGTCGAACAGGCAGGCGAAGCCGACCAGGCGCGCCCCGGCAGCGCCGACCAGGTCGGCCACTTCCAAGACCGATCGTCCCGTCGTGATCACGTCCTCGGCGATCAGGACCCGCCCGGCGGGCTCAAGGGCAAATCCGCGCCGCAGCGCCATCTGCCCCCCCGCCTCCCGCTCGGCGAAGTAAGCCCGAGCGCCGAGCTGCCGGGCCAGCTCATACCCGACCACGATCCCTCCCAAGGCCGGGGCCAAGACGGTCTCGCACGGCTCGGGGCCGAGCCGGGCTCGAACCTGATCGGCCAGACCGGCGGCCAGCTTCTCGCAGAAGGCCGGAACGGCGCACAGACGCGCGCATTGCAGGTAATGGCCGCTGTGGAGCCCGGAGGAGAGCTGAAAGTGGCCTTCGAGCAGCGCGCCCGATCGGCGCAGCAGGGCCGCCACGTCCTCCGGCAGGCCTTCAATCATGGAGCGTCCGGGTTCGCGCCCGATTGATGCGGTCCCAATAGAACTGAGCGGCCTTGCGGGCCGCGCGGCCGAAATCGCTGCCTTGAGAAGCGAAGAGGATCGACCGCGAGACGTTGAACAGGAGACAGTGTCGGGGCGTCTGGCGGGCCGAGGTCATCAATTCGTCGAGATCGCCCCCTTGGGCTCCCAGCCCGGGGATAAGAATCGGCAGCTCCGGCGCCGCGGCGCGGATTTCGACCATCTGCTCGGGCTTGGTGGCCCCGACGACCAGCCCCAGATTGCCCCGATTCCATCGAAGCACTTTCTCAACCACGCGCAGATAGGTCTTGTGCGGCAATTGGAAATCTTCGGCCCCTTTGTTCGAAGTCAGGCAAAGGACGTAGACCCCGCGATCCTCGTAGCGCAGGAACGGCTCGATTGAATCGTACCCGAGCCAGGGGGTCACGGTGACGGCGTCGGCCTTGAGCCGATCGAACAGGGCGCGGGCGTAGTGCACGGCCGTCGAGCCGATGTCCCCCCGCTTGGCGTCGATGATGATCGGAATCTGGCGGTTGACCCGCTCCAGCACCTGGGCCAGGACGTGCCAGCCTTCGGTGCCGATCGCCTCGAAAAAGGCCAGATTCGGTTTGAAGGCGGCGGCATAGTCGGCCGTGGCCTCGACGATCTCGGCACAAAAGCGATAAATCCCCTCCGGCCCGCTGCCGATGAAGGTCGGCATGCGGCGCGGATCGGGGTCCAGCCCCACGCACAAGCTCGATTCGGCCTGGTCACACCGGGCGGCCAGCCGGGCGAAGAATCCGCGCGGCGGCCCGTTCATGCCGGATCGATCCGGAGCGAGCCCACCAGCTCGGCGATCGACCCCAGAGCCGCCTGCCGAAGATAGGCTTCAAGACCGTCGAGAATCTCCACGGGGGCCGTCGGCTGGACGAAATTGGCCGTCCCGACGGAGATGGCCGACGCCCCGGCGATGAAGAACTCCAGCGCGTCAGCCGTCGTCGAAATCCCGCCCATCCCGATGATCGGAATCTTGACCGCCTGATAAGCTTCCCACACCATCCGGACGGCGATCGGCCGAATGGCCGGCCCCGAGAGCCCTCCCGTGACGTTGGCCAGCCGCGGCCGCCGCGTCTTCACGTCGATCGCCATGGCCACGAACGTGTTCACCAGCGAGACGGCCGCCGCCCCGCCGGCCTCCACGGCTCGCGCCATCGCCGGGATCGACGTGACGTTGGGCGAAAGTTTGACGATCACCGGCCGATCCGTCACCGCGACCACGGCGCGGGTCACCTCCTCGGTCTGCCGCGGATCCGAGCCGAACTGAATGCAGCCGCGCTTGACGTTCGGGCAGGAGATGTTCAATTCGAGGGCGTCGATCCGGGGATAGGCCGAGAGCCGCTCGGCCAGCTCGACGTACTCCTCGACCGATTCCCCGCAGATGTTGGCCACGATCGCCCCCGGCAAGGCCGCCAACGCCGGCAACTTCTCGTCCAGAAACCGACGATAGCCGACGTTCTGCAGCCCGATCGCGTTGATCAGCCCCGATGGGGTTTCCACCAGCCGTTGCGGGGGGTTCCCCGCCCGGTCCTCCAGCGTCAACCCCTTAAGGAAAATCGCCCCCAGCCGCGCCGGATCGTAAAAGGGAGAGTATTCCAGCCCGTAGCCGAACGTTCCGGAGGCCACCGTCACCGGATTGGACAGCGTCAACCGCCCGATCTGAACCCGCAGGTCCGGCCGGGCGACCTGAGAAAGCGGGGGGGAGGCCATGCGAGGTTGAGAAGACCGGACTTAGCGGACCGTTCGACCCTCGGTCGCCGGTCGCTCTCGGTCGGCATCATAGGTCAGGGGCGGCCCTTGTCAACTTAAACAAGGGGAGACATTCACTTCGGCGTTCAACTATAATCTCCGGCCGGAGGCTGAGCTCGTGCGTTTGAGGCTGGGGGTTTTTCTGGGCGTGGCGCTTGCGGGCCTGGCCTTGGTCGGCCTCATCGGTCGGCCGACCCGCGATGGGCCCGCCGACGGACGCCTGCGACGCATTGGTTCCTTCGACCTCAGCCAAGCTGCCCCTCGCAGCGTCAACCTGGACTACGTGGGGGAGATCCCCCTGCCGGATTCGGCCGTCAGTCTGGCCGCCGGCGGCCCCGCCCTCTACGTGTCGATGGCCTTCGGGGGGCTGGCCACCTTTGACCTGACCGATCCGCGCGCGCCTCGCCTGACCGATCATCTGACGGGGATGCCGGACCCGCGCTCGGGCAACGGGCGGCTCATCCTGAGCGTGCTGGCCGAGCCGGGGCGTCTCCTGGTGTGCGATCGGTTGCAGGGCCTTTCGATTTACGACGCCACGGACCCGCTGCACCCGCGGCCGGTCTGGTCGCGCCCGTTCCCCGGCCGCAGCCCGGATCAGCCGATTTCCGTGACGCGCGTGGAGGACTTTTACTACGTGGCGTGCGGCGGCGGCGGGTTGCGCGTCCTGCCGATCGGATTCACGCTGGAAACCGAAAGCCCGAACGCGCTCGACAGCGTCGATTACACGCGCCAGTCGATTTTTATGCCCCCCCACTGGCTCCTCGTGGCCGATACCTACGACACGGGCCTTCAGATTCTGGACATCGCCGATCGCGCCCGCCCGCGCGTCGTCCATTACTTCCGCAGCATGGGCTTTTGCGATTGGGTTGGGGTCGTCGGGCGCCGGGCCGTCGTCCTGCATCGGGAGCGGGGCTTCACGCTGATCAACGTCGAAGACCCCGCGCGGCCGTATCTGGAGGCCTATCACCTGCGCCCGCCGCGCGGGGATTACATGGTCAAATGCATGGAAATCTGGCGCGACCGTTATCTGCTGGCCGGCAACCGTTATAACTTTATCGAGGTCTTCGACCTGGCCGAGCCCGGCCGCCCCCGGCTCGATACCCGCCTGACCACGCCGGACGAGGTCAACGCGATGCTCCTCGTCGGGGACCTCCTTTTCACGGCCCACTGGAACCGCGCCACGGTCGGCGTCTATCGGCTCTCCGCCTCGGGCCTCGCGCCCGCTGCTCCCTGACCGAAAAGGCTTGCGGGCCTCAGAGGGTTGCGCTTCCTCACAGTCAGCATCTCAATTCCACGGGATCATTGATCGATCAGGCCGAGCTTGATCAGGACGGCCTCAACCCTCGCGGCCGCGGCGGGGTCCGGCGTGATAATCGGCGGCCAGGGACGGTGGAGGCCTTCCTCCGGCCATTTGGTCGTCGCGTCGATCCCGAGCTTGCCGCCGTAGCAGGGCCGTTCCCCCGCGTGATCGAGTTGATCGAGCGGCCCCCGGACGATTTCCAGGTCCCGCAGCGGCTCCAACGAAGCGCACGCCCGGAAACACACTTCGGCGTAGTCCCGCGTGTTGACGTCATGATCGACAACAATAATCGTCTTGGTGAACATCGCCTGGCCCAGCCCCCAGAGCCCATGCATCACCTTGCGCGCCTGCCCCGGATACGCCTTCCGAATGGAAACAACCATCAGATTGTGAAACACCCCCCAGGGGGGGAACTCCACATCGACGATCTCCGGGAACTGGCGTTTGAGGATCGGCAACGTGAACCGGACGATCGCCTCACCCAGCCAGGCGTCCTCCATGATGGGCCGCCCGACGATGGTTGTGAGGTAAATCGGGTCCCGCCGCGTCGTCACCCGTTCCACGTGAAACACCGGGAACGGTTCCTTCGGCGAATAGTAACCCGTATGATCCCCAAACGGCCCTTCCAGACTCATCTCGAACGGATCGACCCATCCCTCGATCACAATCTCGGCTTCGGCGGGGACGTGGAGATCGGAATGCGTCTGGCAGGCGACCATTTCGACCGGCCGGCCCCGGATCGCCCCCGCGATCATCATCTCGTTCACGTCCGGGGGGGCCGGCATCGCCCCGCAAAGCGTGACCACCGGATCGCAGCCGATGGCCAACGCGACCGGGAGGCGTCCGCCGGCCCGCGGGTCCGGCCGCGCCTCCGGCAACGGCCGGCCGGCTTCAGCGACGGCCGGCGGCGTGCGCGCGGCCTCGGCCCAATCGCCCGTCCTGAGTTCGCGGGCGAGACGCTCATGCTCGGCCCCCCCCTTGTGCCGTTGCCAATGCATACCGAGGGCGCGCGGACCGTAAAGTTGCTGGCGATAAAGCCCCGCGTTCAAAACCTGATTGATCGGATTGCGCGTGAAGGTAACACCGAAAGTAATGAACGGGCCGCCGTCGAGCGGCCAGTGAGTCAGGATCGGCAGCCGGCGCAGGTCGGCCTCGTCCCAGACGACCTCCTGGCAGGGGGCCCGCTTGACGAAGACCGGCATCATATCGGCGATCTCCTTAAGCTTGGGCAGAAGCTTCATCTTGTCCAGAAGCGATTTGGGACCGCCGGCGTCGAGCACGGAGAGAAACTCCTCAAGCCGCCGCGTCAGATCCTCCAGCCGCTCGACGCCCAGTAAATGCGCCGTCCGCTCGCGCGTGCCGAATAAGTTGCCGAGGACCGGGAGGGTGTGGCCCTCGACGTTTTCGAACAGCGCGGCCGGCCCGCCCGTCTTGACCAACCGATCCAGAAAACAAGTGATCTCGAACCGGGGCGAGAGAGGCTCCTTGACCCGCAGGAGTTCCCGACGGGCCTCCAGCCCCCGGATCGCCTCGCGCAGATTGGCGTAGGTCATGGGAAAACTTTCATGCCTCGAAGCCGGCTCAGGGAAGGAACAATCGCTCGGCCCAGTTGGCCTCCAAGGCCGGCAGACGATCGATCGCCACGATGACCCCCTCGTGGCGGGCCTCGATCCAGAACGGCTCGGCGCGACCGGCCGTCTCGGCCTGATAATGACCGAGCGGCCGGCCTCGATCGACCGCCTCCCCCTCGGTAAGCTCGCAGTCGCTCAGATTTCCGTAAAGCGTCACCCACTGGCCGCCGTGGTCGATCACCAGCAGATGCCGATACCCGGCGAAGGGGCCGCTGAAAAGAACGCGCCCCGACAACGGCGCCGCCACCTCGGCCCGCCGCGCCCGCCAGAAGAACCGCCGGTGACTCTCGGCGCCGGCGGTCTCCGCCAGTTTGGGCGTCACCTCCAGCCTGACCGCCGGGGACGCTTCCCCTTCTCGTGTGGCGAGCCGAAGCTCCGTCGGCGTTTCGTCGTAAGGGACCTCCGGCAGGATCGGCTGAGCCCGCCGAGCGGCGGCGGCGGGCTCGACCGACCCGGCGCGGGCGACCGTTGGCGCGGGCGGCACGGCCGGAAGGGCCGCAAGCTCCCGCTCCAGGCGGGCCGCGTCCACCGGAGCCCCCGTCGTCAGCCGCGCGACCAATTCGTTGAGGGCCCCGCGTCGCCGGCGAAGCCGCAGCAGGTCCTCGTCGGAGCCGGCGGCCTCAGTCTGAAGAACTTCGAGCCGACGGGCCAGCTCTTGGTGCCGAGCCCGCAGGTCCTCAATCCCCATCCGATTGAAGGCCGCGTACCGCTCGGCCAACCCGGCCAGCCGATCCCGATCCTGCAGGCGAGTTCCCTGGAGCGCTTCCAGCCGGAGCAGATGCTCGACGGCCAACTCGGCCTCGCGCCGCCGATGGCGGTGCACCAGGGCCAACGTCACGGTGCGCGCATCGACGGCGCCGTGGCGCCGGGCCAGGAAGTAAACCAGCGGCCCCGATAGCGTCAGGCCCGACCGTGCGGCCTGAAGCTGGCTTTGACCGGCGGCTTTGGCCTCTTCGATGACGGCGACCGTCCGCGCGGCCTCCCCCTCAAGGTTCCGAAGGACGCGCTGACCCTGGCGGCGAAGGTCCTCCCCGGCGCGAAGGAATTCGCGGGCGCGGGAGTAGTCCCGCTGCGTTTGGAACAAGTCACGCCGCCGCGTTGACTGATCCTCGACAAGGGCCTCGATCCGGGCCTCGAGCGCGGCCATTTCTTCGAGGGCCGCCGTCAGCTCCGGGGGCGGCTCCAGCGAGGCGGAGCCAAAGGGCAAGGCGAGCCACAAACTCCCCCACAGGCCGATCAGGATCGGATGCCTCATCGCCTACGACTCCGCCGGGGAACCGCCGGGCGTCCGGCCTGGGCGGTCCAGTCCCAACGCTCCGGATCGCCCTTTTATCCTGATCCGCGTTGGCCGACGCAAGGGCTTCGCAGGGGGCCGATCGAACACGGGGGGGAAAGCCTTTCCGCCTTTGAGCGGCGAAACTTCGCTCCGCCAAGGCTTGACTGAGCCTGAGCCTGCCCCCAAGATCGCAGTCAGCCTGTTTCGCGGCGGGCCTCGCGGCGGCGTCGCGCCGAGAGGCGGCCCCTGCCGGTCCGTCAGGGCTTCCGCGCGAACCTCAGGCGAGGACCGAGACGCACGATGATCGCATCAGGCGCGTCGAAGCGAGCGGGGCTGAGGGATGAGACCCTTCGGGGGCTCGTCTTCGTCTGGATCGGCGCGGCATGGGCGGTTCCCGCGGCCGCCGACGACTGGCCGGAATGGCGCGGGCCCGGCCGTCGTGGCGTCTGGGCCGAGGAAGGCATCCTCGAAACCTTCCCGAGCCAGGGTTTGGCCGTGCTCTGGCGCGCCCCGGTCAAAAAGGGTTACGCCGGGCCGGCCGTGGCCGACGGGCGGGTCTTCGTTACCGATTGGGAGGAGACCGGCGGCCACGGCGGCCTCGAGCGCGCCCTCTGCCTGGAGGCCGCCACCGGCAAGCTTCTCTGGTCCCACGCGTGGAAGGCCGACTATGGGGGGCTCAATCGACCTTACGGCCCCCGCGCCACGCCGACGGTCGACGGCGAGCGGATTTTTGCCCTCGGGGCCATGGGGGCCCTCTGGTGTCTGGAGACGGCCACGGGTCGCCCGCTCTGGAGCAAGGCCTTCGACCGGGATTATGAAGCGGCGGCCCCGATGTGGGGGACGGCCTCGGCGCCGCTCGTCGATGGCCCGCGCCTGATCTCGCTCGTCGGCGGGGGCGACGGGACCCAACTGATCGCCTTCGACAAACGGACGGGCGAGGAGCGCTGGCGGACGGCGGTCTCCGACGGCGAGCCCGGCTACAGCGCTCCGATCCTGATCGAGGCCGGCGGCGTGCGACAACTGATCGTCTGGCATCCGAAGGCGGTGGCGGCCTTCAACCCCGAGACGGGGGTTCGTTATTGGGAGCAGCCGTTTGAGGTGCGATCGGGCCTGGCCGTGGCGACGCCGGTGGTCGAGGGGCGTCGGCTTCTGGTCTCGGCCTTTTATAACGGTTCGATGCTGCTCGAGCTCGACGCCGCCCAGCCGGCCGCGCGCGTTCTCTGGCAGGGCCTTTCTTCCAGCGAGATCAAAACCGACGGCCTGCACAGTCTGATCTCGACGCCGGCCGTCGTCGACGGCGCCATCTACGGCGTTTGCAGCTACGGCCAGTTGCGGGCTCTGGAGCTGGAGACGGGCCGGCGTCTCTGGGAGACGTTCAAGGCCACCGAGCACGCCCGCTGGGCCTCGGCCTTCCTCGTGAGGCATCGGGATCGCTTCTTCATCAACAACGACCGCGGCGATCTCATCCTCGCCCGCCTCACGCCCCGGGGTTATCAGGAGATCGCCCGCACGCGCCTCATTCAGCCGACCACGCCCGACGCCGGCCGCCGCCAGCTCGGCGACCGCGTCAATTGGGTTCACCCCGCTTACGCCGACCGCAAAATCTTCACCCGCAACGATGAGGTGATCGTCTGCGCCTCCCTGGCCGCGCCTTGAGGCCGGCCCGACCTTGACCGGACGGCCCCGGGCAGACTAAGGTTGATTCGACCCTCCACGCCGAGGACGCCCCGGCCGCCGGAAAGGACGAGGTTCCATGACGATCCCGCTGGCTTCGAATCCCCTTCCGAGGCGGATCGGGCTCCTCGGGTGCGCGCTCCTGGCCCTCGGCGGCCTGAACGGCCGCGTTCGGGCCGAGGCCACTTCCCGCCCGGCGGAACCCCCGTCGCCCGAGCGCGGGTTCTGGTTGCTCACGAACAAGCCGCTCTCCTCGCCGATCCTCTCGATCGATGAGATGCATCGGCTCTGGACGGTCTGGGAGCCCGCGCTCCGAGCGACGGCCGAGCGCTCGGCCCCCGAGGAACGCCGCCGGATGACGTTTGAGCGTTACGGTTTCATCGAGCGCGAGTTCGACGCTTCAGGCCTCCCGCTCGGCTATACGGCCGACGGCCAGGGGAACCTGGTGACCAATTGTTTCGCCTGCCATGGTGGCAAGGTGGCCGGCCGTTCCTATCCGGGCCTCGCCAACTCGCATCAGGATCTGACCACGCTCATGACGGACCTGGGGCGCCTCCGGGCGGCGGACCGGGGCGAAACCGCGCCGACGACCGAAGCCGCGGCGCCGCTCGGCATCCCGCTCAACTTCGCCAAGGGGTTCTCCAACGCGACGATGTTCAGCCTGGCGCTGGGGGCGTTTCGCGACAAGGATTTGAACCTCATTTTCCCCAAACAGATTCCGAAAATGGTGCACAACGACATCGACGCGCCGGCCTGGTGGAACTTCAAGCACAAACAGAAGATTTACTGCGACGCGTTCGCCCCCCCGACCGCCCGCACGCTCATGCAATTCACGATGTCGCCTTATATCTCCGGTGATACCATTCGCTCCTGGGAGCCCGATTTCGAACACATCCGGGCCTACCTACAGAACCTCGAACCGCCGAAGTATCCGTTCCCGATCGATGAGCCCATGGCGCTCCGGGGGCGCAAAGTATTCGAACAGACGTGCGCGCGCTGTCACGGAACCTACGGTCCGGACGGCGAGTATCCCCACAAAGTCGTTCCCTTCCAGGAGATCGGCACCGACCCGGTCCGCCTCGGAGCGGTCTCGCGCGAGGCCCGCGAAGCCTATAACCAAAGTTGGTTCTCTCATTACGGCGAGCATCCCGTGGACGTGGAATCGACCGGCTACCTCGCTCCGCCGCTCCGGGGGGTCTGGGCGACGGCCCCCTATTTGCACAATGGATCGGTCCCGACGGTATATCATCTGTTTCATTCCGGGGAACGTCCCCGCCTCTGGCGGCGGACGGAGAACGGTTACGATCAGGAGCGGCTCGGGATCGAGGTCGAGGCCTTGGACGCCGTGCCGGAAGGGTTATCTCCCCGCGAGCGAAGAATGTATTACGACGTGAGCGTCCCAAGCCACGGCAATCAGGGGCACTTGTTCCCGGAACAGGAATTGAACGAACCGGAACGCCGCTGGGTGATCGAATATCTCAAAACGCTTTGAGTCCCTTCCGGGGGCCGACGCCGATGTTTGGCCGCTGGATCGCCCGGAAGGTGTGGACGTGGGAACGGCGGCGGACGCTCAAGCGGCGGCTGGCGCGCTCGGGGCTCCTCGTCCTGAATTACGGCGACGCCGACCGAAGGCGATCGTTGGAGCTCGTCCTGCGCGTCGGCGCCGAGACTCATCTCGGGCTCGAACTCGTCGAAGCCTGCCAGTTGGTGATGGCCGTCGAGCGGACGACGAAGGTGCCGGGCGATCTGGCCGAGGTCGGCGTCTATCGCGGCGGCTCGGCCAGACTCATCTGTGAGGTCAAGGGGGGGCGCCCGCTCCACCTGTTTGATACCTTTGAGGGCATTCCGGACATCGAGGCCGTCGACGCCCCCCACTTCCGCAAGGGGGATTGGGCCGCTCCGCTCGATCAGGTCGAAGCCTTTCTGCGCGGCTATCCGAACGTGACCTTTTATAAAGGCGTTTTTCCAGAGACCGCCGGCCCCGTCCAGACCCGCCGATTCTCCTTTGTCCATCTGGACGTGGATACCCGCCGCAGCACCGCCGCCGCGCTCGAATTCTTTTATCCCCGCCTGAACCCCGGAGGCGTGCTCCTCGCTCACGATTACCGCTGGGCCGAGGGGGTGCGCGCCGCCGTGGACGCTTTCTTCGTCGATAAGCCCGAACCGGTCCTCGACCTGCCCGGTTCCCAGGCGCTCATCGTCCGCTCGGCCGCCGCAACGGCCGCCTAGCCGCGCGGGAAAGCTGGAGTCGCCGTCGGGATTCTCGTTGGACGGAGCAAAGCTTTCACCCTTCGTGCGCCTCAGCCGAGAGTCCGCTTGACAGCCTTCCCCGCTTTTGCTTTATTCGAAGCCGTCGAACTTCCCTGACGCGAGATAGGGAACCCCGTGCGGGGACCGGGCCATGGTCGATCGTAGAGCGACGGCGGGGGAGGGGCCGTCGGCTATCGTTTTGGCGGGAGGGACGGCGATGCCTGAAGCGCTTGAGACGTTGGAGTCGTTCGGGCCCGCTCGGATCCGCCCCGGGCTGCTGATGAGCTGGGTCATCGGCGCGGCCATCGGTATGGGGTGGCCGTCGCTCGGGTTGGCGCAGGCGCCGGCCCGCCACGTCTACGGTCGGGCGATCGAGGCTTGGCCGGGTCTGAGTGAAAGCTCGGCGGAGGCGTTGAGCCGGCCGAACAGCTTGATCCCCGGCCCGAGTTCCGCGCCCAAGGACAAACACGCCGGCCATTCTGAACCAAGGACGTCGTTCAGCCCGTCGGGTATCCGGCCCACGGGAGTGCCTCCGGTCAATGACGCCTTCGCCAACGCGACCATGCTCAGCGGCTCCAGTCTGGTCGCCATGGGAAGCAATGTCATGGCGACGAAGGAGGCCGGAGAGCCGGACCATGCGGGCATTGCCGGCGGGGCGTCAGTCTGGTGGGCGTGGACCGCGCCCACCTCTTTCTACGTGCGGATCGACACGTTCGGCAGCGGGTTCGACACGCTGCTGGCGGTCTATACGGGCGTGAGCGTCGCTGAGTTGACGGAGGTGGCGTCCAACGATGATTCAGGCAGCCCACGAAGTCGGGTGAGGTTCCTCGCCACGGCGGGCACGATCTACCGGATCGCCGTCGACGGGTTCGCCTTCGCCATGGGGGCCATCACGTTGAATCTCGGGCCCGCCCCTCCGCCCTCTCCCAATGATTTCCTGGCCGATGAGATTCTTCTTGACGTGGCGAGCGGGACGACGACGGGGTTCAACCTCGACGCGACCAAGGAGGGGAACGAGCCCGATCATGCCGGGAGCATGGGGGGTAAGTCCGTGTGGTGGTTTTGGAGGGCGGAAGTCTCAGGGACGCAGACCTTCGACACCTTCGGCAGCACCTTTGACACGCTCCTGGGGATCTATACCGGCACGGAGGTCTCCAACCTCGCGCTCGTGGCGCATAACGACGACTTTGGCGATCCGCAGAGCCGGGTGACCTTCACCACGACAGCCGGGACCACCTACCGGATTGCCGTCGACGGATTCTCGGGCGCCTCCGGCACCATCGTCCTGAATTGGGAGCCGGGCCCTCCGCCGCCGGGCAACGACGCCTTCACCGACGCCATTTCCCTCAGCGGGGCGAACGGAACGACCCATGGAATTAACGTGGGCGCGACGAAGGAGGCCGACGAACCGTTCCATGGGGGGCAGTTCGGCGGAGCCTCCGTCTGGTGGAGCTGGACGGCCCCGACCTCGGCGGACGCCCAGTTCAACACTTTCGGCAGTCCATTCGACACCGTGCTGGCCATCTATGCCGGCGCGGGCGTCTCGAACCTGACGCCCGTGGCGGTCAATGACGACTACGCGGACAACGTCCTCCAAAGCCTTGTCACGTTCGCCGCCACGGCGGGGACCACTTATCGGATCGCCGTCGACGGTTTCGGGGGGCTGGCCGGCGCGATCGTGCTGAACTGGGGCTCGCCCGTCAATGATGCCTTCGCCGATGGGATTCCGCTCGATGGGGCGAGCGGAACGACGACCGGCTTCAACATCGGGGCGACAAAGGAGCCCGGCGAGCCCAATCACGCCGGGAACATGGGGGGAAAGACCGTCTGGTGGACCTGGACGGCCCCCGATTCCGGCTTGGCCATTTTCGACACGTTCGGCAGCCACTTCGACACGCTGCTGGCCGTCTACACAGGCTCCGACGTCTCCAATCTGATCCTCGTGGCCGACAATGACGATTTCGGCGTGTTCATCCAGAGTCGCGTTACCTTCATGGCGTCGGCAGGGACGAGTTACCGCATCGCGGTCGATGGCTTTTTCACCCTCGGGGGGGCGTTCGCCGGCCCCATCATTCTCAACTGGGGCCCGCCCGCCAATGACGCCTTCGCCAATGCCCTGGCCATCAGCGGGCCGACGGGGACGACCGCCGGCAACAACCTCAACGCCTCCAAAGAGCCGGGCGAACCGGACCACGCGGGCGACGCCGGGGGCGCCTCGGTCTGGTGGTCCTGGACGGCCCCGGCTTCGGGGTTCATGCCCATCAACACGTTCGGGAGCGAATTCAACACTCTCTTGGCCGTTTATACGGGTTCCGATGTCGCCGGCCTCACACCGGTCGCTGATAATGACCAGGCCGGCAGTTCGGACCAGAGTCAGGTCGTCATTTTCGCCGAGGCCGGGACGACCTACCGCATCGCGGTTGACGGAGCCTCGGGCGTCACCGGTTCGATCTGGCTGAATTGGGGACCGCCGCTCTCGCCGACGCCGACGCCTTCCCCCGTCGAGGATCGCCTCCTCGTCTGGGCCCGCCGAGCGGGAGGGGCCGACAGGGAGCAAGGCCGCGGCATCGCGGCGCTCCTTGACGGCGGCGCGGCGGTCACCGGCTTTTTCCGAGGGTCGGCCACGTTCGGCCCGGATGAGACCGCCGAGAGCATGCTCGCTTCGGCGGGGGGGACCGAAGATATCTTCCTTGCCCGTTACCGCGCCGACGGGGCGCTCGTCTGGGCCCGCCGCGGGGGGGGGACCTCTTTTGACAGGGGCCTCAGCGTCGCCTCGCTCGCCGACGGCAGCCTCCTCTTGACGGGCGATTTCACCGACGCGGCGACCTTCGGCCCCGGGGAATCCGGGGAGACGATGCTCACCGCCCCGATGGGGTCCGCGGATGTCTTCATCGCCCGCTATAACCCCGAGGATGGCGCGCTCACGTGGGTGCGTCAGGCGGGGGGCTCGGGTGACGATAGGGGCTTTGGCATCGCCGCGCGGCCCGACGGGGGCTCCTTTGTCACCGGGGTTTTCAGCCTCGCGGCCGTCTTCGGCCCGGGCGAGATCGGTCAGGTCACGCTTGACTCGGCGGGATCCTCGGACATTTTCATCGCTCGTTATGACCCCGACGGCGCGCTCGTCTGGGCGAGGCGCGCCGGCGGGTCGGGTTCCGACGGGGGAACAGGCGTCGTCGCGCTTCCCGACGGAGACGCCGTCGTCAACGGCGCATTTGAGGACCTCGCGACGTTCGGTCTCGGCGAGAGCGGCGAGACCACGCTGGCCTCGGACGGCCCTTCGGACATCTTCATCGCCCGCTATCGCGCCAACGGCACGCTCGCCTGGGCGCGCCGAGCCGGGGGCCGAGGCCAGGATTGGGGGGTGGCGGCGGCCGCCGTGGCCGACGGGGGCGCCGTGCTCACCGGAACTTTCGAGGCCACGGCCACGTTTGGCGCGGGCGAAAGGAGCCAGACCGTGTTCAGGGGGGAGACCGTCCCCCCCATTCTGGAGCCCGCGTTGGACATGTTCATCGCCCGCTATCGCCCCGACGGCACACTCGCCTGGGCGCGTCGGGCGGGGGGATTGGCGCCCGATGTTGGGTGGGGCATCGCGGCGCTCCCCGACGGCGGCGCCGTCGTGACGGGCCAATTTTATCTCTGGGCCACGTTCGGTCCGGGCGAGAGCGCTCAAACCATCCTCGCTTCAGCGGGGCTTTCGGACGTCTTTGTGGCCCGCTACAACTCCGATGGAACCCTCGCCTGGGCGCGCCAGGCAGGGGGGGCCTCCGATGATGCCGGGCTGGGCGTGGCCGCGCTTTCCTCCGGAGGGGCCATCGTCACGGGGGGATTCAAAGACCAAGCTACGTTTGGCCCCGGCGAGGGGAGCCAGACCCTGCTCACGTCGGCGGGCGACGCCGACATCTTCGTGGCTCGCTTCACCTCCCCGAACGCCATCCGCCGGTGGAAGCTTTACGACTGATCCTCGGCTCCCGAGGCCGAACCCGCCGGAGTTCGGGGCGCGCTGAGCCGGCGGCGGAGAGGGGAAGCTCGAGGACGATCAACACGCCCGCGCGGAGCAATTCCGATGCCGCAGAGACGGTCATCATGGTAAGCTCGCGGCCGGCCGATAAGGGGGATGGGGGAGGTGAACGGCCATGAGCGAGGACCTGAGCGGCCAGAGCCTGGGGTCGTTTCGAATCGAACGCCTGTTGGGGCGGGGCGGGATGGGGGCCGTCTATCTCGGCGTCGAGCCCGCGACGGGCCGCCGCGTGGCCTTGAAGGTCATGCTGCGGCAACTGGGCGAGAACCCGGAGTTCGCGATCCGCTTTGAGCGCGAGGCGCGGGTGGCCGGCCAAGTGGACCACGCCAACGTCGCCCGCGTCCTCGAAAGCGGGGCGGCCGCCGACGTCCGTTACCTCGCCATGGAATTCATCGACGGCGAGCCGCTCTCGCAGATGCTCAAGGGAAATCGGCCGCTCTCGCCGCGCCGGGCGCTTGATTACGCCTGCCAGGCCGCGCGGGGGCTCGAGGCGGCGCTTCGAACCGGCAGCATCCACCGGGACATCAAACCCGAAAACCTCATGCTCACGCGCGACGGAATCGTGAAAATCGTCGATTTCGGCCTCGCCAAGAACGAGTCGGTCGATTCCTTCAAGACCGCCACGGGCGTGATCATGGGGACGCCGCATTATATCAGTCCCGAGCAGGCGCTCGGTCGCGCCGTCGATCATCGGACGGACATTTACTCGCTCGGCGCGAGCCTCTATCACATGCTCGCGGGGCGACCCCCCTTCACGGCGGAGACCGCGTTTGAAATCGTTCAAAAGCACATCAAGGACGAACCCAAGGCCATTACGGCCTGGAACGCGGACGTCCCGGAGCATGTATGTCAGATTGCCTACCGGATGATGAAGAAACATCCGGACGAACGGTTCCAGACCTATGGTCACCTGATCAGCACGCTCGAGGACGCGATCGCCGGCCGCTCCGCCCCCAAATTCACCATGGACGTCGTCGGCTCCGACGCCGAGGCTCAAGCATCCCCCGGCTGGCTGACGCCCCGGATGAAACTCATCATGGGCGGGACCGCGGTGGCCCTCATTCTTCTCGGGCTGACGCTCAAGGCGCTCTTCGCCCCGGCCCCGCTCAAGGAAGGCCAGACCGAGTTCCGCGGCATCGATCAGGAGGCGATCGGTGTCTTCGGCAATCAGACGCGCGAAACCCTCCGAGACGAAACCCTTCCCGCCCTCGACCAGATCGGCCGTGAAATCCGCGAGCTCGACAGAGAAGAACGCGAGTTTTCCTCCCCCTCCCGCCGCCGTCGGGACTAACCCCCGCCGGCCGGAAACTTCCTCAGGCGCCCCCCTCGGGTCGGATCGATTCTCCGCCAATTGTGTGTCTTCGGGGTTCGATTCCGTTCTTCAAACGTGAATCGACTCGGGAGACGGCGAGCGGGCGGCGCGCCGGGCCCGAGTAACTTTAGAGCGTCACAAGGGAGATTTGGGGGATTCTTGCCGCCGAACCCCGGGCAGGGTCAACACAAAATCGGCTCCGTAGGCCAGGGAGGGAGTCATCGCGCCGGGGCGGAAGTCACCTTTCAGAACCCGGGCGACGATGGCGAGCGAGGCCTCGGCGGTGAAGGTGTATCCTTCCGGCGTCCGGAGGCGCAGCTCGGCGCGGCCGCCGGCGTCGTCCGTCACCTCTCCCCAAAGCAACATTTCGTCGGCGGCCCGTTCCTCCGGCGTCGGGCCCGCGACCCGTCGGGCGATCTGCCGCTTGAGGAACCACTGGGCCGGCGCCAGACCCGCGAGCCATCGGGCCAACATCGACTGCTGGAGTTGGCGAATCCTCGCGGCGTCGGCCCCCATATAGACTTCGATGTTGGGAATGCCGGTCGAGTAGTACGCCGTCGAGACATCCCCCCACGGGATCGCGACGGCCGTCTCCGGCTCCGATTCAAAGACGACGGTGATCACACGATGACCGGGGGGGACGCTCACGATCCGCCCGTCGCGCCGGACGCGTCCGCCCCGGGGGACGCCCTCGATCATCGTCTTGGCCGTTCCCGGGCTCAGCCGCCCGAAGCGGCTTTTGAAAGCCAGGCGGAGCGAGGTCGCGGTCGGCAGCTCGCGCTTGAGCATCGCCGCCAGGCAATCCGACGGGACGACGTCGAAGCCCGCCCCCGGCAGCGCGAGGATGCCGGCCGCCCGCCAATCGGCCGCGCGGGCGTGGACGTATTCGAAGACATCGATTTCGCCGGTGATGTCGAGATAGTGCGTCCCGGCTTCGGCGCAGGCCTCGAGCATCGGCCAGGCGGTCGCCGAGAAGGGCCCCGCGCAGTGCAACACGAGGTCGAATTCCTTGAGATGCCCGACGAGGGCGGCGTGATCATCCAGGTCAAAGACGCGAGATTCCAGTCGAAGCGACCGGGCCACCGCCTCGACGGAGGTACGATTTCGCCCGCCGAGCGTCGGCCCCATCCCCTGAGCGCGCGCCCTCTCGGCCGTCAATCGGCCGGTGTAACCATTGGCGCCGTAAAGCAACCATCGGCCGCTTCTCCGCGCCATTATCGGCTCCTCGCGCCGACGGCGAAGCCTTGTCCGCGGCCTTCTCGCTTCATCGACCGCCTCGCGCGCGCCGGGAGGCTCCCCGGGACCGACGAGGCGATGCCGCGCCCTTGGCGGAATCCTGGACGGCGCCTCCCGCGGGCGCCCCGCTCATCAGGTGCTCGAGGATATAAAGTTCGAGCGCCTCGTAATCACGGGCGTCGATCAGTTCCTTTTCCAGTCGCCGGTCGAGCGTCCGCACTTTCTCCACCAGGCGAAGGAACACGGCCCGGCTGTTGGCCAGGTGCGCCGTCTGGCGCTCAGGCGTGGTCGTCCGCATGGCCTTGACGTCAAAGCCGACCATTTCGCCGCGGCGGCCGTAGCCCCCCTCCTCGAGCACGCGCACCTGATTGAAGGCCGCGCGCAGATTGGCGCTGCCGAAGGTCTTATCCTGATCGAATTTGAGTCCGTTCTGATCGTTCAGATGCACGCTCCAGAGCTTGCCGAAGCTGAGCGCAAAGGCCATCTCATCGGAGGGATCGAGGCCGGCGAGCAAGGCGTGAGCCGTCTCGATCAACCCGCCGACGCGCTCCGGATCGCGCGTCCGTCCGGCGAGCGCGAGGGCGTGCCCGATCGTCGGGATATAGGCCTGATCCATCGGCTCGTTGGGTTTGGGCTCGATGGCGATCCGGACCTGGGGGTCGTGAGCCAGCAGGGCATCGACGGCTTCGAGGAGGCGCTCGACGGCGGCGCGGGCGTCTTTGGCCTCGCGGACGTAAGTCCCTTCGCGCGCCAGCCAGAGAACAATCAAGTCACAGCCGATTTCGCGGGCGATGTCGATCGACCGCCGGCTGCGGTCGATCGCGTAGCGCCGATCGGCGGCCCGGTTCGACGTGAACGCCCCGTCGATGGTGCGGGGGCTCTCCCACAGCCTCGGAGCGCAGAACTCGGCGGCGAGCCCTTCGCCCTCGATCGCGCGCCGCAGCGCCCGGGCCTCGGTCCGGATCTGGCCGCCGCTCTTGCCGTCGATCTCCGGGACGACGTCGTCGTCGTGAAATTGAACCCCGTCGAAGCCGAGCCGTTTGTAACAGCGCAATTTCTCGGCCAACGGGATCGGCCGCCGGACCGGCGGCCCGAACGGGTCGGCCCCTTCGCTCAGGTTCCAGGGGCCGAAGCTGAAGCGATAGGCAGTCGCCATGGGGCCCGGTCGCCTGTGCCTCACGAAGTTGAGAAGCCTCGCCAAGCGCCCGCCATGGTAGCCATCGGCGACCGGCCTTGCCAGGGCCAATGACCCGACCCGCGCCACGGCTGGACACCTTGGCGCCGGACGTGTTTAATCCGCCTCCGTGGATGCTTGCGTCGGGTTCGTCTTCGGGTTTGTCTATCTGGGCATGATGCTCGGCGGCTTCCGGGGCCTGGCCCTGGACCGAACGGGCGTGGCCTTGCTGGGGGCGATCGCGCTCCTGGCCTCCGGGCGAGTCACGCCCGATGAAGCCTGGCGCGCCGTCGACGTCCCGACGATTTCGCTCCTGTTCGGCCTCATGGTTCTCTCGGCGCAGTTCCGGCTCGGAGGCTTCTACGCGGCGCTGACGCGGAAGCTCACCACCCGGGGAACCTCCCCGGCGATTTTCCTCGGCGAAGTCATCGCCGCCGCCGGGTTGCTCTCGGCCCTGCTGGCCAACGACATCGTCTGTCTGGCGATGGCGCCCATTCTTGTGGAAGTCTGCGCGCAACGGCGGCTCCGGCCGCTTCCCTTCCTCGTCGGGCTGGCCTGCGCCTCCAACGTCGGCTCGGCGGCCACGCTCATCGGCAATCCGCAGAACATGCTCGTCGGCCAGGTCCTCGGCCTCTCCTTCAATCTCTACCTGCTTCAAGCCGGGCCGCCGGCGGTCCTCGGCCTGGGAGCGACGTGGGCCCTCCTCTGCGCCCTTCAGCGCGGCCGGTGGACGGAGAGCCGGCCCATCCCCGTCGTGGAGGCGCCGCCGTTTAACCGATGGCAAACGACGAAGGGGCTGATCGTGCTCGGCGCGCTGGTCGCGGCCTTCCTGGCGACCTCATGGCCGCGGGACGTGGTGGCGCTGGCCGCGGCGGGCGTGCTCCTGCTGAGCCGGCGCGTCGCCTCCCGTACATTTCTGTCGCTCGTGGATTGGCAATTGCTCGTTCTCTTCATCGGCCTCTTCGTGGTCAATCACGGGCTGGAGGCGACGGGGGGGCTCACGTCGGCGATCGAGGCGGCCCGCGGCCTCGGGATCGATCCGGCCTCGCCGGGCTGGCTCTTCGCCGCCACGGCGATCCTCTCCAACCTCGTTTCGAACGTTCCGGCGACGATGCTTCTGCTCCCCACCGTCTCCCATCCGTTGTCCGGCCCGATCCTGTGCCTGGCGAGCACGCTCGCGGGAAACCTGATCATTGTCGGTTCGATCGCCAATATCATCGTGGTCGATCAGGCGGCGCGGTGCGGCCTGACGATCGGCTGGCGCGACCATTTTCGGCTGGGCGCCCCGGTGACGCTGGCGACCTTAGCCCTGGCCGCGCTTTGGTTGTGGTGGATCGCCTGATCCGAACCGGAGTCCCCTGGCGTTGGCCCCCCCCGCTGGACCCATCCCGGCCGGCACGTTCAAACTCGCCGTTCTGAACGCGCTCTGTTTTGTTTCCTTCGCCATCATCACGCCGGTTCTCGATCCGCTTATCCGCCAGCGGTTCGGCCTCGGCAATCAAGCCACGGGGCTTTTCATGGCCATCCACGGAGCGGCCGCGCTCGCCTTTGGGCTGGTGGCCGGCATCATCTCGGACAAGCTCGGCCGCCGGACGCCGTTGATTGTCCTGGGTCTCCTCGGCAGCGGCCTCACGACGGCGCTCATCCCCCAGATCCCCTCTTTCCGCGTCCTGCTCGTCGTCCGTTTCCTTGACGGCATGTTCGGAGCCCTGTCGCTGGGGCTCATTCTCACTCGCGCGCTCGATCTGGCCGGGCCGGCCAATCGCAACCGGACGATGGGCGTCATGTCGATCGCGATCGCTGCCGGCTTCCTGACCGCCCCCATCCTGACCGGTCTGATCGGCCCCCGCAGCTTGAAGCTGCTCTTCGGGCTGGTCGGCGCGGCGCTCATGGCCGGCGGGTTCTGGATGATGAGCGACCTTCAGCGCCCGGAGCATATCCGCCCCATCAGCGGCGGTCCCCGCGCGATCGCGCGCGCCCTCTATGGCCGGCCTCGCCTGGCGCTTCCGGTCGCCTTCGCCTTCGCCGATAAATTTACCTTCGGCACGCTCGCGCACCTGACCTCGCTCGCCGTCAAGGACCTTTACGGCCGAGGCGCCGTTGCCAGCTCCGTGGCGGTTTTCGTCTTCTGGGTCGTTTTTTCCTCGACGAGCGTCCCCGGCAGTCGTCTGGCCGATCGGTTCGGCTCCGTCCCGACCCTGATCGTCGGCGGCGCGCTCTATGGGGCGGCGCTGGCGGGCCTCGGTTGGGTCGGCTTTGGCGGCTTTCTGGCCATGATGGCGCTCGCCGGCGGGTTCTGCGCGATCCAATACGTTCCCAGCGTGAGCCTCGTGGGGGAGATCGCCGATCCTTCCGAGCGCGGCATCAGCATGGGGGTCTGGAACATGGCCGGTTCGCTCGGCGTCGTGGCCGGGATGATCGTCTCGGCCCGCCTGAGCGCGTCCGGTTACGCCCTGGCCTACGGCGTCGCCGGCGGGTTGATGATCCTGGCGGCCGCCGGGGCCGCCGCGGCGCTTCCCCTCTGGCGCCTCGGAGTCCGTTCAGCGGCCCGGTGAGCGAACCGGCGGGGTTGACCTTTTGCCGGCTCTTTGGCGACGGACAGCGGCGGCTCCTTAGCAGAGAGGCCTCGGATCAAGCCCTTTCAAGCGATCGCGCTTCGTCGGCAAGAGGTCCCGCGGCGCAACGCTCTGAAGAAACCTACACAAGGAGGTTCAGACGGGTTTCAGCCCTGGCTGGCGAGGGCGTCGGCAGCGGACTCAGCGCGATCGCCGGCGGCGTGGACCTCGGCGCGGACGGGCGCGGCCCGGCCGAAATCGACCGTGACCTCGCGCGCCCCGAAACCGCGCGCCAGCGTCTTGAGCGTCTGCCGGGCCGAGCTTTCCACCTCGGCCCGCATCTTACCCGTCAGGTCCTGAGCCATGCGTTGGGCCTGAAGCCGCGCTTCCTCCTTCAGGCGGTTCTTCGTCTGCTCATCGACCCCGCTGCCGAAGGCCGCGCTCAGAAAACCCGGCAGCAGCCAGTCCAACAGCCGGGATTGCTGTTCGTCGTAGAAGCTCACGTCCCGGATATAGATGTCGTAGAGGCACGGCGGCATCCGTAAGAGATAACGCGCGTCCCCCTGGGGCACGATCTCGAACTCCGGCTTGCGCAGGTCGTACCGGAAGTTGATCTCGAACTCGAAGATCATCGCCATCTTCTTCTCCGAGATCAGCCAGCGGAGAAACTTCTTGCCCGTCTCGCCGAACCAGTGCTCCGCCGCCGTCACGATCTCCTTCGTCACCACTTTGAAGACGACCAGGTCCCCGACCGATCGGAGCTCTTCGATCGACGAATGGACCTGAACGGCCGGAGCGGCCGAGCCCCCCTTGCCGCGACGGAACGCCCAGAGGAGCCCCACGGCGAGACCCGCCCCCACCCCGACGCCGATGATGAGCCCTTCCAGCACGGCGGCCTTCCCCGGAAGGCGGCGGCCTCAGCGGCCGGTGAAGGCCGGGGCGCGCTTCTCCACGAAGTGCGCCACGCCTTCCTTGAAGTCATCGCAGGCGAGGCTTTGCATCATTTCCACGTCGGCCACGTCGATGGCCTCGGCCAGCGTCTCGAACAGGGCGTTATAGACCTGACGTTTCATGACGCGCAGGGACCGGGGGGAAACCATCGTCGCCAGCTCGCGCGCGTAGTCCCGCGTGGCCTCCATCAGGCCTTCGTGCGGCAGGAGGCGATTGACGAGCCCCATGCGCAGAGCCTCGGCGGCGTCGATCTTGCGGGCCGAGAACAGGAGATCGAGCGCGTTGGCGACGCCCACGAGCCGCGGGAGCATCCAACTGATCCCATGTTCGGCGATGAGCCCCCGGCGGGCGAAGGCCGTCGTGAAGACGGCCTTCTCCGAGGCGAACCGCAGGTCGCAATACATCGTCAGCACGAACCCGAGCCCCGCCGCCGGCCCGTTGATCGCCGCCAGGATGGGTTTGCCGATCGTCGGGAAGTACGTGTATTTCTTGCGGAAGTCCTCGCGCCCGTCCTCGGCGACCGGCTCCGGCCGTGGCGCGCCGTCGCCGCGCACGCCCCCCTGGCGCGAAATCTCGCTCAGGTGCTCCATGTCGGCCCCGGCGCAGAAGCCGCGCCCCGCCCCGGTCAGGATGATGACGCGGACCTCGGGATCCGCGGCGGCGGCGGCCAGCGCGTCGCGGACCTCCCGCTCCATGTCCGAGGTCCAGGCGTTGAGTCGTTCCGGGCGATTGAGCGTCAGCGTCCCGACCCGCTCCGATACCTCATACAGAATCGTCTGATAGGCCATGATTCACCTCCGGGGGGCGCGGGCCGCCGGACCGGGCCGGCTCCGAACCGCAGGCGCCTCACGGGCGTCGCCCGGGCGAGGTCGGATGTGGGCCGCGCGGCGTTCATGATGGCGGGGGCTCGGCGGCGCGTCAAGGTCGCGCCCCGGGGCGGCCAAAAGTGCTGGCCCCGCCTGGACGGCGTCGGCACAATGCAGTCACATGAAGGACCTGAGCGTCGTCATCCCGGCCTTTAACGAGGGAGAGCGTCTCCCGCCGACGCTGGAGAAGGTCCGCGCCTATCTGAACGCGGGGGGCTGGCGCTCGGAGCTGATCGTCTCCGACGACGGCTCGACCGACGGTTCCCCCGAACGCCTGCCGCCCCGATTTCCCAACGTGACGTTCCTCCGCGCCCCGCGCAATCAGGGCAAGGGCGCCGCCGTCCGCCGAGGGGTCCTGCGCGCCCAGGGCGACTTAATCCTCTTCTCCGACGCCGATCTCTCGACGCCGATCGAGGAGCTGGAGGCCCTCCGCCGGGCCATCGTGGTCGACGGTTGCGACATCGCCATCGCCTCGCGCGGGCTGGCCGAGTCCCGCCTGGACGTGCGACAACCGTGGTGGCGCGAGCTGGCCGGGCGGACGTTCAACCGATTGGTGCGTCCGCTGTCGGGGCTCCCGTTTCGGGACACGCAGTGCGGCTTCAAGCTCTTCCGGCGCGAGGCCGCCCATCGGCTCTTCAGCCTGGCGCGCTGCGACGGTTGGGCCTTCGACGTCGAGGTCCTGATGCTGGCGGCGCAGCTCGGCTATTCGGTGGCCGAGGTGCCCGTCCGCTGGATCAACGCCGAGGGCTCCAAGGTCCGCCTGTTTGTGGATGGCCCGCGGATGTTGCGCGATATTCTGCGGTTCCGCTGGTGGCGCCTCCGGGGCCTTTACCGGCGGCCTGCGGCCGAACCCGCCGCCACGGTGAGTAGCTCCGAGGGGGGCGGCGCCTGAGGGATGACTCAACCCCGCCGGCCCTTCAAACGATCAGCATCGCGTCCCCGTAACTGTAAAACCGATAGCGTTCGGCGACGGCCTCGGCGTAGGCCCGCAGCATGACCTCCCGCCCGGCGAAGGCGCTCACGAGCATCAGGAGCGTCGAACGCGGCAGATGAAAGTTAGTGACGAGGCCCTGAATCACGCGAAATCGAAACCCCGGCAGGATCATCAGGTCGGCCCACCCGGCGCACGGGACGACGCCGCCGTGGCGCAGCCCGCACGTTTCGAGCGTCCTGACGACGGTTGTCCCGACGGCGATCACCCGCCGGGCCGGGTCCGCGGCCGCCGCCGCGATCGCGCGCGCCGTCTCCGGCGCGATCTCAAACCATTCGGGCTTCAGGCGGTGCCGCGCCGGGTCCTCGGTCCGCACCGGCGCGAACGTGCCGGGGCCGACGTGGAGCGTCAGGCGCTTGATCTCGACCCCCTGGCCTTCCAGCGCCGCCAACAGGGCCTCGGTGAAATGGAGACCGGCCGTGGGGGCCGCCACCGAGCCCTCCACGCGGGCGTAAACCGTTTGATACCGCTCGCGGTCCAATCCCAGAAGTCTGCCCGACCCCTGCGCCGGCTCAGCCCGCAAGGCGCCGACCGCCGCCGAGGCACGCCGCCGCCGGGCGGCTTCGATGTAAGGGGGGAGCGGCGGGCGACCGTAACGCTCCAGAAAAACGTTGTCGGGGAGGGGCGTCTCCAGGCGGACGATCCGCTCGCCGCCGGGCTCGACGGCCTCAATGTGAACCTCGCCCGCCGGTTGCCCGTCGGAGCCCTCGATCCGAACGCGAGCCCCGGCCTGGAGGCGCCGACCGGGCCGGGCGAGCGCCCGCCAGCGACCGGGGCCGATCCGCTCGACCAGGAGCATCTCGACGGGCGTCGCGCCCGGTTCGCGGCGACCCGTGAGCCGCGCTGGGATCACCCGGCTCTCGTTGACTACGAGGCAATCGCCGGGTCGGAGCAGCTCCGGCAGATCGCTGAAGCGTCGGTGCTCGATCCGGCCGGTCCCCCGGTCGAGCGTCATCAGCCGGGAGGCGTCGCGCGGCTCGGCCGGAACGGTCGCGATCAATTCTTCGGGCAAGGGATAGTCGAAGTCGCTCGTGCGCATGCCGGTGGTAACCGAAGGCCAAGGGCTGCTCGGCCCGTGCCCCCTCGCCTCGCGGTCTCCATCTTCGGGCAGGAGCCAGGGCGACCGGAAGGGCCGCGAGAAGCTCGCCGCTCATGACGGGCCGACTCTACGATCGCATCTACGCCGTTGTGCGGCGGATTCCACCCGGCCGCGTGGCCACCTATGGGCAAGTCGCGGCCCTGGCGGGGCTGGCCGGTCAGGCGCGGCTGGTCGGCTATGCGCTCCATCGGTGCGGCCAGCGAAGCCTCCCCTGGCAACGGGTCGTCAATGCCCGCGGCCTGATCTCACCCCGTTCGGACGCTCCCGGCGCCGAAGAACTCCAACGGGCCATGCTGGTGAAGGAAGGCGTTCGGTTCTCCGGCGCGGGCCGGATCGATCTCGAACAGTTCCGGTGGGAGGCCCGGCCAGGCGAGGTTGATCGCCGTCGCGTCCGGAGGCGACGCTGCCGATGATTGACCATGCGGACCGGCCTCTTTTCTACCCGCGAACGGACCGTTGGCTCTGGCGAGGGTTGCTCGTTCTGGCCGCCGGGCTGCGTCTGGCGCTCATCGAGCGGCACGGGCTCTGGAACAATGAGTTCATCACCTCTGGCGTCCTGCGGCATCCGCTCGCCGAGATTCCCGGCGAACGGCTGGCCGTCAATCACCTGCCCCTTTATTTTGTTCTCCTCAAGCTTTGGACGGGATGGGCCGGAACCGAAGAATGGGCCTTGAGGGCGCCTTCGGCGAGCATTGAGGCCGCCACCCTCTTTTGCGGTCCCATCTTTCGACTGACGGCGCTATCATCACCTCCTTGCCGGGCGGGGCTTGAACTCCCGCGCTGGGCGGAGGGACGCGATGCCCATTGATTTCGAAGCCTTTCCCCTGCGCGAATTCCAACGCTCGCGCCGACTCCAGTGGTTCCCCGAGGAAATCGATTTCCGCCAGGACCGGATCGATTGGGCGGGGCTGGCGGCAGCCGAACAGGAGCTGCTCCTGCGGCAGATCGTCGGCTTCCTTATCGGCGAGCGCGCCGTCACGCATGATTTGGCCCCGTTGCAGCAAGCGCTCCGACAAGAGCGGGGCCGGATGGAGGAAGAGATTTACCTGACGGCGCAGATGTTCGAGGAGGCCGTCCACGTCCAGTTCTTCCAGCGCTGGATCAACGAGACGCTCCCGGGCCGCCTGGGCCGAGACATCCCTTACCCCCGCCTGGAGGGCTTTATCTTCTCCGAGACGCTCCGATCGGCGATGAACGCCCTCCTCACGGATCGCTCGCCCCGGGCGCAGATGCGGGCCGTCGCCGTCTATCATATCCTCGTCGAGGGCGTGCTGGCTGAAACCGGCTATCAGTTCTTCTACGACGTTTTCGACCGGCGGCCGATCCTTCCCGGCCTTGAGCGCGGCATACGTTCCATCCAGCGGGATGAAGCGCGCCACATTGCCTTCGGGACCTACCTCCTGCAACGCCTCGTCGCCGAGCATCCGGCTCTGGCCGACCCGTTCGAAGCCACGATGGAAGAGCTGACCCCTCAGGCCCACGACGCCATGACCCGGCTCTTCGAGGGCCTCGGGCCCGCCATCCCCTTCGGGCTCGATCCGGACCGCTACCAGCGCCTCGTCGCTGAGTTCCACCGTTCGCGCGTTGATGCCGTCCGCCGCGGCAAGCTGCTCGAATCTCCCGCCACGACGTGAATCCGGACGCGCCCCCCTCCGACGCTGGGGCCACGGCCCGCCTCGATCCGAATCCTCATGGCCGCGAGCCCGTCCGGCGCGTCACCCCCGACGGCTGGGCCGATTTTCTGCTCGGTCTGGGGATGATCGGCCTGGGGGGATGGATTCTCGCGCGCAATCCCGCCCGTCCCAATCTTCCCCCGGCGGGTTTCGAGCTGTTTCGCGCCGCGAATGAAACCGGCTGGGCGCTTGTCGTCTGCGGCGTGGCCGCCCTCGCCGCGCGCGCCCTGGATCATCTGGCCCGCGAGGCCCGGTCAATGGCGCCGACCCGGCCCCGGGGGACGAGCCGCACGGAAGCTCCCCTCACGCTGGCCGTCCCGCTCACGATGGCGGCTTATTTTCTCCTCTCCCGGATCGTGGCCACGAAGACGGCCCTCATCGGCGGCGAGCGCTATTTCTGGCTGGACGACGACGCCATGATCTCCCTGCGCTACGCCCTCAACCTGGCCGCCGGCCATGGGCTCGTCTGGAACGCGGGCGAGCCGCCCGTCGAAGGCTATACGAACTTCCTCTGGACGCTCCTCCTGGCTGCGCCCCACGCCCTGGGGGTTCCCCTGCGCTTGACGTCGGCGGCGCCGCTGGCGGGCAACGCCCTGCTTCTGGCCCTCATTCTCTGGCGGATCGAGCGTTTGGGAGCGCGTTGGGGCTTGAGGCCGGGTGTGCGTTGGGTGGCGCTTCTGCTCGTGGCCGGGAACCGCTGGACGATCTTCTGGGCCGCCGGCGGCTCCGAAATGCTGCTCCTCGCCTTGATGACGCTCCTGATCGCCGAGGCGATGACGCTCGCTCGCCGGCATAAGCCGCTGGGCGTCGGCTTCGGCATCCTCCTCGGAAGCCTCGAATGGGTCCGCGCCGACGGGCTGATCCTGACGCTGGCGTTTCTGCCGGGGTTATTGACGCTCAAACGGACCGGTCGGGCGCGGAGGAGCCTGTTCGTCGCGGCGGCGCTGGTTCTGGGGGGGCATTTTCTAGGTCGCTACGCCTACTACGGGGCCTGGCTGCCGAACACTTACACGCTAAAAGTTGTCGACTTCCCCATGAAGGTGGCCCACGGCGTCGCTTACGCCCGATTCCTCTTCTGGTTCTGGGGTGGGATCATGGCCCTCCACCTCGTCTCGATGCGGGTTCATCGGCATCCGATGATCGGCTGGGTTGGGCTGGTGGTTTGGGCCCGCGTGGCCTACGTGGCGCTCGTGGGGGGGGATGAACTGCCGGAGATGCGGTTTCTCGTGCCGGTCGTCCCGCTGGCGGCCCTGGGGGCGATGGCGGCAGCGGATCAGATTTTCATTGGCCGGACGAGCGGCCCGCGGCGCGGGTTCCGCAGCGCGATCGGCCTGCCCGGCGCCTATGGCTGGGTAATGCTGGCGGTGGCCGTCGGGGCGGCCGAGTCCTTGTGTCTGCCGCCGGTGATCGCGGCGCTCGGCCAGACCCGCGGCCGCGAAGAGCGGCGCAACGTCGAGATCGGACTGCTGATCAAGCGCAACACGGCGCCGCAGGCCACCGTGGCTCATTTCTGGGCGGGCGCCGCCCCCTACTTTTCCGAACGACCGGCTCAGGACATGCTGGGCAAGAGCGATCGACGGATCGCCCGGCTGCCGGGTCGGCACGACCAATGGAAACCGGGGCACGTCAAATATGACACGGCTTATTCGATGAGCTTGCGCCCCGACGTGCTGGTCAGCGCCCTGCCGCAATCCCATCTGGACCCGGCCCGCCGCGCCGCCGACGGCATGCGCCCGCATTATCCCGCCCTTTACGATCTCTACGACCATCCCACGTTTCAGAAGGACTACGCCGCGGGCCTCGTCCCGCTCCCCCTCAGCGCCGACTACCACGCCCTCTTCGTGCGTCGGGGCTCGGCTTTGGCTCGCCCGCCGGAGGCCTGGGTCGGCCTTGCGCCGAAGCCGCCGGCGGCCCCCTAGAAGGGCTCGGAACGATCAGGGGTGAAGGGAGAGGGGGCTGGAGGCAGCGCCATCGATCACTCGGCGATCTCCCCCTCCGCCCAGGTCACGACGGCTTCGGCCTGACGGACCGCTTCGCGGTATTCCTCTTCGGAGACCGGTTCGTCGAAGCTGGGGTATCGCGTTTCCCAGGCGAATCGCGTCAGATCGACGGCTTGCCAGACGGGATCGGGGACGCGCCCTCCCCGCTGAGCAAGCCCCTGGAGAAGAAATCGGATATTGTGTGTGTAGGCGAATCCCTTTCGGTTCGCCTTGTAAACGGCCTTGATGGCCTTCTCAGCGGCCGGCTGGGCATGGAAGCAAAGACTCTCGAAGATGGCGCCTTGCGGGAGCGGGGCGCGGGCCATCGCCGGATCGCTCTTCGCCGAGGCGAGCCATGCGGCTGTCGTGCCGGGAATGTCGCCTTCATGGGGCATGGTAGATGTCTCTGCCCTCGCGCAGCGCCGGATGAATCACGAGAGAATCGTCATCGCCAAACCGCCGGACGTCGCCTTCCGTCACGACAATCAGGTCGGTCGGCGCACCCAAGCCCGCCAGCGTCCGTTCAACGCGACGCGCCATCTCGCGCCGAAGGACGCCGTCCTGCACGATCACCAGCACGTCCAGATCGCTATCGGGCCCCATCGACTCTCGCGCCGCGGACCCGAAGAGCACGATCCGCTTGGGGCGGGCCGTCTCGACGATGCGGCGCACCAGCTCGGCCAGGAGCCCTTCGTCCGGCTTCGGCGAGTCGGGGCGATCCTCTGCCCCCGTCCTGGTTTTTTCCTCCAGGCGTCCATCGCTTCGAGCCCTCAGCCCTACGGCATCGACCGCCGAAGGTCGCCTTTCAAGATTCTGGCCGTTGGACCGGACGGGGACAACCGTTAGTCCGAATCAAACCCGCGTGGCCTCGACAAGCGCGACCTTGAGCAGCCACCCTTGACCCGTCGGCGAAAGCCGAGCCAGTTGCGGGTTCTCCAACACCCTCGGGTTGACCTCCAGCACCCGGAGGTCCCGCGGGGCCCGAAGGTCGTGCGTCCGCCGGGCGGTCGTGAGGAAGCCGAAACTCTCTCCGGCCCGGACGGTCGCTCCCGGTGTGGCGAGGTCAAGATGAACCCATCGCTCCTCGGCCGCCTCGATCCATTCCGGATCGAAGCCCAGCCGGGCCCCGCCTTCCTCGGGCAGAATCCAGAACGAAGCCGGCGTCATCCTTTAGGGGTAAGATGCAAGCGTGATCGGCGAAGCCCGCCGATGGCGGCCCCCGGGCCGCTGATCCATTGAAGCAGCCGACGCCGCGTCCGGCAATGGTCCGCCGTCGAGGCCAACCCTCCCCACGACCGGCCTGGGCTCCGCAGGGGCCCTCGCTCCTGGCCACGCTCTACCTCCTCCTTTTCCTCCACGGTTTCACCTTTACCGAGGCCGTCTTTGAGGGGCGACCGGCGGGTTACCTCTGGCTCAGCGGCCTGGGGCTGGCGCTGGCGGGGGCGGCCACGGCCGCCGGCCTGCTCCGCCCGCTCATCATCGACACCATCGCCACGTTCGGCCCCCTCGGGCGATTGATCATCCGGCTTCTTCCCCTGGCGGGTTTCCTCCCCACGGCCCTCATCGATGGGCTCTCGGCCCGGCACGAGGGTTTCGCCTTTGCCCTGCCGCTCTTGCTTCTCCTGGCCGTGGACGCCCGACAGGTCCGTCTCTATCTGGCCGCCTCCATCCTCGGCTTCTGGTTCGTCTGCGGCCGCCCCGAGGGACTTCATCCGGGCCGGTTCGCTCTCTTCGGCCTGACCACGCTCACGAGCCTCACCCTCACGCATTGGGCCTTCATGGGCGAACCGTTCGGGTTGCGAGGATGGTGGGCGCTCCGTCGCGTCCTGGCGACCGCGCTTACCTATGCCCTCCCGGCGGGGCTTCTCGCCGGCGGGATGTATCTGGCATGGCCGGAGAGGCGGCCGTCGGCGGCGTCGGCCGAGCCGCTCCCGACGGGCGCCGTCGGCTTGCCCGCGCGCCGCCTATCGCGGGGCGAGATCGATCAAATCTCGGAGAGCATCGGCCGCCTGACGCTGTTTCTGTTATTGATGTTGGCCAGCCTCGTTTTCATCACGCTTCTCCGGCGGTGGCTCGGTCGAAAGGGACGCGCCGTGGCCGTGCCGGTCCTGCGCGGGGCCGACCTCAGCGAAGTCGAACCGGCCCGGACTCAGCCCGCGCCGCCTCGACCCAAGCTGGCGGGCAACCGGGGCAAAATCGTCCATCTCTGGTGGAAGTGGGTCCGTGCGTCCGAAGCCCACGGCTCCCCTCCCTGGCAACCGCCAGAGACCGCGGCCGATTGGGCGCGGCGTCTTGGACCGATCGGCGCGGGGCTGACTCAATGGGACGAGATGACCCAATTGGTCGAAGAGGCTCATTACGGCCCGGTCGAGCCCTCGGCGGCTGACGTGGCCCGAATGGCTCGACTCGTTGACGACGAACTCGACCGTCTGAATCAGGGTTGAGGCGGAGCCGGAGCTTCGGCGGGCCCCTCGCCCAGCTCCTGAAGCTCGGCCCGGAGCCGGGCGATCTCCTGATTCCGGCGGGCCGTCCACTCCTGAGACCGGGCGTTCTCCCCCTCCAGCCGCCGGATGCGTTCCTGGAGCAGGAGACGGCGCTCGGCCGGATCGGTCGGCTCCCCCCCTGTTTCCGACGCCGAGCCCGATCCGCGGGAGCCCCCTGCCGAGCCGGAGGCCCCCTCGCGCCCGGGAGAGCCCCGCCGGCCGGGTCCAGGGGCGAACAACAGGCCGGCCCCGAGTTCCTGGCCCAGGACGGCCATGATCAACCCCGGCGGCCCTTCCTGACCGGTGGCCTCGAAACCGGTGAGCCACAGGGCGATCCGTCCGCGCTCGTATTGGGCGGCGGTTGGATTATCCTTGGCGTCCTTAAGCGCCTCTTGCCGCGTGCGAAGAAGGGCAGGGAGCCTTTCCCGGCCCCCATGGCCCCAGCGGGCGATCTTCCAGGCCCGTTCCTGCACGTCGCGGCTCTGGCCGATCAGCCCGTCGTATTGGGCGAAAATCTCGCTCATCTGGCGACGGGCCCGGATAGCCAGGGGAGAGAAATCAGTGGGTTCCAGCGGCCGCCGTCGCCCGCGCAGCCTGAGCAGTTGTTCGAACAGATCGCGCTGTTTCTGCGTAATGACCACGTATTCCTCGGCAAGCTGAAGCAATTGATGGTCGGCCTGGCGCCAATCGCTGAGCGTCTCCCCGGCCGGGCCGTTTCCGGCAGGGGCGTCGGCCGGCTGAGCCGGAGCCGGCCCCGGGCCGAGCGCCGCCAGCCCGCAGAGCGTCACGAGCCCGCCGGCCGCCCAGGGGCTCACTCGACCGCGCCGACGGCGGGCAAGGGCGAGATCGGACGGTTGCCAACGTCGGTTCATGAGGCTATCCCCCTCGTCTCCGTGGATGGGGCTTCGGCGCGACCGTTGGCCTCGGCGTCGGAGCTTTCGGTCGCCGGCGGCCGCAGTTTGCGCGGCAGGCCGTACTTATCGATCCGGTAGCCCAGCGTCCGACGCGTGATGCCGAGTTTCCGGGCGGCTTTGGTGTGATTGAAACCCGTGGCCTCCAGGGCTTCCCAGAGGGCGCGCTTCTCGATCTCCTCCAACGTCAGGCTGCGCAAATCGGGCCGCGGGAGGCCGGCGCCGTCGCCCGCGGCCAAGCGCGCGTTCTGGACGACGAGCGGCAGGTCCTCAACCTGGATTTCTTCCCCCTCGCTCATGACGATGGCGTGCTCGATGGCGTTCTCCAGCTCCCGGATGTTCCCCGGCCAGCCGTAGGTCATCAACCGATCGTAGGCCGCCGACGAAATCCGTTTGGGGGCCGCGCCGGACCGGCGCTGCCGCATGAGCGCGTGGTCGATGAGGGCCGGGATGTCCTCGGGGCGTTCCCGGAGCGGCGGGATGACGATCGGCACGACGTTGAGTCGGTAGAAGAGGTCCGATCGGAACTGCTTGGTTTCGATCAATTCCTCCAGCGATCGATTGGTCGAGGCGATCAGCCGGATGTCGACCTTGCATGTCGTAGGGTCCCCCACGCGCTGGAACTCCCCGAACTGAAGGACGCGCAGGAGCTTGACTTGCAGCGCCTGGGAGACTTCGCCGATTTCATCCAGGAGGATCGTCCCCCCGTCGGCGACCTGGAAGAGCCCCTTGCGCGACTCCACGGCCCCGGTGAACGCCCCGCGCACGTGGCCGAACAGCTCGCTCTCCAGGAGCGTCTCCGGCAGGGCCCCGCAATTGACCTTGACGAACGGCTGATCCGCCCGCCGGCTGCAGGCGTGGATGTAAGAGGCCAGGACTTCCTTGCCCGTCCCGCTCTCCCCCCGCAACAGCACCGAAACGTCGCTGGCGGCCACCTTGTGGGCTCGCCGTAAGGCCTCCTGCATGGCCGGGCTGGCGGCGATGACGTTGTCGGGGTGGATCGGCGCCGCAAGCGTCCGACGCAGCTCCCGGTTCTCGCGCTTGAGGGCTCGCGTCTCGGCCAATCGCGCCACGAGCATGATCAGCTCTTCGTTCTCAAAGGGCTTGATGAGGTAATCGGCCGCCCCCTCCTTCATGGCCTCGACGGCCGTCTCGACCGTGGCATAGGCCGTCATCATGATCACGTCGAGCTCGGCGTTGCGCTCCCGCGCCCGCTTCATCACCTCAAGCCCGTTCATCCCCGGCATCTTCAGATCCGTCAGCAGGAGGTCGAACGGCTCGGACGCCAGGCGCTCCAAGGCTTCCTCCGGCGAGGTCGTGCTGTGGGCCTCGTGGCCTTCGCGGCCCAGGATGCGCGTCAGGATTTTGCCCATCTTGGGCTCGTCATCGAGGATCAGAATGCGCAACGTCTCCGCCATGGCCATGGCCTCCGGCTTTCAATGCGCCGTCGAGGGGACCGCCGCCGGAGCCAGGCGCTCCTCGCGCCGCGCTCGCGGCAACCGCACGACAAAGCACCCGCCCCATCCGGCCTGGTCCTCGCACGTGAGCTGGCCGCCGACCCGAGCCGCCAATTGATGGGCGATGGAGAGCCCCAGGCCCGAGCCTCCCTCGCGAGTGGTGAAGAACGGGTCGAAAATCCGCGATCGCATGGCCGAGGGGACGCCCGGTCCGCTGTCCAGAAAGGCGATGCGGACCTGGCGGGCCTCGGCGGCCAGCCCGATCTGCACGCGCCCGCCGGACGGGGCCGCCTGAAGGGCGTTCATCGCCAGGTTGAGCGCAATCTGTCGGAGATTATCTTCCCCGATCGCGGCCACGGCCTCGCCCGAGCCGGGCTCTTCCACCACTTCCAGCGCGACGCCCGCTTGCTCCGCCCGCCGGCGCAGGAGGGCGAGCGCCGACCGAAGGCACGGGGCGACGGCCACCGTCTCCCCGGCGCCGGCCGGGGCGTCGGCGCGAGCATACTGAAGGAACTGATTCACGAGGCGATTGAGGCGATCCACTTCATCCAGGATGTCCCGGCACCCCTCGATCAGGTCCGGCGGGACTTGGCCCTGCCGCCGCAATGAGGCTTCCAGGTCCTGCGTCGAGGCCGAGATGATTTCCAACGGATTGCGGACCTCATGGGCAAACCCCGCGGCGAGCGATCCCAGGCTCGTCAGCCGGTCGGCGTGGGCCACCTGACGTTCGTAGCGCCGCTGGCGAACGAGCAACCGGTAAAAGAGCCCGCCGACCAGCCCCACGCAGATCGTCGAGATGACCGAGAGCAGGCGGAAATTCTTGGCCAGGGCCTCCAGTTGCCCCAGGTAATCCCGCCCCGCCGTGAAGCAAATGACGGCGATCGGCTCGCCGCCCGCCTGGCTGGGGACGGCTGTGTAGACGCGTTTCAGGGGAGACGTTTCGGCCTGATAGGCCGGGGAGCCGGCGCTGCGCCCCTGAAGCGCCGCCGAGAAGGCCTCGTGGTCGATCTCGATGAAATCAAACCGACTCAAGAACGGATGCCGATCCGACGTGCTCATCAGCACGCGCCCGGAGCGGTCCAGCAGGCTCATGCTTCGCAGCCGTCCCCGCTGGACGAACTCCTCGAAGGGGGCCCGCAGCAGAGCGTCCAACCCCACCAGCTCGCGCTCGATGGCTTCGGTCATGGGGGATTCGGGCTGAGTGGCCTCGGTTTGCGTGAGGTTCACAACGTCGAGTATCTCGGCCGCCGCGTCCCGCAGGATCGGCAGCGCCACCTCCCCCAAGTCCATCAGATGCTTCTCCAGCTCATCCTCCTTGGAGATCGTCACCATCTCCAAGCCGTACCAGGCGCCGACGTATTGGACGACCAGGATGAGGGCAATCAACAGGAGCGCGACGAAACCTGTCGACCGAACCAGAGGAAGCTGGAATCGCAAAGCCCGCACAAGCGTACGATAACGTACAGTCGACCTCGCCTCCAGCCCTAACCCGGGCCCCAAAACGTTCAACCGAGGCCGAACCGGACCCTAACCCCCCTTTCGCGCAAAAGCCGTTCCGAAAGGGAATGCCCCATCCCTCCCATCTTACGCATCCGAATTCGTCGGCGCCCGCCGCGCGCGTCACGCCGACCGGTCCCCACCCTGGCCCGGTCAATCCGACGACTGCGGAGGCCGCCCGGCCTCCCGCTCGGCGGTTTTGAAATCGGCTTCCGTCGTGACTTTGAGGTTCAACGCCGACCCCTCGACGAGAACGACGGGGACGCCCAACTTCTCCAACGCGGAAGCCTCATCTGTAAGGACTTGCGACGATTTGAGCCATCGGACCAGCCCCTCTCGGTACTCCGCCCGGAAGGCCTGGGGCGTTTGCGCCAGCCAGATGGCCTCCCGCCCCACCGTTTCCAGGATTCGCCCTTGATCGTCCGCCCGCTTGAGCGTCTCCGTCGCCCGCACCGCCAGAATTGCCCCTCCCCCTTCGGCGGCTTTCTCGATGGCTCGTCCAGTCGGCTCGATCGGCGGGAACGGCCGAGCGGCGTCGTGAACGAGGATCACGTCGCAAGCGCGCGTGAGGGCCTCCAGGCCGGCGGCCACCGAATCCTGGCGTCGAGGCCCTCCCGGCGCCGTTCCGAAGGCGACCGCCGGATAATCCTCCGCCAATCGCCGCAAGCCCGTCTCCACCTCAGGGGGGGATGGGGCTTCGGAAGGCAGCACGACGATCAGCTCGGTCAGGCCCGGCAGGTGGACGAGAGCATCCACCGAATGCAGGAGGAGCGGTCGATCGCGCAACCTGCGGAACTGTTTCGGCGCCCCGCCGCAGCGTTCCCCCCTTCCGGCGGCCACGACGACAACTGAAGAACGGATGGGCGCACTCATGAACGAAAACTTTCGATTCGACGCTTTCAGGTCGAGCCTTTCCTGCCGAGGCAGATGGCCGCGCCTATCTTCTTAATCCTGCCGACGCCCTGAGACAAAAACAGTTGCCATCATACGTTCCTCTCGCCAAGATCGATCCGCCTGCGGGCAGCCGCCGAAGGGTCGTGTCTCGCGTTCGGCGGTCTCGGCGCGCGGGGCCGGCCTCCCGGGGCCGGTCCGGGCGTTCCGGGGCCGGCGAAGGCGACGCCCAGTCCAACCGACCGCATATGTTCAAGCCCATCGCCTTGACAGTCCTGATCCTGGCCGCGCTGATCGGGTTCGGACGCAACTTCGCTCGGTTGGTCCGACTGGTCGCCCAAGGTCGCCGGGAGGATCGGACCGGGCGCTGGGGACGGCGGCTCGTCCACGTGCTGGTTCACGTCTTCGGCCACCGGCGGATGTTCGACCGGGGCGGGATCGGCCTGGCGCACTTTCTCATCTTCTACGGTTTCGTGAGCGTTCAGCTCTGCGCGTTTGAGATCTTCGCCAAAGGTTACAAATCGGATTTCAATTACGCCTTCCTCGGCCCGCTTTACCCCATCCTGATGTTTCTTCAGGACGTGATGTGTCTGGCCGTGATGGTGGGCTTGGCCTACGCCTCTTATCGGCGCGTGGTTGTCAAGCCCCCCCACTTGATGCTCACGACGGACGCCTGGACCATCATCGCGCTCACCTATGGCGTCGTCGTTACGATTTACCTCCTCGGCGTGGCCGAGATCGCCCTGGGGGAGCGGCAAGGGGCGGCCTCGGCGATGGTAGTGGAGAACGCTTTGGCCGGCCTCGTGGCCGGCTGGAACGAGACGGCGCTCCGAGGGCTCAAGGAAGCCGCGTGGTGGGCCCATGTGCTCGTCGTCCTGAGTTTCCTGAATTATCTCCCTTACTCCAAGCACCTTCATCTGCTCGGGGCCGTCCCGAACATCTTTTTCGCCCGCCTGGAGCGCCCGGCGGCGCTGCCGACGCCCAACCTCGAAGACGAAACCGTGGCGACCTTCGGCGCCTCCGAGCCCAGGCATTTCACCTGGAAGCATCTGCTCGACACGACGGCCTGCACCGAGTGCGGCCGCTGCACCTCCCAGTGCCCCGCTCAAGCCACCGGCAAACCCCTGTCGCCGATGAAAATCGTCCATGATCTCAAGCTGGCCCTGTTCGACTCGGCGGCTGAGGTCCTGGCCCCGCCACCGGCCGAGGCGCTGGCGACGATGGGCCCGGCTCGCCGGCTCTGGCACACGCTGGAGGGGGACCTCGCCCGGCGAGCCCAAACCTTCTTCGCCCCGGAGACCGGCGAGCGCGACGATCCGCCGCCGCTCATCGGCGGGCGCACGACGCTGGAGGAGCTCTGGGCCTGCACGACGTGCGGCGCCTGCGTCCAGGCCTGCCCGGTCCTGATCGAGCACGTGGACGACATCGTCGATATGCGGCGGAACCTGGTCCTGATGCAGGCGAGTTTCCCCGAGGAGCTTCAGCAAACGTTCACCAAGCTGGAGAACGAAGGCAACCCCTGGGGGCTTTCGGCGGGCGCGCGCGGCGACTGGATGGAGAAGGACGGGCTCAGGCCGCTGGCCGAGGGCGAGACGACGCCGCTCCTCTATTGGGTCGGCTGCGCGGGGGCCTGCGATCCGCGGGCGCAGCGGGTGCGCCAGGCAGTGATCCGGATCCTGCGCGCCGCGGGGGTCGAGTTCGCCGTCCTCGGCGGCGAGGAAACCTGCACGGGCGATCCGGCCCGACGCGCCGGCAACGAATACCTCTATCAGACGCTCGCCCGCCGGAACGTGGAGACGCTCAACGCCCATCAGATCACGCGCATCGTGACGCAATGCCCGCACTGCTTCAATACGCTGGCCCATGAATACCCCGATCTCGGCGGCCGCTATGAAGTTATGCACCACAGCGAACTCATCGCCGAGCTTCTGGCCGCCGGCCGGCTCCGGCTCAAGCCCGCCCACGCCGAGAAACTTACCTTCCACGATCCCTGTTATCTCGGGCGCTGGAACGGCCGAGTGCGGCCGCCGCGGGTCGCTCTGGACGCGCTTCCCGGCCGCCAGCGCGTCGAGATGCCGCGGAGCGGGCGGCAATCCTTCTGCTGCGGCGCCGGCGGCGCGCGCATGTGGATGGAGGAACACATCGGCGTCAAGGTCAACGTTGAACGCTCGCGCGAGGCGCTCGCCACCGGCGCCTCCACGATCGCCGTCGGCTGCCCATTCTGCATGACGATGATGGAAGATGGCGTCAAGGAACACGGCCGGGCCGAGGACGTCCGCGTCCGCGACATCGCCGAACTCGTCGCCGAAGCCCTTGAGGAAACTCCCGCCCCGCAGGAGGCCGCGGCAGTCGGTTGAGTCGCGTCCGGACTGACCCCGCCCGGCACCCGCGCCCGGAGGCCCACACTCCAGGCACATAAATTGATCAGTCACTGCATACTTTCAGGGTCACCCTGCTTTCGCGCCTTGGTGCTTCACATCTTCATCCCGTGACAGCCTGACCTCCATCGGCCCAGGCGCGCCTCTTGGAACTCCCCCCTCATCTCCGTTCGCTCTATCCCTTCAAGAGTCGTTTTATCGAGATCGACGGCCGTCGGATGCATTACATCGACGAAGGCTCCGGGCCGGGGAAGCCGGCCGTCGTGCTTCTCCACGGCAACCCCACCTGGTCGTTTCTATATCGGGAGATCATCCCCCGGATCGTCGGCGTCTGCCGGGCCGTCGCGCCGGATTATTTCGGGATGGGGCTCTCCGACAAACCCGCCGACGAGAGTTGGTACACGCTCGAAAACCACACCCGCGCCGTAACGTCCTTGATCGACCGGCTCGGCCTCCACGATGTCATTCTCGTGGCGCAGGATTGGGGCGGGCCCGTCGGGATCGGCTACGCGCAGGCTCACCCGGCGAACGTCGCGGGCCTGCTCATCATGAACACCTGGGCCTGGCCGGAGCCCTCCCCCTTTCACGCCGCCGTGTTACCTTGGAGAATGATGCACGCGCCGCTCTTCGGGGCTCACGCCTTTCTGCGGCGAAACATTCTCGTCGAGCGTGGACTTTATCTCTCGACCGGGCGCAGCCGGGCTCGGCTCAAACCCGGTCCCGTCCTCGACGGTTACCGATTCCCCTTCCCCACCCCCGAATCCCGGATCGCCATGCTCGCCTTCCCGCGGAACATTCCGCTCGGACCCGGCCACTTCAATTGGGACCGTATGGCGGCGCTGGAGGCGGGCCTCGAACGGATGCGGATGCCGTGTCGGCTGCTCTGGGGCGAGAAGGACATTGTGTTTCCACCGGCCAACGCCTGGAAGTTTCACGAGCGGCTGCCGCGCTGCGCCCCGCCGCGGATGATCCCCGACGGCATGCATTTTATTCAGGAGGACGCTCCCGAAGAAATCGCCGAAGAGATACTGGCTCTGGTCAAGTAACGTTGAACCCGCGGCCCACAAAGCCGCCGGATAGCCGGGTAACGTGACAAACAGGTCAGGATCATGAGGCAAGGCTTCACGTCTTTGTGTCCTCGTGGCGGAATGCGCGACTCGGGCGGAGTAACATGATCACTTTCCTTTCCCCTGGCGACGCTGAGGCGGCGGGCCCGCGCGAACGGCGCGTGCTTCTCGAACAACGGCCGGATCATTATCCGGAATTCGGGAGGTTTCTGCGGGCGGAGCTCGCCCGCGCGGGGGGGGCGCTCTGGTTTCGCGGCGCCTCAGGCGCCGTCTATGGCCTTCGCGCCGTCTCGCCGCGGGCGGCGCCTGACGGGCTCGGTGGCGTGGAAATTGTAACCCGCCTCAGCGACAACGCTTCGGCCCCGTTGGATGAGACGATCGACGCCGACCTCTGGCCGCTGTTTGAGTGGCTCGTGGCCGCCGTCGGCGGGGAATGGACGCTCGACGCCCTGCGCCAGACCGGCGCGATCTACCGGCTGCCCGGCGCGCCCGACCGCGCCTGACCCCCATGGATCACGGCCGCCCGCTGGACGACCCGTTTGATCTGCACGACGCGGTTTACGAACCGTGGCAGCCGCCGGCCGTCGCGCCGCGCGATCGGTGGTTTGAGGCCGACGACGGCGCCCGCCTTCATGACGTTGAGTGGCCCGCCGACCCCGGCGCGCCGACGGTCGCGCTGATCCACGGCCGCCGCGCTCACGCCCGTTGGTTTGATCCGATCGTACCTTATCTGAGCCCGAGGTATCGGTTGATCTCGCTCGATCTGCGCGGCCATGGAGAAAGCGCCAGCCGCGGCCCGGCCGAGCTCAAGCGTTACGCCGCCGACGTGGCCGAATGGTTGCATCAGGATGGGGGTCGCCCGCTGGCCGTCATGGCGCATTCGATGGCGGGCCGGATCGTCATCCTGGCCGCTGAGCTTCACGGCCTCCGGCCCGATCTGTTGCTGATGGTGGACGCGCCGATTTATCGCCGCCCGCACCACGCCCGGCCCGAAGCCGAATTCAAGATGAAACGTTATCCCGACCGGGAGGCGGCGATCGCCCGCTTCCGGCTGATGCCCCCGGGCACGACGGCGCATCCCGATTGTATCCGTTACATTGCCGAGCATTCCATCCGGCGGAACGAGGACGGGAGCTGGAGCTGGCGGTTCGACGAGCGGGGCTCGACTCGTCCGTTCGGGGCCGATTTCCCCGACGCCGATCAGCTCGCGCTGGAACGCATCACCTGCCCGACGCTGGTCGTCTATGGCGAGCACAGCCTGCTGGTGGACGCCGAAGAGGCGCGCCGGACGGCCGAACGCTTCCCCCGCGGCCGCGTCGTGGAACTGGCCGACGCTTACCATCATCTGATGCTGGACCGCCCGCGCGCCTTCAGCCGGCTCGCGCTGGATTTCTTCGCCGCCGCGGGGTTCTGACCGGGCCGCGCTTCCCCTCTCGCCGGCGTCGCCTTCACATCCGAAGCGGGATGGCGGTTTCACTGCCGCAATGATGCTTGCCGATCTGTCGCGCGGGAGACTATCTTCGAGGAAGATGCCCAAGGGGAACCGTCCCCAGGAGCAAACGCAATGCTGCACACAGTCTCCCAGAATCCAGAGCCGCCACCGGCATGGCCTGAAACGCGCCTGGAAGACCTGAAACAGATCGAGCGGACGTTGACGGAACTGCGGGGGAAATACTGGCTTTGCCGCGGGCAACCGGGGGTTTATCGAAATCTAAGGCCCACATTTGATCGGGGGGCCTACGAAGGCATCAAGCGCCCAAAGAAGCTTAAGCTGGAACGTAGAGCCATCCATCTGTTTCGAGAGAATGCGCGTTTTTTCGGATTTGTGGGGGAAAAGAATGCGCTCAAAGACGACGTCATCGCGCTGCTCGTCTTGCGCCAATATCGTGTTCCTACTCGCGTGCTTGACTGGACCCTATCTCCATGGATAGCTGCCTATTTTGCCTGTAAGCATGGCAAGGGAGACGGCGAGATCTGGAGCTTTGATGAACGTAGTTACGCGGCTAAAGGTGAGGAACAGTGGAGAAAATGGCCCAAAACGACGCGGCGTCGATCCGGGGATCCCCGCGATTTTGACGCTGAGCTGACCGCATTCATGCTTGAAGAACCTCCGGATTGGTTTGTCTGCGTATTCTATGGTGCCGACTTTCCGCGTCAAAATGCACAGCAGGGCGCGTATTCCATGACTGCGCGTTTCGACCGGGACCATGCAAAATGTATCGCCAAGCTTCTTAAAGACAGGACCGAGTACCACCGGTACATCATTCCTAAGAAGATGAAGAAGGAAGTGTTGGACTGGCTTGAGAAGGAGCACTTCATCCGGCGCGGGAGCCTTTTTCCGGACACGGCCGGGGCTGCAGAAACCGTGTGTAAAGAACTTTTCTAAAGATACCCGCAATCTGAGCTGAGCACGATCCCGAGGCCGGCGGCGGGCAGGTTCCCTCGGGAAAAGAGGGCGTTACGAAGGGGGGGGCGGTCGTCGAGCGGCCCTCGTACGTGGACGCCCAAGAATGGGGGCAGCCGGCGCGGCCGGATCGGCTTTACAGGCGGGGCGGCGATCGTGGAAGATGCCGGGCGGAGGTTGGGCGCGATGAAGCCGCCGTGGGGAACGATCCTGGCCGTGGTCCTCGTCGTGGCGGGGCTGCTGGCGTTCTTCTCGCGGGTGAACCTGACGCAGCGGCAGGCCGTCATCACGCTCTTCGCCGCCGTCGCCGCGGGGCTGGCCTATTGGTTCTGGAAGAAGCCGTGGAAATAAGGTCGGGCGGCGGGACCCGGCCCATCCCGCCGCGCGCGGGATCTGGCCTACGTGCAGCAAACGATCGCTCGGCTGCGTCTGCCATTGGAGTTCGCCGGCGCCGGCTTCACCCCTCCGTCCGGGCCAAATACGGGGAGTTCTGGGCGGTGGTGACGGCTTATCCGGAGGCATGAGCGTTTGGCGCTTGACGCGGGCCGGGGCGGGGTGATACAAACGATCCCTTATCGCGTCGCCTGAGAGACGGCGGCGGTGTTCTTTGGTCGGTTTGGAAAGGCGACGACGAGGAGTAGTAGGGCGTCAGCCGCGCCGGGAGAGAGTTGCCGGCCGGTGCGAGGCAATGGGCGGCGCGCCTGAACTCGCCTCTGAGCCGGGTCGGGGAAGGCCGGGCGGGAGTCCGGTTGCGTAGTCGACCCCGGGTGGCCTCCGTTAACGGGCCGGAACGAAGGGTTCGGCGTGGGCCCGTGCGGTCGCCGCGCCGGGCCGAACCAGGGTGGTACCGCGAGTCGGGCCGCCGGCTGATGGCGCATTCTCGCCCCTGGAGGGACCGTCAAGGTCCTCCAGGGGCGTTTGATTTTGAGGCGGCCCACGGCGGCCGTCCCGGCGGGCCGGACCCGCCGATCTTCAAGGGAAAGGGGTGATCGGTCATGCAGGACAACGTCGTGATCTTCGACACGACGCTGCGCGACGGCGAGCAATCGCCGGGCGCGACGATGAACATCAAGGAGAAGGTGGAGGTGGCGCTCCAGCTCGCTCGGCTCGGCGTTGACGTGATCGAGGCCGGTTTCCCCATCAGCTCCCAGGGGGATTTCGAGGCCGTCCAGGCGATCGCGCGGGAGGTCGAGGGGCCGACCATCTGCGGCCTGGCGCGGGCGAACAAGCCCGACGTCGCGCGCGCCGGCGAGGCGATCGCGCCGGCCCGCCGGCGGCGCGTCCACACGTTCATCGCCACGAGCGACATTCACATCGAGAAGAAGCTCCGGATGACGCGGGCGACGGTGCGCGAGGCGGCCATCGAGGCCGTGCGGCTGGCCCGGACGTTTACCGAGGACGTCGAGTTCAGTTGCGAGGACGCCAGCCGCAGCGACTGGGATTACCTCGTCCAGGTCTATCAGGCGGCCATCGAGGCCGGGGCGACGACGATCAACGTCCCCGACACGGTCGGCTACGCCGTCCCCGAGCAATATGGGGCGCTGATCCGGTACCTGAGGGAGAACATCCGGGGGGTGGAACGGGCCGTCGTCTCGGTCCACTGTCACAATGACCTGGGGATGGCGGTGGCGAATTCGCTGGCCGGCGTCATGCAGGGAGCGCGCCAGATCGAGTGCACGATCAACGGCATCGGCGAGCGGGCCGGCAATACCTCGCTCGAAGAAGTCGTCATGGCGTTGCGCACGCGCAAGGACTACTACGGCCTGAGGACCGGCATCCGGACGCGCGAGATCTACCGAACGTCGCGGCTGGTGAGCCGGATCACCGGCATCCGCGTTCAGCCGAACAAGGCCATCGTCGGGGCCAACGCCTTTGCCCACGAGGCCGGCATCCACCAGGACGGCGTCATCAAGGAGCGCCGGACCTACGAGATCATGAAGCCGGAGGACGTCGGCTGGACGGGCGAATCCATGGTCATGGGCAAACACAGCGGCAGTAACGCCTTCGGCCAGCGCCTCTTCGCCATGGGCTTCACCCACCTGAACCCCGAAGAGATCCACCGCGCCTTCCGCCGGTTCAAGGACCTCTGCGACGTGAAGAAGGACATTTACGACGAAGACATTTACGCCATCGTCGAGGACGAACTGGCCCAGGGAACGCCCACGTATCAACTGGATGCCCTGACGGTGACCACGTCGACGAAGGGAGCCCCTCGGGCCGAACTCACGGTCGGCAAGGGGGAGGAAACTTTCGGGGTCGTCGTGGAAGAAGGCGACGGCCCGATCGACGCCCTCTTCAAGGGCCTGGAGCGGCTGATCGACCTCAACATCCGGCTGCTGGAATACAGCTTGGAGGCGGTCACGGCCGGCAAGGACGCCCAGGGGCGCGTCAACGTGCGGCTGGAAATTCAGGGGCGCGAGGTCCGCGGCCAGGGAGTCCACACGGACATCACCGTGGCCTCGGTCAACGCCTACCTGAACGCCGTCAACCGCTACCTGATCACGAAAGACGCTCCGATCTTCTCCGGCGCGGTGACGACGCCTTAGGAGGCCCCCGCTGGGCGGGCAACCCGCAGCGCTCTCGCCGACGGAGCCGACCGCGCCCGCTGAGGCCGGGGCGCGGCTTCGGCCGAGGGCGGCCGGCGCGGCGCTCCTGTTGGGCCTGACCCTACTGGCTTACGTCCCCGCGCTTCGGGCCGGCTACATCTGGGACGACGATTCCTATCTGACGGCCAACCCGACGCTCCAGAGCGCCGAGGGGCTCCGGCGCATCTGGTTTGAACTGCGGGCGACGCCCCAATACTACCCGCTCGTCTTCACGACCTTCTGGTTCGAGCGGCGCCTCTGGGGCGCGGCCCCGTTCGGTTACCATCTGGTCAACGTGTTGCTGCACGCGGCCGGGGCGATCCTGCTCTGGCGGACGCTCGTTCGTCTGCGATGCCCCGGGGCGTGGCTCGGCGCCGCCCTTTTCGCGCTGCATCCGGTCCACGTGGAATCCGTGGCCTGGATCACCGAGCGCAAGAACGTGCTTTCGGGGGCGCTCTATCTGGCTTCGGCGTGGGCCTATCTCAATTTCGTCGGCGTTGACCGGCCGCCGGTCGGGGATGCCCCCGCGCGGCGATGGGGTTTTTACGCCCTCTCGCTGGCGGCGTTCGTCGGAGCCGTCCTGAGCAAAACCGTCACGGTCACGTTGCCCGTGGCGCTGGCGCTGGCGCTCTGGTGGGGGCGGCCGCCCTTGCGGCCGCCTCAGCTCCTCCCGCTCGCCCCGATGATCGTGATCGGGATTCCGCTCGGAGCGCTGACGGCCTGGATTGAGCGATACCACCTGGGGGGCGAGGGGATCGGGGCTCAAGGGCCGGAATGGGCCTTCTCGTGGCTTGAGCGGTGCGTCATCGCCGGGCGCGCCTTCTGGTTCTACCTGGGGAAACTCCTCTGGCCGATCAATCTGACGTTCATTTATCCGCGCTGGGAGATCGGCCAGGGCGGTCCGACCGAAGCGATCTGGCCTTTGGGCGTCCTCATGCTGCTGGCCGTGCTCTGGGCGGGCCGAGGTCTCTGGGGAAGGGGCCCCCTGGCGGCGGCGGCGTTCTTCGCCGTGACGCTATCCCCGGCCCTGGGCTTTTTTAACGTCTATCCGATGCTTTTTTCCTTCGTCGCCGATCATTTTCAATATCTGGCGAGCATCGGGCCGATCGCGCTGGCGGCGGCGGGGCTGGAGAGACTGAGTCGCCGGATCGGCGGCTTGGGGACGAGGCTGATCCCGCGGCGACCGCCCATCGCCCCGACAGCCCGTATCGTCATCGCTGCGGTCGTTCTGGCTCCCTTCTGGGCCCTGACGTTCCGCCAGGGGAGAATCTATCGCGACGAGGCGACGCTCTGGACCGACACGCTGGCCAAGAACCCGACGGCCTGGATCGCCCACAATAACCTGGGCAACCTCCGCCTGGCCGAGGGGAACGGCGAGGCCGCGATTGAACATTATCTGGCCGTGACGCGTCTCAAGCCCGATTACGCGGTTGGATACAACAACCTCGGGATCGCGCTGCACCGGCTGCGCCGAGCCGACGAGGCGATTTCGCAGTTCGACCGGGCGATCGAGCTCAACCCCGTCTATGCCGATGCGATGCACAACCTGGCCTTCGTTCTGGCCGGCCAGGGAAGGAAGGACGAGGCGCTGGGCTGGGCGTCCGAGGCCGTGCGGCTCAAGCCGGATTCAGCCCAGGCCCACAACATCCTCGGCATCACGCTCGTCGCCCTGGGCGATCGCGCCGCGGCCCGAGAGGCTTTCCTCCGGGCCCTTGAGCTCGACCCGAATCTGACCGACGCCCGGCGGAATCTGGCCGTGGTGGAGCGGGCGAGCCCGTAGGGATTCCCCCCCGCCGGGCCCGGACGCTGGGGCGCCAGGTCGTCAGGCGCCGCCGTTGGGTCGCTCAAGTCGAATCGCGAAGGCGAGCCGGCGGCCGAAAACCCGGCCCGGTTCAAGCCCAGCTTCGGCGGCGAGCGTTCGGACGCGACCGAGGGATTGAAAATGCGGATCGCCGAAGACCTCGCCGACGAGCAGGAAGCCGCCGGGCCGAAGGGCCTCCCGGATTTCCCGCAGCGCCGCCCCGCGCTCGGCCGCCGGAATCTCTCCGAGGACCGTGATCATCACCGCCCGGTCAAAACTTGATTTCGGAAGCTTCCCGCGGCCGAGACCGGCATGAAGCAACTCGACATTCTCCACCCCGGCGGCTTCGACCTTCGACCGGACGCGACGCAGCATGGCCTCCTGAATGTCCACGGCGAGGACGGACCCCTCCGGCCCGACGGCCCGGGCCATCGGGAGCGTCAGCCGCCCGGGCCCGCACCCGGCGTCCAGCACCCTATGGCCGGGGGCGAGATCGAGCTGCGCCAGCGTGGCGCGCGAGCGCCGTCGGGCCACGGGGTTCTCGATCATCCACCCCAGCCACGACGGGCAGGGCAAGGACCGCCGATCCGACATCGCGCGCCAAGCCAGCGAGACGCCGACGGCCGCGAGGCCCACGATCGCCAACCCGATCACGTAGCCCATGGAGCCTCCGGCCGCCCGAGGCCGGCCCCCGCGGCCGCTCAGCGCGCCGCGGCCAGAGCCTTGTCGTAATCCGGCTCCTGCGCGATTTCGGGAACAATCTCGATGTATTTGATGCGGTCGTCCGGACCGACGACAAAGACCGAGCGCGCGAGGAGGCCCAACTCTTTGATGCGGACGCCATAGGCCAGGCCGAAGCTGTGATCCTTGTAATCGGACAGGGGGACGATTTTGTCGGTCTGTTCGGCGCCGCAGAAGCGTTTCTGCGCGAACGGAAGGTCCAGACTCACGGCATAGACGACGACCCCCTCGCCGAGGCCCGCCGCCGCTTCGTTGAACCGTTTGGTCTCCTTGGCGCAGACGGGCGTATCGAGGGACGGGACGGCGCAGATGAGGCGGGTCTTGCCGCGGGAATCGGCCAGCTTGACCGGTTTCAAATCCGGCCCGATCAGCTCAAAGTCCGGCGCCGGGTCGCCGAGCCGGAGCTCCGGGCCGAGCAGCGTCACGCCGTTCCCGCGGAAGGTGACGACGCCGGTTCGTTCCTGGGCCATGGGGGGCCTCCCTGTTCGTCGAGCCGCTCGCCCGGCCGGCGCGGGCCACGGGCGTCGGCTCCTTTTACGCGCGCGGGGGGGGCCTGTCAACGCCGGGCCGACGTGCAAGTTGACGCTGGCGGCGCCGTTCAAATGAAGCTTGCCAATCCTCGGAGGGGAGGGTAAAGCACGTCCCATGAGCCGGCGCGCCCCGTTGACGAACGAAGGGAGAGGGGACCGACCTCGCCGCCACGGCCGATCCCCGTCCCGGCGCGGCGCCGCCTGGCGCCGCCTCCTTGCCCTCGTTCTCGCCGGCTCGGGGGCGTTGCTCACCGGCTGCTCCCTCATGGGACTCTTCGGCTATGGGGGGGGCGACGAAGGCGACGTCATTGAAAGCTCGACGGGGGAGCTGCTCCTGCGGCTCGATCTGGATAAGAGCGCCTATCGCCCCGGCGAGGCCGTCCTCGCGCAGGTGACGGTGATCAACACGACCGATCGGGCCATCGAGGTGCGCGCTCTGGATCAGGAATCGGTGACATTCTGGTTCGGGCCGTTCGACGGGCTCCGGCGGGTTCAGCGCCAACCGGTGGTGAGCAACCTGGAACGGCGGGACCTGGAGCGGGGTCTGGAGTCGGTCACGCTTCTGGAGCCGGGCCAGGAGGTGAGGCGGCCCTTCTTATTGACGTTGCTCGCGCGCGAGCCGGGCCGCTTTGTCGCCCAGGCGCACATGGACCCGTTCCGGCGGCTGCGGGGCCCGCGCGTCGGCATCCTCTACAGCAACCCGATCGAGTTTCTGGTTTATGGCGATCGGCTTTTCGAGCGGGACGCGGCGGGCTTGATCCATCTGGAGGAGGCGATCGGCCTGGCGGCGGCTGCGGCGCCGGGCGATATCGTCATGACCGACGCGATTCTCGTCGAGGATGAGATGGGCTTTTACAAATGGTGGGTCAACGTGGATTACCGCGCCCCGGACGGGGAAGTCGGGAAGGTCGGCTATCTGATCGACCCGTATCAGGGGCGGGTCTGGTCCCGCGCGCAACCGTTCGCCGATTCCATGCGTCCGGCGCCGAGCTACGAGATGCGCCGGCGGCCTCGGGGGGAGTCCTCACCCTGAAACGAGCGATAAAATAACTGACCATGAAGATTTAAAAGCAGAAATTGAGTTATCATAAGGGATCGTTCAATTCGGAATGCGGGGCCCTTGATCCAGGGCCGCGACAAGGACGTGCGGAAGCCGGGATGGGGGGGCTGGCCTCTTAACGCATTTAAATCCAGCCATCTACATGAGGCTTGATTCAGCGGACCCCCTCATCGGGGCAGGAAATTTCCGGTGGGGCCCGCCCTTCGAACCGGCCCTCCGATTTGACTTGCAAGGGAATCGGGGCGTGAGTAGCATGCCGGTTCACTGGCGCCGGGCAAGTGGATCAAAACGCCCCTTGCCGCAGCCGTAAAGTCAATCGAATCAAGGTCAAGGGAGCGTAGTTTCTCCGGTTGACCCCGCGATCGAGGAAGCCATGAAGACGCCCCGTTTTCGCCACACTCCCGCCGGCCGGTTGCCCCGCCGTTCGATCTTGCCGGTGGCGCTGGTCTTGATCGGGCTGAGCCTGAGCAGTTGCGCCTGGTTCCGTCGCGGCGGACGGGAGGAAAGTCGTCTGCGGGAATCGACGACGGAATTCACGCCGGCGCCGGCCCCGGTGCCCGAAGCCGAACCGGTCCGCCCGGCGACTCAGCCGGCCCCGCCGGATCGCCCGCGCGGCTTGACGCCGGCGAGCGACGTCTTGCAGATCATCTACTTCGATTTTGACCGATCGGAAATTCGCCCGGACCAGTTGGCCCGGATCGACCACAATCTGCGCTATCTCCTCGATCACCCCGAGGCCAGGGTCCTCATCATCGGCCATTGCGACGAACGCGGGACGACCGAGTATAACTTCGCCCTCGGCGAGCGGCGCGCTCAGGAGGTCGCCCGTTACTTCCTCCGCAACGGCGTCGCCAACGACCGCATCCAGGTGCTCAGCAAGGGCGAAGAAGAGCCGGCCGACCCCGGCCACAACGAGGAAGCCTGGGCCAAGAACCGGCGCGCCGAGTTCATGTTCTTCAACTGATCGGCCCTCGCCGGGGGGCACAAACGCCGACCGCCGGGGCCCATCGGCCTCGGCGGTTTTCGTCTTCGAGCCTCGCCCGAGCCTGGCCCGGGCGGCGCCGGCTCAGGTGAGCCAGCGCGCCACCAGCACGGTGGCCGAGGCCAGCAGCAGCACCCCCAGCCAGTAAGAAATCGACGCCGGCGCGGAGAGCAGCCCCAGGGATCCGGCGTGAGGTCGCTGTCCAACAGCGGATGAGTTGGGACGCGCCGGAGCATGGGCCCCCGACGCGGGTGGGGTAGGGGTTTGTGTGTCGTGTGTGTGTGTTGGGTACCGGTTGTTCGTAGGCGTCATCGCGGCTGGCACCAAACCCCTGGGGCTGCCTTTCTCCGTTGTAACGGCTGATCGCGGACCCACACCCGCAATCAGCGACTTACGCTATAGGGACGGGTCGCAGGGGCCAAAGGTTTGTAGAAAAAATCGGGCGAGGGTTGAGCCCGGACGGCTCGGCCGTCGGCCGGCCGGAGCGGCGGGGGGACGGCCCTCTCAAGAACGCGTTCCAAAACGGACAAAATCAACGCGCCCCGGCCTCCCACGCTCATGATCCCAGGCGCACCCACCCCCGCCGGATCAGCCCCGTCAGCGCCATCCCCACCCCCAGGCCGATCACGTATCCGTAGGGGAGGCTCACGCAGGCGAGTCCGACCAGCAAGGCCACGACGAACTCGGCCCGCGGCCCGGCGGCCGTCTCGGCCACCAGCGCCAGCATCGTCAACCCCTCGAACAGCAGCATCACGCCCAGGATGGGCCGCGGAAAAAGGTGGATGACCTCGGCGAAGCTCCCGCTCAGGAAAAGCCCGAGGATGAGGTAGATCGCCCCGTAGAGGACGACCGAGCCGCCGGTTCTCCCGCCGAAGGCGTAGTGCCCGGCCATGCCGCCCGAGCCGTGGCAGGTCGGCACGCCGCCGAAGAAGGGATTGATGAGGTTCATGACAGAGTAGGTCAGGGCGATTCGCTGAACCGAAAGCGGTCGATCGGGAAAGAAATCCTCGGCCACTTGGCGCGTGGCCAGAATCGAATTGGCCAGCGAGAGCGGAATCTGCGGCAACGCCAGCACAAGGAACCCCGCCCAGACTGACTTCGCCTCGGGCAGGCGGGGCTGCGGCAGATGAATCCCCGCCCCGGCGGCGACGGCCCCCCAATCCAGCTTCAATGCGGCCGCATAGATCAATCCGAGGGCCATCACAAACAACGCCGCCGGATAGCGCCGATGCCCCAGAAGGGCCACGGTGAGGACAAACCCGGCGATGGCCAGGGCGTAACCGCCCCCCCCTTCGGCCGGAACGTACTCCCGCAGGGCCAGCAGGCTGAGCTGAAGCCCTAGGCCGAACTGGACGCCCCGGACGACGTTCCGAGGCGTCAGACGAGCGGCAACGCCGATCAACCCCGTGAGCGTCAGGAAGAGCATCGCCAGCCCGATGGCCAAACCCGCCCCGAACAGGAGATCGCCGCCCAGTTTCTGGGTGATGACCAGGGCGGCCATCGCCTTGAGCGGCTGCACCGGCAACGGCATGCGATAGACGAAGCCGGTCAGGAGCTGCATCAGGCCGAACAGGATCAGGGCGTCGCCGGCCTCCAGCCCGGCGGTGAGGATCAGGCCGACCAGGAGGGGAAAATCGGTCCCGATATCGCCGAACGCCCCGGCCCACTCATTGCGGTCGAAGTGAAGGGGAGCGGCCGAGCGGGCCATCAGTCGTAGAGACGCCAGGCGCGACGGACGGCGCTGGGGGAGATGACGGCGTCCAACGTCCAATTGAGCGTAATCTGACCGGTATCCCCGCCGAAACCGTCGACCGCGATCTTGTAAGTGGTTGAGCGGGCCGCGTCGAACGTGACCCGACTCTGCAGGCCGGTCCCGGCGTCGTCGTTGCTGGTCACAAGGTTGAGGGCGTCGAGCGCGGCGCCGGTATAGACGGCCAGCAGGGTGTCAAAGTTGCTGCCGAAGGTGTTGAACTGAGCGGTCCCGGAGGCCGGCGCCGTCCAGGACCACCAGACGGAGGCCCCGCCGGCGTTGTTGGCCGCGTGGTTGGGCTCGCCGGGCTCTTTCGTCGCCCCGAGGTTCGTCCCGCTGGTCGATCCGCTCAGGCCGTCGATGGCGATCGCGTCGGCGAAGTGATCGTTGGGCGGCGGCATCGGCGGCGCCGAGATCGTCACCGGGAGCGTGATGGCGTTGTTCGAAGTTTCGGCTTCGAGGAGCACGCCGTCGGGGTTGACGATCATCTCCAGCGTGTAATCCCCGGCCGGCACGTCGGTCACGTCGATGTACTGGCACGGCAAGCCTTTGGAATAGACGTCGCCCCACCCGGCCTGGATGCCTTGGAACGAGCAATTGAAAAGAGGAGAGGGGGAGGCATTGGGGTCGAAGCGGATCGAATCGAGCAGACAGAAGCCGACCTTGTCCCCCACCACAACGACGCCGTTGCCGTCCCTGAGCCGGTACTCTGCGAAGCCGTTGAGATGAAAATGCCCGTGGCAGGGGTCGAACGTGAAGAGCGGGTTGTTGGCGGGGTTGCCCAGAACGAGATTGCCCGGGCCGAGGTTACGCGACTCGGTGTTGAACTCCAACAGCCGGCGCGTCCCCGGCGTGGCGCAGCCTTCGCTCACTTGGCAATCCGCAGGATCGAACGACCGCGTCACGACCGACGGCTGCGCCGACGGCCCCCAGAGGATCAGATCCGGCAGGGCCGTCGTTCCCTGCGTCGCCGCTTGGTCGAGGTTCGCCGGTTGAGCCAGAGGAGCCCTCGGCGCGGCCAAGAGCAAGCCCGCGACGAGCCCCCCGATCCGAGAGGCAACCCGTGCTCGGCCGCGGGCGGGCCGACGTCGCGCGCGAGGAGAGAATCGACGCGCCATGCTCATCCACCCCTCAGGGCCGCTCGACCGGGGCCGGCGAAAGCTTCGAGCCGATGCGACCCTTCAAGATAGGATGTCTCCCCCCGTCGAACGGCAAGCCTGAATCGGGTCAGGTCGCGGGAGGGAGACCGGCCAGGGGTGACCATTGTCAATTTTCGAGGGCTCGATCTCAATGGGTTCTCGGCCCCGGCGAGCGGCGGCCGGGGAAGCGGCGGCCGGTAAACCTCGGGCGCATGCAAGCCCAGCTTTTGCGTGGCGCCGCCGGTCCGACTGAATGTAGACCTTCCGGCGCGGCTCCGGATCATCGGAGCCCCCCCGGCCACCGTCATGCGCGCGTTGCGGCTCAGTTTCGGGCGTCGTTTCCTCGCGATCGGGGTCGGGGCGGCGCTGGCGTCGGCGGCCTGGATGGCCGCCGCGCTGATCAATCCCCCGCCGGGGCTGCAAGTCACGGTGACGGCGCTGGAGCGCTCGGCTCGTGGGCCCGAGGCGGCCCCGTTACTCCGGCTCACGGGGGTCGCGCCGCCCACGCTTGGGGACGGCCTGACCTGGCCGGGCGCGCCGCCGCTGCCGGAGGCGTTCCAGGCGCTTTTTGAAGGACAGGTCCGAATCGATCGGGCGGGAGCCTACACGTTCTGGCTGGAAGCCGCCGGCGAGGCCGAACTCATCCTCGACGACAGGGTCGTCGCGAAGACCGATCCGCAGACGCCAGGGCCCGCGCTCGGCTACGCCGACTTGACCCCTGGTCCGCGGGCGCTCACGTTGCGCTACGTCCGGCGGGCCGATCCGAACCGGCGGCCCGGCGTTTCGCTGGCCTGGGCGCGGGACGCGGTCTCCGCCCGGCCGATTGCGCCCGAGAGCGTCACCCGCCCGCAGGTCCCCTCGTGGCGGTTTCGGATGCTCGACCCGCTGCGGGCGGCGGCGTTGCTCGCCGCGATCTGGACGGCGGCGGCGATCGCGCGCGCGGCCCTGGGACCCGTTCGGTTCCGGCGGCTCGCATTTCGGCTGGCGGCCGCGGCGGGGGGGGCCGCGCTAATCCTGACGGGGGCGGAGATGGCGCTGCGGCTGGGGTCCATCCGCCCGCGCGAGTATCTGCCGGCCAACCTTTGGCAACGGCTCAAGTTCGAACCTGGGACGACGGTGCGCTACAGCGGCTGGTTGCCGCTCAACGTCAAGGAATTTGAGGTCGACGTGGCTTTCAATTCAAGGGGTTGGCGCGATCGGGAACATCCCCTGGAGAAACCCGCCGGCGTTCGACGTGTGGCCATCGTCGGGGATTCCTACGTCGCCGGTCAGGAGACGGAGCTGGCCCAGACGTTTCCGAAGCTGCTCGAGCGGGAGCTCAACGCAAGGGCCGAGGGGCGGCGCGCCGAGGTCCTGAGCTTCGGTCGCGGCGGGACGGGGACGACCGACCAACTGGAATTTCTCCCCACCGACGTGCTGCCCCACGCGCCGGACCTGGTCGTGCTCGCCTTCTTTCCGGGGAACGACGTTCTGGAGAACTCGCCGACGCTCAAGGAGACCTCGCGCCGATGGGTGGAAGAGATTTTTCTCAGGAAAATGGTGGCTGGGAAGGCCGCTCTCCTGGACGGCGGAATCTGGATCGAGCGGTCGTACCTGAATCGGGTCCTGGTCGATCGCCTGATCGACCTTTATCTGGCCCGGCTCGATTGGTTTGATCCCGAGGTCAAGCGCGGGGACCTCATCGCCCCCGAATGGCGCCTCTATCAGCGCGGCGAGCCCGAGGCGGTTTGGGAAGCCGCCTGGGCGACGACGCTGGAAGCGATCGGCCGGATGCAGGCGCTCTGCCGGGCCCACGGGGCCGATTTCGCCCTGATGCTGATCCACTCGGTCCAGGTGCCCGGCTTCTCCGGCGACCCGCCTGAGAACAATCCCACGTGGGACTTCCGGTCGCCCAACCGGCGGATCGCGCGCTACTGCGCCGAGCGGGGAATCCCCTTCCTCGATCTCGAGCCCGCTTTCGCCGGCCACGCTCGCCGGGGCGGGCCCCCCTTACGCTGGAAATATGACGGCCACTGGAACGCCGCCGGGCACGCCCTGGCCGCGCGCGAGCTGCTCGGCTTCGTGGAACCGATCCTGGCCCGACGGGCCGAGGTCGAAATGGGGAACGCTTCGGGGCGTCGAGGCGATGCGCCTCAGGGGGCGTGAATGCCCAGCCGCCGGAGTTCGCGCCGGAGCAGCTCGAGGCCGCGCTTGAGCCGCATCCGCGTCGCGCTCTCCCGCAGCCCCAACCGGCGCGCGATACGCTGCGGGGTCTCCTCTTCGATCAACCGAAGATAGAGCACGACGCGATAGTGATCGCCGAGGCGGGCGATCGCCTGCATCACCAAGCGGGCGATTTCGGCCGCATGGGTCAACTCGTATGGGCCCGGCCGCGAATCGGCAAGCTTGGCCGCATGATCGGCGGCGTCCCCGGCGCCGACCCCGCCGCGTTGACGGGACCGCTCCCGCGCCCGGTAAAACTCCGCCGTTTCCCGTTCGGCGATCCGCAGCAGCCACGGCCCCAACCGGCTGGCGTCTCTCAACGAGCCGAGCGCCTGAAACGCGCGGACGAAAACCCCCTGCAGCAGCTCCTCCCGATCATTGTCATCCCGCGTCCGACCGAGCAGATAGCCCATGACCATCGGCCCGTAGCGGTCCATCATCTCCCGCCAGGCCGTTTCATCCCCGGCGAGCGCCCGACGCACACAGGCTTCATCAGCGGCCTCGCCGGCGGCTTCGTCCTCGCCCTGCGGCGAGCTGGGCGGGGGGAACGGGCTCGGCCCGACGGATGCGTTCAAGCTCAAATCGTCCCCGGACATACGAGAGGGACCCCCTCTCGGTTCAGGTCTCCACCGCTCTGCACCCTAGCAGCCCGCTCCGGTCCACGCCACGAGGAACTCGCCCGCGCACGGGGCTTGTTCGCGCCGCAAGGATGCAGGGACAATGCCGGTCCGTGGGCGTCGTGGGCCGATCGGGGGCGCCGGGCGGGGTGGATCGATGGAGCGGAACGAGGAGCTTTGGATACGTTTGGCAAGGGGCTTTCCTCTAGTGAGCCGGCCGGCGAGCCGGGGCGCCCGCCTGGCCGAAGCGGGGCTCTTGGCGGCCCAACTGGGTTTTCTCGTCTGGACGCGCCTCCTCCAGCCCACCGTCTATTCCGACGACGCCTACATCCACTTCGAAAACGCGCGCCATCTCGCCCGGGGCGAGGGGCTCGTCTTCAACGTCGGCCAATACGTGCTGGCGACCACCTCGCCCGTCTATGCCGTCCTTCTCGGCCTGCTTCACGCCGCCACGCGGATCGAATTGCCGTCGCTCGCCACGATCGTCAACTTTGCGGCCGACGCCGGGCTCCTCCTCCTTACGCTCGGCTGGCTCAAGCGAGCCGAGGTCCCGCTGCTCTTCCGGCACGCGGCCCTCTTGATCCTCTCCTCCGAGGTCTTGCGGATGTTCTACTCCGTGGCGGGGATGGAGATGAGCCTCTTTCTTCTCATCTCGCTGACGGTGTGCGATGGGCTCGGCCGAGGATCGTGGTTGGCCCCGGGGGCGCTTTTGGGAGCGCTCGGCTGGGTGCGGCCGGAGGGCGTCGTGGTCTGGGGGGCCGCCGGGCTCGCGCTGGCCGTGGAGCGGCGTTGGCGACAGGCGAGGCGGCTCTTTGCCGTGGCCCTGGCGACGGCGGCGCTTCTGGCCGGGGCGCTCATGCTCCAATACGGGACCTTGATCCCCCAAAGCCTGCGCGCCAAGGCCGAGGCCCCCTGGTTTCGGGAAGCGGGCGGCCTGGCGCCGGTGGAGTTCTTTATCCGGCTCGGCGACCTGACCCCTTTCTATCCACTTCACGGGTTCCGGGCTTCATGGGGGAGGATGGCCGACCAGATCAACTCCTCGGCCGTCGCGGGGGCCCAGATCGTCCTGATGGCCGTCGGGGCGGCTTACCTCGGGCGGCGGGGTCTGCGCGGGACGGCGAGCTTCCTCGCGGCCTTCGCGATCGGCTATTACCTTTTCTATGCCCTTGCCAACCCCCAGATTTTCCCGTGGTACTACATCCCTCACTTCTTCGCCTCGCTTCTGCTCGGCGCGATGGGCTGGTGGAGTTGCCTGGAGACGCTTCTGAGGCGGCTTAAACCCCTGGGCCGAGCCGGGCCGTTACTGGCCAGGACGAGCTACATCGTGGGAACCGGCGTCCTTCTCGGTCTCTCGATCTGGACGACGTCGCGCCCGGCCCTCTTGCGCACCGCATTCCCGGAACGCCCCGGCTGGCGGGGCCTGGCGTTCCGGTTCGAGCCGCCCCCCCCGACGGAAAGGGAGTCACGGTACGCCGACGTCGCCGAACTGATGAACGTCTGGATCGGGCCGCGGACCCACTGGCGGGTGGGGCTCGTCGAGATCGGCATATTCGGCTATCACTTCAACGGCGCCGTGCTGGACACGTTCGGGCTGGCCTCGCCGGAGGCGCTCCTCGCCGCGCGTCCGGAGACCGCCGCCGGGCTGGACCCCGATTGCCGCCATTTGCATCCCATCAACGTCCTGGTGGCGCTCCGGCCCGAATTTGTCCTCTCCCATCAGCGATGGATTCCGATCACGCCCCCCTGTTTCCTCTCCCTCTACCGGGAGCTGAGGCTGCCGAGCATCGGGCTGAGGCTTTTCGTCCGTCGCGACGTCGCCCCTGAGATCGACGTTCCCTCGGAGTGGTGGTACGACCCGCCGGTCTAGCGGAGCGCCCGGCGGGCATAGGCCCGCTCGACGGCGGCCAGGGCCTCGGCGGCGGGGACGTCCCCCAGAATCGCCGCCTGGAACGCCGGAATGATCGTCGATTCCAGAAAGCCGACGCCGCCGGGCGGGGCAAGAAAGATCGCCGTGCGCGATATCCGCATGAGATCGGCATAGACCGGGTCCTCGGCAAAGGCGGTCACCGAAGCCCGGGCGGGGGTCGCCAGATACCAACCGGGGGCGTCCTCGGCCACCTCGGCCGAGGTGAGATAACGGGCCAAGGCATGGGCGGCCTCGGTGCGCTCCGGGGCTTCGGGGTGAGCGACGACGGCGATGCAACCGAGCGCGCCCGTCGTAATCGGGCGGCCGAGCGCGCCGGTCGGCGGCGGTAGGACGCGGAAATCCACGCTGCGGGCCGCCAGCGTTCGAATCAAGGCCGGCGTGCTGAGGATGAACCCGGCGCGGCCGGCGAGGAACTGCTCCTGGACGGCGGGCTGATCGTCCGTCCCGAAGGAGCGGGGGGTGAGCCCCAGACGACGCAACTCGGCCACGCGTTCGAGCCCTTCGGTCAGGCCCGGCGCGAAGGTCCACGTGGCGGAGGTCGGCTCCGCCGGGCGGATGAAGATTTCCCCCGCGTGCGCGGCTAGGAGCGGGCTCCATTCGAACAACGGAGGGCGCGCCGCCGCCGTCAGCCCCCAGAGGGAACGGCCCGCGGCGTCGGTCAGCTCGCTCATTCGACCCAACGCCCCGACGAACTCCTCCCACGTCCACGGAGCCTCCGGCGCGGGCAGCGCCAGGCCGGCCTGCTCGGCCAGCCGGACGTTCACGATGAGCGAGAGAGTAGTGGACCAGAGGGGCCAGGCCATCACGCGCCCGTCATGGGTGACGGCGGCCAGAACGCCGGGGCCAAAATCGGCGCGGTCGGCCTCGGTGAGGTAAGGACCGACCGGGGAAAGCAATTGCCGGCCGGCAGGGAGAAAGTCGGCCAACTGATCGTGCGGGAGGCGAAACAGGTCGATGCGGCGGCGATTCAGGAGCGCGGCGCGAAGCTTGAGGTCCCCCTCGCGGCGCCAGGGGACGCCCACGAGGCGGACGTCCACTTCGGGCCGACGCCGCCGGAAGGCCGCCAGGGCGGCGTCGGTCAACCGGCTGGCCGGCTCCCGACCGCCCGCCACGTAACCACGCTGATAGAAATAAATCGTCTGAGCCGCGAGGCCGGGAGCCCAGAGGGAGATGAGAAGACCGACGGCGAAGGAGCGCCGGGTCAAACGATCAGTTCGCGGCCGGTGATCCTGGCGTAGATGTCCAGGTAGCGGCGGGAGGTCTGGTCGATGACCTCGGGGGGTAAAGGCGGCGCCGGCGGCGTCTTGTTCCATCGGATCGATTCCAGGTAATCGCGCACGTACTGCTTGTCGTATGAGATCGGCTCGCCCTCGGCTGAAACCGAGCCCTCGACCCAGAACCGGGACGAATCCGGCGTCAGGACCTCATCGATCAGGATCAGCTTCCCGCCGAGCCAGCCGAATTCGAATTTCGTATCGGCCAGGACGATGCCCTTCGGCTCCAGATGCTCGCGCGCGAACCGATAGAGGGCCAGGCTCAGGTCGCGCGCCGTCTGAGCCGCCTCGGCCCCGACCCGACGGCTCATTTCCTCAAACGTGATGTTCTCGTCGTGGCCGGTCACGGCCTTGGTGGCCGGCGTGAAGATCGGCTCGGCCAGCCGGCTGCGGCGCTTGAGCGCGGGGGGGAGCGCGACCCCACAGACCGAGCCGCCGGCCTGATACTCTTTCCAGGCCGAACCCTCCAGGTAGCCGCGCACGACGCACTCGATTGGGAGAACCTCGGCCCGGCGGCAGAGCGAGACTCGGCCGCGCAACTCCTCGAACCGGCGGATCGTCTCCGGCATTTCGGTGAAGTTGGCCGTAATCAGATGGTTGTCGACGATCGGGCGCGTCCGTTGGAACCAGTAAGCCGAAAGCTGAGTCAACACCTGGCCTTTGTGGGGGATGCCGTCGGGAAAGACCACGTCGAAGGCCGAGATACGATCCGTGGCCACCAGCAGAAGCTTATCCTCGAATTCATAGATGTCGCGGACTTTCCCGCGCGCGTGAGGCGAAAGCGTCCTCAGCTCCGTCCGCGTCAACGTCGACGTCACGATGATTCCTCCGGGATCGGCCCAGCCGATCGAAAGCAGGGGAACAACTTAACGGAGTCCGCGGGCCCAAGGAAGCGATTTCGGCCGACGGCCGCCGGGCGGCCGGCCGAGGCCGGCGCGATCCGCCTCCCGCCGTCCCGAATCTTGTTGATGTTCTCGACCCCCGGGCGTATGATCCGCGCATTGTGTAGGTTGGCGAGCTTCCAAGGAAACGACGTGGCGGCGCCGGTCGCGGAAGAAGGCCGCCCAACCTGCGCGAGGAGGCAAAGCATGAAGCGGTTTTTGGCGTTGAGCGTCCTGGCGGGCGCGATCTTGGTCGGTTGCGGTAAGAGGGAAGAGGCCCCGGCTCCGGCCAGCGATATCGGTATCGACCTGGAGCAGATTCAGCAGCAGCAGGCCCCGGCGACTCAGCCGGTTCAACAGGAGGCGCCCGCGCCTGAGGAGCCGGCGGCCGAGAAGCCCGCCGAGCCGTAATAGACCCACGCGGGTCAGGGTTCCCCCGCGCCTGTGGTCCGAACGGGCCTCGGGCGTCAAGTCTTCATGCCCCTGGGCCGCCCCCCCGCGGGCCGGGGGAGATTCTTACAGCGAGGCCCCCATCTTCGGCGGAGGCCGGTGAAAGGCCGGATGAAGGCGCTCAGGACGGTTTGCCTGCTCCTGGCTGCGGCGGCGTGGGGCTGCAGCCCGAAGCATCCTCCGCCGCCCACCTCGACGCCGTCGCCCCCGGCCGCCGGGCTCCGCACGCAGGCTTCCGGGTTGCAGTATGAGGACCTGACCGTCGGCGCCGGGGCCGAGCCGCGCCCCGGCCGGCCCGTCCGTGTGCATTACACGGGCTGGCTGCAAAGCAACGGCGCCAAGTTCGATAGCTCGTACGATCGCGGCGTCCCCTTTGATTTCATCCTGGGCGTCGGCCAGGTGATCGCCGGTTGGGACGAAGGTGTCGCGACGATGCGGGTGGGAGGCAAACGGCGGCTCGTCATCCCGCCGCACCTGGCCTATGGGGAACGGGGGGCGGGGGCGCTCATTCCCCCCAACGCCACGCTGATCTTCGAGGTGGAGCTGCTGGACGCTCAGTGAGCGGCCGTGGGGAGGCGGGGGCGGACGGGCGCCGTGCCGGGCGTTCGGGGGGCGAGGGTCTCCTCGCGCGCGGGGGCTTCGATCAGGCGGGCGAAGACCAACCGGCCGGACGCATTCTGGAGAATGTTGCTGACGACGATTTCGCACTCCTGACCGATGAATTCCTCCCCCCCTTCGATGACGACCATCGTCCCATCCTTGAGGTAGCTGACGCCCTGGCCGGCCTCCTTGCCGGCCTTGACGATCGGCAGGTCTATCGTCTCGCCGACAAAGACGGCCGGCCGGAGGGCCTCGGCCAGCTCGTTCAGGTTGATCACCCGGATCAGGCGTACCTGGGCGATCTTGTGAAGGTTGAAATCGTTGGTCACCAGATCGGCGTTCATCGTCATGCAAAGCTGAATGAGCTTCTCATCGACCTCGGTCAGGTCGGGGAAGTCCGTGTCGATCACGTCGAAGGACTTGCATTCGGTGTTCAGGCGATTGAGGACCTCGAGGCCGCGGCGCCCTCGCGCACGACGATACGGATCGGCCGAATCGGCGATCCCCTGGATCTCCCGAAGCACGAAATTGGGGACCATCACCGGCCCGGAAAGGACCTCCAGGCGCAGAACGTCGAGAATGCGCCCGTCGATGATGACGCTCGAATCCAGAATCTTGGGCCGTTCGCGCGGGTTCACCAGAAAGAACTTGAGATTGCCGGGGCGCAGGATCCAGTCGGCGTGCCTGAGCCCCAGAATGATCCCGAAATAGCCGAAGAGGATGTTGCAGATGAAGAGCGACGTGCTCGTCGGGAGGATCGCCTCCGGTATCGTCCGATAAAATAATTGGGCGAAGAGCATCCCCATGAGCCAGCCGAAGGCCGCCAGCAGAATCTTGCGCGAGGCGATGGCGTTGGTCGCGTACTCGATAATGACGATGATCAACGCCGCCACAAAGGCGATGGCCGAGAAGACCCGCGGGTCGCGGGCCGTCTGGACGGCGATCCGCGAGGCGAGCCAGGTCGTCAACAACACGAAAAACAGCCGCGCCAGAAAGACCGGCCGGAAGAAGAATCGTTCCATCGGCGGCGGCGTCAACCTCATCCTGGCTCCCCCAATCAACCGGCCCACATCGAACCTCCGCGCGCCGGGCCTCCCCCCGCCTCAGCCCTGCTCGCCCTCGGGCCCTTCAGGATAATCCCTCTCGCCGGCCCGCTTCAACCCCTCCCGAGGCCCATGAAAAGATAGCCGACCCCTCCCCCGTCGTGGGCAGCCCCGACAACGGGGCCGGGAGCTTTCAGACGCAGACTTGGTCCTTGCGAGGGACCCGTCGCCAGGCGCGGCCACGGTTGCGGAGCGCTTCCAGACGCTCCCGGAGCTTGAGCATCACGTTGCGACGGAACAGGTCGAACCGCGAGCCGCGGCGCACGGTCTGGATGTCGGCGCTGAAGAAACGCAGCAGGAGCGTCAGGAGATGGGGGTAAGCCTTGAGCAGCCGGCTGCGGCTGAGCCGGCGGATGAGACCGTCGGGGGCGTAGCCCTTGGCCGCCAGGTAGTACAGATTGTCCCAGAAAAGGTTATCCCGGTCGCGCCGGAGGTCGAGGGCGGGCGTCCAGCGTTCGTAGGATTGCTCCTTCATGTCCTCGCAATCCTCCAGCCGGATAATGCCGCGCTCCAGGAGGATGTCGGTCAGTTTGGTGCCGGGGAAGTGCGTCAGCGTATGGGTGTGCAGCTCGAAGGGGCGGGGGAACTTGAGCAGAAGCTCAAGGGTCGCCCGGCGGTCGCTTTCTTCCTCCAGGGGGTTGTCCATGATGATGTCGTAGGAGCAGTGGATGCCGTGGCGATGGAGGATTCCGGCGGCCTCGATCAATTCGTCGTCGGTTTCATTGCGGAGGAACAGGTCGCGGCGGATGCGCTCGGAGCCGGCCTGGACGCCCATCGTCATGGAGACGCAGCCGGCCTCGCGGACGAGCCGGATCGTCTCCTCGCTCGTGGCCTTCGGATGGCAATAGCAGAAGAAGGGCAGATTGACGTGGCGGCGGTATTTGTCGCGGAACTCGGTCAGCCAGCGGACGTTGAACGTGAAAACGTCGTCCTCGAAGTTGATGAACAGCAGGTTCCGGAAGCGGCGCCGGGCCTCGACCAGCTCCTCGATCACGTCGTCCACCCCCCGGCGGCGGATCCAGCTCCCCTTGCCCTTGACGGCGTCCCAGAAAAAGCTGTTGCCGCAGAAGGTGCAGCTATAAGGGCAGCCGCGCGAGGTCATCATCCAGTAAGAGACCCGTTCGTCGTCGGAGGGGAAATCGACCTCGCGTCCGCCGTCGAGCAAACGTTTGTTCCGTTGGGAGAAGTCGGCAAACGGGACGCGGTCCAGGTCCTTGATCAGACGGCGCTGGTCATTGCGGATCACGCCCGACGGCGCCTTGATCCAGAGGTTCTGAATCGTCTCGATGGGCCGTCCGTCCCGCAGCGCCCCGGCCAGCTCCACCAGCGCATCCTCCCCCTCGCCCAGGCAGACCATGTCGGCGAATTCGAGACACTGCTGGGGCTTGATGCTCGGATGCGTCCCGCCCCAGAGGACGGGTGTATCCAGCCGGGCCTTGAGCGCGGTCGTGAGCCGCCCGGCCAGCTTGAGATGCGCCGAGCGCAGGCTCATCCCGATCAGATAGGGCCGCAGCTCTGCGATCACGTTGACCGTGTGTTCGATCTCCTCCGCAGCGGGGGGGTCCATCGTGTTGTTCGGATTGAGCTGCTTGAAGAAGATCGAGCGGACGTCGAAACCGGCCTCGTCCAGCACGGCATGGAGCGTCCGCACCGGGAACGAATCCACGTCGTAGAAGGCCACCAGCACGACCTCGCAGCGATCCTTCATCCGATTGCTCCGCTCCCGCCTGGTCCGCTCGACATGACGGCCTGAGGGGCGCCCGGAGGGCGCGCGCCGAGATGCCGGCCGCCTGAGGCGGCCCGCGGCTCGACTGGACTCAGGCCTGAAACAACCTCTTCCCGCTTGCCCAAGACGAGACCCGCCAGGGAGGCTCGCCTTCGCCGCGTCAGTTTGGACGCCGGCCGGCGTGAAGTCAAGGGGCTTCCTCCCGCGTGGGCGCGGAGGCCCGCCGCAGGCTGATCAGGTTGACCAGCAACCGGGCGGCCCCATTGACGCCGGCCGGGAGTTGGCGAAAGAAGGCGTAACCCGTGTAGATGTAGTGGCCTCGTCCCAGCCGAGCGACCAAGAGGCCGCCGGCTTTGGCCTCCTCGCCCGCGTCGGCGCAGGCCAGCAGGGGCCGATAAGCGTCATCCCACCGGGACCAGAAATAGAGCCCCCGTTCCTGGACCCAGCCCTCGAAATCGCTCTCGACAATCTCGTGCGGAAAATGGAAGACCGGATGGGCGGGCTCCAGGATCGTGACGGGGGCCGCCGGGTTGGTGACCCGGTCGTGCGGCCGGGCGAAGGCCATCGGCCAGGGGGCCGCCCCCATCGTCTCAAACGGGTATCGGTTGTATTGGACGAGGAGCGTTCCGCCGGCGTTGACGTAATCAAGAAGCCGCGGGTTCAGGTCCTTGAGGCCGGGTCGGGCTTCATAGGCCCGGACGCCGAGAACGATCGCGTCCAGGTCCGCCAGCCCTGGCCGAGCCAGGACCGCCTCGTCCAGTTCGATGACCTCGACACCCAGTTGAGCGAGCGCCACGGCGACCTCATCACCCGAACCGGGGAGATAGCCGACCTTGAGCCCCTCGGGAACGGTGACGGCCAGCCGGTGAAGCCGCAGCTCGGCCGGGCGAACGAGCGATCGGGGCCGGATGTGGGCGTAATCGATGCGATCCACCCGCGAAGCCCCTCCCTCGGTCCCGGCGATGGGGGCCTCCAACCAATGGGCGGCCCACAAATCCGGCGGCGTCGGATCGGAATCTCGCTGCCCCTGAGCCGGCCGCGGCTCTCCGAGGCCGGCTGGAATCGTGAGGTTCAATTCCAGGCGGAGCGCCCGCTCGGGCGGGAGGACGACGCTTGAGCTCCCCGCCTCTACGAGCGACGGGTGGGCCAACCAGACGCCGATGAGGCTGCCGGTGAGCGGCTGGTCGCTCAGATTGACCACCTCTGTCTCCACCGGGAACCGATGGCCGAACCAAGCTTTCTTCGGCACTAGGAGCCACGGAGGATCGAATCGGACCGAGATGGGGGGGAGGATTTCCAGCTCGGAGCGAATCTCGCCGCGGGTCGGCGCGGCGCGGCGATGCTCAACCGGGACCGACCACCCCACGGCCACCCCCTCGACGCGGGCCTCCAACCGCGCCACGACCGCCGGCGACCCGAACGGCGAGGCCGCCTCCCGTCCCTCGGGCCAACCGTAGCGATCCCCGTCGGGCGGCTGGCGCAGATAGTACGGGAGCGACGGGGTCGCGCGCGGGCCGGCGACTATCCGAAAGCGACCCCGGCCTGGCGCATCGGATCCCTCGGACGGGTCGGCGGCGCCCGGCGGCTCCACCCGGAGCCCCTGGACCGCCGGGAGCAAGCTCCAGCGCGCCCTCTCCAGCGCCGATGGCTCCGGCAAATAAGCGGCGCAAACCACATTGACCTCACCCCCGAGGATCACGTGAGGGCGCTCGGCCAGCGCCTCCAGCCGAAGGCCGAGGGCCTCCCCCAGGGCGGCTTCGAGGTCTCCCAGGGCCCAGGGATCAGCCCCGGCGGCCCGCGCCCGCTCGATCAGCCGGACCAGGTCGGGGGCCAGCACGCTCGGATTGGTCAGGAGGTCCGGCCGCCGGAGCAAGGCCCCCGGCGAGGGATCCAGGCCAAGCGCGTCCGGCTGAACGCCTTCAAAGAGGTCCGACTCGGGGGCGCTCGGCGGCGGCTCGCGGCGGATCAGGTGGCTCGGGCGCGAGTTCTCGAACTCGATCATTCCCATGTCTTGCGATCGATGCCTCGAACGCCCCCGATAGCCGACGGCGCCGACCGAACGGCCGATCCAGGGGTCGTATCGGCTCGTGTCCAGGGTGAGCGTCACCTCCGGCCCGGCCTGGAACGTTCCGACGTAATACTTCTGGACGCGCCAGGGGCGGAGCCCCTCAGCGGCCAGATCGGGAAAACGCTCCGGATCGGCGGCGGCGGCGATCGCCTCGGCGGCGGCCCAGCCGGCGGCCTGATGCTGGCCGTGGCCGTCGCGGGGCGTCCCCTGGAAGCGAGAGATGACGATATGGGGCCGCGTGAGCCGGATGGCGCGGACAACGTCGCGCAGGACTTCCTCCCGTCCCCACCGGTCGAGCGCCTCCTCGGCCGATTTGCTGAAGCCGAAGTCGATCATGCGGCCAAAAAGCTGATAAGCGCCGTCGTCGCGGCGGGCCGCCAGCAGCTCGGCCGACCGCAGAACGCCCAGGTCCTCGGAGAGTTCCGGCCCGATGGCGTTCTGACCGCCTTCGCCGCGCGTGAGACTCAGGTACCAGACGCGGGCGCCGCGCCCGAGCGAGAGATAAGCCAGAAGGGCGCTATCCTCGTCATCGGGATGCGCCCCGACGTGTAGAACGCGGAGGCCTACCTCGACGCGGCGCAACGCCTGAGCCAGGCCGACGACGCCCCGATTTTCGTAAAACGGCGGCTCGACCTGCGCCCAGAGGGATGTGGCCCCGGCCGAGAGCGCCGCCAGCCAGATCAACCGCCGGACCCGGCGCCGGACGGCCGCCGGCCTTGCGGGCGATGAAGGGGCTTCCATCGGGCTCAGACGGCCTCCTGCGCCCGGCGGCCGAACACGACAAACGTCGCCGTGATCATCAGCATCAGAAGCGCACTATAGGCGGCCGCCAGCTGCAAGCCCGCCGGCCCGCGCCGCAACTGATCGATCTTGACCGAGACCGGCTCCGTCCCCGGGCCATAGAGCAGGATCGAGCTGACGAACTCCCCCATGGCCGTCGCGAACGTGAGCGTGGCGGCGGCGACGACGGCCGGGGCGATCAGCGGCAGCGTGACGCGGCCAAAGGCTTGGGCCGGGCTCGCCCCCAGATCGCGGGCGGCCCCTTCCAGATCGCGCGAGACGCGGCGCAGGCCGGCCGTGATCGTCCGGTGCGCCAGCGGCAGCAGCCGAATGAAATAGGCCAGCGCCAGAAGGGCGATCGTCCCGCGAAGCTCCGCTCCCCACGTGAGCGGGTTCGGCGCGCGGCTGATCCAGAGCAGGCCCAACCCGACGACCGTCCCCGGCACGGCCCACGGGAGCATGATCACCGAGCCGAGCGCCCCGCGGCCGAGCGCGCGCCGCCGCACCGTCGTCCACGAACTGCCCAGGGCGAAGATCAGAACGCCGACCGTGGCCAGGGCCGATGCCCGCAGGCTGTTGGCGATCGGGCGGAAGGCGTCTCCCCGCCGCCACAGACTGGCATAATTCTCCAGCGTGTAGGCCTCCGGCACGCCGACGAACCCCGTCCCCGGCTTGACGAACGAATCCCGCGCCAGGCTCAGATGCGGAACGAGCAGCAGGAGCGTGAGGGCGCCGGCCCCGGCCGTGATGAGCCATCGGCCGCGACGGGCCGGGCCCACAGGCCGACGGCGGGCCGCCCCGCGCGTCCCTCCCTCGATCGAGCGTTCGTAGCGCAGGATGAGATAGAGGAACAGAGCCGCGCAGGCGACCAGGACGACGCCGTCGGCGCTGGCCAGGCCGGGTTCGAAGCTTTCCAGCGCCTGCTGGATGCCGACCGTCAACACCGGCCGGCCGGCCATGTAGAAAAAGGGGGCCGTAAACGAAGCCATCGAGGTCATGAACGTCAGCATCGCGGCTCCGGCCAGCGCCGGGAGAAGCTGCGGGAGGGCCACGCGCAGGAACGCCCGGCGAGGCGTGGCGCCGAGGTCGCGCGCGGCTTCCAACTGCGATTCGTCGAGCGCGGCCAACGCCCCGCCGACCAGCACGAAGAAGAACACATACATCGAGTAAACGTGAACGAGCAGGACGCCCGTGTAGCCGGACTCGATCCAGAACCCGTCGCCCGGCAGAAGCCGCGTCGCCCGATGAAACAATCCCCCTTCGCCCATCAGCGTCCAGATGGCGAAGACGCCGACGAGCGGCGGGAGCGTGAAGGGGAGCAGCGTCAGGCCCGCCAGCAGCCGCCGGCCCGGAAAGTCCACGCGGGCGTAAAGCCAGGCGAGCGCCGTCCCGAAGGCCCCGGCGCCGAGAACCGTCGCCAGCGAAAGGCCCAAGCTGCGACCCACGTAAACCGGATGGCCGCGCTCAAGAAACTGCCGCCACGGCTGAAGCGTCCAGCCCTCGCCCGGCGCGCGGAAACTCTCCCCCAGGACCAGGACGATCGGCCAGACGACGTAAGCCGCCAGCACGGCCAGCAACCCGAGCGAGAGGGGATCGATCGGGCCGGCCCCCCCGCCGCGCCGCCTTGCGCGAGCCCCCTCGGCGGGGTGAGGACCTTCGGCCATGACCGGTATCAATCACATCAACCCCGGCGGGGTCAACGGCCCGATGCGCCGAGCCGGAGCGGGTGAAGGGATCGAGGCCCGGGCGGTTGACACGCTCCGGAGGCGGAACGACAATCCCCACCTCAAGCGCCGAAGGGAGGCCCGCCGATGGCGTTGCCGAGCCGGGCGGAGGCGTTGGCCCTCGTCCGTGAATTCACGCAATCCGAAGCGCTCGTCCGGCACATGCTGGCGGTCGAGGCCGCCATGCGCGCTTACGCCCGCAAACTCGGCGAGGATGAAGAACTCTGGGGCCTCACGGGGCTGCTCCACGATTTTGACTACGAGCGCTGGCCGAACCCCCAGTTGGACGCGACGGGGCATCCGTTTCCGGGCGTGGCGATCCTCCGCGAGCGGGGTTATCCGGAGCCGATGCTCACGGCGATCCTCGGCCACGCGCAGTATTCGGGCGTCCCGCGCGAGACGCCGCTCGCCCGGACGCTCTTCGCCGTCGATGAACTCTGCGGGTTCATCACGGCGGTGGCCTACGTCCGGCCGGAACGGCTCAAGGCGATGGAGCCGCGCAGCGTCAAGAAGAAGCTCAAGGACAAGGCCTTCGCCGCCAAGGTTAGCCGCGAGGACATCCGGCAGGGGATCGGCGAGCTCGGCGTGCCCGAGGATGAGCACATCGCGCTCTGCATCGCGGCGATGCAGTCGATCGCGCCGGAGCTGGGGTTCTGAAGCGGAGGGAAGCTTCATCACCGAGACGCCGAGACCGCCCAGAATCCTCGGGACCCCAAGCATCAGGATCTCCCCGCCTCCCCCCCCTCCTCGCGGCGGGTCTTTGCTGTTTTCTCCTGCCGGACGAACCGGCGTAATCATGTTGACGCTCCGGAGGCGTTCGCCCACGATGGACCGACCCATTCCCCGCCGAGGCCTCGGCGCGCAACCTCCGGCCCTTCCGGAGTCGTCGCCGCCGGGCCCTTAAGCTGAGGAGTCCCCCCATGGCCCGCACCCCCTCGCGCCGTCGATTCCTGGAGAGCGCCCTCGGCGCGGCCTCGGCCGCGGGGCTCGCCTTGCCGCTCAAGCTGGCCGCCGCCCCGCTCGTGGCCGATCCCGATCACCGGCCGACGTTGGAGCGGCCCGAACGGCCGCTCCGGCTGGGGATCATCGGCATCGGCGGCCGAGGGAGCGGCCTGCTGCGGACGTTTTTGCAGACCCGCCAGGTCGAGGTCGTCGCGCTATGCGACATCGACTCCGAGGCGATCCAGCGCGGCCGGGCGATCGCCCAGGGGATGACGCCGAAAGTCTATGAGGATTACCGGGAGCTGCTGGCCGACGGGGCGGTCGAGGCCGTCATCACGGCCACGCCGGTGGATTTGCACCATGAGATGGGAATCCGGACCGTCCGCGCCGGCAAACACAATTATTTTGAGAAGCCGATGGGTCTTTCGGCCCGCGAGGCCGAGGAGCTTTATCAGGCCGCGGCCAAAGCCGACGTCGTGTTCCAGGTGGGGTTTCAATGGGTGTACAACGCCGCCTTCCGAGCGGCGATCGAGGCCGTCCACGAGGGGCTGATCGGCGACGTCCGGTTCGTCCACGCCCAGCGCCACGGGGCCGGCGATCTGCCGCATAAGCCGTGGCTGATGGACCGCCGCCGCTCCGGCGACATCATCGTCGAGCAGGCCGTCCACGAGATGAACGTCTTCTGCTGGGGACTGAAGGGCCACCCGGAGCGGGCCGCCGGCTTCGGCGGGATCAACTGTCTGATCGACAGTCCGCCGGGCCGGTCGGTCATGGATCACTATGCCCTCACGATGGAGTTCCCCAACGAGACGCGCGTCTGCTACAGCCACATGTTCTACGCGACGGCGCCGCTCGATGGGATGCACATCTACTTCTTCGGGACGCGCGGGGCCGTCGACGTGATGAAGGGGGAGATTTACTTGAAAAGCGCCCCGCCGCCGGCCCCGCGGCCGATGCGCCTCTCCGGCGACGACACCTTCAACGCCGCCCTCGACTTCATCGAGAAGGTCCGCCGCCGCCAGCCGCCCGAAGCCGACGCCCTCAAAGGGCTCCTGGCGACCAAAGCCGCCGTCCTGGGCCGGACGGCCCTCTATAAGGGCAAGCCCGTCCTCTGGAAGCACATCGCCTGAGGGATGCCCCCGCCGGCCGTGTTCACCGCCACCCGTCCGTGTCCGTCCGGGTTTGTCCGTGATCAGCCGCGAGCGGGCCGACGGGCGGCGGCCCGAGGATGACCTCGCGCGGGAGATCGCCGTTCCGCCTGCCGGAGCCGGAGCCGCTCCTGGGTCCGTTCGGGCGTCCGGCCCTGCCGCTCGGGCGGCTCTTCCGCATCGAGATCGGGCTCGATTCAAGCTGGATCATCATCTTCGCGCTGGTGACGTTCTCGCTCACGGAGCGCTTCGCCGGCCAGCATGCTCAATGGAGTTGGGGTCTCGCCCTCCTGGTGGGCGTCGCCACGAGCCTCCTCTTTTTCGGTTCTCTCCTGCTGCATGAGCTGGGCCACAGCCTCACCTCAGAGGCGCTCGGGCTCCCGATCCGGTCGATTACGCTTTTCATCTTCGGCGGGATGGCGCGGCTGACGCGCGAGCCCGAGCGCCCGCGCGACGAATTCCTGATCGCCGTGGCCGGCCCGCTCGTGAGTTTCGCCCTGGCGCTCGCGTTTGCGGGCCTCATGGCCGTGACGGCGGGGGAATCCTTCCTGGCCGAGGCGACCGAGGCATCCTTCACGACGCTGATGGAGGTCAATCTGGCGCTGGCCATTTTCAATTGCGTGCCGGGTTTTCCGCTCGACGGGGGCCGCGTCCTGCGGGCGATCGCCTGGGCCCTGACCGGGAGTTTTGAGCGAGCCACCCGCTGGGCGGCGGCCGCCGGCGCCGGCTTCGCCTATCTGCTGATCTTCCTGGGGGTTTTTCTGGCCGTGGGGATGCGCCAATTCGTCAGCGGGTTGTGGCTCGTACTGATCGGGTGGTTCCTCCTGCGAGCGGCCCGTTCCGGCGTCGCCTATCTGGTCCTCAAGCGCGCCCTCGAAGGCCTCCGGGTCGGGGAGATTTACGGCGGCGAAGGGCTGCGCGTCAGCGGGGAGATGACGGTGGCCGAGCTGATCGAGGGTCCGGTCGTGCGTCAGGGGCTCCGGACGTTTTACGTCGAATCGGCCGACGGGCGCGTCGGCTACCTGACGCTTCGGGACTTAAGGCGCGTCGCCCCGGCCGACCGAGCCACCACGCCGCTTGAGGCCGTCGCCGTCTCGGCCGACGCGCTCCCCCGCGTGAACCCTGAGGAAACGCTCTGGGGAACGCTGCTCAGGATGGAGGAAGCCGGCCAGGGGCAGGTGGCCGTCGTCGACAATAACGTCTTGCTCGGCATCCTGCCGCGCGAGGCGCTTCAGCAGGTGGCGCGACGCCGTCTGGAAGTGGGCTGAGCGGCCCTTGAGGACCGAGCCGGGGGGCCGGCGCCCCAAGCGCTCTAGAGTTCGAGCCCGGGATAAAGGGGGAACCGGCCGAGCAGATCGGCGACGCGATCGGCCGCCGAGCGCCGGACTCCCTCATCCAATCGAAAGCGCGCCTTGGAGGGCTCCCCCTTCTGCGCCCCCTGGGTGATGACCTCCGGTTCGGTCGCCGTCAGGACGGTCTGGATGACGGCGGCGATCTCTCCCATTTCGTCCGGCCCCATGCCGAGCGTCGTCACGGCGGGCGTGCCGAGCCGCAGCCCGCTCGTGTACCAGGGGCCGTTGGTGTCGTAGGGGATGACGTTGCGGTTGAGCGTCAGGCCCGCCGAACGGAGGGCGGCCTCGGCTTGACGGCCCGTCAAACCGAGCGGCCGTACGTCGAGCAGCACGAGGTGGTTATCCGTGCCGCCGGTCACGACCTGAAGCCCGCGGCCGAGCAGCGCCTCGGCCAACGCGGCGGCGTTGTCGACGATCCGGCGGGCGTAATCGGCGAACGCCGGGCGTGAAGCCTCGGCCAGCGCGACCGCTTTGGCCGCCATGACGTGCGGCAGCGGCCCGCCCAGGACCAGCGGACAGCCGCGGTCGACCGTCCCGGCCAGGCCCTTGCGACAGAGGACCATCCCGCCGCGCGGGCCGCGCAGCGTTTTGTGCGTGGTCGTGGTGACGATGTGGGCGTGGGCGACGGGGTCGTCGTTGCCGCGGAAGACCTTGCCGGCGACGAGCCCCGCGAAGTGCGCCATATCGACCATAAAGGTGGCGCCGACCTCGGCGGCGATCTCGGCGAAGGCCGCGAAGTCAATCCGGCGCGGATAGGAGCTATAGCCGGCGACGATGAGGAGCGGCCGCTCAGCGCGGGCGCGGCGGCGGACCTCGGCGTAGTCGATCCGATGGGTGGCGGGATCCACCGTGTAGGAACAATACTCAAACAGTTTCCCTGAGATGTTCGGCCGGAAGCCGTGCGTCAAATGCCCCCCGGCATCGAGCGCCATCCCCATCATCTTCTGCCCGCCGAGCTCCCGCCGAAGCCTCTCCCAATCCTGTTCCGAAAGCTCGGCGGCCGTCTGGACCCCGAACCGTTCCAGCGCGGGGTTCTCCACCCGATCGGTCAGGACGCTCCAGAAGGCGACGAGGTTGGCGTCGATCCCGCTGTGAGGCTGGACATAGGCGTGTTCGGCGTTGAAGAGCGCTCGGGCCAACTCGACGGCGCGGGCCTCGACAGCGTCCACGTTGTCGCAGCCGGCGTAGAAACGATGGCCCGGCGAACCCTCGGCGTATTTGTCCGACAACCAGTTCCCCATCGCCAGAAGCACGGCCGGCGAGGCGAAGTTCTCGCTGGCGATGAGCTTCAAGTGGCGGCGTTGATCGCCCAACTCGGCCAGGATGGCCTCGGCGACCTCGGGGGCGACCCCGGCCACGACGTCCAGCGCCGCCGCGAAGGCCAGCGTCTGGCGCGAGAGGCTCGGGGCGGCCTCGGCGAGCCCCTGCCGCCGGAGATAGCTTTCGAGCAGATGACCCGCCGCCATGAGCGCGCCTCCTCGCCGGAGCGTCCGGCCGTTCCGCAAAGGCGGAACCGCCGACAAGTTTGGGGGGCCCAGGCGTGCGGCTTGAGAGTTCCTCGTCGCTCCCCGGTGGTCGATTCCACCTTCGAGCAACGCCAGTCACGACGAGTAAACCGATCGTAGGCCCCGCGCCGCGGGCTGTCAACGGACCGATGGGACTTCCTCGGGCTGGGACCCGGATGCCATGGGGGAGCGGCCGATTGACTTGGGCCCGGGGGGGCTCATAATCGCCCTCGCCCCCATGGCTGATTCACGGAGCCCCCCGGCGACCCGATGCCGCGTGCGAAACCCTCCCCCCCTGGGCTGACTCACCTGGATGCCCGAGGCCAGGCCCGGATGGTCGATATCGGCCCCAAGCCCGTTACGCGCCGCCGCGCCGTGGCCACCGGCGAGGTCGCCCTTGGGGCGGCGGCCTGGAAGGTCCTTAAAAGCGGCCGGGCGGCCAAAGGGGACGTGCTCGGCGTGGCCCGCCTGGCGGGCATTCAGGCGGCCAAACGGACGGCCGAGTTGATCCCCCTTTGTCACCCCGTGGCGCTCACGCAGGTGACCGTCACGCTCAGCCCGTCGGCGCGGGGGCGCCGCGTCCGGATCCGGGCCGAGGCGCGGTGCGAGGGGAGAACCGGGGTCGAGATGGAAGTGTTGGTTGCGGTTGCGCTGGCGGCGTTGACGGTTTACGACATGCTCAAGGGGGTGGATCGGTCGATCACGATCGGTCCAATCGCCCTGGAAGCCAAGACGGGAGGGAAATCGGGCCCTTGGCGGCGATCGGGGACGGCATGAAGAAACCGGCACGAAGCCTGCTTCCTCCGCGCGGAAGGGGAGAGTTCCGGTTGCCTGCAGGTACGCTGAACCCTGCCGGGAACGCGAGGGTCTCAAGGTTATCCCCAGGGGCTGTGCATAATTCAGTCTTCAAGGTGATAGGGATCGGCGAAAAAAACCGACGCGCCGCGCCGAAAATGCTTGATATTCGAATGATCCCTTGTAGCATGGCGCGGGCTTCGGGCGACCTTGGGAACCTGGGGCCGAAAGCCGTGTCTCTTGATCCGAGCGCGGCGCCGCTTTTCCAGCGCGGAACCTTTTGGCGCGGGATCAATCCTGAGCGTGCTCAGGTCGGATCGCTACCGTCCCAGACCGAGGTCCGGCAGGGCGGAAGTTTCGTTTACCCATTCCCCAACCGCAGGAGGTAGGATGATGAACCGAGTTCTTCGAATCGTGGGCCTGTTGACGTTGACGATGACGGTGGGCTGCGCCAGCCTGACCGAAGTCCAGAAAGGAGCGGCCATCGGCGGCGTCGTCGGCGCCGTGGCTGGCCTGGGGTACGAGGCCGCCTTTGAGGGGCCCAGCGCGGCCGAGGCCGCCGGGATCGGGGCCCTGGGCGGGGCGCTCGTCGGCGCCCTCGTGGGGGATCACATTCACGGCATCAACGTCGATCAGGCCGCCCAGGCCGAGATCGATCGGCTGAGCAAGGAAAAGGACGCCCTGGAGGAGAAATTGCGCGCCGCCGAGCGCGAAAATACCTCGCTCAAGCAGGATATCACGAATCTTCAGAGCAAGATCGCCGAACTGGAGCGCCAGATCGCCGTCCTGCGCGAGGAGCTGGCCAAGGCCAAGGGAACGCAGCTCGTCCTGGATACGGACGTGCTGTTCGACTCCGGCCAGGCCGTCCTCACGCCGACGGGGCGACAGGCGCTGGACGCCGCGGCCCGGATCATCAAGGAGCAGCACGCCGGCAAACGGATCGAGATTCAGGGCCACACCGACACCGACCCGATCCGCTACTCCAATTGGAAGTCCAACTGGGAACTCGGCGCGGCCCGCGCGCTCGCCGTTCTCCACTACCTGGAGGACAATCACGGCATCGCAGGGGCGCAACTGTGGGCCTCGACTTACTCTTTCCATCGGCCGACCTCGCCGACCGATAAGGCCAAGAATCGCCGCGTCGTGATCGTCCTTTACGATAACTGAGGCGATGGCCCGCCGGCCCGGCGGGTCCACGCCGCCAAGCTTCACGGCCCCGACGAGGAGTTGCCCCGTCGGGGCCGTTTTGCGTTTGGGATGGCGAAGCGGGGAGAAAGCTTGAACCCCCAAGACACCAAGGCGCGAACAATGGAAAGAATCCGGGCGTCTCGGCGGTGAGTGACTTCAGGGGCCGTTCGGGCTCTCAGCGGCCAGGCCGACGACCGGCTCGGCCGCCCGCAGCCGCACGCGCTGCCCCACCGTAAAGGCTTGATCCGGACCGACCCGGACGCGCAGCTCCGGCCCGCCGTCGAGCCGCACCCGCACGTGCTGGTGATTGCCGTGGAAGTGAGCCTCCAGGACGGCGCCGGCGGCTCCGGCCGCGCCGTTCCCATCCGGCCCGACAGGCTCCAAGCGGAGACTCTCCGGACGCATCATCACTTGGAGCGGCCCCGGCGGCCAGGGCCGCAGCAGCGCCAGCTCACCCAACGGGCAGAGGACCGTCCCGCCCCGCGACTCCCCCCACAGCAGATTCGTGGCGCCGGCCAGCCTCGCGACCTGGGCCGAACTCGGGTGGAGATAAAGGTCCCTCGGCGGGGCTTCGTCGAGAATCCGCCCGTCGGCCATGACCGCCACCCGCGAGCCCAGGTGGAGCGCTTCCTCGCTGTCGTGGGTGACGAAAACGGCCGAAGCGGCGGCGGCCTGGAGGATGCGCCGAAGCTCGTCCCGGACCTGACGTCTTAAGGCGGCGTCCAGGTTGGAAAAGGGCTCGTCCAGAAGCACGACGTCGGGCTCCGGGGCGAGCGCCCGCGCCAGCGCCACGCGTTGCTGTTGACCGCCCGACAGTTCATGCGGGTATCGCCCGGCCACGTCGGCCAGACCGACCAACTCCAGCATCCGGGCGACCTGCTCGCGCCGCCGACGGCGCTCCCGGACGCCGAAACCGACGTTGGCCGCCACCGTCAGGTGAGGAAACAGGGCATAATCCTGAAATACAAACCCGATGCGGCGCGCTTCGGGCGGAACCCAAAGCCCCGGCCCGACGACGACGCGCCCGCGCACGAGCACCCGCCCCGCGTCCGGGCGCTCAAAGCCGGCGATCAACCGGAGGAGCGTCGTCTTGCCACAACCGCTCGGCCCCAGGAGCGCGAGCACCTGGCCGGCCCCCAGCGTCAAATCGAGACCGTCGATCGCCGTCAACGGGCCGAACCGCTTGACCAGCCCCTCGCATCGGATCGCCGAGGGCTTATCCATACAGGCCGCGCTCCTCCTGGCGCAGGATCACGGCGATCGATAACGCCGAAAGACCCAGAAGCAAAAGGGCCGAAGGCGAAGCCTGAGAGAACAACCCCTCGGAGGCCGTGCTCCAGATGGCGTAAACGAGCGTGTCGAAACCCGTGGGGCTGAGCAGGAGCGTCACGGGCAACTCCTTGACCGTCGTCAGGAACACGAGCGCCGCCCCCGCCAGCGCCCCCGGCTTGAGCAACGGCAACGTCACCGCGGCGAACGTCCTCAGGCGGCCCCGGCCCAGTCCACGGGCCGCCTCCTCAAGCCGCGGAGGAATCTGGGCCAGGCTCGTGCGCAGACAGCCGATCGCCTGCGGCAGAAACCGGATGACGTAAGCGAGCACCAGGAGCGGAAGGCTCTGATAGAGCCCCGCGGGCAAATGCCGCGCCGAGAAAAACACGAGCGCCAGCGCCACCACGATTCCCGGCAGCGCCCCGCCCAGGTAAGCCGATCGATCCGCCCAGCCCGCCAGCCGACGGCGGTATCGACCCGCCAGGTAAGCCACCGGCGCGGCCGCCACGACCGCCGCCGCCGCCGCCAACGTCCCCGCCAGCAGGGAGTTCCCGACGGCCGAAGGAGAAAGCCAGAGCCCCTGACCATTACGCCAGCCCACGACGTTCCAATAGAGGATGACGAGGATCGGAAGCCCCAGAGCCGCCGTCACCACGCCCGCGCAAGCCACGAGCGCCGGCGCCTTCCAGCGGCCAAGCGGGATCGGGGCCGCGGGGCGGCGACTGCCCGATCCCGTCCGAAACAGCGGCGAACGCCCCCGGACGGCCGCCTCGGCGGCCAGCACGGCCAGCGTGAGACCCACGAGCACGAGCGCCATGAGCGCCGCGGTATTGCGATTAAAGGCGCTCTGATACTCGATGAAGATCACCCGCGTGAAACTCTTGTACCGCAAGAGCGCGGGGGCTCCAAAATCGCTGAGGGCGTAAAAGGCCGCCAGCAACCCCCCGGCGGCGATCGGCCCCCGCAACTGCGGCAACGTCACCCGCCAGAAAATCTGACGGCGGGAGAGCCCCAGCCCCAGGGCCGCTTCCTCCAGGGCCGGGTCCAGCCGCCGGATCGCCGCCCGGACGGCCAGCAGCACGAACGGGTAATTGATCAGCGTGATGACAAGGGCCGTCCCCGCCAGGCCATAAGGCTCAGGCAAACGTCCGATCCCCAGCGGCGCCAGCAGCCGGCCGAGCATCCCGCGCGGTCCGAGAAGCGCGATCCAGGCATAAGCCCCGATGTAGGACGGCATCGCCAGCGGCAAGACGAGCGCCACGGACCAGAACCGCCGACCCGGCAGGTCGGTCCGCGCCGTCAACCACGCCAGCGGCACCCCCAACGCAACCGCCCCCGCCGTGCAGACCGCCGCCAGCAAGGCGCTGTTCCCGAAAACGCTCCAGACCGCCGGGCGCGCCAGCAACGCCCAGGCCTCCGGACCGGCCGCCGCCATCCGGAGCAACAGGTACCCCACCGGCAAGAGCGCCAGGGCCGCCACCAGCGAAGCGGCCAGGAGCAGAGGCAACGGCGGACGAGTCCGCATCGGCGTCCGGAACCTTTTCGGGGGGAGCGGCGGCCTATTCCAGCGCGCCCACCTCGCGCAGCAGGTTGAGCGTTCCCTCCAGATCGGCGAGCGCGCCGAGGTCGACGTCCGGCGTGGCGATCTCGTCCAGGGATCTAAGCCTCGGGTCGAGGGGCACGCCGGGAATCAGGGGATACTCGTGGGTTTCCTCGGCGAAGGACGCCTGGGCCTCCGGCGAGAGCAGGAAATCGACCAGGGCCTCGGCGGCGGCCGGGTTGCGCGAGGTCTTGAGCACGGCGGCGCCGGCGACGTTGATCAGCGAGCCGGGGTCGCCGGCGCGGGGGTAAAAGTTGCGGACGGGGAAACTCTCGCCGCGTTCGGCCAGGAAATTAAACAGGTAGTAGTGATTGACGAAGCCGAGGTCGATCTCGCCGTCGGCGATCGCCGCCACGATGGCGGCGTTGTTGGCGTAGGTCTTCGGTCGGTTGCGCAGGATGCCCTTGAGCCATTCGGCCGTGGCCTGATCGCCGGCCGTGAGCCGCATCGCCGTGACGAAAGCCTGGAAGGAGCCGTTGGTCGGGGCCCAGCCGATCCGGCCCGTCCACTTCGGATCCGTGTAGGACCAGATCGAGTCGTAAAGGTCGGCTTCCCGGACCCGCTCAGTGCTGTAAGCCACAACGCGGGCCCGACCCGAACTGCCGACCCAGAGCCCCTCGGGCGAACGGAACCGCGGCTGAACCTTGGAGAGGATCGACGGCGGCAGCGGGCGCAGACGACCGGCGGCGGCCAACGCCCCGAGCGCCCCGGCGTCCTGAGCGTAGTAGACGTCGCAAGGGCTGTTCTCCCCCTCTTCCAGAATGAGAGCGGCCATTTCGGCCGTCGCGCCGTAACGGACCTTGATCTCGACCCCTGTGAGGGTTTCAAACCGCTGGAGAAGCGACCCGACCAGGTTCTGACTGCGGCCGGAGTAAACGGTGATCTGACCCGCGAGAGATGGAGGTGGCACGGGCGTATCGGGCCGGACCGAAGCGGGGAGTCGATCGCCGCCTGTGGTTTCGGGGGGTGCGGACGGGACGGAGGATTCGTTCCCCCCGCAGGCAAGGGGCAGGATCGAGAGGGCCGCGGCCAGGGCCAGGGCAACCCGGCGGCGAGGTGGTAAGCTCATTGGCTTCAAGAGCGCCTCTGCTCAGGCTTCCCGCCTCGGGCCGGATGCGCCGCTCGGGGAAAGGGCGGAGCCGTGGAGGCGGAGCAGCATGTGCCCCGACCTTAGGAGGAAGACGATGTGAGGTCAAGCGGAATATGAAATTGAGAATCAGTCTCAATATCGTGCGGGGTCTTGGGGGTCAGCCTCCGCTCATGGCGTCGCCACGGCGGCGCCGCTGACCTCCAGCCGCACCACGTCACTCACGTTGGCGATGAAGGGAAGATTGGGAACCGTCAGGTTAAAATCGGCCCGGCTCACCTGCGTCGTCGCTTCGCCGGCGATCTCATTGTCCGAGACGATCCGCAGTTTCACCTCAAAGACCACCGGGCGCGTCACATCCCGGATCGTCAGGTCCCCCGCCATTTGGAATTGAAACTGATCGCCCGGGGCGGCCGAGCCGCTCAGCCCGATAACCCGCGTCGGCGCGAACGTTATGAATTCATAGGCGTTGGTGTTGAGAATCCAGTTGCGAATGGCCTGATTGCGACGGTTGTCGTCCGTGGCCAACGTCCGGGCGTTGACCTGGATGACGCCGACGCGGGCCGAGCTCAGGTCGCTTAAATCGAGCGCGATTTGACCGGCGACCTGATTGGTCGTCCCGACGGCCGTCGTCGGCTGGCCGCGCAGGACCTCGTCGATCTTGAAGCGCGTCTCCGAGGCGTCCTGACGGATCGTGAACGTCCGGGCGCCCGCAGGCGCAGGCCCGGACGGGGCCGGCAAGAGCGAGGCGGGGGCAGGTTCGCTCGTCCCGGCCGAAGGGAGGAGGGCCTGCGGTGAGGGTCCTCCCGCAGGCTCTTCGGCGGGCTCCGCCCCCCGATCCTCCGGGTTGAGGGGGATGGCGGTGATCGGGCCGCTGGGAGGGGCCGTGGGCCCCAGGACGCGATTGTAGAGCCACCAGCCGCCGCCGATCAGGACGACGGCGATCAAAGCGAGGCCGAGCTTCTTGTTCATCCCTTTGAGGCATCCTTCCAGAAGTAAGCTGATGGCGCCGGCGACGTCCCGGCCGACCCGACGGGCACGAACCCCGACCCCCAAAGCTCGTTCCCACGATCCCACCGGAGCCGCCGGACATCAAGGCCGGAGCATCGGCCGGAGGATCGGCCGGAGGGCGTAAAGAGGCGAAAGCGCTTTGAGGAGGCGGGCAGAGGGGGGACGCCGAGCGGGAAAAGCCTTAACAGTGTGCTTGCGATTCTCTACCATCGCCGGCGACCGGAGAGGATTCGATGGGCCGGCTCTTATTCGACCTATTCCGCAAATCGCCGTTCGGGCCGCTGCACAGCCACATGGCCAAGGTGCGCGAATGCATGACGCTCCTCAAGCCGCTGTTCGTCGCCGCCCTGGACGAGCAGAACGAAACCAAGACCGAAGAGATCGTCAAACAGATCTCGAAGCTGGAGCATCAGGCCGACGAGATCAAGAACGAAATCCGCCAGACGCTGCCGAGCGGGCTCTTCCTGCCGGTCAATCGCGAGGATTTGCTCGCCTATCTCAAACTCCAGGATGACATCGCCGATTCGGTCGAGGACGTCTCTTTGCTCTTGACGCTCAAGCGGCTGACGATCCCCAAGTCCCTGCACGACGATCTGTTCGCGTTCATCGACAAGGTCGTCGAGGTCTGTCACCTCTGCGGCAAGGCCGAGGAAGAGTTCGAGCGCTTGGTGGCGGCGGCCTTTGGCGAGGCCGAGAAGCGCAAGGTGCACGAGCTGGCCGGCAAGGCGGAGTTCGCCGAGTGGGAGGCCGACAAGGCGCAGATGGCGCTGGCCAAGCGCCTGCTGGCGATGGAACAAGAAATGTCCCCGATCGACATTTTTCTCTGGTTCCGCATTTTCGGGGAGCTGGGGCGCGTGGCCAATCACGCCGAGAAGACCGGCGACATGCTGCGCCGCCTGCTGGTCAAGGCATGAGCCCCGCCGCTGAAGGCGACGTCCCGGGCTTTGACGTCGCCCGGCCCGCCACTCCGCCGGCCGACGGGCCGCCGGTCCGTCCCGCGTCGGCATGAGCGGCGGCGAAGCGGGCCTGCTGCTCACACTGGGGGTGGTTCTGGCGCTCTATATGGCCTGGAGCGTCGGAGCCAACGACGTCGCCAACGCGATGGGGACGTCGGTCGGCTCGCGCGCCCTCACGCTCGGCCAGGCGGTCCTGGTGGCCGGCATTTTCGAATTCGTGGGGGCCTACTTTTTCGGAGCCGAGGTTTCCGACACGGTCCGGCGCGGGATCGTCGACGCTCAGGATTTCGCTCACGTCCCCCGGCTGTTGGTTCTGGGGATGCTCGCGGCGCTGCTGGCGGCGGGGCTCTGGTTGCATCTGGCGTCGTTCCTCGGCCTGCCGGTTTCGACGACGCACTCGATCGTGGGGGCCGTGGCGGGTTTCGGCCTGATGGAGTTCGGCGTGCGCGCGGTCCGGTGGCCGGAGTTCGGCCGGATCGCCGCTTCCTGGATCATCTCCCCGATGGCCGGCGGAGCGTTGGGGTTCCTCATGTTTCACCTGATTCGACGCTTGATTCTGGATCGCGCCGATCCGGCCCGGGCGGCCCTGCGCTGGATGCCGCTCCTGCTGACGATCGTGCTGACGACGCTGGTCTTCGCTTTTTTTGAGAAAGGGGCGGCCCGCCTGGCGGGTCGGCCGATCGAACGCGCGCCGCTCCTCTTGGGGGCGGCGGCGGTTTCGCTGGTGGCGAGCCTCGGCCTGGCCTGGATGACGCGGCGGCGGACCGAACGCGAGCCTGACCCCGATCCAATCGTTCACGTCGAGCGCATTTTCGGTTACCTGCAGGTTCTGACGGCCTGCTACGTCGCGCTCTCTCACGGGGCCAACGACGTGGCCAACGCGATCGGCCCGCTGTCCGCCATTGCGCACGTCGTCCGCACCGGCGCCGTCGAGATGAGCGTCCCCGTCCCCGGTTGGGTGCTGGCGCTGGGGGGGGCGGGGATCGTCCTGGGGCTGGGGACGTTCGGCTACCGGGTCATGATGACGATCGGGATGCGGATCATGGAGCTTTCCCCCACGCGAGGCTTTGCGGCGGAGTTCGGCGCGGCGACGACGGTGCTCATCTGTTCGCTCCAGGGGCTGCCGGTTTCGACGACGCACACGCTGGTGGGGGCCGTCGTCGGCGTCGGGTTCGCTCGCGGTCTGACGGCGCTCAATCATCGGGTGCTGTACGGGATCGTCACCTCGTGGTTCTTCACGGTCCCGCTGGCGGGGGCGCTTTCGATGACCTTTTATCTGCTTTTGAAGGCGATCTTCGCCTGAGCGCGGCTCGATTCCGGCAGGGTTTTCGGCTACGATCCCGGCGCTCGCCGACCGGCCAAGGAGACGCCATGTCGGGCCCCTCGCTGGGCAAACTCTCCGATCTGCGGCCCTGGGTGGATCGCCTGGCGGGGCTCCAGGTGGTCGTCCTGGGGGACCTGGCGGCCGACCACTACCTCGTCGGCCAGACCTCGCGCATCTCGCGCGAGGCGCCGGTGCTGATCCTGAAGAAGCGTGAGGACTCGATCCGGCCGGGCCAGGCGGGCAACGCCGCCGCCAATCTGGCGGCCCTCGGCGTGCGGGTCCGGGCCCTCGGTTTCGTCGGCGACGATCCCGAAGGGGGGCGGCTCAAGGCGGCGCTCGAAGCGGTGGGGGTCGATTCGGCGGGCGTCGTCGAGGTCCCCGGCGCGCGGACGATCGTCAAGACGCGCGTGCTCGCCGGCGCGCATCATACGACGCTCCAGCAAGTGATCCGGCTCGACGACGATGAGGGACTCAAGGCGGGCCCGGGCCCCCGGCGGCGGCTGGCCGAGCTGGCGCTCGGGGCCGCGGCCGAGGCTGACGCTCTCCTGGTCTCCGATTACGGCTATGGGACCGTTGACCTGAGGCTTTGGAGACGGCTCGGCCGACGGCCTCGGCCGCTGCGCGCGCTCGATTCGCGCTACGGTCTCCTGAAACTCAAGGGGGCCGATCTCATCACGCCCAACGAAACCGAGGTCTTCGCCCAACTGGAATGGCCCGCCGAGGCCCGCGGCGATCCGACGGCGGCCGGCCGCGCGCTTAAGCGTCTGGCCCGCTGCCGCGAGCTGGTGATGACGCGGGGCAACGAGGGGATGTTCGTTTTTGACGGGCGAGGCCGCCTGCTTCGCTTGCCGATTTTCGGCACCGATGAGGTCACCGACGTGACGGGGGCGGGGGATACGGTGGCCGCTGTGGCGACGGCCGTGCGGGCCGCCGGAGGCTCCTTGCAGGCTGCGGCGCGGCTGGCAACCGTGGCGGCGGGGCTGGTGGTGATGAAGCGCGGGGCGGCGACGGTGAGCCCGGAGGAATTGGGCCAGGCGCTGGCGACCGGTTGAGGTGAGGTACCGAGCTGACAAAATGTCATTGACGCTCTCGCCTCCCCCTGCCATCCTCTTGACACGATCAACCGCCATTCGGCCTTAAACGCGTATCCCCACCTCGCAAGGAGGCGCATCGCTCATGACCGTTGACTCGATCTTCCGACCCAACGCCATGAAACTCGACCGCCGGGCGTTCCTCGCCTCGGCGGCTCACGTCGCCGGCGCCGCCGCTCTGGGCGCCTTCCTCCCCGGCCGGTGGGCGTGGGGGCTGGCCGATGACCTGGGGGAGACGCCGGCCACGCCGCCGGTCAAGTTAACCTCCGGCCAGGTCCGCGGCCGCACGATCGAGGGCCTGCATACGTTCCTGGGGATTCCGTACGGCGCCCCGACCGGCGGCGAGCGACGCTTCCTGGCGTCGCGGCCGCCGGAACCCTGGACGGGCGTGCGGGACGCTTTCGAGTACGGCCCCTATGCGCCGCAATCGGGCCGCGCCCGCGGCGCCAAGCAATTGGAGTTCTGGGCTCCGCTCCGGCCGGCCTCAAAGCTCGGAACGGGCGAGGATTGCCTCTACCTCAACGTCTGGACGCGCGGGCTTGGGGACGGGGGCCGTCGGCCGGTGATGGTCTGGCTTCACGGCGGGGGTTATGACCAGGGGAGCGGCGGCTCGCCCGGCTACGCCGGCGACGGCCTGGCCCGCCATCATGAGATCGTCGGCGTGAGCCTGAACCACCGGCTCAACGTCCTGGGCTACCTGTATCTGGGCGAGATCCTCGGCGGCGAATTCGCCGAGTCCGCCAATCCGGGCCAGTTGGACATCGTGCTGGCCCTTCAGTGGGTGCGCGACAATATCGAAGCCTTCGGCGGCGACCCCAGTCGCGTGATGATCTACGGTCAATCCGGCGGGGCGGGCAAGGTCGTCAACCTCCTGGGGATGCCGGCGGCCAAGGGGCTCTTCCACGCGGCGGCCGTCCAAAGCGGCGGCGGCGGCGGGGGGGATAAGGCCCGCGCGACCGAGGCCGCCGAACGGCTGCTCGCGGCGCTCGGCCTTACGCGAGCGAACGCCCGCGATTTGCAGAAGGTCCCGCTGGCGCGGCTGATGGAGGTCGGCGCCGGGGCGAGCCCGGCGGCCGGCTCGGCCGAGGCGCGCGCGGCGGGGGGCCGCGGCCTCGGCTTCGGGCCGGTCACCGACGGGTTGAACATTCCGGAGAACCCCGTCGGCAGCCCGCTCTCGGCTCAGGTGCCGGTCATCGTCGGGGCGACGCGCACCGAACGGACGATTTACGAGGTGGACAGCGATACGTACGGGCGGCTGAGCGAGGAGGAACTGCTGGCGAGCGTTACCCGCCTGGTGGGGGCCGACAATGCCGCCAAGGCGATCGCGCTCTATCGGGCGGAGAAGCCGGAGGCGTCTCCCTGGGCGTTGGACTACTACATCGACGCCGACACGCGGAGCCCGGGCACGCTGGCCATCGCCCGCAATCGGCTCAACGCGGCCCCGACCTACGTCTACCGCTGGGAATGGGAGACGCCGATCATGGGGCTGCTGGCCCCGCACACGATGGAGATCCCGTTCGTGATGGATCACCTGGAGAATTGCCCGACGATGACGGGACCGATCACCGAGGCGATGCAAGCGCTGGCCAAGGCCGCCGCCGGCGCCTGGGCCGCGCTCGCCCGCACGGGCAACCCGAACCATCCCGGCCTGCCGCAGTGGCCGCCGTTCAAGGAGGAAACCAAGGCCGTGATGATCTTCGACGCGCCGCCGCGCGTGGTGAACGATCCGGGGGCCGAGCTGCGGAAGATGCTTTTACCCGGCGCAGTCGGGACGCGCGGCTTCGGGGCCACGCCGCGCGTCGGCTGATCCCGTAGCGGCGAAGATCACGCCGGCGCGGGTTCAGAGGGCCATGATGTGGTAGCCGGCGTCGACGTGGAGCGTTTCTCCCGTGACGGCGCTGGCGAGATCGGACGCCAGATAGACGGCCGTCCGGCCCACCTCGTCGGCCCCGATATTGCGCTTCAAGGGGGCCCGCTCGGCGGCCATGTGCAGCATGTGGGTGAACCCCTTGACGCCGCGGGCCGAGAGGGTATTGACCGGCCCGGCGGAGATGGCGTTGACGCGGACGTTCTCCGACCCGAGATCGGCGGCCAGGTAGCGGACCGCCGCTTCGAGGGCCGCCTTGGCCACGCCCATGACGTTATAGCCGGGGGCGGCCTTCTCCGCGCCATAATAGCTGAGCGTGATGACCGAACCGCCGCCGGCGGCGCGAAACAGTGGCAGCGCCGCGCGCGTGACGGCGACCAGCGAATAGGCGCTCACTTCGAGCGCCGTCCGGAACCCGGCGCGCCGGGTGTCGACGAATCGCCCTTCCAGGTCCTCGCGCTCGGCGAAGGCGACGCTGTGGACGAGGAAATCCAGCCGTCCCTCCATCGCCTCGCCCACGGCGGCGAAGAAGGCCTCGATCTGGTCATCTTGCGTCACGTCGCAGGGGAGCGTCGCCGCGCCGGGGAGGGTTTCGGTCAGGGCGCGGACCTTGGGCTCCATCCGTTCATTGAGAAAATTGAAGGCGAGGCGCGCCCCCGCCTCGCGCGCCCGCTCGGCGATCGCCCAGGCGATCGAGTGCTTGTTGGCCACGCCCAGAATCACCCCCCGTTTGCCGTCGAGCAGCCCCATCGTCGCTTCCTTTCAAGGCGAGTTCACGGGTAGCCCCCCGCGCCGGGGTCATCGTCGAAACCGCAGGCCGCGATGGCAAGCGAAACCTGGTGGCGGGCGATCCAACGACGGCGCCGACGGGCTCGGTCAAATCCCGGCTTGAGAAACGGGCCGGGGGTTCCTTGAATGAGCGGCGACGGGAACGCTCGGGACGAACGACAATGGCCCTCCTTAAACTCAGCGGCTTCGGCGACGAGATCGCCGAGGATTTCGAGGCGCAACTTGGGGCGCTGCGGGCCATGGACCTAAATTTCATCGCCCTGCGCAACCTTTGGGGGGTCAACGTCCTCGATCTCGCGCCGCGCCAGGTGCGGCGAGCCCGCGCGTTGCTGCGGCGTTACGGCGTGGGCGTTTCCGAGATCGCTTCCCCCGTGGGGAAAGTCCGGATCGACAGCCCCTGGGCCCCGGAATGGCGGCGGTTCGAAACGGCCCTGGCGCGCGCCCGGGAGTTCGCCTGTCCGCGGATTCGACTCTTTTCCTATTACTCGCCGCCGGGCGAGCCCCGCGAGCGCCATCGCGGCGAGGTGATCCGGCGGCTCAGCCAGATGGCTGATCGCGCCGAGCGCGAGGGAGTGATACTCCTGCACGAGAACGACGAGGGCATTTACGGGGAGGACGGCCTGCATTGCCTGGACCTGATCCGGTCGGTCGGCTCGCCGAATTTCCGGCTGGCCTTTGATCCGGCCAATTTCGTCCGGACCGGCTCGCGGCCTCTGGCGCAGTGGTGGGAGATGCTCAAGGATCACGTCGTCCATCTGCACGTGAAGGATTGCGACGCCGAGGGGCGGCACTACCTTCCGGGCGCCGGTCAGGGGGAGTTCCCCGCCCTGCTGGCCGAATTGCGGCGACGGGACTTCGTCGGCTTCGCGACGATGGAGCCCCATCTGGCCGAGGCCGGTCAATTCTCCGGCTTTTCCGGCGAGCGGCGGTTCGCCGAGGCGACGGCGGCCTTTCGCGCGTTGTGCGACGCCGCCGGCGTGCGGCGCCGCCAGACGCGGGTGGCCGTCGTTGGCATGGGGTTCGCCGGCGGCGTTCACGCCGAGGGGCTGCGCCAACTGGACGAAGCCTGCCTGGTCGCCGTGGCCGACGAACGGCCGACGCCCAGCCTCAAGCGCGCCCGCGCCGAGTGGAACGTCGAGGCTTATGAGGACCTCAGGCCGCTCTGGCGTCGTCGAGACATCGAGGCCGTCACGATCGGCACGCCGAGCGGTCTGCACGGCCCCATCGCCGTCGCCGCGGCGCGCTCCGGCAAGCACGTGCTGACGGAGAAGCCGATCGAGGTGACGCTGGCCAAGGCCGACGCGATGATCGCGGCCGCGCGCCGCCACGGCGTCAAACTCGGCGTCATCTCGCAACATCGGACCGACCCCGGCGTGGAAGAGTTGCGGCGGGCGATCGCCTCGGGCCGACTCGGCCGGATCATCCTCGCCGAAGCCTACGTCAAATGGCACCGGACGCAGGCGTACTACGACAGCGGCGGCTGGCGCGGGACGTGGCGGCTGGACGGCGGCGGGGCGCTTATGAACCAGGGGATCCACACGGTCGACGTCTTGCAGCACGTGATGGGGAGCGCCGTCGAGAGCGTGGTGGCGCAGACGGGGACGCTCGCCCACGAGCAGATCGAAGTCGAGGACGTGGCTCAGGCGCTCCTCCGGTTCCACAACGGCGCTCTGGGCCTGATCGTCGCCACGACGGCGGCCTATCCGGGGTTCCATGAGCGGGTCGAAGTCTCCGGCACGGGGGGAACGATGATCGTCGAGAAGGATCAAGTCACCTTTCGGGCGATCGTCGGCGAGCCGGAGAGCGCCGGAAGGTCGGAGGAAGCCGGCGGCGGGGCGGCCGACCCGCGGGCCATTTCGACGCGGGGCCACGCGGCTCAACTGCGCGACTTCATCGCCGCCATCCAGGAGGACCGCGAGCCGCTCGTGCCGGGGCCAGAAGGGCGCAAACCGCTCGAAATCATTCTCGCGATTTACGAATCGGCGCGAACGGGCCGGCGCGTCCGGCTACCGCTTCGGCCGAAGCGAAGGCCCCCGCCTCGGCGCCGCCCCAAGCCCGGCCATTAGGAGGGCGCCGGGGCGCGCGCGACGGGCTCGCGCTCACGGCTCTTGCGTTAACGAGAGCAAATTCCCGTCCGGGTCCCGGAACCAGGCCACGATCGCGCCCGACGGGGAGCGTCAGAGTCCATCGGCGTCCTGATTGAGGCCGTCGAAGCGATCCAAGGCCACGCCGCGCCGCGCAAGCTCCCCGGCTATGGCCCGGATGTCCATCACGCGCCACCCGAGCACGGTCCGCGGCGCGGGCTTCAGCCGCGCCACTTTCGTGACGCGCAGCGTCACGCCGTGGGCGTCGTAGACGAGGGCAAACGAGTCATCGGCCACCAGGGGCAGCTCGAGAATCTCCCCGTAGAACTTCCGGGCCTCGTCGGGCCTGGCCGTCGCCACGAACGCGATCAAGGAAGCATCCTGCAGCGTCGCGGGATTCCTCCAAGGTGGTTTGAGCGTCCGCCCAGCCGCCGACGTTGAAGAACATCGAGCTTGGGGGGTTCAGGCGACCCCGCCGCGCCCGCCGCCGGCCCCCATGAGCTCGACCCATCGCCGGTATGGCGTCTCCCATCGGTCCGGCTCCGACGGATCGTATCGACGAGGCGGGCAGGATTCTCGGACGATCGCGCGAAGGTGGCTCTGGTCGGCGACCTCCCCGTGGGCGAAGGCCTGCATGAGCAGGTTGCCGAGAGCGGTGGCCTCGGCCGGCCCGGCGAGAACGGGTCGGGCGCAAGCGTCCGCCGTCGCCCGACAAAGAAAGGCGTTGCGACTCCCGCCGCCGATGAGGTGAAGGACCTCGACCGGCTCCCCCAGGATCCCCTCCAACTGCTCCAAACGGTAACGGTATTTGAGCGCGAGGCTTTCCAGCGCGCACCGGACGTAGCCCCCTTCAGTCGTCGGGGGCGGCTGGCCGGTCCGGCGGCAGGCGTCGTCGATCGCCCCGGCCATCTCGGGCGGATTGAGAAACGCCGGATCGTCCGGATCGACGAGCGCCCCGAAGGCGGGGGCGGCCTCGGCGGCGGCGATCAGCTCGTCATAGTCGGCGGTTCGGCCGCGGCGGGCCGCGTCGGCACGCAGCCGCTGAATCAGCCAGAGCCCCATGATGTTGACCAGCAGCCGGTTCGTCCCGAAAGCCCCGCCTTCGTTCGTGAAATTGGCCGCCAAGGCCGCCGGGGTCACCCGAGGGGCGCGTGTTTCGGCCCCCAGCAGGGACCACGTTCCGCAACTGATATAGGCCCAGGCGGCCGATTCGGCCGGGGCCGCGAGGACGGCCGAGGCCGTGTCGTGCGTCGCCGGGAGCAGGACCTCGACCGACGGCGCTTCCCACTGGCGGGCCAGATCGGGGCGCAGCGGCCCCAGCTTCGTCCCCGGCGCGGCGATCTCGCCGAACAGGCGCCGCGGCAGATCAAGGGAGTCGAGCAGCGGCCAGGCCCAATCGCCGCCCCGCGGATCGTAGCATTGGGTCGTCGTGGCGTTGGTGAACTCGTTGGCCGCGCGGCCCGTGAGCCAGAAATGGAACAGATCGGACATCATGAGCAGCCGATCGGCGGCCTGGAGCGTCTCCGGGCCGCTCCACTTCGTCGCCAGCAATTGGAATAGCGAGTTAAAGGGCAAGAACTGAATCCCCGTCAGTTCATAGATGCGCTCACGGGGGACGATCTGAAAGGCTCGTTCGGCGATCCCGCGGGTTCGCTCGTCCCGATAATGAACGGGGTCGGCGAGGAGTTCCCCGGCGGCGTCGATCAGGGCAAAGTCCACTCCCCACGTATCGACGCCCACGCTCGCCAGGCGGCCGTCCGAGGCTTCCAGGGCGCGCTTTAGGCCGAGCTTGAGCTCCTCGAACAAGCCGCGGGCGTCCCAGCGGAGGGTTCCCCCCTGGCGGCGGGGGAGGTTGGGAAAACGATGCACCTCGGCCAGGCGGAGGCGGCCCGCCTCCAGCCGGCCGAGGACGGCGCGGCCGCTCTCGGCTCCGAAGTCCAACGCCAGGTAACTCGGCTGATCGCCCATCGGAGGCCACGCCCACCCGGATGATTCGCCGCAAAGGTTCACGTTCTTCAATCGGGACTGATTTCACAACGGCAAAGTGATTTGATCATGCCCCGGCCCCAAGCGCCCGCCCGCAGGCGAGGCCCGATCAACTCCATGGACGTCGACCCCACCCCGCGCGCGGCGAGCCCGTCGGACGGGCCCGCCGGCCGCGGCCCGCGGAAGCCGGGTTTCATCGGCGCGGTCGCGCTTCTGGGTCTTGCGCACGCCGCGGGCCTGGCGCTCATCTTTGAGCCGATCGGGGGGCTGATCAGCGCCGAGCCGTTGATCGAGCAAGATTACGCGCTGCATTTTCATCACCTGCGCTCGATCGAAGCCTTCTGGCGGGCCGACCGTCGCCTCTGGGGGTATAACCCTTATTTCATGGCCGGGTACCCTTCCAACACGGTTCAGGACGCCAGCGTGAAGCTCTATGAACTGGCGGCGATGGCGGCGCCGGGCATGGACGCCGTCGTCGCCTTCAAAGGGTGTGTCCTGGCCGCGCACCTGGCGATTCCGTGGCTGGCCTGGGGCGCGGGGCTCGCCTTCTTCGGTCGCGGCGCGGCGGCGGCCGTCGCCGCCTGTCTCGGGACGCTCCTTTGGTGGAACGGCCTCCCCCGCGAGATGTTCTTCTACGGCATGGTCGGTTTCCCGATCGCCGGCTATGGCGCCCTGCTCGCGCTTGGCGTGCTGCACCGGCTCTGGAGTCCCTCCGAGCTCAGGCGAACCGATCGGAGGCTTGTCCGGCTCGTCGCGTTCGTCCTTGCCGCGCTCCTGCCGCCGTTGCATCTGCAAAGCATCGCGATCGTTGGCCCGCCGCTCGCATTCGGCCTCTTGAACCTGCCCAAGGGCCAAGGCGCGCGGGCCTGGGGCGGGTTGATCGCGCTGGGGAGTTTCGGCCTTGTGGTGAACGCGGCCTGGCTCGCGCCATTTTTGAGTCACATGAAGGATGCTCGGGCGGCCGAGCTGGTCGCCGAGCTGCCGGTCTTCACGGTGGCTGATCGGTGGGGGTGGTTCAAAGATTACGTCTCGGCCTCGGTCTACTGGAGCTTCCGGTCCGGTCCGGGGGAGAAGCCTCTCCGACTCTATCTGCTTCTTATCGGCGGGGCCGGGCTGGCGACGCTCGGCGGGCCCGGCCGTCGCGGAGCCCGAGTTCTGCTGGCGACCTGCGCCGGTGGGATGTTCGCGCTGGCGTATTTCGGCTCCTGGGTCGCCCCGCTCAAGGCCTGGCAGCCGTTACGTTTCAAGCTCGCGCTCGATCTGGCGCTCGCGTTGGCCGCCGCCCCGCTGATGGCGCGGGCGTTCGTCGGCCCGATGCCGAAATGGGCCCGGGCCGGGATCGCGGCGGCGACGCTGGCGGCAGCCCTGGGCGCGGCGATCAACATTTATCTGACGGAGGCCAAAGGCGATCTGCGGCTGCGGACCCGCCTCGGCCCGACGCAACAGGCGCTCATCGCCTGGGCGCGCGACGCGGCCCCCCGGGGCGGGAGAATCCTCTTCGAAGAGTCCGGCGACGAGAGCGGCTTCGTTCACGACGGCGTTTATTTGAGCGCGATCCTGGCGCACGAAGCCAAGCGCGAACTGATCGGCGGCCCCAGCAATCTCTATAACGATCGCCATCATTTCGCCGAGTTTCACGCCGGACGGGCGTTCGGCAAAGAGGTTCACGCCCTCGGCGACGACGCGCTCCGGGCTTACCTGGACATGTACAACATCGTCGCGATCGCCGCCTTCAGCCCGACGGCCGTCGAACGCCTTCTGGCCCTCAAGGAGGTGATCCGGCCGGAAGGCCGGATCGGCCCGGTGCACCTGTTGCGGGTGGATCGTCCGGGTTCGTGGTTCGAGCGGGGTTCGGGCCGGCTGGCGGCGGGCTTCAATCGGATCGAGTTGACCGACCTCCGGGGGGACGACGTCATCCTTAAATATCACTGGGTCGAAGGCCTGGCCGGCGATCCCCCCGCGCGGATCGAACCCGTTCGCCTGCTCGATGATCCGATCCCGTTCATCCGGATTCTGGAGCCTCCCTCGGCGCTGACGCTGCGGGTTGGACGCCGTCAATCGTTGGCGGCTCGCGGCCGGAGCCAGACCAATCGGCCATAGCGCTCGGCCACCACGTACTCGCGGGCGATGGCGCGGGCGATCTCCGGCGTGAAATAGCGCTCGCCGAGCCCGTCGAGCTCACCCTCGATCAGGATCGTCCCAAAATGTCGCTCCTGGATCCGTTCGAGGAGCGGCCCGGCTTCCAACCATCCGCGGCGGACGAGCGCTCGGTACTGAAAAGGGTCGAGCAACGTGGGCTCCCCGCCGGCCGCCGCAAGCCCGAAATAGGGAATCACCGACAGCGCCGGCCCTTCGGCCTCGGTCAGCCGCCGCTCCAGCGACGTCGGGCTCCACTGCGCACGGACGCGCTCGAGATCGTCCCGGAGCGACATAAGCGCCGGGACCGTGTCGATCAACACAACCGGCGCAAACCCGAGCAGCAGCGCCAGCTCGGCCCAGGCGGCTCGACGGTATCCATCGCCTGGAGCCCGCCTCCAAAGGCTTCGGACGCCGTCGGCCACGAGCGCCGCCGAAATCAGGTAGGCCTCCAAGAAATAGCTGGCAAAGGCCCCCGCCTTGAAAGAAGCCGCCCCGGCCATGGCGAACGACGCGACCAGGGCCAGGGAAACCACGAACGCCGGAGCCCGGGCCGAAACGGCGCACAGGTTCCGGACCGCGAGGGCGAGCCCGGTCGCCAGAACGAGGGCCGGGATCAGCGGCAAGGAGCGGATGAATCGGACCAGATTGGCGGCGTCGAGGCCGGTATCCACCGCCCCGACGAGGTTGAGCCCTAACGAGCCGCCCCAGGCCGCGTTGAGCGTCAGAAAGAGCCCGACGTGGGCGGCCAGCCCCGCGGCCAGAAAAGCCGTCGCGACGCGCCGTCCAAGGCCCTGCCAGGTCCAGACCACGAGGGCCGCAGCCACGCCGAACGAGAAGGGTTTGAACCAGAACGAAATCGAGAGCGCCAGCCAGGCGACCGCCAATCGCCACCGTCGCGCGGGTCCGCCGAGGGCGACCCCGACGGCCAACAAGGCGAAGACGACGTGGGGTCCGTTGGGACCGTAGGCCGCCAAATGAGCAAAAAGAGGCTCCCAAGCCAGCGCCAACGCCGCGGCCAGCCCGGCGGCGGGGAGCCCGCCCCCCAGGCGAGCGGCCATCGCGCCGGCCAGGAGCGCCCCGGCCGCCAGGCACAGAAGCGAAAACCCCCGTCCGATGCGATAAACGGTGCGCGAAGTTTCCCCGCCGTCGAGCGCGCAGGCGATCCAACCGACGCTGTAATAAGTCAGCGGAGCGTAGGGGGCGAAAGCGTGGGGCCAGAGCCGCCAGTCGGTATAAGGCGTTCGGCCGCGGGCCACGTCCCAGGCGCGGGCGACAATTGCGGCTTCGGGATAAGCCAGATCGGATTTGACGGGAAGCGTGAACCCCAACCAGGCAAGGTCGCCGAGAGCCCGGGCCGCCAGAAGCGCCGCCAGGAAGGGGCCGAGGTATCGCCGGCGCAGGCGCTCGGCCTTCTGGAGCGTGGCGGCGGCTTGGGAACGTTCAGGCGGCATCGGAGGCAGGGGCCGCGACGCGCGCCGGGCGGCGCGGCTCAGGGGCCCGGCCGCGGGCGCAGGATCGTCGCGAACCCGACCTGCTCCTCAACGACGTAATGCTCAAACAAGGCGGGCAGGAACCTGGGGGAGAAAGGGGGCTCGCGGCCTGGACGGCCCGCTGAGTCCAGAATTTCGGTCGAAAGGATGACGGCCGAGAACGCACGGGTCTCAAGGCGGTCGATCAATTCGGCGTCCTCAAGCCGGCCGCGCGCGCGAAGAATCCCGTACTGGACGAAATCCAGCACCGTCGGCCCGGAGAACGCTTCGAAGACCAGATGGGGCATCGTCGTCAGCAGGAGTCCGTCGATGTGCCGGGCCCGCTCGGCAAGCGGATGGCCCTCCCACCCCCGCCGCATCGTCCGCGCGTTCGGGATGAAGGAGCGAACCTCGGCGGCGGCGTTGTAAGTCAGGACGGGCGCCGCCACGAGCCCGAACGCCACCAGCGGGGCGACCGGGCCGATCCGTCCGCGCCCCCGCCAGAGGGCGATCCCTTCGGCCGCCGTCCACGTCGAGGCCAGCGCGTACGCCTCCAGGTAATAATTGATGTCCGCGCCGACCTTCAGGTTCTGAAGCGAGGTCGCCGCGAACGTCGCCAGCAGGGCAAAAGCGACCCACCGGGGGGCGGGCGCCTCCCCGCGGCGGATCAAGGTTCTCGCGGCCCCGACGACCGCCGCGACCAGGACCAGCAGGGCCGCCAACGGCAGCCGCAGATAGAAGGCCGGCAGATTAGAGGGTCTCCAGCCGTTGTCGAGCGAACCGATCATGTTGAGGAACAGACAGCCGTTCCAGAGCCGATCCAGCGTGATGGCCGACGCCAGATTCGCCGCGAGAAATGTCGCGAGGAGGATGGCCGTCCGCCGACCGCCCGACCCTCGCCGCAGCCATTCGGCGACGACGATCGCCATCCCCCAGGAGCTGGGTTTGAACCAGAACGAGATGGAGAGAAGGCCCAGGGCGGCCGTGGCCCGCCGCGCCGTGGGTTCTCCCCCCAGGATCATCCCCAACGCCGCCAGGGAGAAGAAAACTTGAGGCCCGTCCGGACGGAAGCTCAGACAATATTCGAACAGGCGCAGCCACAGGAGCGCCAGGCCGACCGCCAAGCCCGCCCCGAGCGGCCCGGCCCCCAGCTTCCACGCCAGGCGTCCGAGAAGGCATCCGATGCCTAACAGCGCCGCCAGCGATTCGATCCGACCCAGGAGATAGATCATCCGGGGCCGAACTTCGGCGCGCGCCATCCAGCGCGCCAATCCCCCCACGGGGTAGTAAGCCAGCGGGCCGTAGGGGGCGAAAGCGTGCGGCCAGCGGCGCCAATCCTGATAGGCCGGTCGCCCGGCGGCTACGTCGAGCGAGCGGGCGACGACGGCCGCCTCCGGGAAGCTCAGGTCCGCCCGAACCGGCAGGAGCAAACCGAGACGGGCGATCGCGCAGGCCGCCACGAAAGCGACCAGCGCGACCAGGAGGGGCCCCAGTCGGCGCAGGAATTTCGCCGCCGCCGGGGACTCCACCGAACCGGGACCGACGCTCATGGCGGCCACGATAGGCGAGCCGTCGGGCGGAGGCCAATCCAAAGGGGGAACCGACGGCGCTTGATGCCTGGCGCCAGGGAGAGGGGTGGGGGCTACTTGTTCTCGGCCAGTTCCAGTTCGAGGGCGCGGATTTCGTCTCGAAGCCGGGCGGCCAGTTCAAAATCCTCCGCCTGAACCGCCTCTTCCTTGCGTCGGCGGAGAACCTCGATCCGCGAAAGCGGCCGCCGCTTGCGGAACTCCTCGATCAATTGCCGCAGATGCTGCGTCGATTTGTCCATCTCGGTGGAGAAGACGGGCGTTTCGATCGTCTCCAGCATGCGGATCTTCGTCAGGGCCTCTTCCAGCGTTTGGATCGCCAGATCGTAGCGGCGGGCTTTCCAGTGAATCTGACTCTGGGCGATGGCGTGGATACGGACGACGTACGGCCGGTATTGCTCGATCGCCTTGGAATCGTCCGGATCGGCGGCGCGCCGCTTGACGAAGTCGAAGTAGCGGAGATTGCGCGCCGTGTCCCGCGCCACGCCCTCCCAGTCCTCGATCTGGTAAAGCAGCAAATAGCGCTGGTAGAAAAGAATCCCCTCCTGCATCAGAAGAAGACAATCCTCGTGCGACAGCTCAAGCTGAGGGTCCGCCGCCTCCCGCACCTCGAACCCTTCCAGCCAGGTCGTCCGATCTTGAGGCCGTTGCCCGTCGGGTCGACCTTCGTAATCCATCTGCTGGAGGCCGAGCGGCTCGCGGACCTGAAGGATCGGCCGTCCGTCGGGGGCCGTCGTCTTGCGGATATTGGCCGTCACGTTTTCCGGATCATAAGGCCAGGCCCGCAGAATCTCCGTAAGATCGAACTCGATCATCCCCGTAGCCTCATCGCGCGGCGACGCTCGAGGCGCCTGCGGCGACATCTTAGCGACGGCCTTCGATGGGGTTCAACCCCCTTGGACGGCGCCCGCCGGCCCCGGAGGCGTCTCGCGCGCGGCGGCCCCTTGGATTATGCTGGCCCCCAAGCCGACCCGGACGCTCGACGAACATGACCCCAACGCCCCGCCGCCCGCGCGCCGCCCCTCAAAAAAAGCCCGCCGGGCCGCCTCGGCCGCGCCTTCGGGGCCCCCGATCGGCTCAGGCTTCGGCTCTCGGCCAACCCTCCGGCGGAACCTCGCCTCTTGATCTGCTCAGCCGTCTGGCGCAGCCCAACGAGCGGAAAATCGTTCTTCTGGTTCTGGACGGCGTCGGCGGCATTCACACGGCCGAAAGCCCTCGCACGGCGCTCGAACGGGCCGTCAGCCCGAACCTGGACCGCCTGGCCGAGCGCTCGGCGCTGGGCCGAGCTTTGCCGGTCGCGCCGGGCGTGACGCCGGGCTCGGGACCCGGTCATCTGGCGTTGTTCGGCTACGACCCCGTGGCCGAGGCGCACCAGATCGGCCGCGGCGTCCTGGAGGCTCTGGGGATCGGCCACGAGCTGGCGCCGGAGGAGATCGCCGCGCGCGGCAATTTCTGCACGATCGACGCGGCCGGCCGGATCTCGGACCGCCGGGCCGGGCGTCCCTCCGACGAAGAATGTCGGCGCGTGGCGGAGAAGCTGGACCGCGCCGTGGGGACGATCGAGGGCGTTCGCGTCGCCGTCCTGCCGGTCCGGGAGCACCGGTTCTGTCTCATTCTCCGGGGCCCCCGTCTGGATCCCTCGCTTGCCGACACCGATCCGCAGCGCGAGGGGTCCGCGCCGCTGCCCGTCCGAGCGGCGCGGCCGACCGCCGAGAGGACGGCCCGCATCGTTCAGGGATTCGTCGATCGCGCCTTCAAGGTGTTGAAGGACGAGCCTCGGATCAACGCGCTGACGCTGCGGGGCTTTTCGGCGCGCCCGAGGCTCAGGACGTTCGGCGAACTCTATCGGCTGAATCCCGTCGCGGTGGCCGTTTATCCCCTTTATCGCGGCGTGGCGCGCCTGGCCGGGATGCGCGTCGTCGAGACGGGCCCGACGCCCGCCGATCAGTTCGCCACGGTCGCCGCGCTCTGGCCGGAGCACGATTTCTTCTTCATCCACGTCAAGAAGACCGACTCAAGCGGCGAGGACGGCAATCTCCAGGCCAAGATCGCGGCCATCGAGGCCGTTGACGCGGCGCTTCCCGCCCTCCTGGACCTCCAGCCTGACGTCCTGGCCGTGACGGGGGATCACGCCACGCCGCACGTCTACCGCAGCCACTCCTGGCATCCGGTCCCCTTGCTGCTTCACGGCCCCTTCTGCGACGTGGATCAAACCAGCCGGTTCACCGAGAGCGAATGCCTCCACGGCAGCCTCGGGACGATCGCCTCGGATCGGCTCATGGGGCTCCTGCTGGCCAACGCCGGCAAGCTCGCCCGCTTCGGGGCTTGAAGAGTCAACAAGGGAACCTCAGGGCCTCGGGCTCAAGGCGCGGCGGGGGCGTGAATCTCCAGCCAGGCGCGCATCGTCCGGCTCACGAGGTCGGGGGCCTCCTCGTGGACCCAATGCCCCGCCGAGGGGATCGTCACCAGCGTCAGGTCCTGATCAAGCCACTCCCACGTGTTATTGAGCCCGTGGTGATGGAGCGCGGTGTCCTTGAGCCCGTGAAACATCAGGACGGGCATCGCGACCTTGACGAGGGGCCCGGCGTCCTCCTGATACGGCTCGCGGGGATAATTCTGCTTGTAATAGTTGAGCATCGCCTCCATGTCCGATTGTTCGAAGGCGGCCTGGAACCGCGCCCGCAGGTCCGGATTCCCGCGCGAGCGCATCATGGCCAGACCCTCGGCCGTCAGGTTCTTGTGCGCCTCCGGAAGTTGGAAATTGCGCGCGTATTGACTGTTCCGCTGTTGCTCCTCGTTCGTCGCCAATTCGCGCATGATCCCACGCGGGTGCGGCAGGTTGCAGATGATGAGCCGCTCGACGGCTTCGGGGCGGCTGAGCGCCACCTGCCAGGCCACAAAGCCTCCCCAGTCGTGCCCGACGACGGTGGCCCGCTCCTGCCCCGTATCCCGAATGACGGCGATCACGTCGGCCACAAGGAGACTGGCGTCGTATTGTTCCTGCCCCTTCGGTTTGTCACTCTGGTTATAGCCGCGCAGGTCCATCGCCACGCAACGATGCCGCTCGGCCAGCGCCTCCATCTGATGCCGCCAGCTATACCAGTAATCCGGGAACCCATGGATGAAGAGCACGAGCGGCCCCTGACCGATCGAGACGTAGTGAATCTTCACCCCGCCGCTGTCGGCGAAATGATGCGACACGCGGTCGGCGACGTCCTGTTCGGAGGCCGCCGCCGCGCCGAATCCCATCGCGGCGATCACGACCGCCGCCGGCCCCATCCACCCACGCAGGCCCGACCCCTGCTTGCCCATCTCGGTTCTCCTCCGCGCCGCCGCGCGGCGAAACGATGCGCCCCGCTCGCCGCCCTAGGCGGCCGCCGGACAGCTCCGTTTCGCTTCTGCTTTCTCGCTCCCCTCGATGCCGCCCTTAAGCCTTCCATCCACGCAGGGGCGTGTCAAGCCCTCGCCCGCCCGCGGCTGCCGAGGGGAGGGGGCCTGGCTGGCCGCCGTCAGCGGTCTGGGGCGCGGGCGGCCAACGTCGGCGGGCGGGCGGGGGTTTCGGTCGGCCGGGCGGGCCCGATCGCCAGCCGGATCGGCGAACCGAGAAAGACGAGGCTCCGCCCGGAGGCGGTTTCGATCGCCGCCTGAGGGTAGATCAAGCGGCTCATCGGCGTGACCCAGGGCTCGGCATAGATCTCCATCGCCCGCTCGGTCTGCCCCGGCGGAACCAGGATGCCGTTGAGCCCCGTGTCGAGGACGCGCACGCCGAACGGGAGGTTGAGGACGTCCAACGGGACGCGACCCTCGAAGTCGTTGGCGCGGGCGATCCGGACGGTGATCCAGACCGAGCGGCCGGGATCAAGCTCCAACGTCGGCCGATCCACGGCCAGCCGCAGGTCCGGCTCAAAGGCCGTCACCGTAATCGGCCCCAGCCGCGCCTCGCGCCGCACCGGTTCCCCGCCAAGCTCGGATTCGCCGATCACGACGAAGCTGGCGTCCATCGGGGTCGAGACGGCCGCCGCCGTGGCCCGCAAGGCGAGCCGAATCTCGTCCTCGCGTTCCAGGGCCGTCGCCTCATCAGCCTCGAAGCCGTCCGGCAAACCTTCGATCCGCAGGCGGACCGCCCCGGCGAAATCATCCTTGCGCTGAATCCGGACCGTGAGCGGCAACGCGCTTGCCGGGGCCAGATTGGGCCGCGAGGGGCCGACGCTGATCGTGAAATCCGGCTCATAATCGCGCAGGAGCAATCGGTAGGCGTAGCGTTCGCCGCCGCGCCCGTGGGCGTCCCGGACGCGAATCAGATACTCCCCATCGGCCGGGGCCGTGAACTCCAGCAACGCATCCCCGCCGTAGGCGCCGTTGATGAAAGCGTCGTCGTTCCGCCAATAGAGCGGAAACGTCGGGAAGCCGTTCGGCGCGAGCTCCGCCCCCGGGGGGTGCAGCTCCACCTTATAGACCGGCGCCCCGACGGCGTGATGCTCCGGCGTCGTCCCGAAGTAGCCGCGCCGCTGGCCGTTGGGATAGGCGTAAAACGTCGCGTCCTCGTCCCCGTAATCCGGCAGATCGCGCAACCGAATGATCTCCGAGCCGACCATGGCGTAATCGTCGATCTTGAAGTCGGTCCAATTCTCGATGCGGATGCCCGCGCTGCGCGAATCCCGCCCGGCCAGCGTCAGCGTCGTTTCGGCCACGACCCGCACCTGTGCCCGCAGGATCGGGCTCCCCCCGGCGTCCAACACGTCCAGCACCGAATCCAGCGGCGACCCCAGCCGCGAGGCCATCACCTCCAGCACGATCCGTTCCCCCCCGCGCGCGGCCAGACGGAACAGATCGACGTCGCCCTCGGCGAGGGCGCCATTGATGACCGACGGGGCCGGGACGCTTGAGGCCTGATCGGGCCGGTCGTTCGGCTCGACCTCGTTCATCTCAGGGGCCGAGCCGACCGCCAGCCGCGGCGGCCGGATCGGCGAGCCTTCCGGCGTGGCGAGCGGGAGCTCCATCGTCTCCCCGTAGCGCGCCCGCTCGGGCGGCTTGAGTTCGAGAGAAGAGGTCGGGCCGACGTTCAACCCGGCCAGCTCGACCCGGCGCGCCGCGCCGGCCGCCACCCCCAGCGGGAACAAGCGCGTCACCAGCGGAAACGCCCCGACGTGCAACCGATAACTCCCCTCGCGCAAGTCTTCGTCGCTGATTTCGATCCAGCACTCGCCGTCGGCGGGGAACCGATAGCCGACCACGCCGCGCCGAACGTCCTCAAACTCCCGGCTCGTCGCCAGCGTCCGGCCGTCGGCGTCCACCAGCCGCAGCGTCGGCCGCGCGGAGGTGTCCGTCACGACGGCCACCCACTCCTCGCCCGCCGCGACGGGCAATCGATACACGTCCACGTCCCCCGCCGACCGCAGCCGGCCCGCCACCACGCCCGGCCCCTGGATCGCCTGCGCCGTCTCCCGTTGGTCATTGGGCTCCACTTCGGCGATATCCGGCCGCGCCAGCACGTCGAACCCGAAGCCCTCGCTCAGGCCGCGCGGCGTGCGGAAGGAGAGGGAATGGCGGCCGATCGGGGCGTCCTCGGCGACCGTGACGCGCAGCTTGAGCCGATGCGGTTGGGCATTATCGACGATTTGCGCCCCGGTCGAACCGACCTGCCGCCTGAACGCCGGCAGCGGCAGCGCCTCGTTCTCGATCAGCTCGACGGCGATCGCCGGATGCGAGACGTGCGGCTCCGCCCCGTCCAGGTTCATCCCCCGCACGGTCCATTCCAGCTCCTGCCCGCGGTGCAACCACGTCGTCGAGAGCGAGTCGATCGACGGCGGGATCGTAGCCCGGATGAAAACGGCCCCCACGTCGAGGACGTCCGTCTTGCCTTCGCTCGCCGAAGCCGTCGCCATCGCCGGCGCCGGCGCGCGCCGGACCGGGTTCGCCCCCGCCAGAAGCCGCCCCTCGCGGGTGTCGTAGATCGCCGTCGAAGCGTCGTAGCGCCCGACGGCCAGCCGCTCGCCGTCCGGACTCACCGCCAGGGCGCTGACCCAATCCGACTGCGGTTCGAAAACGAGACGCTCTTCCAGCGTCTCGGCGTCCCAGACCTTGATGGTAAGGTCCTCCCCCGTCGAGATCAGCCGCGCGCCGTCGGGCGAATAGAGCAAGTGGATGACGGCGCCGTCGTGGGCGAACGTCGAGCCCGCCAGGACGCCGTTGGTGATCTGCGTCTGGGAGAACGTGGCTCCGGCCGATCGGGCCAGGTCCCAGACGCGGATCATCTTATCGGCCGAGGCCGCCGCCACGTGACGTCCGTCGGGCGAGAAGGCCACGGCATAAACCGACTGGGTCACGTCGGAAAGGGTCAACACGAGCGCGCCCGTCTCCACGTCCCAAACCTTGACCGTCCGATCGCCCGAGGCCGAAGCCAGGGCGCGGCCGTCCGGACTGAACTCGATCGCGTAGACGGCGTCGATATGATTCTTGAGCGTTCGAAGCTCTTCCCCCGTCTCGACGTTCCAGAGCTTGATCAGTTTATCGTAGCTGCACGTGGCCAGCAGGCGCCCATCGGGGCTGAACGCCACGTCGAACACGTTATCCCGATGCCCCTCGATCACGCGGGCCGGCTCGCCCTCCGGCATCCGCCACAGCCGGACCTCCCCGGCCCGCCCGGGCTTGCCGCCTCCCGCCGCCAGGAGCTTCCCATCGGCCGAGAAGGCCAGCGCCCGAACCATCTCCCCGTGGCCCTCCAGCCTCCGGAGGACCTCAAGCTCTCCCCCCTCCTTGATTTCCAGGAGCTCGACGCGCTCAAGCCGGCCCCGGGCGATCAGGTCGCTCGTCGGGGCGAAGGCGATGGCGCTGACGGGAGCGCGCGCCTCATCGGGCTCGACGGCGTGCGGGGAAATCGACGGCGCCGGAGCGGCCGCTGAGCCCGGCTCCGGCTCCTCGGGGACTGCTTTCGGGGCGCGATCGCCCTTCTCTCGAATCGCGCCGGCCTGCCCGCGCAGGGCCGCCAGCAACAACGCCCCCTGAGCCGTCTCGGTCGGCATCCCTTCGTCGATCCAGCGGGCGATCCGATCGACCTCCTCGCCCGGCAGGCGCCTGGATTTCTTCGGCGGCGGCATCGGCGGGTCGATCTCCCATCGCAGCATCCGCACGAAGGGGCTGGCTTCCCCCTGGCCCGGGATGAGCAGCGGCCCGCGCGTCCCGCCGCGCAGCGTCGTGGCGTAGGTCGAAAGATCAAGCTTCCCCTCCAGCATCTCGGCCTCGGGGAAATGACACGACGAGCAACGAAGCTCGAAGATAGGGTAGATCTCCCGCTCGAAAACGAGCGGAGCTTCCTGGGCTTGGGCCGACCCGGCCGCCGCCAGCCCGGCGACCCATCCCAGGATTCCCACCCCCGGCATCTTTCTCCGCCGCGCGGGCGTGTCCTTCATCGATCACCTCCGACGTCGAGCTTGAGGGCCGTCCTCAATGGTTGAACATGAACTCCTTGCCGCTCAAGAGGGCCCATGCGAGGTCCTCCAGCGCCTCCCGCCGGGCTCGAACCGCGGCTTCTCCCTCGCGCGGCAGGCCGGCCAGCGCCGCCAGGGCGTCAGCCCGTTCGCGATCCGTCGGCGGCCGCGCCAGGGCGCGCGTGAAAAGCTCCTCCACGCCGGCGGCGTCATCGCCGGCCTGGGCCAGCCGCGTCAGGATCGACCGCTCGTCGCGCAACTTGGCGTTCAGGGTCTCGCCGTTGGCCACGTGCAGCGCCTGGGCCAGGTTGGCGTCCTCGGTCCGCTCGCACGAGCACGTCTGCTTGCGCTCCGGCCGCCCGAACGCCGTCAGGAAGTACGACCCCACCCGCGAATCCCGCAATTGCAGCGCCCGGAACCCATCCGGATAGCCGGCAAAGGCCGTCGGCACCCCCGTGACCTGGGCGTAGGCGTCGAGCAGCACCTCGGCGCTCAAGCGCCGGACGATATAATGGGAGTAATGAGCGCGATCGGGCGCCTCCGGATCGGCGGGGGCCGAGGAGCGCTGATAGGTCGCCGAGTTCAGGATCAGCCGCATGAGGTGTTTGAGGTCGTAGCCGTGCCGGATGAGCTCCTCGGCCAGGGCGTCCATCAGCGCCGGGTTGGTCGGGGGGTTGGTCAGCCGCAGATCGTCTTCGGGCTCGACGAGGCCGCGCCCCATGAAATTCCGCCAGACCCGGTTGACGATCGCCCGCGTGAAATAGGGGTTCTCCGGCGAGGTCAACCACGCCGCCAGATGCTGGCGGCGGTCGCCAGAGTCCGCCAGCGCGATCGGCTCGCCGTCCAGCGGCCGCGGCGCGACGGGCCGGCCCAACCGGGGGTGCAGAATGTCGCCGAATTCGGCCGCCAGCACGTCCGTATCCCCGCCGCGCAGCCCGTTCTTGAGCTTGACGCGCGCCAGGAGATTGGCCATCCCGTAATAGTCGTCCTGCGTCCAGCGTTCGAGGGGGTGATTGTGGCATCGGGCGCAGGTGATCGACATGCCGAGGAACGCCTGCGAGGTCGTCTCGACCAGGTCGATCGTCTCCTTGTGCATGACGAAATAATTGGCCGCCCCTTCGACTACCGAACTCCCTCGCGCCGTCAGAATCTCGTGGACGAACCGATCCCACGGTTTGTTCTCGGCCACGCTCTGCCGGATGAACCGATAAAAGGCGCTCAATTCCTCCTGTCGGGGCAGATGGGTCGAGGAGACGAGCAGAAGATCGCTCCACTTGTAGGTCCAGTAATCGACGAAATCCGGGCTCGCCAACAGCCGGTCGATCAGCCGCCCGCGCTTGTCCGGTCCGGCCTCGGCCGCGAACTCGGCCACGGCCTCCGGCGCCGGCAGCCGGCCGATCGTGTCCAGATGGACCCGTCGGATAAACTCGGCGTCCGTCGCCGGCCCCGCCGGCGGAATTTGAAGCCGCTCCAGTTGAGCCATCACCAGCTCGTCGATCACGTTGCGCCGCTCGGCGCGGGCAAAGGCTTCGGCCGGGACCGGCTTCGCCCTCGGCGCGATGAGCCTCCCGGAGGCGACGCGGCTCATGTAATAGGCCGAGACGGCCGAGGCCCCGGCGGCCTTGACCCGCAGCCGACCCGACTCGTCGATCTCGGCCACCGTGTCCTCCGAGACGCCGAATTTGGCCCACGCCGTCACGTCCTCGACGCTCCCGTCGTCGTAGCGGGCCCGGACGAGCATCCGTTGCTCGCTGCCGACGGCCAGCGTCAGATCCTCAGGGAGCAGCTCGATCCCGGCGAGCCGCGGGTCCTCCGGCCGCTCCGCCGGCGCGCCGGCCCGAATCCACTCCAGCAGCCGAAGGTAGGCTTCCGAGCCGACGGCGAAGCGCTCGCCCCCCTCGTGCGGAATCTGCAACGTCGGTTTGAGCAGGATCAGGCTGTCTTCGGGCCGGCCGGGGGAGACGCGCCGCCCGTTGGCCTGGCGGGTCAGCATCTTGTGATCCCAGGCGGCGTCGTAGCTCCTCAGCGAGAGCTTGAAGCCGTTCTTGCCCGCCTGCGCCCCATGACAGGCCCCCGAGCTGCACCCGTTCCGGAAAAAGACCGGCTGAATGTGATTGCGGAAGCTCCAGCCCGTCGGCTGACCCGCCCCGCGCACGATCACGCGCGCGCGCGCCTCCCGCTCCCCCACCCGCGCCGTCAGGATCGCCTCGCCATCGGCAATGGCCCGCGCCACACCCCCCGGTTCGATCACGACGACGGATGGATCCGATGACTCTACAACCGCCTCGTCCGTTCGGTCCCCGACCCAACTCCCCCCCTGACCCACGCCCACTAGGAGCCGTTGTGTGGTCCCGGGAGGCCCGAGCCGGATCGGATCAGGGAGAATCACGAGGTCCGACGCACGCGAAGCTGAGCCCCCAAAGCTCGCCACGGTCAGCCAACTCAGCGGGATCGCGGCGAGAAGTTTACGGAGCCTCATGGTCTTGCCTCCAGGTCGCATGGGCGACTCCCACCTTGCCGGCCGATCGGGGCCGCAGCCGGCCCTACAACAGCTCCTGAATGGGCCGGACGCCGTAATCGACCACCGGGACGGGGCGCGAGCCGGGGGCCGGCAGCTCCGTCTCCAGGTCCACCCCGAGGGCGTGATAGACCGTCGCCACAACCTCGGCGGGCGTCACGGGCCGCTCGGCCGGGAACGCCCCCAGTTCGTCCGTCTTGCCGACCACCCGGCCCCCCTGAAGGCCGCCCCCCGCCATCAGCATCGACCAGACCTGCGGCCAATGGTCCCGCCCGCCGGCGGGGTTGATCTTCGGCGTTCGGCCAAACTCTCCCGTGGCGATGACGAGCGTCGAATCCAGCAGCCCCCGCTCGGCCAGGTCCTTGAGCAAACTGCTATAGGCCATGTCGAACATCGGCCCCACGAGGTCACGGTAGCACTCGATCGGGCTGAACGGCGCCGAGCCGTGAATGTCCCAGGTGATCTCGTTGAAGACCGTCTCGAACATGTTCACCGTGACGAAGCGGACGCCGCGCTCGATCAACCGGCGCGCCAGGAGGCAACTCTGGCCGAACTTGTTCCCGCCATAGGCCTCGCGGAGGGCCGCCGGCTCGGCCGTCAGATCGAAGGCCTCCCGCGCCTCGGCTGAGGACATGAGCGTGTAGGCCTGATGGAAATTCTCGTCCAGGAGCCGGGCGTCGGGGTTGCGCTCCAGATGCGCGACGGCTTGATCGACCTGCTCCCGCAGCCGACGCCGCCGCTCCAACCGCAGGGCCGTGATGTAGTCCGGCGGCAGGAGGTCCGGCACCTGAAAGTTCGCCTCGTGCGGCTCGGCGTTGAGCACGAACGGGTCATAGGCCTTGCCGAGGAAGCCGGCGTTCTGACCGTGCGGCATGTTCCCGCCGGTGTTGCCGATCGGGCGCGGCATCAGCACGTGGGCCGGCAGCGCGTTCCGCGGCCCGCGAAGATAGTTCAGCACGCAACCGACGTGGGGCTGTTCCGTCCCGTTCAGGAACAGACGGCCCGTCTGCATCATCTGGTGGCCCGTGTCGTGCACGCCGGCGGCGCGGTGATAAAGCGTCCGAAGGATCGAGAACTTGTCGGCCTGTTCGGCCGTCCGGGGGAAGATCTCCGAAATCTGAATCTCCGGCTGGCGCGTCCGGATCGGACGGTAAGGACCGCGGACCTCGGCCGGGGCGTCCGGCTTGGGGTCGAACGTATCGAGCTGGCTGGGGCCGCCGACGAGGAAGAGGAGGATGCAGTTTCGGTCGTCCCGCTGGACGAGGCCGTGAGCCTTGGCCGCCATCCAGCCCGGCAACGTCAGGCCGAAGGTGGTGAGCGCCCCGGCGTGCAGGAAATCCCGTCGGGTCAGCCCGTCGCAGAAATGCACGGAGCGTTGAGCGTCAACGCGAAACATGGGAGGGCTCCTTTGCGTCGGAAGGGGGCCGCCGTGCGCGCGTCGGAGGCCGCCGTGGAAGGCGCTCGGACGGCTCACCCTTGAGCGGGTTCGCGGCTTGGGACTTCCCGGTCCGGTTCATGACGGCACAATCCCGATGGCTCTGGGGACGACCCCTCATCGTAGTCAATCCCGAGCGGGGGGCTCAATCAAAACCCGCCATGGCCCGGCGGCGGCGCCGTCGGCGCGGGCGGCGCCTTCCGGCCCCCCGATCCGGCGCCGTCGGATTCGGCCCGTGGGGGGGGCGCGGCCCGGAAATTGTTCTTGCCAATCGGCCGAGCCTGGGCAAGATAGCGTGCGGAGCAGCCGAGGGCGCGCGCAACGCGTGACATTTTGTCAGGGTCGCCTGCGTCGTGCCGTTGGGCGAGGCGGACCTTCCTGAATGACTTCCGTTGAGCGGGTCGTCCGGCTGGGCTTCATAACGTCCTTATTTATTCCTTAGAGCGAGGGAGGAAGCGACCATGAAGGTTCCCTTTCGTCGCGGCTTCACCCTGATCGAACTTCTGATCGTGGTGGCCATCATCGCCATCCTGGCGGCCATCGCCGTCCCCAACTTCCTGGAAGCCCAGGTGCGTTCAAAAGTCTCGCGCGTCAAGAACGATCATCGCGCGCTGGCCACCGCCCTGGAAGCCTACTACATGGACAACAACGACTATTACCCGCCGTACCTGACGACCGCCCAGGGGCTGGGGCCCTTCGCCCGCGCCTACATCCATCTGAGCACGCCCGTGGCCTATATCTCCAACGCGCTCCTGCGGGACCCCTTCGGCAACGATGAGACGCTCGCCGCGGGCGGGGAAATCTACTACCAGACGTTCAACTACCACGGCTTCAACAACACGCCGGCGGGCTTGGCCGTGCTGTCGGCGTTTCCGTGGTGGATTGGGGCCGTCGAGGCCCGTTGGTTCGTCGGTAGCAACGGACCGACGCGCATTTACAAAACTCAGGAGTGCATCCTCCGCGGCGAGGGCCAGTGCACGATCAAGTTCACGGCGGAGCTGGTCGCCGGCACCGACCGCTATGACCCGACCAACGGCACGATCAGCCGCGGCATGATCACCCGCACGCACAAGGGGATCAACGAGGGCACCATCCTGGCCCTCATCCCGGTGACCGGGCCATTCTTCGGCTTCTAAGCCGAGCCCGGAGGGTCTGAAGCGTTCCGGGGGCCTCCACGCGACGGCTTGGTCCGCCGCCCGGAGGCCCCTTCTGCTTTTTTGAACTCAACGCCGCGGTTGAACGAGGCAAGGGGATTGGATCGCCGCGAGGCCGGGCCCGCCCACAACCTTCCCGCGTGGGATTATCAGGTGGGGAAGTTCAAGCCCGCGACCTTCTAGGCCTGACCTTTGTGTCTTCGCGCCTTGGGGGTGATTCTCTTCTCTTTCGCTTTTCTCGCCGCTCCCCATCGGCGGCGGACGAACGCCGCCCCTTCCCGCGCCACGTGCTCGGCGCTGGGGGCCATCGCCCGCCAGATGCAGGTGGCCGCCGCCAGGTCCGGGAGCCACTGGCCGAACGACTCAATCGTCAGCCAACCGTCGTAGCCCACCGCTTCAAGCGCTGCGAACGTCCCCCCCCAATCGATATGGTCCTCGCCCGGCGTGGCGCGGTCGTTGGCCGAGAGGTGGACGTGTCGAATGCGCGGGCCCAACTCCCGGATCGCCCGCACGGGGTCCTTCTCCTCGATATTGGCGTGAAACGTGTCGTAGAGAACGCCGACGGCCGGGGAGCCCACGGCGTCCACCAACCGCCCGGCCGTCCGCTGGTCGTTCAGAAAATACGTCTCGAACCGATTGAGCGGCTCGACGGCGACCGTCACGCCGGCCCCTGCGGCAGCCTCCCCCACCGCCCGCAAGCCTTCAATCGCCCCTCGCCGCTCGGCCTCGGTCGGCCCGCGCCCGACGAGCCGGCCCACCGGCGAATAGATCGGTCCGGCGAGCGTTTCGGCCCCCAGCTCGCCGCACCGTTGGACGCAGCGGTTCAGAAACTCGACCGCCGCCCGCCGCTCCTCGGTCGTTTCGCCGATCAGGTTCGCTCCCTGGGGCAGGACGGCGACGACCGTCCGGCCAAGACCGAGATCGTCCAGGCGGCGGGCCAGCGCATTCCACGGCGACCCCTCGGCATCAAACATCGGCAGCTCCACGCCGTCGAAGCCCCAGGACTTGATTTTTTCGAACAGCTTGAGGTGGCGTTCGTCTGCCGCGGCCGTCCAGAGCAACAGGTTCATCCCGAGCTTCATGGCCCGCCGATCTTTTTCCAGGCGCCCGTGCGCCCGCTCTCCAGCACGGCGTCGCACACCCGCTGCGTCTCCAGGGCGTCCCGGAAGGTGGGGGCCGTCGGGCGGCCCGCGGCCAGGTCCTCCAGAAAATCGGCCACGTGATGCACGAACGCATGCTCGTAGCCGATCTGTAAGCCCGGCACCCACCATTTGCCCATGTAAGGCATGTCGCCGTCGGTCACGTGGATCGAGCGCCAGCCGCGCACGCGCGAGGCGTCCCGATGATCGAAATAGCTCAGCCGATGAAGGTCGTGGAGGTCCCAGGCGATCGAGGCGTGCTCGCCGTTGATCTCGAAGGTGTAGAGCGCCTTGTGCCCGCGGGCGTAGCGCGTCGATTCGAACGTCGCCAGGCTGCCGTTCTCGAATCGCGCCAGAAACGCGCAGGCGTCGTCGATCCCGACCGGCTCGACCTTGCCCGTCAGGTTGTGAGGGCGCTCCTTGACGAACGTCTCCGTCATGGCCGTCACCGTCCGGATCGGCCCGTTGAGCCAGATCGCCGTATCGATGCAGTGGGCGAGCAGATCGCCGGTGACGCCGCTGCCCGCCGCCGCCGCGTCCAGCCGCCAGAGCCCTTGGCCCCCTTGCGGCAGCTCCGGCGAGATTGTCCAATCCTGCAGGAAGACGGCCCGGTAGTGAAAGATGCGCCCGAGGCGGCCCTCGTCGATCAGTTGCCGGGCGAGCGTCACGGCGGGCACGCGGCGGTAGTTGTACCAGACCGTGTTGGCCACGCCGGCCCGCTCGACCGCCCCGACCATCGCCTGGCCCTCGGCGGCGTTCATCGCCAGCGGCTTCTCGCAGAGGACCGCCTTGCCGGCTGCGGCGGCCGCCTCGGCGATCTCCCGATGCAGATTGTTCGGAACGCAGATATCGACGGCGTCGACGTCCTGGCGCCCGACGAGCCGCCGCCAGTCCGTCTCGGTCGATTCGTAGCCCCACTGATCGGCGAAGGCCTTGAGCCGGGCCGCGTCCCGCGCGCAGGCGACCTTGCGCACCGGCTCGTACGGAACGTCGAAGAAGTGATGCACCTTCAGATAGGCGTTCGAGTGCGCCCGCCCCATGAAGCCGTAGCCGATCATCCCGATATTGAGCCGCTTGCGCTGCGCCATCGTCCTTTAACCGTGCCTTCGGTTGAGCTCGTCGATCGCCCGCTTGCAGCGCTCGGTGACTTCCCAGGCGTTCGGCCAGAAGCACAGATCGATCGTCCACCAGTCGTGCGGGCAGCCGGATTGATTCAACTCCGGCAGCAGACGATCGAAATCGATCGCCCCCTCTCCGAACGGCGCGTGCGTGCTCGTCTCGTTGTCATGCAGCGTCCCGTCGGAGTCGATCAGGTGAATGTGATTGATCTTCCCCCGCAGCCGCTGCGCCAGCTCGACGGCCCCCCCCGGCAGCGTCTCCCGCCGGCCCGGTTGGCGCGCCCCGACGGCGGCCACCATGTGCGCGTGGCACGCGTCGAACATGACGCCGAAATTATCGTGATCGACCTCCTCGACGATCCGGGCGATATCCGACGGTTTGTTGAAGGCGAACCCCGGCTCGAACTCCCACGTGACGTAGACGCCGGCCTCGGCCGCCTCCCGCGCGCATCGCCGCCAGGTCTGAACCACCCGCTTGCGCGCCAGGCCCCGATCCATCGTCTCCAGCACCGTCGGCGGCTGGACCGTGTCCACGCGGATGCCGGGAATCCCCAGATCGACGCAGAACTTGAGGTTCTTGCGAAACTCCCGCACGTATTTCGCGTTGTCCGCCGTGTTGATCAGCTTCTCCCCCCAGAGATTGGCCGCCAGGCCGGACCACGCCAACCCCGCCCGCCGCATGGCTTCCTTCAGCCGCTCCCGCGATTCCCGCGTCTTGTGGTTATCCGGGTTCGGATGGATCGAGAACCCCCCCAGCTCGACCCCGTCGAATCCCAGTGCCTTGAGCCGCCCGACGACTTCCTCCCAGGGGACCGGCTTCTCCGCATACGGCCCAATCAAGTACGCCCAGCTCCCGATCGAAATCCGTTTCATCTCGCCCTCCGTCGGCGTCGATCAGCCGTCCGCCCGCCGATGATCCCCCACGTTCGGGGCCTGAGGATTGACGCCCGGCCCGAAATACCGCAAGAGGACGAGCGGACTCTCCCGCCCGAGGTTCTCGACCTCGTAACCCTCCCGCGCCCGTCCCTCCGTGATGAACACCTCGTCCTCCGTCATCTCGCCGTAGCGGATCATCGCCGGGCATTCGAGCGCCGTCCGATGAATCCGTCCCCGCCCCTGGACGACGATCACCCCCGAACTCCCGGTGTCCCGCACCCGCGCCGTCGCCCCGGGCTCGACCGTCAACTCCTTGGCCGAAAACAGCTCCTCCCCCTTGACCTTGCCGTAAACGATCCACCGATCCGTGAAGCCTTCGCCCGACGTGGCCGCATCGACGATCGGCTCCAGATAGTGATGATCCTTGAAGTGTGGATCGACGTTCTCCTCCCAATCCAACTGATCCACCAGGTAATCGAGGTCCCGATGCTTCGACGGCGGCACGTCCTTCACCAGCAGCGACCACGGCACCTCCCGGCCCTCCACCAGCGACTGATACATCCCGAAGACGTCGCTCCCCCACTGCGGCTCGTACGTCACCAGCGATCCCGGCGCGTGCAACACGCACGGCGGCACCAGCCAGCCCGTCCCCGCCCGCAGCCGATAGGCCTTCGCGAGGTCCAGAATGCCGTTGTCCCCCTCGTTCCATCGCTCCAGACACCGCCGCACGTCGGCCCGGGTCGTCCCGGGCTCCAGGCCGAAGAACGTATACGGAAAATTGTTGCCCACATAGTTAAGCTGGGGCGGAAAGTAATACGACTCGGGCTTCCCCTCCTGCCCCACGAGGGCCGCCTGGGCCTGGTTCTGGTGCATGTGATGCGGGATCGGCCCCATGTTGTCGAAGAACTTGCTATAGACCGGCCAGCGGCCGTAGCGCTCCCAGAGGGCCTTGCCCAGGAGCGTCCCCCCCAGCGCCCCGATCGCTTCCCTGAGCGTGAAGCGCCTGCCGTCGTGGACGACGTAGCTCAAGCCTTCGTCCGGCGGGGCCCCCTCGTTGGCCGCCGGCGTCGTCGAGGCGAACCATCGCTCGTCGATCCCGCCCCGATGCGTCCCCAGCGCGTAGACGTCCTCCGGGTGGAGCTTGATCCGGCGGCCCGGATGCAGAAACGACCGCGGCACCCAGGTCGGCGCCAGCCGCAGAATCCCCTCGCCCGCCGCCAGCGCTTCTCGCGCCGCTTTCTCCACGCCGTCCCCGGTCAGCGTCTTCAGGGTCTCGATCCGCATGGCTCCTCGCCTGAGGCCGGAGCGTTGAGGCCGCGGCCTTTCCCCCCAGGCCACGCTCGCATCCGGCCAAGAATCGCCGTCGACGGCCCATGGATACTCTGATCGGCCGGAAATCTCAAGCCGCGGGAGCCTCGGCCTAACGGCCCCTCTCCACTCCGTCCGGCCCCGTCCTCGGTTCGATCGAGGTTTTGACGTTCGACTCGGCGGCCGATGCGGACCCCCCTCGACCCTGACCGCGCCTGCCTGCGTGCCACGTAGAGGCAGGCGGCGGGAGGGCTACGATGGGGGAAAGCGGGCGGACCCG